>Ga0113563_10001395_pt1 | contig 13676 bp, 16 predicted proteins | sample Mud3Dept3metaG_FD_80117 | JGI IMG/M metagenome (GOLD analysis project Ga0113563, IMG submission 80117) | Freshwater wetland microbial communities from Ohio, USA, analyzing the effect of biotic and abiotic controls - Mud 3 Core 4 Depth 3... | ecosystem: Environmental > Aquatic > Freshwater >...
GGCAGGCTGGAGGTCCGCTCGAAACCGGGGAGAGGCACGCTCATTCGGGCTGAGGTGCCGGTGGGAGGAATGAAGCGAGATGGCAAAGACAAGGGTACTGATAGCTGACGATCACGCCGTCGTGAGAGAGGGAGTCAGGCAATTACTCAATGAACAGCCTGACCTAGAAGTGGTGGGCGAGGCGGGCGACGGTCGGGAGGCGCTGGACCTGGCCAGAGATCTCAGACCTGATGTCATCCTTATTGACATCGCTATGCCGAACCTGAGTGGTTTGGAGGCGGTCCACCTCATCAAGGAGGCGGTGCCGCAAACTCAGGTGGTAGTCCTTTCCATGCACAAACGGGAGGCCTTTGTCCACCAGGTCCTGGCCTCCGGGGCTTTGGGCTACGTGATCAAGGCCTCGCCCAGCTCGGATATCCTGGAGGCGATCAGAGCGGCCCGGCGGGGTGAGTACTTCCTTAGTTCCAAGATCAGCGCCGAGGTGATCAGTACCTACCTGAAAACCCGGAAAGACAAACCCACCGTACGGGGCTACAACCTCCTCTCCGAAAGGGAGCAGCAGGTCTTTCGCCTCATGGTGGAGGGAAACACCACGAACCAGATCGCTGACGTCCTCTGCGTCAGTCCGAAGACCGTGGAGAAACACCGGTACAATGTCACTAAGAAGCTCGGGATGAATAGCCTCCTCGATCTCGTCAAGTATGCCATCAAAATAGGAATCATCGACCCGGAGCTGTGGGAGGACTAGCCCGCGTTATGCGCGGGACGCTGTCGCGCGATCGTGGAGATGGTCGTCCAGCCTCTCCTATCCGGCCCCTCGAGGTTGCCAGGAGTGTGAACGGCGCTGCCCGTCGTTCACTGTGGCCTGGTGCGAAACGGGAGCAATTCCTCCTCCAAATAAGGGTTTTCCCCCATAGACTCTGCCCATGGGCTGCTCTATTACTATCCCTACGTGGGGAGGAATGCTCATGGAGCCAGTCCGTACGGTGCTCGTCCAAAAGAGCAGCGTACTTCGCAGCCAGCTCGCCGATTTTCTCGCCGAAGCCGGCATCACCGACGTTACCCTTGCGTGTGACCTCGCCGACCTTCGAGAAAAGGCTTGCCACTGCAAGCCTCAGCTTGTCTTGCTCGACATCTATCTCCTCGATAAAGACTTCGAGGGCCTTATCCGAGATCTGCGTCAGCAGATCCCGAAGGTAAAAGTCGTCCTCACCGGCCCAGAACCGGAAGCGTACTATACGAAACACACAGCGGCCATGGGCGCAGACCTCTATCTCTCGGAAGGGCTCCAGCCCGATGAGTGGATCAAACGGTTGGCATCGGTCGCCGCCGTCTCCCACTGAAGTCACCGTCGCATTTCCCCTTGCAGCCCCTCAGTCGAAAGACGCCTTTGGAAGGGCCCCGCGTTTTCTTGTTGAATCCCAGCCGGACTGTGATAGAGGTGTGTCTGAATCGGAGAGCAACCCGGCACGGATGTTCCGCACCGGGCAGGCGATAGTGCCCTCTGCTCGTGAGAGCAAAGTCGTTGATTCGAAATTTCTTGTCATTCCCTGCCGCTAAGGATATACTTCTATTTGATAATTTTGTCACGAGAGGAGATGCGTCATGCTGGTCAAGTACTGGCTGAGCAGCAACGTCATTACTATCGATGAGGATGTCTCCATGATGAAGGCCTCCCGCCTCATGAAACAGCACGGCATTCAACATCTCCCGGTCATGAGGAAGGGTCGCCTCGCCGGCATCGTCTCCGACCGAGACCTAAAAGAGGCGCACCCATCCAAGGCGAGCACACTGGATATTCACGAGCTTTACTACCTCCTCGACCAGCTCAAGATCAAGGAAATCATGACCAAGAAGCTCTTCACCAGCCATACGGACGACACCATCGAGAGAGCTGCTGCTCTCATGCTCAAGCACGACATCTCGGCCCTGCCCGTGGTGAATAACGAAGGCGATCTAGAGGGTATCATCACCAAAGGCGACCTCTTCCGGGCCCTCGTCTCAATTTCCGGAATCTACCAGGCAGCGGTCCAAGTTGGTGTCGAACTGACCGATGAACCCGGTTCTATCAGAGAAGTGACGGACGTAATCAGAAGTCACGATGGAAGGATCTTCAGCATCATTACCCATTACGAGCACGCTCCCGAGGGCTACCGTCACGTGTACATTCGCTTCAAGGGTGTAAAGGATGAAAGCGGCCTTCTCGCTGAGCTCGAGAAGAGGTTCAAGGTCCTGTACCATACCCGCGACAAGGTAGAATAAGCGCGGGCGTCCTGGACGAGAGCGCCCATACCGGGGTCCCACACATCCAGGGTTGGTAGCCGCAAGGTGAAAACCGATCCCCGCCTATCTGTCGTCCCCCTGCTCTCCTTCTCGTCCTGGCTTGCTCGTGGCTCCGTCTGGTTGCATCCCATGGCGCGCGGTGCCGGCCGTGGGCATGGGCGATCTTGATCGAACTGTCCTCCGCACCTGGCGGCACACCGTAAGGCACCTTCTGCGTTCAGTTATCCCCACAGCCTCCTATCGGCATGGGAATGAGGCTCCGGTTGAGCGAGGCAGCAAACTCGACAAAGACTAGGGGACGGTGCGGTATGGAACGTTGGATCTACCCCTTGCTGTTTCTCATCCTCATGGCCTGCTCCGGCGGTGCTCCGGGTGAAAAGCCGGGGACCGGCCAATCTCCCGGATTCGACGCTCAAGAGATCCTCGTGGGTTCCTCCCTCGCCCTCACCGGGCACGCGAGCTTCCTTGGGACCCAGACCCTACACGGCGCTCTCAGCTATCTGAACGAGGTCAATGAGGCCGGTGGTGTCCACGGCCGCAAGATACGAGTCATCGCCTACGATGACGGGTATGACCCACCGCGATGTCTCGAAAATACCCAGAGACTCATCGCAGTGGACCGGGTGTTTGCCCTCTCCTGCTATGTGGGAACTCCTACTTCGGTGAAGATTATGCGCCTGGTCCAAGAGGCCCGCATACCCTTGGTCGGCCTCTTCACTGGCGCCCAAATTCTCAGGAACCCCTTCCAGCGTTACATCATCAACATCCGGGCCTCGTACCACCAGGAGACCGGGGCGGTGGTGAGGGAGTTCGTAGAATCTCTTGGTATGAGAAAGATCGCCGTCTTCTACCAATATGATGACTACGGTTTTGACGGATTAACCGGGACCCAGATCGCGTTGAAGCGGTACGGCCTGGAGCCGGTGGCCATGGGTCATTATCGGCGTGGGAGTCTTGAGATCGAGGATGCGCTGTCCCAGATCCTCGGTTCCGGGGCCGAAGCGGTGATCATGATCGGAACGTACGAACCCTGCGCCGCCTTTATTCGGCTGGCCAAAGCCAGGCACTTTAACCCTATTTTCCATTGTGTTTCCTTTGTGGGGCCGGAGGAACTTGCGACACGGCTCGGCCCTGTCGGGGACGGGGTGATCATCACCCAGGTGGTGCCACCGCCGAGTGCGATCTTGCTGCTCCCGGCAGCCGAGGAGTACACACGCCTCCTAGGGCGCTTCTACCCGGAGGATAGACCGAATTACGTCGGTTTCGAGGGGTTTCTCAACGCGAAGATATTGGTGGAAGGGCTGCGACGGGCGAGTCCGGTCCCTGACCGCGAGAAGTTCATCGATGCTGTCGAGACCATCCAGAACTTCTCTCTGGGCATCGGTAATCCAGTGACCTTTGGCCCGCGGGACCACCAGGGTCTCGATAAGGTCTATTTCACGCAGATCCACGCTGGGGAACTCGCGCTGGTGATGAACCTAAAGAGCGAGAAGCGTCAGTAACGCCCGCCATGGATTAGGCGGGCGACCAGGGAGAATTAACGATGCGGCGCTTCGCGAACTTGAGCGTGAGGCAGAAGATCGCGGCCAGTACCTTTGTGGTGATCGCCTTCATCACCGCAGTCTCCTGGCTCAGTATCCAGCTCATCGTATTTCCCAACCTAACCCGCCAGATCGTGAGCCGGGGCCTCACTATCGCCGAGAGCATCGCCGCCCGCGCCCAGCGCTACCTCACAGCAAACGATAAGCCGAACCTGCTCGATGTGATGTTCACCGAGAAATGGATGAATCCAAACCTTCTCTATATCTTCGTGTTGGATGCATCCCACCGGGTGGTAGCCCATACGTTTCTCTCGGACTTTCCGGACGCACTGATCCAGGACAACATCCTCGCTCCCGGCCAGGGTCGCCAGACCAGGCTCATCGAGACCTCTATGGGCTCAGTCTACGACACCGCTCTGGGTCTCTATGAAGGCATCCACCCCATCGCGACCGTCCGCGTCGGTCTTAGCAAGGGCTCTATTGACCAGGTAATTCATCCCCTCGTCCAGATCCTCCTTGGGTTGCTTACCCTGGTGATCACCATAGCCGTCTTCCTGAGCACCTGGTTTTCTCGCCAGATCACAGATCCCATCACCCAGCTCAGCAACCTGGCCGGTGAGGTAAGCCGGGGGAAGTTCGGCGAAAGCGGCAATCTCAGGGCTCTGGTGAAATGCTGGAAACGGGAGGGGTGGAAGCTCTCTGCCTGCCCGGCTTACGAGCGGGGCGCTCCTCCCTGTTGGCTCCGAGACGACGTCCCCGGACAGGAGGGCGGCGAACTGGACAGCCCAGAGGAGAGGCCTCTGAAGTGCCTGGACTGCCAAGTATACCAAACTGAGGCCGGAGACGAGATCGCCCAGCTGGGAGACGCCTTCTGTCACATGCTCTTCAAGCTTGATCTGTACCAGCGGGAGTTGAGGCAGACCAATGAGGACCTCAGAAAGCTCAATAGGAGCTACATGGACATGCTGAGCTTCGTCACCCATGAGCTCAAGACCCCGATCGCCAACAGTACCATGTCCGCCCATTCCGTACTCCAGAGGATTTTCGGCCCCCTCACCCCCATGCAGCAGAGAATGGTAGGGCTCATCTGCCGAAACCTCGATCAGTCCATGACCATGATCAGGAATTACCTCGATCTATCCCGGATCGAGAAGGATGAGCTGAGATTCACGCCCCTCATCCTCCGTCTCGGCTCTGAGGTAGTCGAGTCCGTTCTGGCCGAGCTATCTGCAATGATCTCCGCTCACGGGATGGAGGTGGAAAGCACCGTGGGCGAAGACGTGGTCCTGGAGGGGGACTCGGAGCTCCTCCGCGTCGTGTACCGGAATCTCGTGGGCAACGGCTGCAAGTACGGGCGCGCTGGCGGACGGATCCGGCTCCGGGCCATCGACGAGGGCGATCGCTACCGGTTCGAGGTATGGAACGACGGTCAAGGGGTAGCCCAGGAACAGATGGAGCGGCTCTTCCAAAAATTCACCCGGATTGCTGAGGTCCAGCAAGGAGCCAACAAGGGAACGGGATTGGGACTTTTCATCTGCCGCACCATTGTGAACCGGCACGGAGGAAAGATCTGGGCGGAGGGGCAAGAAGGCGAATGGATCAATTTCATCTTTGAACTGCCAAAATCACAGGGAAGGAGCCTAGTCTCATGAGTCAGAAGAGAATTCTCATCATCGACGATGACCCGAGCTTTCTTGAGATCTGCTCGGCAATTCTCATCGAGTACGGCTACGCGGTCGACACCGTCAACAACACCGCCGACGGGTTGGAGAACTTGGTGAGCCGGCGGCCCGATCTCATCATCCTTGACGTCATGATGGCAGCCATGGACGAGGGAATCTCTTTTGCCACTTCCCTGAAGAAGCGGGACGACACGGGTCGAATTCCGATTATGATTGTCTCTGCGAGACCTGACACCGAAAAAGGGTACAAGCGAACAATCGATCAGGACATGGACTGGCTTGCTGCAGACATCTTCATGGAAAAGCCGGTCATGCCTCAAGACCTGCTTCACAACGTCTCTTTGCTTCTTGGGAAGGCGGGCTAGGCGACCCATCAGAGCTGGCGTCACGAGCTATTCGCAGTCCTTCGGTGAAGGGGAAATTCCCCACCCTCTTTGCGGGAAACTCCCCATTGCATGCCCACCCCACTAAGCCATATACTAAACTTGTAGTATCTTTACCAGAAGTCCGACCCCGCCTTTGGGTTGGTTGCCTCTCTGCCTCTCGAAGGATTCGCCATGGTCGAGGACAGCAGGAAATCCGAGGCGAGAATCCCGCGAACCCTGAAAAGACAAGCAAGCATAGCCAAACCCAAGAGGATGCTGGTTGCTGTGGACGGCTCCCAGTACGCCTTCCACGCCGTGGAATATGTTGCCAGGCACTGGGCGCCATCTACCCTCAAGGTCAACCTTCTCTATGTGGTCCCCGCTGCCCCCGAGGTATTCATGGACCTCGAGGCTCAGGTCTACTTCCGTCAAACCTTTAAGGGGAAGTATGCCCAGTGGAAGCGGGACATGAAAGGAGTGGGCCAGTCATTATTGGATCGCGCCCGGAGCATCCTGGTGGAGGCGAGCGTTCCGGAGGACTAGGTGGGGCTGATCCTCCAAGAGCAGGAAGTCGGGATTGCCAGGGATATCGTTGCTGAGGCTAAGCGTGGCTACGATGCAGTGGTCATCGGCAGAAGAGGTCTCAGCAAGGTGGAGGGGGGATTCTTCCTCGGGAGCGTCTGCGCCAAGATTATCTCCGCGGTGCGGGAAGTTCCAGTCTGGGTGGTAGGCGGAAGAATCCAAGCGAGCAAGCTGCTCCTTGCGGTGGATGGCTCCGAGAACTCGCAGAAGGCGGTCCACTACCTCGGATCGTTCGCCAAGCATACATCGGCGGAGATAACCCTGTACCACGTGGTGCGCCAGCTCAGCCTCACTTATGCCACAAATCTCATCCCGAGAAGCGAAAAGCGGGAACAGAAGTGGCTGACCAAGATCACCCGGGATACGGAGTCCATGCTGAGCGAGTATGCCGAGCGGCTGGAAAAGGCCGGGGTTTCTCCGTCACGGATCAATACCAAGTACACCCTGGAGAGCTCATCCCGATCGGCAGACATCCTCAGGGAGGCCAGGGCGGGTAATTATGGCACCATTGTCCTCGGGCGCCGAGGCCTCTCCCAGGTCCGGCAGTTCATTATCGGGAGAGTCACGAGCAAGGTGATTTCGCAGGCCGACGGGCTCGCCGTCTGGCTTGTCTCCTGAGCCGCGACAAGATTCCTTCCTCACGGCGCCGGAGCTGTCGCAGCGCCGGCAAGGCGTAGATCCCCCTCCCGATAGCGCTTGAGATAGACCATGAGAACAGAGATGGCTGCCGCCGTGATTCCCGGAATCCTCGAAGCCTGTCCCAGTGAGTTTGGCCGTATCTCCATGAGACGCTGCCTCACCTCGTGGGAGAGACCCGGCACCAGTTGGTAGTCGAATCCCTCAGGAATTCTCATCCGCTCGAGGTCCTTGAATTTCCGTGCCTCCGCTTCCTGCCGCTGCAGATACCCCTCATACTTACAATGGATTTCCACCTGCCGCTTCACCGGTGCCGGCAGATCGGGAGCTCCCTCCCCCAGGGCCTCGAGATCAGCGTAGGCGAACTCCGGCCGCTTCAGGAGTTGAACCAGGGGGACGCTGCCGCCGAGGGGAGCCGATTTCTTGCCGCACAGGTAGCTATTTACCTCCTCCGTAGACTTGAGCCGCACCCTGCCGATGCGGTCCAGTTCAACGGCGAGCTGTCGCTTTCGCTCCCGCATCTCTTTGAGCATATCACCGCCTATGAGCCCTAACTCGTGGCCCTTTCCCATGAGGCGGAAGTCGGCGTTGTCCTCCCGAAGAAGGAGCCGGTACTCGGCCCGCGAGGTGAATATACGGTAGGGTTCCCGAGTTCCCCGGGTCACCAGATCGTCCACCATGACCCCGATATAGGCCTCGGAGCGATCCAGGATGAGGGGCGGTCGTTTCTGCACCTGGAGCGCCGCGTTGATCCCACCGTAGATCCCCTGCGCCGCAGCTTCTTCGTAACCCGAAGTGCCGTTGATCTGTCCGGCCAAGAACAGCCCCTTGATTCTCTTACTTTCGAGGGTCGGCAGCAGCTGGGTGGGTAAGACGAAGTCGTACTCGATGGCGTAGGCGCAGCGCATGATCTCCGCCTCCTCCAGACCCGGCACCGATCGCACCAGCTGGAGCTGAATCTCGTAGGGCAGCGAGTTACCGGTACCGCTCGCGTAAATCTCTTCCGTATCCAACCCCTCTGGCTCCAGGATGATCTGGTGGTGCTCCTTATGGGGGAATTTCACCACCTTATCTTCCAGCGACGGGCAGTACCGAGCGGACACACCTCTAATGGCGCCGCTGTACAGGGGAGAGAGATGGATATGCCGTCGGACGATTTCGTGGGTCCGAGTGTGAGTGCGGCCGATGAAGCAGGAGACCTGGGGGAGCAGGATCGTCTTGGTGAAGAGGGAGAAGGGGCGCGGGTCCTCATCGCCCTTTTGCTCTGTGAACTGAGAGAAATCGATGCTCTTTCGCCGTATTCGCGCTGGGGTCCCGGTCTTCATGCGGCCCAGCTGAAACCCGAGGCCGGCGAGATTATCCGCCAATCCATTGGCGGGAAACTCGCCGGCCCGGCCCGAAGGTATCTGCTGATTGCCGATGTGGATCAGACCGTGGAGGAAGGTCCCGGTGGTGAGGACCACCGCGGAACTTAGGAACTCGACCCCGAGGTGGTCACGAACCCCAACGATTCGGTTCCCTTCCACTAGGAGTTCCTCCACCAGTGACTGTTTGACCTCCAGGTTCTCCTGACGCTCGATGACGGCTTTCATGCAGGTGCGGTAGCGCACCTTGTCATTTTGGGTTCTGGTCCCCTGTACCGCCGGTCCCTTCCGAGTGTTGAGGGTTCGAAACTGGATGGCGGTCTGGTCCGTGACCTTGGCGATCTCCCCGCCGAGAGCGTCCACCTCTCGTACCAGGTGCCCTTTCCCTAATCCGCCCACAGAGGGCGAACAGGGCATATGAGCCACCGTGTCGAGGAAGATGCTGAACACCAGGGTTCGGCACCCCATGCGCGCTGCGGCGAGGGCTGCCTCGCATCCTGCATGGCCGGCGCCGACAACGATGACGTCGTAGCTCTTAGGATATACACTCATGAAAGTTCCCGACTACTTCGTGGGGGCATCCCTGGCTCTTGCAGCGGGGATTATATATACTACTTCGTATGTTGACCAGACGGTATCTCGATCTCAACACGGTGCTCCGCGAGCGTTTCGGCTGCCGGGTCCAGAAGATCAGCCTCGATGCAGGGCTCACTTGCCCCAACCGCAACGGGACCCTTGGGACTGGCGGCTGCATTTACTGCAACGTCCTGGGTTCAGGGACCGGCCTGTCCCGACGATATTCTATAACGGAACAACTCGAACGGGGTAAGGAGCACCTACGGCGGCGCTACGGCGCTAGGAAGTTCATCGCCTACTTCCAATCCTTTTCTAATACCTACGGACCACTGGATACCCTGAACCGTCTTTACCGGGAGGCTCTCGTTGTGGAAGACGTCGTCGGCCTCGCCATTGGCACCAGACCTGACTCCGTGCCCGACGAGGTCCTCGACCTCCTAGGCGAGCTCGCCCGGGAAACGTACCTTTGGGTGGAGTACGGTCTCCAGTCGATCCACGAACAGACCTTAGCCGCGATCAACCGGGGACACGGGGTGAGTGCCTTCCTGGATGCGGTGAGACGCACCAGAGCACGAGGCCTCGAGATCTGCGTCCACGTCATTCTCGGTCTTCCCGGCGAGGGGAGAAAAGAGATGCTCGAGACCGCCCGCGCCCTCGCCGCCCTCGATATCCAGGCCGTGAAGCTCCACCTCCTCTATGTGGTCCGAGATACGCCCCTTGCGAGTCTCTATTCCTCAGGGGCGTACCGCTGCCTGAGCCGCGAAGAATATGTGGAGTTGGTCTGCGAATTTCTCACCCTCCTTCCGCCCACCGCTGTCATCCACCGACTGACGGGAGACCCCCATCCCCATGAACTGGTGGCACCTGCGTGGGCTTTGGAGAAGCAGAAAAACCTCCAGGCTGTCCGTGAAGCCTTGGAGCGGCGCGACCTCTGGCAGGGGAAATACAGGGTATCCCCCTCAACCTGAGATCTCCCTGGAGATTGTGACCAGACCCTCTGAGCCCTCGTCCTGTTCACGGATGCCGGGAAGACGCGAGCAGCATGAAGGCTGGTCGAAGGGTTTGTCAGTAGCCTGTTAGTCACGAAACGGCTGCTCAAGGCGGATGACAAGATACGTCAGTAACCGCCGCGGCCGGTCGGCTGTATACGAGGGTGAGAGATGAGGTCGAACGGGTATTAGCTCATATAATCCTGAAATTATTATATGAACTAAGATCCTTCGGGATAGGAAGTTCCTTGGCACTTCGCGTGCACTAAGTCCCGGGCGAGTTCAGCCGTCGATAATGAACGGGGCAGAAGAAACAAGGAACGGCTATGGGTCAGTCGGACAAGGCATGGAAACAGGGGCAGGTACTCAGGTGGGCGCTGGAACATCCCCACTGTACGATCACCGAGGCGCCTTCCTGGGTCATATTGATACTCTTACAAGATATCACCCGCTGGGGCTGTCAGCTCCTCGAGGATCTGGTCATGGCCATGGATGACTCCCAGGGAATTGTTATGGCGGAGAGCCACCTAGATCGCTCGGTCCAGGCCCTCATGACGAATGTGTTGTTGAGCAGCCTCTATGAGGACGGCTACATCGAATTTGTTTCGGATCTCCTCGACGAACCACGGTTCTTCGACTCTCATCATCCGGTTGAAGTTCAGATCACCCTGACGCCGTCGGGCGAACAGGCTCACATCTGGGAAGAACTCGAATTGTTCAGCGGCTCCTACCAGGGCTCTTTCCAGTAACCGACAGAAGCGAATCAAGTCATCGCCTCAACCTCCCTGTCCAGAGCGTGCGGGCCTCACCCCTTCGAGGCCTCCCGGCCTATGCCGTGAGGGCCTCGACCTTTCTTGCCGAATCCGCCCAATCTCCCTCTGTATCTCTGCGCGAACAACCCGGGGCGCAAAGTGAGAAGCAGACCTTGCTTTGGTCGGTGAAGTCTCTCGCTCGCAATGCAGCCTCTCACGATAACCTTTGACGGGATAACAAATGGCAGCGTCGTGCAAAGAAGGGAACGGGCATTATCGATGATTATCGCCCTCAGTTGGGGGCTTCCCCTTGCTGCCGCCGGCGACTCCTGCGTCGCTCCCGCCCGGCGTACCAGATCTGACATCGGTCTCGGAACTTGCAGTACAATTCCGGGTCGGTGCACGTGGACTGTTCCAGGCACCGACGGCAATAGCCGTACTCGTACTTCTCGCACCAGATTACGGCATCTCGCTCCGGGTGAAATCGGCAGTGTGATCTCCCCGCCATCCCTCAGAACGCTCCCGAGCATTGACCGAAGAACAAGCTGGTAATCCGCCGAGCCTTCGCCGAAGGGGCCAGGTGCAAAAAGTGAAAGATACGGCCTCATGCCGAACGCTGTCAATACACCACCAGGACGCAGCCAGTCCGAGAGATACAATCTGGTTGGGGTCCGGCCAGCGCGGAACGTTCCGGGCCTTGGTTGAGGTGAAAGGTGTGGGGCGGGTTACCCTCTCTTAACGAATAACGGTGGAGAGGTCATGATCGGCCGGGGAGTACCAAGGCGTCGTTGCGAGGGGCCGAATGCCCACGCTCTCATACTCCTTCAAGACCACCTGACCAGTCAAGCCGGCGCAGCGTTTCGGGCATCCATTTCTCCCGATCCCATCAATCACGTCGAACAGTGCCCTCCCCTCGGTCGACCAGGTGTGTTGGCAGGTACGGCAGAACCAGAGCACTCGATACATGGGAATATCCTTTGTTATCGAGCCAACGGATGCAAGCCAAACTGGAAGAGCGACGGTTCTTGGGCTGAGCACAATCAGGGTACAGGAAGGGAGACCTGAGTGCAAGGAAAATAGATTAGCTCTACTGACACAGAGGCATTAAGTTTAAGTCACGCGGAAGTCCGCGCCATCGAGCGTCGGTAACTAATCTAGAGGCGGTGCCAACCGGAGTCGTCGTTGGCGCGCTTTCGCAGAGGCCTTGGGAGCAATTACCCTCGAAAGGAACCTGTGCCGAGAGCGATGCACTGCCCTGGGAAGAAACTCCTTTCCCAACAACGAAGCGATATCATAGAGGCGGCGCTCGGAACAGTTCGGAGCGAGGGACTCTCCCTTTCAAGAACACGCACGATAGATAGGCGTCCGCTCCGAACCGGGAATGGAGTAGTACGTCTCGTCGTCTTGCCACAGGGCAAGGTAGGGAAGCCCTTCCCTGTAACGATCGAGTCGAACGCATGTCCCTGAGCACCGCGACTTGCTCTTATGCAGATGCTTGCATCGAAAACAGGGGCTTCTCTCCTCCCGCATGATGCACCTCCAGGTTTCAGCAAGGGCTCGCGCGAGTGCAAGCCGTCTTCGGACAATCATTGTCTTGCAGAGAAAGTGCCAACGGGGAACACTCAGCAATATGTCGTGTAAGTTTGATAGGTTGTTTGCACGCAATGGGAGGGCGGCTCCGTCACCGGGTGACCGAAATTGGTCAAAGGCTCAGACCTTTCTGGGCCAGTGCGTCGGGGCCGCCCCCGCCAAGGAAGTAAGAGGTTCGAAACGATGGGAGTCACCAGAGCCCTTGACCTGAAACCATGAGGGTGAGACATTAGGATGGTCACTTGTTCACTCACGTGAGAGACGGGGAGTTTCGGTTCGAACGAGCCACGACCCACCCCTTTAACTCGACACGACTCTTTGGCACGTTGTTTGCTGACCTCTCACCCGAGGCCATCCTTAGCCGCGCGCTGCTCGGCTACCGAAAGCGGGAACCGCCACGGGGCGGTGGAAGCCTCTCTGGTGCACCCATGGGTACATCCGTTGAACGACGTCGAAACCGGAGGGCCAAGGTCCGATGGCCGGTTGTGATGATGACCAGCAAGGGCCCGGTAGTGGGAGAAACCAGGAATGTCAGCGATCGGGGTGCTTTCATCTGCTGCAAGGAGGAGGTCACCCCCGAGGCGCGCTGCCGCCTTTTCATCATGGCGCCCGATCGTAAGCCTCTGGTAGTACCGGTTGAAGTTTGTTGGTCAAACCCTTACGGCTCGGAGTTTGATGCTACTCCATGTGGAGTAGGCGTGCGATTTAGTGGTATTTCTGCGGCGGATCGAGAGGCAATAGTCGCGGCATTGAAGGGAGAGTTGCTGGAAAAGGAGACCGACTAGAAGGTTGCACGATCTATAAAAAGGATTCCGTTATGATGGCAAAACGAATGGAGCGGGCGTCAGCAAATGTAAATGAGAGAGTCAGCATCCTAGGCGAAAACTGTCGGCTCAATGGGAATATAGAAACGGCATCGAAGGTGATACTATGTGGGAATTTCGAAGGTACCATCAGTTGTAATATCCTTGAAACTGAAGTTGACAGTAAAGTTTCTGCGAAGGTCATCGCTGGGGACGTCATCGTATCAGGGTCTTTCGAGGGGGAGATTGTTTGTCATAATGTGCTGACCGTGGCCAGGACGGGCAGAGTCTTTGGCAAGGTATCCTACGGTACTCTTACCGTTGAGCCCGGTGGTATCATAGAGGGCAATACGTCGAAACTCGAATCTAGAGACAAGAAGGTCCTCTCCATTCCCGAATCTCCCAGCTCTTCGTGAAGTGCCGCCTTTCGGGTGAGTGCTTGAAGAGAATTCGCGCCGACGTCACGGCCCACACCGTCCGATCTGTACCTGCGGGGTCCCATCGACCGCAGGA
>Ga0113563_10001397_pt1 | contig 13671 bp, 13 predicted proteins | sample Mud3Dept3metaG_FD_80117 | JGI IMG/M metagenome (GOLD analysis project Ga0113563, IMG submission 80117) | Freshwater wetland microbial communities from Ohio, USA, analyzing the effect of biotic and abiotic controls - Mud 3 Core 4 Depth 3... | ecosystem: Environmental > Aquatic > Freshwater >...
GCGAAGGACAACCCGCGCGGCTACGACCTGATCACGATCTACGATGACTGAGCCGCGTTGCATCGCGCCGCGCGTGCGATAGGGTCCCCCCATGCTCAAAGCCGTCCTCGTCTCGGCGCTCGTGGTCCTCGCGGCTTGCTCCGGCAAGCACGACGAGGAGAAGATCCTGCAGCCCGAGCCCGCTCCGGTCGTGACCGGCTCGGCGACGACGGGTTCTGCCGCCGCGACGGGCTCGGCGGCAGCGACGGGCTCGGCGGCGGACGGTTCGGCCACGGGTTCGGCGATGACGGGCTTCGCCCCGATGGGATCCGCCGCGACGGGATCCGCCGCGACGGGATCAGGCTCCGCGATGGCCGAGGCTCCGCTACCGGGCGCTGGCTCGGGTTCGGCCGCGGGTTCGGGTTCGGCCGCGGGTTCGGGCTCGGCCGCGGGCTCCGGTTCGGCGGCTCCGGCCAAGAAGTAGACCGCGTCGCCGACGGGTTCGGCCGCGGGTTCGGCCGGCATGGCCAAGGCGCCGCCGCCGAGCGCGGGCTCCGGCTCGGCGGCTCCGGCCAAGAAGTAGATCGCGTCGCTCACGCGGATCGCCGCCGAGTAGCACTGAACTGTTAGTGTCGCTTTCACACCACCGACATGGCATCCTGCTGCCGATGAGTCAGGAGCGAAAGCCGAGCGCGGGCCCTCCGGTGATCCAGTTCTACAGCGTCACCGCCGAGTACGGTGTGCTCTCCAACTTCGCGCTCTATCCGATCCAGCTGCGCGGCAAGCAGTGGTCGACGTCGGAGCACTACTTCCAGGCGCAGAAGTTCATCGCCGCGCGCGACCAGGACGAGATCCGGGCCGCGAACACGCCAATGCTCGCGGCCCGGATGGGCCGCGACCGCAAGCGCAAGCTCCGGCGCGACTGGGAGAGCGTGAAGGTCGGGGTCATGCGCGAGGCTGTCGAGGCCAAGTTCCGGCAGCACACCGACCTGCGCGCGCTCCTCCTCGAGACGGCCGACGCGATCCTGATCGAGCACACGGAGAACGACGACTTCTGGGGCGACGGTGGCGACGGCAGCGGACGCAACGAGCTCGGTCGTATCTTGATGGCGGTCCGTAACCGCCTCCGGCAGGAAGGGGAGGATTGAGGCATGAGACTCGCGCTCGGGCTGCTGTTGCTGCTGTCGGTCTCCGCGTGCAAGGGCCGCGAACCGGAGTCCAGGACGTCGTCGGAACCCGCGCGTCCGACCGCGAAGGCCGGCAAGGCCGACAAGGCCACGCGCTGCGATCCAGCCCAGCCGACGGTGTGCGTCGGGGATGCGGTCGTCGAGTGCGTCGCCGGTGGCACGCCCGGCAAGACGCTCGAGGAGTGCAAGGCCGGCTGCCGCCGCGGCGCGTGCACCAACTCCTGCCAGGTCAAGGGAGTCGAGCTGATCTACCTCGTCGACTCGGACCACAACTTCCTCAGCTTCGATCCGCAGCTCTTGCCGGGCGATCCGTTCCGGATGATCGGCAAGCTGACGTGCGAGACCGCCGGCCAGCCGTTCTCGATGGCGGTCGCCAGCGATGGGATCGCGTGGGTCCTCTACAACACGGGCCGGATCTACCGGGTCTCGATCCTCGACGCGCACTGCGCGAAGGCGGGGGATCCCGAGGACGGGCCCGAGACGTTCGGGATGGGCTTCTCGACCGACAGCCCGACGACCGAGAAGCTGTACGTCGCCGCCAACGACGACTCGCAGCTGCTCGCGCAGCTCGACATCACCGGGTCACCGACGTGGAAGCCGATCGCGGAGATCGCGGCGAACCAGCAGCGCAACCCCGAGCTGACCGGCACCGCCGACGGCGGCCTGTTCGGCTACTTCCCCGAGGACCGCGGAGGTGGCTTCGTCCAGGAGCTCGATCCCTCGACCGGGAAGGCGATCGGTCCGCGTCGACAGCTCGCCGCAGGCGACGGCGAGGTCGAGGCCTACGCGTTCGCCCACTGGGGCGGCGTGTTCTACATCTTCACGACCGTCGACCACACGAGCTCGGTCCACGCGATCCACCGCAAGACCGGGAAGTACGAGCTCGTCCGCGAGCGGATCCCGTTCGAGATCGTCGGCGCGGGCGTCTCGACGTGCGCGCCCGAGCTCGAGCGCGTCGCCCCGTAGCTCACGTCGAGCGGGCGATCTCGAGCTCGACCACGAACCGGGCGCCGGGGCCGTTGGGCTCGACCCACACGCGCCCGCCCATCGCCTCGACCTGGATCTTGACGATCGCGAGGCCGAGACCGGAGCCACCGACCGCGCGGCTGCGGCCGGCGTCGATCCGGTAGAACCGCTCGAACACCCGCTCCTCGTACCCTTTCGGGATCCCGGGGCCCCGATCCGAGATCGACAGCGTGACGACGTCGCCGCCGCGCTCGGCGCGGACCGTGACCTGGGTGCCGGCGCCGTACTTCACCGCGTTGTCGATCAGGTTCTGCACGACGTGATCGAGGCCCTCGCGCGTGCCGAGCACTGACAGGTCGGCCGGGACCTCGACCACGATCTGCGCCGCGAGCGAGATGCCCTTGGTGGTGCGCGCCGCGTCCTCGACGACCTCGGCGAGGGTGATCGGCGTGCGGTCCCCGACGATCGACGGCCGGCCGCCGAGCGTGTCGAGCACGAGGAGATCGGAGACCAGCGACGCGATCCGGTTCGCATTGCGGTGGATCGTCGTGAGGAACTCCTTCGACGTACTGGCGTCGACGCCGCCGCCGAGCAGGGTCTCGGCGTAGCCCGAGATCGAGGTCACGGGCGTACGGAGCTCGTGCGCTGCGTTCGACAGGAACTCGCGCCGCACGGCCTCGAGCGCGCGCATCCGCGTGACGTCGTAGAGCACGAGGATCGCGCCCGGATCGCCGAGCGGGCGGGCGCTCGCGCGGACCTCGCGACCGAGCAGCGCGAGCTCGCCGTCGGCCTGCTCGCCGGCGAGCGCGCGCTCGATCAGCGGGCGCAGCGGCGCGGGTAGCTCGTCCTCGCCCTCCCCGACCAGCGGCTTCGCCGCCTCGTTGACGAGGGCCACCTTGCCTCCGCGATCGACGACGACCACGCCCTCGACGAGGCCGCCGATCACGACCGACATCAGGTCCCGCTGCTGCGTCAGCTCGCCGATCCGCGACTTGACCTCGCCGGCCATGTGCATCATCGCGCGCGCGAGCACGCCGAGCTCGCCGCCGGCATCGGTCGGAGGCGGGACGTCGTAGTCCCCCTGCGCGAGCTTCTCCGCAGTCCGCGTCATCGACTGCAGCGGCTTGGTCACCGCGCGGGTGACGATCCACGACAGCAGGAGGCAGCCGAGTAGACCGAGGGCACCGCCGACGAGCAGCCGGTTGCGCATGCGCGCGCGGGTCTCGACGACGTCACCGAGCGGGATCGCGAGCCGGATCACCCGGCTGAAATCGGCGGGGACGGCGACGAGGTACTGCGGCGCGTCGTCGGTGCGGAGCTGGCGGATCGCGCGCCCGATCTCGCCGCGACGTGCCTTCGCGACCTCGGCGGCCTCGCCGATCGGGCGCCCGACCGTCGACGGGTCGAGCGAGTCACCCTGGATCAGGCCATCCGCGCCGATGATCGTGATCCGCGTCCCGGTGACCTCGGCGAGCCGCGGCGCGAGGCGATCGGGGTGCCCGGCGACCGCGAGCCAGCCGGCGACGGCGGTCCCCTGCTTGGACAGCCGCGCGTCGAGCGACTTGACGAGATCATCGGCGAGCGTGCGCTCGAGCGCGAACAGCGTCCCGGCCCCGACGACGACCACGAGGATCAGCGTCGTGATCACCAGCCGGTTGCGGAGCGAGTTGCGCACGCTCCGACGAGGGTATCACTACGCGGTGTCGCGCTTGGCGCGGTAACCGAAGCCGTGCACGGTCTCGATCACGTCGGCGGCCGGCCCGAGGCTGACGCGCAGCCGGCGGACGTGGACGTCGACGGTGCGCGTGTTGATGTCGCCGCGCATCTCCCAGACTTGCTCGAGCAGCTCCTCGCGCGTGAACACGCGGCCCGGATCGGAGACCAGGAGCTGGAGCAGCTTGTACTCGAGCGGGCGCAGCTGGGTGGGGGCGCCGCTGATCCGCACGTCGTGAGTCACCGGATCGAGCTCGATCGGCCCGACCTTGAGGACGCCGCTCGGATCGCCCACGGAAGGCCGTGCGCGGCGCTCGGCAAGGCGGTTCGCGAGCGCGGTGACGCGCAGAACGACCTCGCGCACGACGAACGGCTTGACCACGTAGTCATCCGCGCCGACCTCGAGCCCGAGGATGCGATCCTCGGCCTCGCCCTTCGCGGTCAGCATCAGGACGCCGACGTCGGCGGTCTTCGGCTCGGACCGGATCTGCTTGCAGACGTCGTAGCCCGAGGTGTCCGGCAGCATGAGATCGAGCACCACCACATCGGGCTGCAACGCCTGCACCTGGGCCAGCCCCTCGCCCCCGGTCGCCGCCGTGACGACCTCGAACCCCGCTCCCCGGAGGTTGAACTCCAGCAGGCGCGCGACGTCGGGCTCGTCCTCGATGATGACCACGCGGCGTTCCATCGCGGTCGGTTATACCCCGCGTAACATCTCCGTGACAGCCCGAGACAGCGTGACCATCGCGCGATCGCGCGTTACCCTGGTCCGCGTGCGAACCGTTGTTGCCCTGGTGCTCGCCGCCGGGCTCGTCGCCTGCTCCTCGAAGTCGAGCGACCGCACCGTGCGGATCGCGGCGGCCTCGGACCTCCAGCGCGCCTTCACCGAGCTCGGCACCGAGTTCAAGGCCCGCACGGGGATCACGCCGGAGTTCACCTTCGGCTCGAGTGGGCTGCTCGCGAAGCAGATCGAGCAAGGGGCGCCGTTCTTCTTGTTCGCGTCCGCGAACAAGGCGTTCGCCGAGAAGGTGATCACGGCGGGGCGCTGCGACGCCGCGACCGCGCGCCTGTACGCGCAGGGCCGGATCGTGGTGTGGACCGCGCCCGGCAAGAAGGCGCCCGCATCGCTCGCCGATCTCGCGAGCCCCGAGTTCAAGCGGATCGGGATCGCGAACCCCGACCACGCGCCCTACGGCGTCGCCGCGAAGCAGGCCCTCGAGAGCGCCGGGGTGTGGACGCAGATCCAGGATCGGCTCGTGCTCGGCGAGAACATCCAGGCCGCGATGCTGATCGCGAAGAACGGCGACGTCGACGCCGCGATCGTCGCGCTGTCCCTCGCGGTGGTCGCCGACGGGGGCACCTCGCTCAAGATCGATCCATCGCAGTACGCGCCGCTCGATCAGGAGCTGGTCGTGTGCGGCAAGGGCGCGGAGGCCGACGCCGCGCGCACGTTCGCGGACTTCATCGGCTCGCGCGAGGGCCGCGAGGTGATGTCGCGCTACGGCTTCCAGCTTCCCGCCGCCACGCCGCGCTCGCCATGAAGCCCGAGACGCTCGCCGCGCAGGCGCTGCACGCGATCGACGAGGCGACGGGCGCCATCGTCCCGCCGCTGCACCTCGCGACCACGTACGCTCGCGACGCGGACTACCAGCTCCGTGGCCCCGGCTACGCGCGCGACGAGAACCCGACGCCGGTCCACGCCGAGCGCGTGATCGCCGCGCTCGAGGGCGGCGCCGCCGCGCTCGTGTTCTCGTCGGGGATGGCCGCGGCGACCGCGGTGGTCCGCGCGCTGTGCAAGCCCGGCGATCACGTGATCGCCCCGCGCGTCGGCTACTACGCGCTGCGCGGCTGGCTCGCTCGGTTCTGCGCGAAGTGGGGCGTCGCGCTCGATCTCGTCGACACCACGGACCTCGGCGCGCTCGCGGCCGCGCTCCGCCCCGGCGTCACCCGCCTGGTGTGGATCGAGACGCCGGCGAACCCGACCTGGGAGATCACGGATCTGTCGGCGGCAAGCGCCCTCGCCCACGCGGCCGGTGCGCTGGTCGCGGTCGACTCGACCGCCGCGACGCCGGTGCACACGCGGCCGCTCGAGCACGGCGCGGATCTCGTGATGCACTCCGCGACCAAGTTCCTCGGCGGTCACTCCGACGTCCTCGCCGGTGCGCTCGTCACCGCGAAGCTCGACGACGCGTGGGCGCAGATCGCGCAGCTGCGGCACGACGAGGGCGCGTGCCTCGGCCCGCTCGACGCGTACCTGCTCCTGCGCGGGATGCGGACCCTGTTCGCGCGTGTCGAGCGCTCGAGCCGCACCGCGTTCTGGCTCGCCGAGCGCCTGCTCGAGCTACCCGGCGTCACCGTGCGCTACCCCGGCCTGTCGACGCACCCGCAGCACGCGATCGCCGCGCGCCAGATGCAGCGCGGCTACGGCAGCATGCTGTCGATCCAGGTCGAGGGTGGCGCCGCCACCGCGCTCGCCGCGGTCCGCCGCCTCCGCGTGTGGGTCCCCGCGACGTCGCTCGGCGGCGTCGAGAGCCTCGTCGAGCACCGGTTCACCGTCGAGGGCGCGGACTCGCCGACTCCGCCGGATCTGCTGCGGCTATCGGTCGGCCTCGAGCACGAGGATGATCTGTTCGAGGATCTGCGCCAGGCGCTGGTGCCGTGAAGCTGCGCGTCGCGACGTGCCGGACCCTGCCCGAGGTCGACGTCGACGCCGCACCGCTCGCCGCGGCCCTCACCGCGCACGGATACACCGCGGAGCTCGTCGCGTGGGACGATCCGACGATCGACTGGGACGCGCCGATCCCGACGATCCTTCGCTCGACCTGGAACTACGCGCTCGACATCGCCGGCTTCCTCGCGTGGATCGATCGGATCAGCGAGACCTCCCCGCTGTGGAACCCCGCCGACGTGGTGCGCGGCAACGTCCACAAGCGCTACCTCCTCGAGCTCGCCGCGCGCGGCGTGCCCGTCGTCCCGACGCGGATCGTCGAGTGCGGCGCGACGGCGGACCTCGCGGAGCTCGCCGCCGAGCTCGGATCGGCACGCCTCGTGATCAAGCCCGAGGTCGGCGCCGGCTCGCTCGGCACGCGGGTGTTCACGATCGGCGGCCCGCACACCCACCCGACGCCCCACGCGCACCTCGCGGCGTTGACCGCGCGCGGCGCCGCGCTGGTCCAGCCGTACGTCACCTCCGTCGACGGCTACGGCGAGCGCTCCCTGGTGTGGATCGACGGCGAGCTGTCGCACGCGATCCGCAAGGCCCCGCGGTTCGCAGGCGACGACGAGCGGATCGAGGGCCCGTTCCCGATCTCCGGCGACGAGCGCGCGGTCGCCGAGGCCGCACTCGCACCGGTGGTCGATCGGATCCTCTACGGTCGCGTCGATCTCGCACGCGACGACGCGGGGCAGCCGATGGTGATGGAGGTCGAGCTCGTCGAGCCGTCGCTGTTCTTCTCGCGCCAGCCCGGCTCGGCGGATCGCTACGTCGCCGGGTTGCGCCGCCGCCTCGGCTCCGACTGATCAGGCCGCGAGCTGGCTCGCCAGGCGATCGAGCGCGTCGATCGTCCACGCGCCGTACCAGAACAGATCCTTGCCGCTGACCCGGACGATGTGCGCGGACGGCAGCGCGTCGCGGAGGACCGCCTCGTCCTCGGCGGAGAACGCGTGCGGCTCGTCGGGCAGGATCACGAGCTCGGGATTCCGCGTCCGCACCTCGTCGAGCGTGATCCGCGGGTAACGCTCGTCGCGCCCACCGGCGTCCTGCGGCGCAGCCTTGCCGAGGTCGGCGGCGAGCGGATACAGGCGCAGCCGATCGCCGAACACGTTCTCGATCCCGATGTGCGCGAGGACGTCGGAGCCAAACGTGTCGGCGTTGAGCGTCATCAGTGGATCCATCCAGATCGGGACGAACGCGCGGCGGCTCGGCACCGTCGCGCCCGCGAGGCGGTAGCCGCGCTGGATCAGCGCGCGTGCGGGGCCACTCTCGGCGAGCCCGAGGATCCGCGCGAGCCGCGCGAGGTGCGCGATGCCCTGGTCGACGCGGCGAGGCAGCGACACCAGCACCGGGATCCGCGCCGCGCCCAGCGCCTCGAGCGCGACCCGGGTGTTCTCCTCCTGGTTGGCGATCACCAGTTGCGGCGCGAGTGCGATCACGGCCTCGACATCGACGTCCTTGGTCCCGCCGACCGTCGGGACGGCGGCGACCTCGGGGCTCACGCAGTAGGTCGTCCGGCCGACGAGCCGCGCCGCGGCGCCGAGCGCGATCAGGCTGTGGGTATCGCTCGGGACGAGCGACACGATCCGCTGGGGCGGCTGCCCGAACACCAGCTGGCGTCCCAGATCATCGGTCACCTTGAAGGTCGGCACCGGGCAGGTATACCGCGCCGTGCTAAGGTCGCGCCGTGGCCACGCAGGCTGAAGACGAGCTTGTCTCGCAGGCGTTCAACGCCGACAAGCACGAGGATCTCGCCCGCGCGATCGAGCAGCTGACGCCCGAGGAGGCGGCCTTCTTCGTCGAGAAGCTCGAGGCGGCGGTCCGCAAGCGCAAGATCCAGCTGACGGGCTACCTCGTCGCGATGCTGGTGTGGTTGCTCGGCATGGTCGCCGGCCTCGTCTACTACGGCACCCACGACGGCTTCGTCGGCTGGGTGTTCCTCGCGCCGTTCGGGCTCGTCGGGGCGACGCTGTGGGCGTTCGGCAGGTGGGCCGCCAAGGTCGGCGCCAAGGCCGCGCCCGGCCTGCCCCCGAAGCCGGCCCCGCGATCCTGACCGTCCCGGGCCCGAGCGCCGGAGGTATGATGGCGGCCATGAAGAAGTCGGCCCTGGCAGCCCTGATCTGCGCGGCGTGCGGTGGTGGCAGCGCGAAGACCGACGCGGCGATCGACGCCGCCCGCCTGCCCGGCTGCGAGACCCCGATCGCGGGGTCCACGATCAGCGTGCGCCAGGTCGGCCGCGTCGACGACGCCGCGATGCTGGTCACCGCGCCGCTTCTCGACCCGCGGCGGTTCGTCGTCGAGCGCGCCGGTGCGATCCGGATCTTCGAGAACGATCAGCTGCTCCCCGCCCCGTTCCTCGACGTCTCGAACTCGATCCGCGCAGGCGGCGAGCAGGGCCTGCTCGGCCTCGCGTTCCACCCGAAGTACGCCACCAACGGCCTGTTCTTCATCTATTACACGACGAGTAACGCCAACGTCGTCGCGCGCTGCTCGGTCAGCGCCGATCGCAACGTCGCGAACCCGACCTGCACCCCGGTGCTCTCGATCCCCGACTTCGCCGGCAACCACAACGGCGGCATGATCGAGTTCGGGCCCGACGGGTACCTGTACATCGGCACGGGCGACGGCGGCGGCGGCGGCGATCCGGCCCGCAATGGTCAATCGCTGGTCAACGGCGACACCAGCGCGAGCAGCGTGGCGCTGCTCGGCAAGATCTTGCGCATCGACGTCGACACCAAGGATGCCGGCAAGGAGTACGGCATCCCCGCGACGAACCCGTTCGCGGTGAGCGGCGGCGCGCCCGAGATCTTCGTGATCGGCCTCCGCAATCCGTGGCGGTGGTCGTTCGACAAGGACACGGGGGACCTGTGGATCGGGGATGTCGGCCAGGACGTGATCGAGGAGCTGACGGTGCTCAAGGCCGGCGAGCAGGCCGGCAAGAACCTCGGCTGGAGCATGTACGAGGGCACGCGCTGCTTCGCCGCGCCGTGCGACCCCACCGGCAAGACGGCGCCCCAGGACGAACACACCCACAACGATGGCTGGCTCTCGATCATCGCGGGCGAGGTCTATCGCGGCACCTGCTACACCGACATGATCGGCTGGCACTTCTACACGGATCACGCATCGCAGGCCGCGGGCCTGTGGAAGGCCCGGCTCAACCCCGACGGATCCCTCGAGGTCGTCGACACCAACGTCGTACTCCCCAATGGTGTCGCGAGCATCCACGCTGATGCGCGCGGAGAGCTGTTCCTGACAACGATCAGCAACAACATCTATCATATCGAAGCCGGTCCCTAGCCGGCGTAGGATGTGGGCCATGCGGACCCTCGCCTGCGCCTTGATCCTCGTCGCTGCATGTAGCGACTCGAAGAACGCGCCCAAGGACGCTTCGACCTCTGGCGACGGCCAGACCGGGGACGCGGCACCCATCGATGCGCCCGCGTGTGAGCCCGCGCCGCTCGCCGCGTGCGCGACGCCGGTGGCGGGCTCGCGCGTGACGCTGCGCCGGATCACCCCGGACCTCCCCGGTGCCGATGCCGCGCTGCTGGCGGTCTCGCCAAAGAACGATCCGCGGCTGTTCGTGGTCGGGCGCGCAGGCCAGATCTTCGTCTACGAGAACGAGGTCCGCCGCGCGACGCCGTTCCTCGACATCAGCACCTCGATCGTCGCGGGCGGCGAGCAAGGCCTGCTCGGCCTCGCGTTCCACCCGTCGTACGGCTGCAACGGCCAGTTCTTCGTCTACTACACGACGAACAGCTCCAACATCGTCGCGCGCTGCACGGTGAGCGCCGCGGATCCCAACGTCGCGAACCCGACGTGCACGCCGGTGCTGACGATTCCCGACTTCGCCGGCAACCACAACGGCGGCATGATCGAGTTCGGCCCCGACGGCTACCTCTACATCGGCACCGGCGACGGTGGTGGCAGCAACGATCCGAACCGCAACGGCCAGTCGCTGACCAACGGCAGCCCGCAGACGAACAGCATCGCGCTACTCGGCAAGATGCTGCGCATCGACGTCAACGCCAAGGATCCGGGCAAGGAGTACGCCATCCCGTCGACGAACCCGTTCGCCGCCGGTGGTGGCGCGCCCGAGATCTTCATCATCGGCCTGCGCAATCCGTGGCGATGGTCGTTCGACAAAGGAACCGGCGACCTGTGGATCGGCGATGTCGGCCAAGACAACATCGAGGAGCTCGACGTGCTCAAGCCGGGCGAGCAAGCCGGCGCGAACCTCGGCTGGAGCATGTACGAGGGAGACGCCTGCTTCCGTGCGCCGTGCAGCCTGACCGGCAAGTTCGCGCCGCAGAACACGCGGCTGCACCCGACCTGGATCTCGGTCATCGGGGGCGAGACCTATCGCGGCACCTGCTACCCGGACCTCGTCGGCTGGCACTTCTACACCGATCACAACTCGGCCGCCGCCGGCCTCCACAAGGCCCGGCTGACCTCCGCCGGGTTCGAGACGCAACCGGTCACCGTGGCGATGCCCGGTGGCGTCGCGAGCATCCACGCCGATGCCCGCGGCGAGATCTACGTGACGACGATCCAGGGTCGCCTCTATCACCTCGAGGGCAACCCCTGAAGTCACGCCGGCTCGCGCTCGCCACCGGCCTCGACGCCCACGCGCTCGAGTGGGACGGTCCCGGCGACCTGACCTACGTCCTCGTCCACGGCTTCACCGATCTCGCGTACGGCTGGCGCCGCGTCGCGCAGCGGCTCGCGGTCCACGCGCACGTGGTCGCGCCCGATCTGCGCGGCCATGGCGACACCGCGTGGATCGGGGCCGGCGGCTACTACCACTTCATGGACTACGTCGCCGATCTCGATGACGTGATCCGCCAGCTCGCGCGCACCAACGTGATCCTCGTCGGGCACTCGATGGGCGGCAGCGTCAGCGGCTACTACGCGGGCACGCGCCCCGAGCGGCTCACCGCGCTCGCGCTGATCGAGGGACTCGGACCGCCGGACATGGCCGGCCTCGATGGCCCGACGCGCACCGCGATGTGGATCGATGGCTGGCGCGCCGCGCGCGGCAAGGTCCGGCCGATGGCATCGTTCGACGACGCCGTGCGCCGCCTGCGCAAGCACGACGAGCGCCTCGACGCGGACCTCGCGCGCGAGCTCGCGGAGCACGGCACCCGCGCGGTCGAGGGCGGCCTCGCGTGGAAGCACGATCCACTGCACATGACGTTCGGCCCGTACGCGTACCGGCTCGAGAGCGCGATCAAGTACTGGCAGCGCGTGACCTGCCCGGTGCTGATCGTCGACGGCGAGCAGTCCAAGCTCAACCTCCCGATCCCCGAGCGCGCCGCGCGCCGCGCGCACTTCGCGTCGCATCGCCACGTCGTCGTCCCCGATGCCGGCCACGCGGTGGCGCGCCACCAGCCCCAGGTGATCGCGGACCTGCTGCTCGAGTTGCTTCCGCGCTCGGGGTGATCCCGCCTACGCCGGCAGATCGTCGACGACCAACGGCACCTGGATCTGCTTGGTCGCGCGGCCCCGCCAGACGAGCGGCACGGAGACCCTGAACGTCGAGCCCTTGTTGACGGTCGAGTCGAGCGAGAGCTTCAGCGCGAGCAGGTCCGCGAGCTGCGCGACCAGCGCGAGGCCAAGGCCGACGCCGCCGAAGCCCTTCTCGTCGCCGTGCTCGCCCTGTCGGAACGGCTCGAAGATCTTCTCGTGGTCCTCGGGCGGGATGCCGATGCCGGTATCCTCGACGGAGAGCTCGACCGCCTTCTCGATCGCGCGCGCGCGGACGGTCACGCGGCCCCCTTCGGGCGTGAACTTCACCGCGTTTGCGATCAGGTTGACGAGGACGTGCGCGAGCCAGCGCCCGTCGGACTGGACGGCGGGGAGATCCGGGGCGAGGTCGACCGCGAGGTTGAGCTTCTTCGTGCCGACCATCCAGGACACCGACGCGGTGACGCGCTCGACGAGCTCGGCGACATCGACCGGGCCCGGCCGCGCGTCGATCTTGCCGGCCTCGGCGCGCGTGAGCTGGAGGACGTCATCGACGAGCTGGAGCAGCGACTGCGCGCTGCGCTTGATCGATGCGCACGCCTCCTTCTGCTTGTCGGTCACCGGGCCGTAGACGCCGGCGGCGATCACGTCCGACAGCCCTTGCACGCCGTGGATCGGAGTCCGCAGCTCGTGGGTCATCGACGCGACGAACTGGCTGCGCTGGGTCGCGGCCTCGATCAGCTGCGCGGTGCGCTTCTCGAGATCGGACTCCTTGCGGCGCAGAAGGCGCAGCGTCGCGGCCGAGAAGAACGCGGGGACGCCGACGACCATCGCGCAGTAGATGATCGCGGTGATCGTGTAGCCCGCGGACGGGACGTGTCCGGGCGAGCCCGGCACCGGGGTCGGCGGCAGCACGCCCGCGGCCATCAGCGTCAGCATCGTCGCGAAGCTGAGGACGATCAGCGTCGCCATCATCATCGTGACGACGAGGTTCGACAGCAGCGACAGGACGGTGATGATGATCACGTACGTCGGCAGCAGCGGGCTGTACGCGCCGCCGGTGAAGTACATCGCCGCGGTCAGGAGCACGACATCGGAGACCGTGTTGAGCGCCTGGGTCCCGATCACCCAGCGATCGCGGGACAGCGCGAGCCACGCGAGCGAGTTGGTGAGCAGCTTGACCGAGACCAGCGTGATGTACGCCCACTTCCACGGCGTCAGGCCGAAGATGGCGGCCGCGGCGGCGAGCACCGCGAACCCGATCGAGACCGCGAAGCCGCTCCAGATCCCGTACCAGAGCTTGGGTCGATTCGCCGGCGCCGTGAGCTCCGCCAGCGAGGCGGCGAAGCTACCGAGCGGGGGCCGTTGCCGTGGCACGTCGCGATGGTACTCGCGATCAGCCGAGATCAGATCTCACCGAGCAGCTGGCGGACCGTCGTCAGCAGCTGCACGAGATCGAACGGCTTGCTCAGGTAGCCATCGGCGAGCGCGCCGAGCTGGACCGTGCGGCTCGACTGATCGCGGTCGCTGTACACCGCGCTCATCAGGACGATCGGCGTGTCCTTGCCGGTGGGCGTCGCCTTGATCTCGCGGACGATCTCGAACCCGTTCTTCCGCGGCAGCTGGACGTCGACGAGCATCAGATCC
>Ga0113563_10001398_pt1 | contig 13669 bp, 14 predicted proteins | sample Mud3Dept3metaG_FD_80117 | JGI IMG/M metagenome (GOLD analysis project Ga0113563, IMG submission 80117) | Freshwater wetland microbial communities from Ohio, USA, analyzing the effect of biotic and abiotic controls - Mud 3 Core 4 Depth 3... | ecosystem: Environmental > Aquatic > Freshwater >...
CGCAAGCTCGACGGGCCGCGTCATCGCTTGCCTATTTGGTGTTGCTCCGGGTGGAGGTTGCCGCGTTTCACCCTTGATGCTTGCGCACCAAGACTCGTCTCTGTGGCCCTGTTCCTCGCCTTCACCGAAGACTTGCGCCTCCGGCTTATAACGGACGGCCGTTAACCGTCACCCTGCCCTGTGGAGCCCGGACTTTCCTCTGCGCACCCGAAGATGCTCAGCGGCTGCCTGGCCAGCTTCATGACCATTCTAACACCGGCCGAAGCCAGGATATGGATCAGGCGGATTCGATCCCATGCTTATTCGCTGCGGGATTGAAGTTTTTTGACTGCCGAGTGTATCTTCCGCAGCCCGGGATCGCGCACACCCAGCGCCTCGAGATGGCGCAGCGTATTGACCAGATAATCGGTATTGGCGCCGCGCGCGCCCACGCCGCGCGCGATCATCACGGCAATTTCCTCCAGCGCCAGGCGCCCCGCATAACCGGGATGAGCGGGGTCGGCCACGAATGTCAGCGCCTGCGCCCGTTCGCCGGCAAGGTTGACACGCACCAGGCGCGGGCAATACGTGCGGCGCGACATCTCGCGGGCCCACAGGCTGTCGAGCACATCTTTGATCTGCTGCTTTGCGACCAGGTAAGCGATGCCACGGCACGCGCCACCGCGGTTCAGCCCCAGCACCAGGCCGGGCTGCTCGGGCGTGCCGCGATACCTGTCGGAATAAATGCAGAAGGCGCGATGGTAGCCGCGCAACAGGGCAGAACCTGAGCGAACGTAGGGAAATCCCGGATTCCACATCAACGACCCGTAGCCGAAAATCCACAGATCGCCGCGCGGCAGCTCCAGGTCGAACTCGTGGGGCGTTGAATTGCTCAATGTGCCGTGACGGTTGGTTCGGTTTCCGGAATAACGGTTGCCTGCAGACAACGTTGACGCGGGCTGAGGCCGATCACGCAATCTTCCAGGCTACCTGGCCTGCGGCGCGAAACGGAACCAGCGTGTCGCGCGAATAGGGCAGCCTGTCCGGCACCGGCCATGATTCCCTGACCAGCGTGATCCGGTCCCGGTTGCGCGGCAGGCCATAGAAATCGGCGCCAAAATGGCTGGCGAATCCCTCCAGCCGCTCGAGCGCGCCGGCCTGGTCAAACGCTTCGGCATAAAGCTCGATGCCGGCATGCGCGGTATAAATGCCCGCGCAGCCGCAATCGGTCTCCTTGGTGTGCCGCGCGTGCGGCGCACTGTCCGTGCCTAGGAAAAATTTGGGGCTGCCGCTGACCGCGGCCGCCGTCAACGCCTGGCGGTGCTGCTCGCGTTTGAGCACCGGCAGGCAATAATGATGGGGACGGATACCGCCCGTGAACATAGCATTGCGGTTCAGCAGCAGGTGGTGCGCGGTGATCGTCGCCGCAACCCGCGGCGGCGCTGCGGTCACGAAAGCCACCGACTCGCGCGTCGTGATGTGCTCGACCACTACCCGCAGTTTTGTAAAGCGATCGATCAGCGGCGCCAGCACACGCTCGAGAAAAACCTGCTCGCGGTCGAATATGTCCACGGCCGGATCGGTGACTTCCCCGTGCACCAGCAACGGCATGGCGCACGCCTCCATGGCCTCGAGCACGCCGCGGCATTTCCCGAGGTCGGTCACGCCCGAATCCGAATGAGTGGTCGCGCCCGCCGGGTAATACTTGACGGCATGCACCGCACCGCTGCGCCTGGCTTTCTCGATTTCCTCGGGCTGCGTGTTGTCCGTGAGATAAAGCGTCATCAACGGCTCGAAGCGGCTGCCTGGAGGCAGGGCGGCGCGGATGCGATCGCGATATTGCAGCGCCAGCGCAGTGGTGGTCACCGGCGGCTTCAGATTGGGCATCACGATCGCGCGCGAGAACCGCCGCGCCGTGTCCGGCAGTACCGCATGCATGTGGCCTTCATCGCGAAGGTGCAGGTGCCAGTCGTCGGGACGGGCAATGGCGATCTTGTTCATGTCTATTAGAGTAAACGGTAAATGGTGGGCGGTAAACGGATAAAAGGGGCTTTGTCTTTCTCGCCGATCACGGCTCACTGCTCGCCTTTGAGCTTGAGCGCCAGTTCATAAAGCTCATTGCGCTTGCCGCCGGTAATTTTCGTCGCGAGCGCAACCGCCTGCTTGAGCGGCAATTCGGACAGCAATGCCTCCAGCACATGCTGGGACTGGGCGCGGTCTTCTCCGGAGGGCATCACAGGCTGTCCCTCGACAATCAGCACAAATTCGCCTTTGCGGCGATTGGCGTCCGCCTCGATCCAGGCGCCCGCCTCACCCAGCGCGCATGAATGTATGCTCTCGAACATCTTGGTGAGCTCGCGCGCAATCACGATACGGCGCGCATCACCGAAAGCGTCGCGCAGATCCGCAATGCTGTCGCCGACGCGGTGCGGCGCCTCGTAAAAAACCAGCGCGTACGGGAGATCCACCAATGCCGCAAGTTCACGCCTGCGCTCTGCGCCACGCGCCGGAAGGAAACCATAGAACAGGAAATGCCGCGTGATCAGTCCGGCTGCCGACAACGCGGCGACGGCGGCGTTGGCGCCCGGGACCGGCACGACCCGGTAGCCCTGGCTGATGGCGGCGGCAACCACGAGCGCGCCGGGATCGGATATCGCCGGCGTGCCGGCGTCGCTGACCAGCGCCACGGACCGGCCTGCGGCAAGGTGTTCCAGGAGCTGCGGCGCCATGCGCTTCTCGTTATGCTCGTGAAGCGCAATCATCCGGTTGGTGATCCCATAGTGGTTAAGCAGTCTTGCGGTGATGCGCGTATCCTCCGCCGCCACCGCATCGACGCTTTTGAGCACGTCGAGCGCACGCAAGCTCACGTCGCGTAAATTACCAATCGGGGTTGCAACTACATATAATGTCGGCTTTGATTCCTCCCCGGTTTCATGATGCGCTGTTGCGTTACCCATCGCTGGTTCTTCGTATGGCTGGTGACGGCAATACTATACGGGGGCACCACAGCCTTTGCCAGCAAGGCGGCGTTCGGCGCGTCGCCGCATCCTGACGGAAAACCTGCTGCCGGCACGTCTTTAGCCACCACGGATCCCGGCGCGGGAACCGCAGTTCCGCACATCGCCCTGCTGCTGCCCGTCGGCCTGCACACGTTCGCGAGGCCCGCCGAGGCGGTCAGAGACGGTTTTATGGCGGCCGCCAAGGCGCAGGGCGGATCGCCGCTGCCCATCCGCATCCACGCCGTATCCGAGGAGGACGGCCAAAGTATCGTCGACGGCTACCGCCGTGCGCTGGACGCCGGTGCGCGCATGGTGGTCGGGCCGCTGACGCGCAGCGGCGTCACCGCCCTTGCGGCCAGCGACAGGGTCGCGGTGCCGACACTCGCGCTCAGCGCGCCTGACGGCGGCGGGCCCATGCCGCAGAATCTTTTCGTCCTGAGCCTTCAAATCGAAGCTGAAGCGCGCCAGGTCGCACAGCTTGCGTTCCGGGACGGCCGTCTCAATGCCTACACCATCAATGGCGATACGCCGCTGCAGCGCCGCATGCATCAAGCCTTTGTGGACGAGTTCTCGCGGCTTGGCGGCAGGCACATTGCCGAATTCGCCGCCACCGCCGACCGGGAGGGTCTCGATCGAATCAAACAGGCGGCCGCGCTGGGCGTCGCCGATATGGTGTTTCTGGCGCTGGATTTCCAGCGCGCGCGCCTGGTGCGCCCGTATCTCGATCCGCTCGCTCTTTATGCAACCTCGCAGGTCAATCCCGTCAACGCCGGCCCGCTTGCCGGTTTCGATCTTGCCAACATCCGGTTTCTTGACATGCCCTGGCTGCTGCAGCCCGACCATCCCGCGGTGATGATTTATCCGCGCCCGGACTTTGGCGGCTCCATCGATCTCGAACGCCTGTATGCGCTCGGTATCGACGCTTTCCGCATCGCGCAGGAACTGCTCAACGGCCGCACCGAGCTGAAGCTGGACGGCGTAACAGGGCACATCACAACCGGCCGTGACCGCCATTTCGTGCGTGAACTCGTGAGCGCGCAGTTCAGCGAAGGCCGGCTGCTGCCGGATGACGCCAGGCCATGAAAGGCGAAGCGGCGGAGCAGCTCGCCGCGCAATTCCTGCAGCGCCAGGGAATGAAAATCACCCTGCGCAATTACCGCTGCCGTTTCGGCGAGATCGATCTCGTCGCGCAGGACGGCAAGACACTGGTATTCGTCGAAGTGAAAAGCCGCCGCACCGAGAATTTTGGCGGCGCCGCGGCCAGCATCACGCGCGACAAGCGCGGCAAACTGCTGCGCGCAGCGCGTCATTACCTGGCGCGGCACGGCAACGCGTCGCCGTGCCGCTTCGATGCCGTCCTGATCCGCGGCGAACCGCCGCAGATCGAATGGATCAGGGACGCGTTTGGAGAGTAAGAGCCGACTCTGTAGAATAGCGGCTCGAACCTTTATGGCAGCCCCATGGACCTGATCAGCCGCATCAGCGAGAACTTTTCCGAAAGTGCGCACCTCAAACTGCAAAGCATGGACGCCCTGGCCGGCCCGATTGCGGCGGCGGCAGAACGCATGGTGCAGTGCCTCAGGCGCGACGGCAAGATACTGGCCTGCGGCAACGGCGGTTCGGCCGCGGATGCACAGCATTTCTCCGCCGAACTCCTCAACCGCTTTGAAATGGAGCGCCCCGGGCTCGCCGCAATCTCGCTCACGACAGACACCTCGACCCTGACCTCGATTGCCAATGATTTCGATTTTGATCAGATCTTTTCCAAACAGGTGCGCGCGCTCGGCCATGCCGATGATCTGTTGCTGGCGATCTCGACCAGCGGCAACTCGCGCAATGTGCTCGCCGCGATCCAAGCTGCGCACGAGTGCCAGATGGGGGTAATCGCACTGACCGGCAAAGCCGGAGGAAAAATCGGCGAGATTCTGGCGCCGTCCGATGTCCATATCTGCGTGCCTGCGACCAGCACGGCGCGCATACAGGAAGTACATCTGCTGACATTGCACTGTCTGTGCGATGCCATTGATTGTCTTTTACTGGGAGTCGAATAAATGCGCTATTTCTTTGCATTGCTGGCAATCGCCGCCCTGCCGCTGCTGCACGGCTGCGCCGCGGTCGCGGTCGGCGGCGCAACCGCCACCGGACTCGTGGTGATCGATGACCGCCGCACCGTGGGCACGATCACCGAAGACCAGGGCATTGAGTTCAAGGCATCGAGCCGCGTCGGCGAGAAGTTCCCAAACACCCACCTCAACTTCACCAGCTACAACCGCATGCTGCTGCTCACGGGCGAAGCCGCCGGCGCCGCGGCAAAAACCGAAATCGAAAAAATATCGCGCGCCGTGGAAAACGTGCGCGGTGTCTACAACGAAATCCAGATTGCCGGCAACACCTCGCTTTCGGCGCGCGCCAACGATTCGTTCCTCACCTCCAAGGTCAAGGCGCGTTTCATCGACGCCCAGAAATTCAACCCGGTCCATGTCAAGGTGGTCACCGAAGCAAGTACCGTTTATCTGCTGGGGCTGGTGACCCGCCAGGAAGCCAATGACGCCACCGAACTTGCGCGCACCACGGGCGGCGTGCAGCGGGTCGTGCGGGTGTTCGAGTATCTCGACTGACTCCGTGACGGGCAGACCCCCGCACAGCGGGGCTGCCTTGCCCCTCATCTATCCCGCATGTATCCCGCGCCCGCCTTCGAAACCAAGATCTGCCCGCCGCAGGCGCTCGCTGCGCGCATCGCGCAGCTGGCGCGGCCGAGGGTGTTCACCAACGGCGTGTTCGATATCCTGCACCGGGGCCACGTCACCTATCTGGCGCAGGCGCGGGCGCTGGGCGCCAGCCTGATCGTCGCCGTCAATTCCGACGCCTCGGTGAAACGCCTGGGCAAAGGCGACGACCGGCCGGTCAATGCGCTTGAAGACCGGCTGGCGGTGATCGCAGCGCTCGAGTCGGTGTGCCTTGCAACCTGGTTCGACGAAGACACGCCGCTCGCGCTGATTCTGGCCGCACGACCCGAGGTGCTGGTCAAAGGCGGCGACTGGAAGCCGGAGGAGATCGTCGGCGCCAGGGAAGTGCGGGGCTGGGGCGGGGCGGTGCTATCGATTCCGTTCGCTCACGAGCGCTCGACGTCGGCGCTGCTCGACCGGATCAAAAACACAAATTCATAGACAGGATTAACAAGACGGGCCGCAGGATTCACAGGCTTCTGTTTTAATCCGGCCCTGTCCATCCCGAAAAATCCTGTCCATTCATTGTCCTACGCACCGGCGGGCGGGCACGACACGGCCTTGACTTCGCTGCCGGAAAACTCACGCTGCAACTCGGCGAGTTTGGCGACCATCGCCGGGCTCGGTTCACGCACGAAATAGGCAATCTGTCTCAGGAAGTTCTCGCGCCGCTCGACGATGGCTGAACGCACGCCTTTCTCGCGCAGCGCGGCAAGAAAGTTTTTCGCCGCATCCTCGCTCTTGAATATGCCCAGAGAAATGGCATGGCGCCACTGGCCCTGCTCCTGCACCGCAAAGAAATCTGCAACGCCCAACGCCTTCAGTTCGCTGATTTTCCGGTCGGCGTCTGCCCTGTTTTTCTGGGGCGGGATATAGACCCAGTAGCCGCCGACATCGGCGATCACGCGCTGCACCAGGGCCTGCGGCAGTTCGAGCCTGACGATTGCTGCGTCGGCGCGCGCCACATCCGGGCCCGCGAAGTAGCCCCACTCCAGGCACGCCGCCGGCGCCGGAACGGTCGCGACGGGAGACGGTGCGGCGGGCTTGGTTTTTTCAGGCGCCGCGCCGCCCGAGGCCCCGATGATCTGCATTTTTTCCGGGTTGATCTGCAGCAAAGCGCTCTGGCTGTCGGCAGCACCCTGCTGCTGCGCTATGACGCCATAGGCGTAGAACGCGGCGTTGGCCAGCACCAGTATCAGGAATAACAGTCTCATATTCTCAATATCGTAAGCGGTAAGCGGTAAGCCGTGGACGGTCAAGGACAAGATGCATTCTGTTTACCGCTCACCGCTTACTGCTCACTGCTCACCGGTATTGAACCGAGCGCGATGCGCAGCAACCCCTCCAGCACCAGATTATCCACGACCTCGACCCGCGCGTTAAGCTGAGGTTCAAGCAGCATGGCGGCGCCGCCTGACAGCACGATGAGCGGCGCAACCTGCCCGGTTTGCTCCATGTAATGCAGCATGCGTTCGACGGCACCGGCCAGCGCATTGATGGCGCCGCTCATAATGGCGTCCGCGGTGGAATCGGGAAAAAACGCAAACCGGCCTTCCTGCAGCTCGAGCTGGGCGGTATTGCGCGCCAGCGACTCCCGCATCAGGTCTGCGCCCGGCACGATAAACCCGCCCAGGAACACGCCTTCGTTCGACAGCGCGTCGACCGTCATGGTGGTGCCGGCGTTGACTACCACGCAGGGCCCCCGAAACAGGTGCCATGCCCCGATCAGCGCGGCCCAGCGGTCGGATCCGAGCTGAGCCGGATCATGGTAACCGCTGGTGACTCCGCATTGGCTGGCTGCGCTGAGTATCCATGACGGCCTGGCCGCAAACTGCTCGAGCGCTGTCCCGATCAGTTCCCGCACCGCGTCTCCGGCGACATTGGAAACCACTATCCTGTCGGGCGGCGGCAGCGCTGCCAGTGCGGCGCCCAGTTTGTCGGCCTGCGCGCTGGCCAGCCATGACTGCGCGATCCAGCGTTGGCCGTCGGAGCAGCCCCATTTGATGCGGCTGTTGCCGCCGTCGATGGCAAGAATGTTCATGCGCGCAAGCGGGGCTGCGGTTCCGCCCTCAGGCTGATTTCACCGCTGTGGTAGCGGCGCAGGCCGGCGGGGGTCTCGATCAACAGGGCGCCATCTTCGGCCACGCCGCGCGCGCATCCGTGCTCGCGCCGCGCATCCGGCAAAATCAGCGTCACCATCTTGTCCTGATGCGCGTGAAAACGGTGCCAGTCATCCCGAAACGGCGCAAGCCCTGCCTGGGTAAACGTTTCGAGCGCGTCGCGCAGCTGCAGCAGCAGCAGCGCAAGCACCCGGTTGCGGTCGAGCGGCCGGCCGCACGCCGTCTCCAGGTCGCTTGCCGGCTGGTTGATCCGGTCACGCACCGCCTGCGACAGGCGCACGTTGACGCCGATGCCGATTACCGCTGCGCTGGGCCCCAGCATGTCGCCCTGCACTTCGATCAGGATTCCGGCGAGTTTGCCGCCGCGCCACACCACATCGTTGGGCCATTTCAATCCTGCGTGCTCTATGCCCAGCGTTTCGAAAGTGCGCATCAGCGCCACCCCGACTGCGAGGCTCAATCCCGCGAGAAACGCAGCGCCCTGGGGAAAGCGCCACAGCAGGGAAAACGTGAGCGCGCTGCCGATACCGGCATGCCAGGCGCGCCCCATACGTCCGCGCCCGGCCTCCTGCCACTCCGCAGCGATGACCAGGATCGCCGGAGCGCCGCGCGCCGCGCGCTGCATCACCAGCGTATTGGTGGAACTCACGCCGTCCATGATCTCGAGCGTGAACGCGGCCGCGTCAGCGCCCAGCTGCCGCAGGACTTCATCCCGGTCCAGCAGCGACAGCGGTTGCGCGAGGCGGTAACCGCGGCCGCGCACCCTGAAGACATCCAGCCCCGCGGCATCGAGATCACGCACTGCGTGCCATACGCTGGCACGCGACATGCCGAGCGTGTGCGCCAGCGCCTCGCCGGAGTGGAACTCGCCGTCGGCGAGCAGTTTAAGGGTTTTGATGGCCAAGTCTTTCATACGCAGGTATAGAATATCCGATTACCCCTCCGTAAAAAACAAAACCCGAGCTCTTATGCATGTCGTGATCTTTGAAGTCCAGCCCAGGCCCGGGCGCGAGCAGGATTATCTCGCCATCGCGCAGCAGCTGCGCACCGAGCTCGAGCACATCGACGGCTTCATCTCCATCGAGCGCTTTGCCAGTCTCACCAACGAGGGCAAAATCCTGTCGCTGTCGTTCTGGCGCGACGAGGCCGCAGTCAAGCGCTGGCGCGAACACGCCCCGCACCGCGCGGCGCAACGGCGCGGGCGCGAGGACATTTTCGCCGACTACCGCATCCGCGTCGCCCAAGTGGTGCGCGACTACGGCATGACGGAGCGCGCGCAGGCGCCGGGTTAAATCCGCACCGCATTCAGGCATAAATATTCAATTAAAACAACATGTTACGGCATACTTCCCGGATCATACAGACGGCGCCGCATCCACGCCTTGTCAGGGTGTCAGGGCTGCGTTTAAGCAAACCATGGCGGTGACGGGGCAAGCGAAGGTCGGTGGTGTCGACCGCGCGATGGCCGGTATCGCCGTGTCCCGCCTGGTCTTCTTCTTGAAAAGCAGCATGCGCGGATGGGGACAGCCCAGCCTCATACCGGGAGTTTTTTAGCGTCTTTCCATCGGGGTGCCGTGCGGCATGGGCTAAAATGGCGGTTGTTTCCAGGAATGTTATGTCCAATCCCACGCCAGACCAGATCAAAAAACCCGCGCCGCCGCCTTCCTTGACCGGGGCCGAGGCCGCGGCTTCGACCTCGAACTTCATCCGCACCCATATCGAATCCGACCTCGCCAGCGGCAAATATGCCGCGCGCACCTGGGGTGGAAGGCCCGGCCCCGCCGACACGCATCAGGGCGCAGCCGGCGACCCGGCAAGAATCCGCACGCGCTTCCCGCCCGAGCCCAACGGTTATCTGCATATCGGCCACGCCAAGTCGATCTGCCTCAACTTCGGGCTGGCGCGCGACTACGGCGGCGCCTGTCACCTGCGCTTTGACGACACCAACCCGGAAAAGGAAGAGCAGGAATATGTCGACGCCATCGTCGACGCCGTGAAATGGCTGGGTTTCGACTGGGGCGCGCACCTGTATTACGCCAGCGACTACTTCGATGTCATGTATGTAGCGGCGCAGCGCCTGATCGAAACCGGGCACGCCTATGTCGATCAGCAGACGGCAGAGGAAATGCGCGCCAACCGCGGCACGCTCACCGAACCCGGAAAAAACAGCCCTTACCGCGACCGCACTGCGGAAGAAAATCTCAATCTGCTGCGTGAAATGCGCGACGGCAGACACGCCGACGGCAGCATGGTGCTGCGCGCGAAAATAGACATGGCTTCGTCCAACATCAACCTGCGCGATCCCGCGATCTACCGCATCAGGAAAGCCGCGCATCACCGCACCGGAGACAAATGGTGTATCTATCCGATGTACGCCTACGCCCATCCGCTCGAGGATGCGCTGGAAAACATCACGCATTCGATCTGCACGCTGGAATTTGCGGATCAGCGCCCGTTCTACGACTGGCTGCTGCAACGCCTCGCTGAAGCCGGCCTGTTGCAGCGCCCGCTGCCGCAGCAAATCGAGTTTGCGCGGCTCAACCTCACCTATGCCGTGCTGTCGAAACGCAAACTGATACAGCTCGTCGATGAGAAGCATGTCGACGGCTGGGACGACCCGCGGCTGCCGACGCTGGTCGGCGCGCGCCGGCGCGGCTATACGCCGGAAGGGTTTCATCGTTTCGCGGAGCGCATCGGCGTCTCCAAAGCCGACTCGTGGATCGATTATGGGGTCCTCGAAGACTGCATGCGCGAGCACCTGAATGAAATCGCCGAACGCCGCATTGCCGTGCTCGATCCGGTCAAGCTCGTGATCGACAACTATCCCGGGGACAAGGAGGAGGAATGCCTGGCGCCCAACCATCCGCAGAAGCCCGGGCTGGGCAAGCGCGCCGTGCCGCTTTCGCGCGAACTGTGGATAGAACGCGAAGACTTCATGGAAACCCCGGCCAAGGGTTATTTCCGCCTGTTTCCCGGCAACAGCGTGCGGCTGCGCTATGGTTATGTCGTGAAATGCCTGGGCTGCATAAAAGATCATGAGGGGCGCGTCGTCGAGGTGCATTGCGAGTACGATCCCGACACCAAGTCCGGCACGCCCGGCGCCGACAAGGTCAAGGTGAAAGGCAACATCCACTGGCTCAGCGCCAGGCACGCCTACCCGTGCGAGGTGCGGCTCTATGATCGCCTGTTCAAAGACCCGCATCCGGGCTCGGGCGATCGCGACTATATAAAAGACCTCAATCCCGACTCGAAGAAAACCATCGCGGCGCAACTCGAGCCGGCACTGAAAGCAGCGCAGCCCGAGCAACGATTTCAGTTCGAGAGGCACGGGTATTTTGTGGCTGACCTGCGGGATTCTCGACCCGGGGCACCGGTTTTCAATCGCGCGGTGACCTTGCGTGATTCGTGGACCAAGCCGGCAGGTCAGCCGTAAAGGTATTTTGGCTTCGACATAACGTTGCGCTTCCCGCAACATTAGTCTGCGCCGCAACAAGCCTTGCGGCGTGTTGTGTGGCCGGCCTGCGGGATTCCCGGCCGGGGGCGCCGGTCTTCAATCGAGCGGTCACGTTACGCGATTCGTGGGGAAAACAGCCGTCCTGATGCAAATCAATATCGGCTGCTTTTTCCTGTGGCATTATTTTTACAGTATCCTGACCGGATAGTTACGCCCGTTACCCCGTAACGGTGTGCTCACGAGAGTTCTGCGAACTGCCGCAGAAGTGGCGGCAGACATCGAACTCCAGGCATTGCCGGCGGCGGGAGGCAGGCGTGGTTCATGGCTGCAATCCCACAACCGGGAGAAATCCTGATGCCGCCTTTAGGTCGTGTTGATCTGCTGCGCAATGTGGTGGATATCCTGCCGGTCGGCGTCTGGATCATGGACGAGAGAGGAAAAATCCTCTACGGCAATGCTGCCGGCCACCGCATCTGGGCGGGCGGGCGCTATGTCGGCGTTGAACAATTCGGGGAGTACAAAGGCTGGTGGGTAGCCACCGGCAAGCGCATCGAGCCGGAAGAGTGGGCGGCGGCGCGCGCCATCAGGAACGGGGAAACCTCGATCGACGAAGAAGTGGAAATCGAGTGCTTCGATGGCACGCGCAAGATCATTCTCAACTCCGCGATGCCGATTCTCGACGATAAAAACGACATCGTCGGCGCGGTCATCGTCAACCACGACATCACCGAGCGCAAACGTTTCGAGGAGCGGTTGCGGGAAATGACCGAGCGGGATCCTCTGACCAATACCTACAACCGGCGACACCTCTATACCATCCTCGAGACCGAGAGCGAGCGGGCGCGCCGCTACGACACCGAGCTGTCGGTCGTCATGTTCGACATCGACCATTTCAAGACGGTCAACGACACTCACGGCCATCTGGTGGGCGATCACGTGCTGGTCCGGATCGCGGAAATCGTGCAGCAGGAACTGCGCAGCGTGGACCTGCTGGCCCGCTACGGCGGAGAGGAATTTCTGATCGTCGCGCCCGGCATCGACCGCTTGCGGGCCGTCGTTCTTGCTGAACGCCTGAGAATGCTCATCGCTGCGGCGAAATTCGGCCCCGTCCCGCAGATTACCTGCAGTTTCGGCGTGCATCAGTTTGGCGGCGAGGACACGGATTCCATTTTCCGCCACGTCGACGATCTGCTGTACAAGGCCAAGCAGCAGGGACGCAATTGTGTCGTCACGCAATGAGTCACAGTGATCTCGCGTGCTCTCTGCCACGGCGGGCACGGCGCCGCACCCACCATTTGCGGCCTTCCTCCAGCACCAGCATGGCGATGGCGAACGGCAGCATGAACAGCCACACTTCCGGCGCGATCGGCGCGGTGCCGAACACCGCGTTGCCGGGCGCGCTGTAAACGATCGCCAGGATCAGCGCGAGCTCGATAGAAATACTCAATAAAATCAACGAATTATATTTCGAGGCCGCAGCGAATACGCTTTCCCGCGGGTCGCGGCACAGGAACACGTTCACCACCTGCATCACGATGATCGCCGCCAGACACGCTGTCGTCGCCTGCAGGTAAAGCGGAGCGGTCGGCGCCAGCGGCTCGCCGTAATGCCAGCCGCCGTCGCCGAGCACGAAGAAGAACGCCGCCATCGCCGCTGCCGCTTCCAGCATGCCCAGCCACAGATAGGCACGCGCCATCAGCGGCCCGTTCATCAGCCGCTCGTCGCGGCGGCGCGGCTGCTGCTGCATGATGTCCGGCGCCGGCTTTTCCGCGCCCAGCGCGAGCGCCGGCAGCATATCGGTGCCGAGATCGACGGCGAGGATCTGGATAATGGTGAGCGGCAGCGGAATGCGCAACAGCACGAACGCCAGGTACGGCACGATCTCCGGGATGTTCGAGGTCAGGATGTAGGTGAGAAACTTGCGGATGTTCTGGAACACCGCGCGCCCTTCCTCGATCGCCGCGACGATGGAAGCGAAATTGTCGTCGAGCAGTACCATGTCGGCCGCGCCTCGCGCGACGTCGGTGCCCACCACGCCCATGGCAATGCCGATGTCGGCGCGCCTCAACGCCGGCGCATCGTTGACGCCGTCACCGGTGACGGCCACCACGTGGCCCTTGCGCTTGAGCGCCTCGACAATGCGCATTTTCTGATCGGCGGTCACCCGCGCGAACAGAATCTCCTCGGCGTCGAGCGCGAGCTGCAGCTGCGTGTCCGTGAGCCGCTGCAGCGTTTCGCCGACGATGACTGCAGGTGCTGCGGCGAGCCCGATGTCGCGCGCCACGGCGCGCGCGGTGTGCGGATGGTCGCCGGTGACCATGATCACGCGGATCCCCGCAACGCGGCAGGTCGCGATGGCCTGCGGTACTTCCGGGCGCGGCGGATCGTGCA
>Ga0113563_10001399_pt1 | contig 13669 bp, 9 predicted proteins | sample Mud3Dept3metaG_FD_80117 | JGI IMG/M metagenome (GOLD analysis project Ga0113563, IMG submission 80117) | Freshwater wetland microbial communities from Ohio, USA, analyzing the effect of biotic and abiotic controls - Mud 3 Core 4 Depth 3... | ecosystem: Environmental > Aquatic > Freshwater >...
AGTATTTTTTCCAGGTCGGCAACTCTCTGACGCTGTTCAGTAAGATGATTTTTAAGATTTCTCATATCGGACCGGGCCTGTTCTACTTTTAGTTCATAACCCCTGATTGACTGTTCGAGCGCCCTTTTTGACTTATCAAGAGCTATTTCAGCTTGTCGGATAGTTGTCGGAGGTTCATATTGCGATTGCTGAAGAGTAATTTTTGACTCTTCGACGCTGAAGCGAAGGTTCTTAATATTATCCCTGAGGTTGCTGAGTGTCACAGCAGTATCAAGTATCTTTACTTCCAGGTTAGTCTCGTCGGTTATAAGATTTTCAAGTTCATCTTTAAGGCTGTTGTCAAACGAGGTTCTGTCAAGTGTTGCAATATAATCGCCTGCTTTTACTTCTGTACCTTCAGGCACAAGGTCAGTGATTTTGATATCCATCGCTCTGATATTTCTGCTCTGGGCGAAATCTGGTCCTGTAATATTTGTTGATGTCTCAGCCTGTAATTCACCTGTTGTAGTAACTACTATATCAAACTGACCTCTTTCAGCTTCCACAAAAAGATTTGTCAGATCCTTGTTCGAGGAAACTTTTTTGATAACTATCAGTGCTATGATAGCCACAATTGCTACAACGATTGCTATAATATATGATTTTTTCATCCGGTAAATATTTTATTATTCTGTTGCCTGTAAGAATCTGCTTTCATAAGAGGCTGAATTACTCTTCTTCATATATGAAAAACAAATGAATTTCATGACTGGCTTTAATTTATTAGTGTCCAAAATCAGGCGCAAAAGTATTTAAAAGGATAACTTTAAATGTTTTAATTAACAATATTTAACATCAAAATCTTTTGCCTATGTGATCTAAAGACATTCATTCGTCTGGTTTTATTCCTGATACTGAAAAGAATTAGTTTTTTTTAACAATTGAAATAACTTTCTCAGCCATATCTTCTGCATCCTTAAGGGTCCGCCCTTCTGAATAGATCCGTATCAAAGCCTCAGTATTGGATTTACGTATCTGAACCCATCCTCCTGGATAATCAATCCTCATTCCATCTCTTTCATCAATCTCCATTCCAATGAATTCCTTTCTGACTGAATCAAGAATTTTATTAAAATCCATTCCGGTTTGAATTGAAACTTTTTTCTTCGCGATTTTATAATCAGGATATTGCTTGCGCAGTGACGAGCATTTTACTTTGCTTTTTGCCAGATGAGTAAGGAAAAGGGCAATCCCTACTAAAGCATCCCGGCCATAATGCAATACCGGGTATATAACACCACCATTACCTTCACCTCCAATTATAGCTTTTCTGATTTTCATTTCTTCGACCACATTAACCTCTCCTACAGCAGATGAGAAGTATTTGCACCCATATTTCTCCGTGACATCCTTTAATGCCCGGGTTGAGGATAAATTAGAAACTGTTGCCCCGGGTGTATTTTTCAGAATATAATCAGAAATTGAAACCAGTGTGTATTCTTCACCAAACATTGAACCATCCTCACAGATAATCGCCAGCCTGTCAACATCCGGATCCACAACAAAGCCAAGATCTGCCTTCTTTCTTACAACCAGATCGGATATATCTTTAAGATTTTCAGGCAGAGGTTCGGGATTATGCGCAAAATTTCCATCCGGTGTGGTATTCAATTCTATTACTTTATTTACTCCCAATAATTTAAGCAGATGAGGAACTATTTTCCCACCAACAGAATTGATACAGTCGACAGCAATTGTAAATCCTGCATCTTTAATTGACTTTACATCAACAAGGTCAAGACTAAGTATCTGATTTATATGTTTTTGATCCCAGGATTCATCTAAAGTAAGAGACCCTTCCTTTCCGCTCTCAATAAAGTCAAATTTTTCAGATGATGCCAGCTCCAGAACTTCATTACCGTCAGTGGCACTAAGGAATTCTCCTTTTTCATTAAGAAGCTTAAGAGCATTCCACTGAGCCGGGTTATGACTTGCTGTTATTATTATTCCGCCTTTTGAACTTGTCCCGGTAACAGCTATTTCCACCGTCGGGGTTGTTGCCATTCCAAGATCAATAACATTTATTCCCAAGCTTCTTAATGTCATAATAACCAGGGTACTTACAATCGGACCTGATCTCCTTGCGTCACGCCCTACAATAATGTTTATGGTATTATGATTCCTGTATTTTATCCAGGTTCCATATGCTGCACTGAATTTTACAATATCAACAGGTGTAAGGTTTTCACCAGGAGCTCCTCCTATTGTCCCCCTGATTCCTGAGATAGATTTTATTAATGTCATAGTTGTTATTTTATTGTAGTTCACAAAGGTGCAAAAAAAACCTTAAAACCGTGAATTACCAAATAATTGTACCTTTGCTGACTGATTAATTGCTGAAATGGAAAACCGTAAATTCTCAGGAAGACATCCTGGAAAACATAAAAGTTCTGGTTCGGGTAACGTTCCTGAAAAGAAATATGGCAGAAAAACATTTAATAAACCGGGATCCAGAATTACGGAGTTAATAAGGTTAAACAGGTTCATTGCCAATAGTGGTCTTTGTTCGAGACGCGAAGCCGATGAAATTATTAAGAATGGATTTATTTCCGTTAATGGGATCAGGATTACTGACTTAGGAACCAAGGTTACAATTAGTGATGACGTAAGGTATAAAGGGAAAAGACTCTCAGCTGAAAAGAAGGTTTACATATTGATGAATAAGCCAAAAGGTTATGTTACAACCGTTGAAGATCCTCATGCTGATCATACTGTTATTGAACTCCTTGGCAATGCCTGTCCGGAAAGAGTCTATCCCGTTGGACGACTCGACAAGGAAACTACGGGAGTTCTGCTTCTGACCAACGACGGCGATCTGACCGGTAAACTGACACATCCGAAGTATAACAGGAAAAAGGTCTATCACGTTTTTCTTGATCATCCGGTTATAAACGACGATATTGTAAAGCTCACTGAAGGGATAGAACTTGACGGGGAAACTGTCATTGCTGATGCAGTGGCTTACGCTGATACTGATGATAAAACACAGATCGGAATCGAACTGCATTCAGGACAGAACAGGGTGATTCGAAGAATTTTTGAATCACTGGGATACAGGGTTAAAAAACTTGACAGGGTTTATTTTGCGGGACTTACAAAGAAAAATGTTCCGCGCGGGAGGTGGAGATTTCTCACTGAAAAAGAAGTGAGTATGCTTAAACGTGGAATTTTTTAGCCGCACAGGATGAATCACAGATCAGGTTTTGTAAATATACTGGGGAATCCCAATGTTGGGAAATCAACCATTATGAATTCTCTCGTTGGCGAAAGAATTTCCATAATTACATCTAAAGCCCAGACAACCCGGCATCGTATACTGGGAATAGTCAATGGTGATGATTTTCAGATAGTCTATTCTGATACCCCCGGAATATTGAAACCGCAGTATAAGCTGCAGGAAGCAATGATGAATTTTGTAAACATCGCTCTGACAGATGCCGACATAATCCTTTATATTACTGATGTAAATGAAAAACCTCTGTCAGAAAAAGAATATACCGGGAAGATAAAACAGTCCGGCATTCCCGTAATAATAGCTGTAAACAAAATTGACCTTTCAAATCAGGAGAATCTTGAAAAGATTGTCAGTGAGTGGCATGATGCTTTTCCTGATTCTCCAATAATACCCGTCTCAGCCATTAAAAAGTTCAACATTGAGTCTCTTCTGAATTCAATACTGTCCAAATTACCTGAAGGAGAACCGTTTTTTCCAAAGAATCAGCTTACAGACAAATATGAGAAATTCTTTGCTTCAGAAATTTTGCGCGAAAAAATCCTGTTGAATTATAAAAAAGAAGTGCCTTATTCCGTTGAAATAGAAATTGAAAGCTTTAAAGAAGAATCCGGAATATTAAAGATAAGAGCTCTTGTTCATGTTGCACGGGAAAGTCAGAAAGGTATTATCATAGGACATAAAGGTACAATGCTTAAAAAAGTCGGCACTGAAGCCAGACTTGAAATGGAAGATTTTTTTGGTAAAAAGGTATTTCTTGAAACATATGTAAAAGTATCCAAAGACTGGAGAGATAAACCCGCAATGCTTAAGAGATTTGGATACCGTTAGACTGATTATTAATTACTTATGAGCAGAATCGTTGCCATAGCAGGAAGACCAAATGTGGGTAAGTCAACACTTTTCAACAGGCTTACCGGTTCAAGAGACGCGATTGTTGATGAGGTGAGCGGCGTCACCCGCGACCGTAATTATGGTACATGCAACTGGAACGGGATCGATTTCTCAGTCATTGATACAGGTGGCTACGTCGAGAACTCCGAAGATATTTTTGAAGAGGAGATAAACAAGCAGGTTCTGCTGGCAATTGAAGAATCAGATCTTATTCTGTTTATGGTGGATGTTACGACCGGTGTCCACGAGCTCGATATCTCTGTAGCAAATCTCCTCAGAAAATCCAACAAAAAAGTAATACTTGTCGTAAATAAAGTTGATAATAACAAAAGGTTGATTGATGCCAATGAATTCTATAGTCTTGGCCTCGGAAATTATTTTGCATTGAGTTCTATTAATGGTAGCGGGACTGGGGATCTTCTTGATGAAGTTGTAAAAAGTCTTCCCGGTCAGATACATGAAGAAATACCTGACCTTCCAAGAATTGCAATTGTGGGACGGCCAAATGTCGGAAAATCATCTCTGGTTAATTCCCTTCTCGGTGAAGAAAGAAATATTGTTACTCCGCTCCCGGGGACAACGCGCGATTCAATTTATACGCGTTATAAAAAATATCATCATGATTTTCTTCTGGTAGACACCGCCGGCCTGCGGAAAAAAGGAAAGATTAATGAGGATATTGAGTTTTATTCAGTAATGAGGGCAATAAGAACAATCGAAAATTCCGATATCTGCCTCTTATTGATTGACGGAACAAGGGGAATAGAAGCTCAGGATCTTAATATAATGTCGCTCATTCAGAATAATAACAAGGGAATGATCATCCTGGTCAATAAATGGGATCTTGTAGAAAAAGACAATAATACGGCAAAGGTTTTTGAAAAAGAGATTAAAAACAAGACTGCTCCGTTCACCGATTATCATATTTTGTTTATATCCGCTATAAATAAACAGAGAATTCATAAGGTCCTTGAAATGATTGAGGAAGTTAATCAGAACAGGACCAGGAAGATACCTACATCGGAGCTGAATAACGTAATGCTCGGGATTGTCAGGCAAAATCCGCCACCATCTCTTAAAGACAAATATGTAAAAATCAAATATGTGACCCAGCTGCCGACTCAGGCACCGTCGTTTGCATTTTTCTGCAACCTCCCGCAATATGTGAAGGAGCCGTATAAAAGGTATATATAAAACAGGATGAGGGAGCACTTTATTTTTACAGGTGTACCTTTAAGGATATTTTTCCGAAAAAAATAACCAAATTTGGTGTGGTTTTTGTTAAATAAAATTGTTATACGCCATAATCTATGAGAATATTAAAATACCCGATAATAGTATTCCTGATAGCTTTAGCTTACGTTTCATGCCGTAAAATTGAACAGTTACCTGTTATTCCGCGTGTTGAATTTACCAGTTTTGCGGTTTTCGATACAATAGATCCTCTGGGAAATGACTGTAAAGGGGGAAGACTAAAATTTTATTTTGAGGATGGTGACGGAAATCTTGGATTGAAATCCCCGGAAGAAACGGGAGATATGGATTCATTAAATTTATTTCTGACACTTTTCAGGAAAACAGGAGGTATAATGGTTCAGGTTCCTGACAGCGGTGATCTCATGAAACCATCAAATTACAGAGTTCCATATATGGAAAGAACCGGGCAGAACAAAATACTTAAAGGATCCATAGCCGTTACGTTTACATATACTTTCTACGAACCTGCCGATTCGGATATATTCCAATATAAATTCTTTATAAAAGACAGAGACCTGAATATGAGTAATATTGATTCTACCGGCGAAATTGCCTTGTCGGTCAATAATTTATATGTAAGGTGAATTTCTAAAACTTGACTCCTATCAGCAAAATATCATCAACCTGGTCATAACTGCCTTTCCATTCCTCATAGAATTTAATGATCCTGTCTTTCTGTACCGACATTGGCAAATTTGTTATTTCTTCGATCAGTTTCTTCAGCCTGGCAATTTTCATTTTTTTACCGTCGGCTCCACCAAACTGATCCGGGAGACCGTCAGAAAACATATAAATTGTATCTCCTTCATTCAGATAATATTCCTGGTCGTCAAAAAATTTCTCAATTACCGACTCACCTCCAATAGATGATCTGTTGCCTTTTATATAGAATGGTTCACCACCCAGAACAACAATGACAGGCCGCATTGCAGATGCAAATCTCACATGCCTCGTTTTTATGTTGATTTCAGAAATTATCATATCCATCCCATCATTGGATACACCCAGCTCAATATTCTGGTTGAGTGTTGAAAATATCTGATTATCAAGCATTTTAAGAATCTGGGAAGGTTTTGAAATTCGCTGACGCGAGACTATATCCTGAAGCAATGTTGATCCTATCATCGACATAAATGCTCCCGGGACACCGTGTCCCGTAGAATCAGCACAAACAAGAATAAACTTATCATCGCTGAACTTGTCAAACCAGTAAAAATCACCACTGACTATATCGCGTGGACGGAACAGGATAAAGGCATCTTTAAATGTCTCTTTCAGCTTATTAAAGTCGGGAAGGATGCTGGTCTGTATCCTCTTGGCATAGTTGATACTGTCAGTTATTTCGATATTCTGCAGCTCGATCTTGTCTTTTTGCTTCATTACCTCACTGGTCCTTGCATCAAGTTCATTCTTAAGATATAATTCAATCTTTTTCTGAGCTTTCTCTCTTTCCCTGACAATAAGGATTATTACTCCTGTTATCGCGGCAATTGTTAAAAGATAAAACCACCATGTTCTCCATACAGGCTTTTTGATGGTTAAATTGAATGAAACAGGATCCTGAGATAATCCATCCTCGTTTACTGAAATCATACTGAATTTGTACCTTCCATCCCGGGGTGAAGCAGTGATCTCCCTTTCAGTATTCCATTTTGACCAGTTATTATCCCAGTTGTCCAGAATGGTCTGGTAATACACTTTATCCGGGTCTCTGAGATTAATACCTATATAATTTACAGTTATTGTGTATTTTTTACTGTATGGCAGAACAAATGAAGGTTTATAAGGATATTTTATATCATTGATTGTTATATAATTAATATTATTAAAAGGGGCTATTTGCATCCTTTGATCTTTTGATCTGTCATAAACAATCAATCCCTGAGTTGTCCCTATCAGAACTTTTCCGTCAGGTGATTCAAACATCCCGGCCGGATTGCATACTCCACCTTTCGCAAAATCAGTTCCATAGGTTCTCATTATACCAGTATTACGGTTATATCTGGAGAAGCCTCTTTCATGTCCTATCCATATTCTGTTATCAGAATCGGCAATGATGCTGTAACAGTAATCCGACATAAGGAGATCATTCCTTGTGAATGATTTTACCGAATCACCGTATAATTCAAAGACACCGTTGCCTGCGGTACCAGCCCATAAATGTCCGTCTCTCGTCTGGCAGATTGCTGAAATCGTATTCATAGTAGTCCCCGACATACTACCTGTTCCTGATGTAACACCTGCCTCAGGGTCAATAAGATATATATGATCTGTTTTTGTAGCGACAGCAGCCTGACCATCCGCAGTTAAGAATATCTGATCAATGCTGTTATGTGGCAGTCCATTGTTAATATTATATCTCACTTTTACGAAACCAGTTTTCCGGTCAAGTATAATTACACCGTTCAGCGTTCCTAACCAGATATATTTCTTGTCAACCTCAACATCCATTACATAATCCTCACCGCTGTTGCCTGAACGATAAAACTGGCTGAGCTTACCTGTTGAATTTTCGGCATATAATCCGCTGCCCCTGGTCCCTATCCATATATTGCTTTCATTGTCAATACAATATGATGCAACTTCATTTTTACCGGTCCTCTGTCTCAGATCAGTAAAAGACTCTGCCTTGTTGTTTTCTAGATCAAAAAGATAAAATCCGGCAGGTGTTCCGAGGAAATAGCTGTTCCCTGATTTGTTTACATAAATAATATTATTTGTTTCAGGTACTGTTCCCGGAACATAAAAGCTGAATGCCAGAGAGTTCAGAATTGAAAGTCCGTCACCAAATAAACCGAACCAGTAGTTTCCCTCAATATCCTGAAATACCAGTCTGGCATTATTGCCAGGAAGGCCGGAGTCTTTGTTAAAAAGTCTGAGAGATTCAACACTTTCATCTACATCTGAAAGACGTACCTGAATTATTCCTGAATCATAAGTTGAAACCCAGAAGGAACCTTCCGAATCTTTATATATTGACTGGACATTAAGATTTTCAAGCTCCCTGGCAGAGCTTAAACGTTTCAGATCATGATTGCTCTGAGATAAAACAAGTTTAAATAATCCGTTCCCGTTTGTGCCAATTATATATGTGTCCTTTTCAGCTATCTTCTGAATGGCAAGAACATTTGAATAATCAAATCCTTCAATAGTGCCAATAGAAGTCAGTGTATCATCATTCACTTTGTAGAGTCTGATATTTTCCTGTGTACCAAGAAGAATATCTCCGGATTGTGTGAATCCTGCTGAAAAGAAGACCAGGCTCCTGTCGAGGGGAAACGTTTTTATTTCATCAGGATTTATCGGACTGACTCTGAAGAGCGATTCACCCTGTGGTATTATCCAGATAAATCCGTCAGGTCCTTCAATCATGTCGCTTACAGTCCGGGTATTTGTCAGAGCAACTTGCTTAAGGCTGTTTTCTCCTGTATAATAAACAGATCCATCATTGCACCCAAACCAGAGAGTACCGTTTTTATCTTTTAAACACGAAGTCGGATATCGGCCTGTCAATGAATCCGGGAAGGGGATGTTATAAAATTCAAATCCGTCAAATTTTGAAAGCCCGCTTCCGGTACCTACCCACAGATATCCGTTTTTATCCTGTTCGATAGTATAAACAAAACCATTTGGGATTTTGCGGTCAATACCATAATTTTTAAATCTGTAAGTCTGACTATTAAGTAAGGGAGAGATTAATAATAAGCATCCGACAATGCTGATCAGTAGTTTTTGCTTTGAGTCAAATATCATATCAGCCCCGGTTAATTATTTAGGCTTCTTAACTTGAGTAACTTTAATTTTTGCCTGGTAGACAGGAACCCCTCCGATAGGTGAGCTGAAAAACGGTAAAGCATCTCCCCTCTGACTTTCAAGTGTAACAACAACATTATTATTCTTGACCAGGTCTCCCTGCTTTTTATGGAATTGAAAATCGAGAGATGATCCTATCTCAGGAAGTTCTATTCCTATTCTTGATTCCTGCCAGTCATCTTCATTTGAAATAGGAACATCAATACCTTGTTTGTATCTGGAGACTACCAGAATATGGCCGTCATTGTCCCAGTCAAAGTTTCTTTGCCGTATAAATATAACACCAGTGTCAACATACGGATAAATATGAGCTACACTTTTGAAATCGTTCCACATCCGGAATGTATATTCGTAGGTAAATGCATTTGCGCCTTCAACCGGAAGATTATTTTCGGGTTCCCTGCTGAGAAAATACCTGTAAAGATTGCCATCATCCCCGCTGATTCCTTCACATACTATTTTAAATAAAAAGGAGTTCCATTTCGAACTGAAATCTCCTGAAGTAGGATTAAATGGTCCAAATGTATAATATTTGTTATCGTACCTTGGTTCACTTCCGAAAATCCTTGACGCCAATAAGTTACCTCCTTTATAATTTAACCCGTTCAATAATCCTTTTGAGTCTTCATTTTTGTCCGGATCAACACCTTTACCGCCATAAACTGCAAAAAGACATCTCGTATTAAATTCACCCTGTATCTCATCATTCTCGCCGCCAGTGTCCGGATCAAATACTCTGATATAAAACTGCTGTGTATAATCTTTCGGAATGGAGAAGAAAAAAACTCCGTAAAAATCATCATCGCCCCAGGATGTCTCACCGTGTCTGCCGAATGTTACAAGAAACGGGATATTTTCATCTTTCCCGGGAACCGCCTGCCCTAATAAAGTCGTAAACGCCTCTGTCCCAAGGATTAAAGCAGATATTATTATTATAAATATCGTTTTGTTCAATTTCATTAAGCCGCAAAATTACTCATTTTCAAAATCAGGTTTAACGCATTACTATAATATTTTTACAAACACACGTTTCCCTGATAACTCCTCCCGGTTCAGGTTCAGATGTAACTATCAGCTGAACATTATAAGTACCGGGGTTTATATAAGCTTTATCAACTTCCTTGCCAATCGCAATTGTTTCATCTCCAAAATTCCAGTAATACCTTGCAATATTCCATCCGGGCAGGTTAGTATTGTCAGCGCTGAGTTTTATTGTCTGTCCTGCAGCACCCTCATCAGGTCCGGAAATGTATGGCTGTTCAACAGCCTTTAATTCAAGGTTATATGATTTTTCGTTGTACAATATCTCCTTCGTGATAAGATTTACTACGTCAAGCTGTACAAGATATGAACCCGGTCCGGGATAGCAATGTTCAACAGCAGGTCCTATTCCTTTTTCGCCATCACCAAAATTCCATTCATACCGGAAAGGAAGTGTATCAAATTTCACTGCATTTTCTTCAATTAACTCATAACAATAATTATTCTCAACAAGAGTATCACATTCTGATTTCCTGATTATTGTTGATGCAAACATGTAAATATCATCACTCCTCCTCCTGTTCGATGAGAAATAACCTGTTGCCATATTCTGGTCCGCAATAAATGCAAAATCATCGGAAGCTGAGTTTATCGGTTCAGGCATAAGAACAGGATCCTCCCAGCTGCCAAAGGTCAGTGCAGAATAATAGACATCAAGGTTGCCCAATCCCCCCGGACGATTTGATGAGAAATATAATCGTCCCGAAGGATGCATATAGGGGAAATTTTCGGTACCCGGAGAATTGATCTTAGGCCCAAGATTAACCGGTGCACTCCACTGACCATTAATCAGTTCGCAGTAATAGAGATCCGATCCTCCCTGTCCTCCGGGCATATCTGAAGCAAAGAACAGATATTTCCCGTCACTGCTGACTGATGGTTGTCCGACATTATATTGCTGGTTATTATACTGAAACGGTTGTAATGAGACAAGGTTTGTCCCGGAGAGTTCGGCGGTAAAAATTCCACTATGGTTTTTGAAGCTTCTTTTTTTTGTTATTTTCCCGGTTTCTATTTCACTGGTAAAATAGATTGTTTTCCCATCCGGAGCAACACATAAAGGTCCGTTATTGAAAAGGGTGCTTCTCTCGCTTTTTAATTCTTCGGGTTTGCTCCAGGAAGAAGTATCCTTCCGCTCAGCAATATAAATATTATAAAGACGTCTGCCGTCAAAGGAGGTCCTGTCTTTAATACTGCTAAATTTCCGGTCAGAACAAAATACGATACCGTCTTTTACAATTACCGGAGATATTTCACTGAATATTCCGGAATTGAACGACATCCTTGTAACCTTGTAAATTGAAGGTTTTTGCGCTTGTAATGAAAATGAAGCATTTATTATGATAAACAGGCAAATAATATATAGACTCTTCTTTGACATGACCTAAAAATACCTTGGATTTGCGGCACTGACCTTGGAGCCGAATTCGTATCTTAAAATAAATTCGCCTGAACCATTTGAATAAGTATTCATTCTTCCTGCAGGATAATCATATGATAATCCCGTCATGAGCTGCGGAGTGATTTGAACCTGCAACAGCCCCACAATAACCTGTTCAGTAGTCCTGTACGAACAACCTGCCCATATCATATCAGCAATAATAAGATTCCCGTTTATATCAAACTGGTTAAGCCTTTTTGTGTCCTTAAACGAATAGTCGATTAGCACTGATGGTTTAAATTTGAAAAGAGGAGAAATAGCGATCAGGCCTCCGGCATTAATGATGAATTCATATTCTTTAAAACTGTGATATGGCTGTGCATTCCCATTACCGGTATTTTTATAGCTTAAAAAAGAAGGTATCGACAATCCTGCAAATAATCTGTCGGAGAAGTAATAAACTCCGGCGCCTGCATTAGGAAGGAGATACCCTTTATTATCATCAGTAAAAACCGGATCAGGTCTGGTAATTCCCTGCAGACCTGCATAATCTGTATTTGACATATCAATACCTGTTTTCAATCCGAATGAGAGCTTCCCTTTAGCCAACCTGATATGATATGCGTAAACAGCATATATGCTCGTTGCTTTTGTAACACCATAACGCATAAACTGGGCTTTCAATCCAAGAGCTACCTTGTCATTTTTCATTGGTGTATGAAGCGAGACTGTTTGCAAAACCGGAGCACCTTTTGTTCCCATCCACTGCATTCTGTACGATAACGCTGCGCTTAAAGCTTCACGCGATCCAGCATAAGCGGGATTAATCATCAGCCCGTTATGAAGGTACTGACTGTAAACAGGATAACCAAGAGTAATATGCAATGAGTCAGCAACCTTCTGCCCGTTTGATCTGAAAGGGATAAAAAGAATTAAAAGGATTAAAATATATTTTGCTCTGCTCATACTTACCTGTCAATAACCCGGGTACATAATTGTACTTTAATAATTTAACTACGTTTAAGAATGATGAATCCACTCTTTTGAATAACCAGTCCGGTCTTAACCGATGTCACTTTAAGCAGATAATAATATGTCCCTTCAGGAAGATCTATTCCTTTTGAGTTTTTACCATCCCAGTTATTCCATCTACTGCCGTTTTTATTCGATGTTGAAAAAATCATTGTTCCTGCACCATTGACAATAGTCAGTTCCGCACCCTGGTTTACCAGGTCAAGCCCGTTGATAATTAAAAAATCGTTGATATTGTCACCATTCGGAGAGATGGCTTCGGGTATTACAACAGTCATAACATCCATATTTACAAGATCTTCCCGCACACATTTACCGTTGGTCACCGTCCACTTATAAGTGTTTGATCCTATTGATATATTCCTGACATCTGTCAAATTTTTCGTATCGTCGTCAAATTCACCTGTCCCTGTCACAATACTCCATTTTCCTGTTTCAAATGACTGGAGCGGGTAGGCCTTAAGCTGTATCAGGTTATCGAACGACATGAAAACAGAATCCCTGCCCGCACTGATTGTATCGATCCTGTTAAAAAACTTTATCGTGACGGAATCTTTATTGGAGCATTGCCAGTTTCTCTCCTCCCAGTAAAATTTATATGAAACACTGGAAGTGGTAAATGATGAATCTATTTGTATCGTTGTTTTTGGATCTGTCGGGACTGATGATAAAACCTGCGCAGGGAATGTCCATAATCCTGCTCCGTCACTCTTTACAGCAGCAAGAGTATATTTTGGTCCGCAAATTTCATTGTCAGGACCGGCGTTTGCCACAGGAACCCTGTAGACATTTGCTTTTCTTGTTCCGGAAAGTAATGTTGCTATACATCCATTATTATCTGTAACAGATTGCAGGGAATAGTTGAAGACCGTCATCGTACCTGTCGCTGAAGGGACAGTTTTAATAACTGTATCGGCAGTTGCAATTTTACTTACAGTGACCCGGTTTGAGTTCTCATTATATACCAGTGTCCACCTCGG
>Ga0113563_10001400_pt1 | contig 13669 bp, 8 predicted proteins | sample Mud3Dept3metaG_FD_80117 | JGI IMG/M metagenome (GOLD analysis project Ga0113563, IMG submission 80117) | Freshwater wetland microbial communities from Ohio, USA, analyzing the effect of biotic and abiotic controls - Mud 3 Core 4 Depth 3... | ecosystem: Environmental > Aquatic > Freshwater >...
CCCATGGATTTCCTCAAAAACAAACAACACTACTCAGGTTGATTATGTATACTTTGTTAATGGAAAACGATATGCTATCATCCTTGAAGACACACACCATGCCTTTAATAAAAAACAATTACAGAACGAGGGTTGGAAGATACGGACCTTTTCAAACAATGACATCCAAAATAACCTTCAAGAAACCCTCGAAGAACTCAAACGCTTATGCTGATTCTGAAAAAACAGTAAATTTTCAATCAATATTTATATACCATCTGTTATATATACAATTACTAACAAAGGGGAAAAAATTATGGTATCTATACGAGAATTCAAAAAAATATCAGTTCTCTCTGTAAGCCTCATCTTTCTTGGAACTATGTTCCTGCCAATCATGAATGGAACAGAACTCTCTGAAAAAAACGACTTCATCATCACCGATGACATCGCAAAACGTGTTGCGATGTCTAAATTATATGAGTTACAAAAAACATATTACCGCCTTGGAGAACCAATACCCATTCTCAATGAAAAAGCAGATCTGTTATTCTACGTGTTCGAATTACAACCACCAGGATATCTCCTCGTCACAGGCTCCTATGATTTACCACCAGTACTCGCGTACTCATTTACCACCAACTTCCAAACATATACAAGAGATAATCCTCTTTTTGATATGGTGTATGCGGATGTAACACTCCGATTACAGTCAATAGATGCTTTACCTTTATCCATTCTTCAAGACCGGCATCTTCAATGGGACTCCTACAACAACGGGATTCCCATAACAAACGATCGCTTTGAACAATGGCCTGCAGAAGGAACGACACCTACCGGAGGATGGCTCTGGACGAATTGGCATCAGAGCCCACCTTACAACAATTTCTGTCCTCTGGACCTCTATAATGGAGGTGCACGAAGCGTTGCTGGTTGCCCTGCAGTTACTATGGCACAGATCTTAAACTACCATAACACAACCATGAATGTCACATTTACAGACAATGATGATTATTACCATGCATATGGGGGAAACAATTACTGGATTGACAACAACTACGTCCAATATGGCTTCAAATCATTCCCACAACTCAACACTTACCTCCAAACACTCCAGTCCCATTATGAGAGTCAGATTCCTCCCACCAACGACGATAAAGCCGCAATCACCTTCGCCTGCGGAATCGCCGCCACACAAGTCTATGGTGCAGCAGGATCAGGGACGTTTGGGGTCAACCAGGCATTCGAGGCATATCAACGTTTCAATTGCACCACGATTGAATTACTTGATGAAGATGACCCAGACATCTATGATCGTATGTCAAGTAACATGAAAGACGCCCTCCCCGCACATCTCGCAGTCGTCAATGAAGGATGGACCGTAGGCCATAATGTCGTTCTTGATGGGTACAACACCGATAATTACTACCATGTTAACTTCGGATGGGGCGGCTCATATAATGGATGGTACCTCATACCTGAAGAACTCCCCTACGAACTCACCGTCATCGAAGGCGTCATTGTCGACATCCTAAAGAACATCGCAGTGCCCGATTTGGCATGTGAAGGGACACTTGAATGGAATGACGTGACTCAATATGATACCGTGACCGGGAGCTTTACGGTTAGCAATATCGGAGAAACAGATTCAAATCTCGACTGGGAAATCACCGAATGGCCAACCTGGGGAGAATGGAGCTTTACCCCCGCGAATGGAAACAACCTCAAACCAGAAGCAGGACCAACCACGGTTACCGTGACAGTCGTTGCCCCAAACGAAGAAAACCAACTATTCACCGGGGAACTCAAAGTAGAAAACATTGAAAACACTTCTGATTTCTGCATCATCCCCGTCTCATTAGACACAGGGTTTAAGGTCCATGAAAAGCTACGATGCAATGGATCTCTAAACTGGGTTGATGTCAAACCATGGTCCACCATCACTGGAACCTTCACCGTAGAAAATGTTGGTGCAGCGTTGACAAACCTCAGCTGGAACATCACCACATGGCCAGACTGGGGCGACTGGAGCTTTACCCCAGCCCAGGGAGACCACCTCACCCCGGAGGACGGTCCGGTTGTTATCAATGTCATCGTGAAAGCACCCCTTAAAAGAAACACCGAGTTCACCGGCCAGATAACGATTGTCAACACCGAAAATACGAGTGATAGCGACACGATCACAGTCACGCTAGCAACCCCCTATCAGTACCATCTCACACTCCTCGATATACTCCAGGGTTTCCTCCAACGATTCCCCCATGCGTTCCCCCTCCTCCGCCTTATATTGAACAAATAAACCTAAGGCGTTCTCCTTTGACTTCATGCATCGATGGTTTTCATCAGAATGTTTAATAACAACACTCACATTTTAAAAAAGAGCATGGTGAACGTGAGAGGCACAATGGTTTAAACACAGGAGTGACAATGAGATTTTTATTAATCTATCCACCCCCTGAATCCTTCTTCATTCGAACCACGCAGGTCTTCTATGGACTTTCTCCACCCCTGGGTCTTCTCTACGTAGCCAAGATACTTCAAAACAATGGACACACCGTCACAATCCTTGATTTTTCAGCTGAACAGTTCGATGAACAAAAACTCAGAACAGCGATACAACACACAGACGCTGTTGGTCTTACTGTGCTCAGCTCATCTATTACCGAGGTAAAAAAAATAAACCAACTCATCCAAAAACAAAGACCTCACATCCCTCTTATTATCGGCGGTCCTCACTGCACGTTACTTCCAGAAAGATCCTTGATAGATACACAAGCAAACCTCTGCGTCCAGGGTGACAGTGAAACAATTATCCCTGATCTTGTCAAAGCACTCAACAAAGAAAAAAATTTCTCCGACATCCCTGGAGTATATGTTCCAACAAAACAAGGGATGATACAGGGATCTACCCCACAAACAACAAAAAATCTCGATAGCATCCCATTTCCCTCCCGCGATCTCGTCAACCATTACATCTATGGTCGTGAGTATAATCCTCGTTTAAAAGCAGGGGAGTTCACCTCGATTATCACCAGCAGGGGATGCCCGTATCATTGTCGTTTTTGTTCCCGAGGCTCCATTAACATGCAACAGTACCGCACCAGGTCTACAGAAAATATCATGATGGAACTACGAGAAATCAAAAAACAAGGATATCGACATGTCGTCATCTCAGATGACTGCTTCCCAGCAAACACAAAACAAGCCTCCCGTCTTTTTGAATCAATCATCCAAGAAGAGTTATCCTTGAAATTCTCAGTGACCGCGACCAGAGTAGACTTTGCAGATGAAGAATTGTATAACACCATGAGGCAAGCTGGTGTTACCCATATGCAGTTTGGTTTAGAGTCTGGAAATCAGGATGTCCTGGATTTCTATCAGAAGAACACCACCGTTGAAACAATACGAGACGCTGTCCATCTCAGTCATAACAATGGTTTTTTCACCATAGGTTCATTTATCTTTGGTGCCCCTTTTGAGACACAGGAGCACTTCAATAGGACCTTAGAGTTTGCAAAAACACTTCCACTTGATTCAGTCTCGTTTTTACCCTTACGCTACATGGTCGGCTCAGAGCTGTGGAACCAAGCAGTCGCTGAAGGGAAAATCAGCGAAGATGAATATCTTGTTATTGCAGATAAAAACCGAGGATTGGGACATTTTACGAAAGATGAATTACTCCATTACTGTCATCGGGCACAACGGTCTTTTTACGGACGACCAATATTCTTCATCAATCTGTTAAAAAAATCACTTCACAATGATGATTTTAGCTATGTTCAATCCTATCTATCCTTCATCTCATCTTCCATCCGTGGATTTCTTCATTAAAACATAAATGGTAGTGTTTTTTTCGATAAATTAAAAGAGTATCTCATATTCTTTTTTCATATGAAAATACGATTAGCGTGCAAAGATGATGCTGAGATAATCACTACTCAAAATATCGCACTTGCGAAAGAATCAGAGGGCATCATTCTGAATCCACAGACGACTCTTTCTGGTGTGACTTCGTTGCTTCTGGATGTAACCAAAGGGTTTTACCTTGTTGCAGAAGAACACAAGAACGTTATCGGACAACTCATGATCACCCAGGAATGGAGCGACTGGAGGGATAAACCCATCTGGTGGGTCCAAAGTGTATATGTCCAGGAGCCATGGCGAAACAAGGGAGTCTTTATTCAGTTGTTGAACCATGTCAAAGAACTCGCTGGCAAGGAAGGTGTTCCCTTTCTCCGTTTATATGTCCATGATCAGAACGTTCCAGCTCTCAAGACCTATGAAAAAACTGGATGGCATCGGGAGCCTTATATGGTGTATCATCTTCCATTATGATATCCTTGGTTGTTTGGGTCGAAACCTCTTTAAAATAAGACAGGTAAAAAAAACAATCATCATACCATCAACGAGAAAAGGAGCGTTTAATTGCACTGGTTTTCTGTGTTGAACAGAATTGTTTTGGTTTGTCTCAATTGAGTATTGCTCCCAAAGTGAATCAAGAATATATGCGTTGAGTATATCGAATGTCACTGTTGCATCATCATCGTGGTTTTTTGTGAACTGAACAAATACTTCTAACGGGCTTGATGCATTTACCCACGTAGTGTTTGCTTGTACCTGCATGGTCCAATTCGACGTCCATGAATGATTCCCCTCAAGAGGCTCCCTGTTTTCTAAAACCTGTTCCATCATCGAAGGCCCACTGATGACCTCATATACTGGTGTTCCAAACTCATGGAGTTTCAAATAGACGACCTGCAGATCCGTTGTAGTGAATATGGATACCTTTATCTCAAATGATTCCCCCCGGTGAAGCACGGGATGAGCAGTAGCATTTACCCATTCTCCACCAGGGGTCCTGAACCATGCCTTCACAGAACCATAAGTGCATTCTGCTGCATTTGTAAGAGGTACTACGAGGAGTAGGAACGGAAGAACAGCGGAAAAAAGACTTCTGAATACACTAGTCATTCTCATCATTTGTCAAACCCCGGGGTGTGGTCATCAAACCAGTCTTCTTGGATGTCCCCCAGCATCATCCCCCAGGGAGAAACGATCCCAAAGGCAACCGTGGTAAAACCAAAGGAGAGACGTGTGTTTTGTCCAAGGGTGATATTTCCCGCGGAGATAATCTTCGATTCCCGCACATATGTTTGCGGCTCATGACCTAACAGAGGATTGAAGAGTGTTTCATCGCTTGTGTCAAGAACCTTGAAATGCAGATATTCCCCTTGAACATCGATAATCCATAGGTTCATCGTGAACATCCAGACCGTAAAGGGGGATGGCGGGAGCAACGGCAGACCAGTAGGTCCAAAGACGCAGCGGTTACGGATTTTCATCGTCCAGAGTTCCTCAGTATCTCCCACTGTTTTTTGAAAGGGATTAAGGTAATTTGGTTCATGGTTCACTGCGAGTCGAATCGTCTCATTCCAGGCTAAGACACCAGGAGGATCATTTCGAGTAAGATTCAGATCATATCCGAAAGGGATGGTGAACTGGTTGCGAATCGCATCGGAGGTATCCTCGATAATCTCGGTGACGTTCTGAGCCGTAATACCTACATAAGAAGAGAGTGCTGCCTCAAGCGATTGACTCATCTTTGTTGAGAGTTCCGAAAAAAGTGTTTCAGTCAAGTCCTGTATTTTTTTAATGTACCAATCGCGGCTCAAACACACCGTTTTTTTTCCTACACTGAGAAAGAGTTCCTCTGGGTGATATTGAGGATAATCCAAGTAAATGGATTTGTTTTGGGTGAATTTCATAAGAAGATCGTTTTTTGCGGTTTCAAGGAGCTGAAGAAGGTTTGGGTAGTTCTCAGCGTTGATAGTTGGATCAAGAGTGATATGCTGTACCAGCTCATAGATTTCTTCCAGTCTGCTCCAGGATTCATCCAAAACCCAGGATGCAGGAGCCCCAGGGACATCAGATACAAGACCCACGGCACCGGTATTGTTTCTGGTACAAATCATCACCTGCTTCTCCGCATTAGAATCATTGTAAACGGAATGATAGGTTTCAATCGTATCAGCAAGGTTTTGATCATCGAGCGTCTCATTCTGATACAGCACATCAACGATATCATCCTGGGTATCCTGATAGGTCGCCCAATGCTGTAAACTTGTTTGAAGACGAACCATCTCGATGAGCTGATCGGATTGATTGTTCCAAACCATACATTGTTGCATCGTTCCGTTTATCAGTTGTTCCTCCATCCTCCAGTACGTATGGTTTCGTTGATAGGAGACGTTATAGGTTTCTTCAAAGACGAGACACCCAGGAAACACCTGGCCTTTTTCTGGCAGTAGATCTTGGTAGGTGACTGGAAAAAAACCGGTAGCGACCCAAGAAGAGGTGCCTTCATCGTTCCAACCTGCTCCTGGGTCACCCCAAAGCTCAAAGACAACTCCTCGTTCCTGGACGGTTGTCGCCATTGTATCATGGTATATTTCTGAGAGGATTGTCTGAAGCTGGTTCTGTGTCGTCGTATTCCGTTCAAGATGTTTAGTGATACTGACCAGAAAAAAGGATTGATTTGCCTGGTGTTGCACGAGGTCATTGACCTTCGCTGGGACATCACCGTCAAATTGTATCGTTACATCATGGGCCTCCCCTTCATCGTTTTCAAAATGAAATGTTGCGCTTGTGATAGTAAATAAGATTCTCTCTGCGATCTCAGAGAGATTTAGACTTGGTGTAATAGGAATGGTTTGGTTTATCGGATCACCAGCGTCAGCGTTCGCGCTGCCTTGGGAAAGGTTCTCTGGTTCCACAGGGTATCCTTCGCCCTCCAACTCCTCATTAAACACCTGGAGTCGTTCTTGAGGTGGTTGTCGTAATGTCTGATGTACCTCTCGAGCAAGATCCACAAGACTTAACGGATCGACGCTTCCGAACACCAAACCCTGTTCCAGGAGCAATCCGCTGTTCAGAATCAATGAAAGATGTCGGTTATCCATGACATTCAACGGTCGTCCTGTTCGATAATGCTTGAATCCTCTTAAGAGGGAATAGATGTGTGTAAGGACTGTCGTAAACGTCCAAAGTGAGGAAAACGACCCATTCATTGTTCTTTGGTACTCATCCGTCAGACATTCGAGGAGCGGGTATCGTGAGGTAAGAATCGATGAAACAACAACAGTTCGTGTCGTCAGAGGCAGCCACGCTTGTCCCTGGAGTTGACGAATCTCGATACGCAAAGGAACCGTCGCCATTAGATAGGTTGAATAATTTTGAGTCTGATTTGGTCCGATGATTGGAATCGTATACCTCTGTAATTGCATCATCAATGGTTCAAGAGTGATATTCTCCGTGGAACGAATCGCTGTGTCGTTTTCAAGAAGAATGTTAATCGCATATTGACTCTTCGCGTACCTATTTTCGAGAAAATGACCGGTGAGGTACACATTGAGCTCCTCTTTGATGATCGCTTTCAAACGAAACTCATTGATCTGCTCATGGGTCCCCAACGATGAGATGATGACCGGGTGTTTCCCTATCTCCTTGACTGCTTTTAACCCAGCAAGATTCAGAGCGTTCGTCAGATCAGACTCAAAACTATACAGGAGGTCCTCTATGGCATCAACTTCAAGAGACCGGGTGATTTCTTTGGATTTCTCCAACTCCAATCCAGAGATATAAATAGCTGTGATACTGCTCCCCAGTACGAGGAACACCCCGATGAGTGAAAAGGGGATACGTGCATGCTGATCTGACAAGATCCTTGGTCGTATCATTCCCTCACCACCCAGATGGTGAGCTTCATTTCACCTCTATTTAGGGAGATACTATCGAATAACAAATCAAGCAGCATCTCAGAAAAATCAATGATTGTGTCAATAACATCAAAGAGCCTGTCCGTAAAAATCTGCAATACAGCATCAATGGTTTGTCGTAACAAGGAGACAATTCGTTCTTTGATGGCGTTTTGACATGCATCAATAACCTCATCAAAAGAATCAAATGTACCATTCAACAGGCTCCCCAATGTTTTATTCAAAATTTCCAGCATCGCATCAGACAGGGAATTGCGGATTGATGCATTCAGACCGCTGAAGAGTCGGTCGATCGATCGAATTGATGCACCAAACGACTCATTGAGTTTTTTATCAAGAAACTGCCCCGTCATTTTTTTTAGTTTCTCAAAACCATAGGCTAATGTTATCGGCACAATCCCGGGGAATACCGTCGTATTGGTTTCATTCGTAATCCCCTTCACGAGAAACCCATATACTAAGGTACTGAGGTTTTCTTTTGTTGCCCTGGTCGCATTCTGCCTTGTCTCGAACGGGTACTGATGATTCGAATATTTCTGTAGGATTAACGTGATGTTCGCAATAGAAGGAATTGATGATCTGCCAAAACCTAATTCCTCATCAAAAAGCTGATGCTTCACCCAATGTTTCGTAAGAATAATCGTATGATTTCCAAACAAGAAGACGGGGGTGTATGGCATCATAAAGAACTGGTGTGCCACATAACAATCCTGCGATGGTGGGGATTCACCAACATAAAAATCACCACCAAAAGGTATCCCTCTGATAGGATGCCACGATGCCGTGAGATTATAATGATATTTATCCTTAAAAATAGGATTGAGGTACTTCTCCGTTTCATTCCGGAGTTGTTGTTCAAAATCCCCCATGAAGATGTTCATCTGATGTATCCCAACACCAGAAAACGGGACTCTGAATTGACAACCAAGATACTCTGAAAACAGGGATGCAAACGTCTTATGACGCTGCTCATGAGACAGTAACCAATGGGTGACCGACCCATACAGTCCGTCAGAGGTGTTCTGAATACCGATTCTCCCTGCTACATCATCAATCAGATTCCCACCAAATCGATACTCAAACAAATCCGAACGTGTCACCAGAAACGTCTGTAAGGTGTCACCCACAAGCTCTTCTCGATGTTTTTCTATGGAGGTTTCTACTGCGATTTTTGGATGGAGTACTGGTAAAAGAATCACTCCAGAAAGAGATACCATGACCAAAAAAAACACTGCATCATACATCAACGACACACCCTGGGAATCATCAGATAATGGCTGAAGTATCAATCAGTTCACCTCCAGAGCGATAACGTAACCGTCCCGGGAACTGTTTGAGCTTCATTCAGGTAGATTCCAATGGGTTTAGACACTGCCACATAGTTCAAAGAATGTATCTCGATATCCTCTGTAGAACACCAGGTCTGATTATCCCACTGAATCAGCAGATAAAAGTTTAACCCAGACCGTGTATATTGCTCAACATACCTCTGAAGAGAGCTAGTGTCATTTTGTAATAAACGTAAATCCACTACACAAGGTGGTTTGATGAAAAAACAATCAGGATTCAGGATTTTTTGGAAGAATCCCTCGACGATCTGGTAGGTCTGCAGACGGTCGATACGATCGGTATATGCGTTATATGTTTGTGCGACCAGCAAGACGAAGAGGGCAAATCCGATCATTACGACGGATAGGGCGGGAAGAACCGTGAATTCCTCAGAGACCGCTTCCTCATTTTTTAAAAAATAACGTGTTCTTATGATAGCATTCATTTTTCATTCCCCCAGACTTTTTTTTATTGAATAACGGATTTTAAATAGAATGTTTCATATATAATAATTATGTTTTTTTCAACAGCGTTCTACTAATTCTCTGTAAAAATTTTTTCTTTTGATTTTTTGGAGAAACCCCTGGTAGGGCACCAGGGGTTTCCTGTGCCTCTATGTCGTCAAATCGGATCATGATTCACCGATTTTCTTTTGATAGAGGTAATTTTCTACAACTCTCAGTGGATTAATAATTTTTTTCAGTTAACGATTTTCTTGAAGACTTTGTTCTTTTTCGTTTTCATTTTGTCGTTTTTCCAAGATAAGTTTAAATACATTGAATGACAAAGGATAACATGCCTAGAGGCGGTTGGGTGGCATTTGGTGCCGTCCCTGCTGTCTTGTGCAGAGCCGCGTGGCATTTGGTGCCCCGCTGGGCTCTCCTCTGGGTTTTTCCCTTGTTTTTTTCGACTATGAGACGGAACATTGAAGGATACAAAACCATTTTTAATTAGGTAAAAAAAGAAAACATTCAAATTTGAATTTCCATTATTCATGAAAAAAACATGTTTTTTTAAGATATGTTTTTATAGATGTAGCACTGAATAGTATTATTGAAGAAGATAAACATGAGAAGAAAACAATTCGCATCAATAAAAATTAGTTTAATAACAGCATTCATGCTCATGGGAACCTTTGCGGCAATGATCCCAATGACATCAGCAGGTTTGGTATTCAACCTGCAGAGTATTTTGAATGTAAACTGGGGAAATGAGACTAATGATCCACTGATACCTCGTGGGGAATTACGAACATTAACATTGGTTATCACACATTCAATCGCTCGAGGAGTAACAGGAGATGCGGTGTTAGTCTCGATGCAAGGCTCACTCATCCCCATCCATGTAACCGTCGTAGAAACACCCTCATGGTGTACAGCAACGGTTTCCCAAGGGACGTTATCTGTCGTTGTTCAATCGAATCAGGTCACAACAGTACAAACACAACTCTCAATCCAAGTCGATAACGATGCCCCTGCTTACTCTCTTGCATATATCAAAGTGAAAGCGACCGCAGAAACAACCGGATTAATCGAAGGCTATGAAAACGAATTTAGTCTTGCTTTTGTTCCTGCCTATAAATCGTTTATTAGTCCTTCCTTCCCAGAGTCTTACTCAAAGGATATCGGACCAATGGATACCGCGGTCTTTCCTATTCAGATCGCGAATATGGGAAATGCACGAACTATTGTCTTCCTAAAAGTTGTGAATGTTCCAGAGGATTGGGTCGCATTGGTCACCGATCAAGTTGTTTTAGAGGAACCCGCAGGGTCTTCTGCCACTGCGTACCTTGTTATCAAACCATCGAACTCCTTTGGGTATCATAACGAAGAAGCATCTATCCAGGTTTCGATGCAACCCGTATATGCAGACGATTTTTCGAAAAAAGGAGAAATCACCACTCAAACATTCTTAGTCGAAAGCAGAGGTTTCTCTACCCCAGGTTTTGAGATGATACTTTTCCTAAGCGCAGTCGGTGCAATCATGATTGTTCTTTCATTTTATAGAAAAAGGATGGGATAATTCACGTTCTCCCATATTTTTATTACTGTAACAGAATGACGCAGCATCATTGATAGGTTTATATACTATGAAAATTATCATTGAATGTAGGGGATACACACTAGAGTCTCTTTCATAGAAATGACTCTTTATCTGTTCCTACAGTAGATCAGAGAAATTAGGGGGAATACCACATACCATACAAAAAACTAAGAACCAATATAGTCGTCGTTTTAATCATAAGCTGTTTGATAATCACCGTTGTCCCTATCTCAATCCTCGGACAACAGAACACCGATGAACACCAACTATCATACCATGAATCATACACCATGACTTTTTCAGAAAACGATTTTTCTTTTGATACGAAGAATGGATATGACCTGGTTTCTTTATCTGAAGGTGGAGTGACTACCGAAATAGGAAAACCGCTTCTTCCCGTCAAACACATAAAAATCGCACTCCCACAGGATATGAGAATAACCAATGTTCAAATAAACGATATGGAAGAATACACAATCGATGGCTCTTTTTACCTCCACCCGGCACAACCATCACTACGAAGCAGCCAATCTTCTGAGGAAGTTCCATTCGTCCAACCAGACATAAAAACATACCAATCCAATCAAATCTACCCAGGAAAATATATCGAGATCACCAATCAAAATGATCTTGCAGGCCAAGTCATTGTTCAGCTCACCATTTATCCTCTTCATTATATCCCAGCACAACAGAGACTTAAAGCAGTCTCTTCAATCACGTTTACTCTTGATGGGGTCCCTGGATATGTCTGTGGGGATTACCTGTCTAGCCGCATCTCAGAAAACAGCAAAACCCTGTATCAAACCATGATTCAACAGATGGTCATCAACCCTGACGATGTTGTGCTTCGAACCTCCGATCAGCCGCAGACCGCAGGAGTCGAACCCGGGAACTACGATTATGTCATCATCACTCAGGACAGCTGGGTGACTGCGTTTCAGCCACTCGCGGACTGGAAAACAAAAAAAGGGATCCCGGCAAACATTGTAACCACCACCTGGATTTACAACTATGGTGGATACAGCGGAGATGAAGTCAGCAAAATACGGGCGTTCACTCAGGATGTATACAACACATGGGGAACCACCTTTATTCTTCTTGGGGGAGACGTTGGGGTTGTCCCCTGTCATTACCGGACGTTCTCCCAGGTTGATCCTGATCCAGTACCCAATGACGCGTATTATGCGGATTTTGACTCTGACTGGGTCTGCGAAGTCAACATTGGCAGAGCATCAGTCACCGGTACGGGAAGCGGAACTGGTAAGATTGGAAATTTCATCAATAAAATACTCACCTATGAAAAAAACCCACCTTTGACTGGTTTTGCGAAAAAAGCAGGAATGTATGGGTTTGACCTGGATAGTAGCACAGATGCTGAGCTTTGTAAAATCTATATTGATAACACCTTCATCCCCTCAAGCTGGACGATGACAAACGTCTATGATAGTCACAGTGGAGACCATCGGACCAATGTTATTTCCTCCATGAACGCGGGACAGAACCTCATGAACCATGCGGACCATTCCGGTTCAGATTTCATGGGAACCGGGTATGTGAATCATGACATTGGTCTTTGGAACTCTGATATGGATGAATTGACCAATGGCAATAAACAAGGAATCTACTATTCCATGGGCTGTGACCCTGCGGCATACGATGTATCCACCTGTATTGCTGAGCATTTTGTTCAAAATAGTAACGGAGGCGGTGTCGCCTTCATCGGGAACTCCCGATATGGATGGTACTATGTAGGATCCGTTGATACCCTCTCCATGGGTTATGACATCGAGTTCTTCCAATCCATCTTCCAGGACAACCTCTACAAACTTGGTGCAGCGTTCTCCGATCATAAAAACGATGGTGTTGACTCCTCGCAAGTCTCAAAATATTGTTACACGGAACTGACCTTGCTTGGTGACCCTGAGCTGCCGATTTGGACGGAAAACCCAATCAGTCTGACGGTCACTCATCCGACAAGCGTGCCTCTTGGCTCCTCATCCTTCACCGTCTCGGTTACCTCAGGTGGAAGCCCGGTGAATCAAGCCTGGGTCTGCCTCTGGAAAGGCACAGATGTGTATCTTACAGGGTTGACAAACAGCGCTGGACAAATCACGTTTAACATTTCACCCACAAGCCCGGGGGCGATGTATATAACGGTCACCAAACAAAACTATCTCCCCTATGAAGGATCTGCCACCATCCAAGGTGGAACCGGCAACCCACCACAGACACCCGCTACCCCAACAGGGCCAGCAAACGGTGGAACCAACATCGAGTATACCTATAGTTCGAGCACCACGGACCCTGACCAGGATCAAGTCTGGTATCAATGGCAATTTGGTTCGTATACCACAACCTGGTTCGGACCCTATGTGTCCGGTGCACAGGCTGAGGCACAATACACCTGGACCATCCCAGGGATGTATGAAGTGAAAGTCAAAGCAAAAGATCAAAACCAATATGAGAGCGCCTGGTCCGCTCCCTTGTTCGTCACCGTCTCAGACCTCAAACCACTCCTGACGATCGGGGATGTGACGGGAGGG
>Ga0113563_10001402_pt1 | contig 13662 bp, 12 predicted proteins | sample Mud3Dept3metaG_FD_80117 | JGI IMG/M metagenome (GOLD analysis project Ga0113563, IMG submission 80117) | Freshwater wetland microbial communities from Ohio, USA, analyzing the effect of biotic and abiotic controls - Mud 3 Core 4 Depth 3... | ecosystem: Environmental > Aquatic > Freshwater >...
GAAGTAGACCTTGGCCTTGAACTCCTTGATGTTCTTGTCCAGCGTCTCGACCTGCAGCCGCGATACCAGGTCCGTAATGCCGTCCAGTCCTTTGTCCCAGTTGCGTGTCGGCGTGTTGTGATCCGCAGTTGCGACCACCGAATCAGGCCGCCATACCTTGCGCCCGGCCAGCTTCAGCCCTTCATAGGCCTGCGGACTGGTGACCTCGTGCACCAGATGCCGGTCGATATAGATCATCGCGGTGCCGTCCGCTTCCTCGCGCACGAGATGGCTCTGCCAAAGCTTGTCGTATAAGGTTCTGCCTGCCATGGATTTACCGTTGATGGGGTTTAAGCCACTGAAACCATAAATTATCGCACAGGGATGCGAGCCCCCGGTCCGCTTCAGGGGTGCCCTTGTCCGTGTACTGCATCATACCGTGCGCAATCCCCGCCACAGCGCGCCTGCCGCCAGCAATGCGCAGACGGCGGCCAGCGTAAAGGTCAGCCCGGCGCCAAGCCCGCTCCAGGCATAACCGCTGGCCAGTCCGCCGATGGTGCCGCCAAGACCATAGGCCAGACTGCCATAAATCGCCTGGCCGCGCGCCTGATGGCGGCCACGGAACAGCTTGTGCACGACGCCGATGGCCGCGGCATGGAACGCGCCGAAACTCGCCGCATGCAGCGTCTGCGCCGCCAGCAGCAGCACCATGCTTTGCGCCCCCCAGCCGATGACCGCGAAACGCAGCGCTGCCAGCAGCGTGCTGGCAATCAGAATCTGGCGCAGCGCAAACGCGCGATAGAGCCGGGACATCCAGACGAAAATGCCGATTTCGCAGATCACGCCCATGGCCCACAACCAGCCGGCCTGCGACTTGCTGTAGCCGTGGTCGACCAGGTGAATGGTATAGAAGGTGTAGTACGGTCCGTGGGCCGCAGCCATCAGTGCCGATGCCAGCACGATCGCGATGACCTCCGGCTTGCGCACGATGTCCCACACGGGCAGGTCATCACTAGGGTGCGGCATCGCCGGCGCTTCCGCGACGACACAGGACAGTAACAGCATGCAGGCCATCAACGTCGCGATGACCCACAGCACTGCGCGCGGGCTGGTCGCATCGAGCAGATACCCGACGGCAACCACCGCCGCGATGAACCCCACCGAACCCCAGACGCGGATGCGGCCGTAGCGCGCCGTTTCGTCACCCAGATGTGCCAGCGTGGTCGCTTCGACCAGCGGCAGCGCCGCGCTCCAGAAGAACGTCATCGCGAACAGTACGGTACAGAGCAGCGCAAAACTCTCGCCGGCAAACACCCCCATGAATACGACGGTACCGAGCGCGCCCGAAACACGCACAATGTGCATCCGCCGCCCGCTGTGGTCGGCCAGCCAGCCCCACAAATGCGGCGCGAGGATGCGGGTCAGCTGCGGCAGCGCCATCAGTACGCCGATTTCGACGGCGCTCATGCCGACGGCAGTCAGGTACAGCGCGAAAAACGGCGCGAACGCACCGAGATAGGCGAAATAAAAGAAATAAAACGCGGAAAGATTGAGGTGGATCCTAGGCACGGACGGTGCCGCGCAACACCACGCACGGACTAATATAAAATATTGTTTTTAAATTGTTATTTTTATTTTTTGATGTTTTTAACCATGACGGTATCCTAGTGCAGCTGGCGCGGTACGGGCAATGCAGCGAGTATTTTATTGGTCAATGTCAGGTCGAATTTTTCCGGGTTCCAATCAGGCCCGGCCCACGCCAGCAGTTCCTTGACATGCTTGCTCCGGGGATTGGTGCGAGCCGCCAGCAATTCCTCGAATCCGGGCAGCCCGCCGCAGTCTTCCGGCGGCCCTGCGCGCTCGCCGGCAAGACAACGCGGGTAGCGCAGCTTCGGCTGCGAGTCTCCGACCGATATCAACGTGATCTCGAGCCACCAGTCGTCCCCAAAATCGTAGTTGTAGCGCAGAGTTGCACGCGGCTTCTGCAATAATTCACCGAGGGTCAGCACCGCGGGATCAGTTCCGGGGTCGGACTTTCCGCCCTCCTCAAGATCCGCAGGCTCGAAGCGCTGGCTGTCATGCCAGAACGCCCACAAGTGATAGTCGTGCCAACCCATCAGCGCCTGAATCACGCCATGCAGCCCCGTCAGCGTCATATCCGACCGCAATTCAATTTCACGCCAGATCGGCGGCGCGATCTCGGCAACAACAATGTGCAAGCGATAAATGCGGGCTGCGTCGGCCACGCGTTTCAGGCTTCGTCAGGATCGGGGTTTTCGGCCGCAGCCGCCGCCCGCAGTTTATCGATCACGCCCTGCGGCGCCTGTGCCGCGATCGCCGGCGTCCCGCTTTTCACATCGGCATTCTGCGCGCGATGGCGCAACGCATGATCCATCAGCGTCAGCGCCAGCATCGCTTCACAGATCGGCGTCGCGCGAATGCCGACGCACGGGTCGTGGCGGCCATGGGTCTCGATCATCGCCGCATTGCCCGCGGTATCGATGGTGCGGCGCGCGAGACGGATGCTCGACGTCGGCTTCACCGCAACGTGGACGATAATGTCCTGCCCCGTCGAAATCCCCCCGAGCACGCCGCCGGCGTTGTTGCTGACAAAACCCTGCGGCGTCATTTCATCCGAGTGCTGCGTGCCCTTCTGCGCGATCGCCGCGAAACCGGCGCCGATCTCGACACCCTTCACCGCGTTGATGCTCATCATGTTGTAGGCGATGTCGGCGTCGAGCTTGTCGTAGACCGGCTCGCCGAGTCCCACCGGGACCCTGGAAGCCACCGTCGTGATTTTGGCGCCGACCGAGTCGCCTGACTTGCGCAGCCGGTCCATGAAGGTCTCGAGCTCCGCAACGATCTGTGCATTGGGTGCAAAGAACGGATTGCGGCCGACCTCGTCCCAGGTCACGAACGGAATTTCGACCGGACCCAACTGCGACATGTAGCCGCGAATCACCGTGCCGTATTTTTCCTTCAGCCATTTTCTGGCAATCGCACCGGCGGCAACCCGCACCGCGGTTTCGCGCGCCGACTGGCGGCCGCCGCCGCGGTAATCGCGAATGCCGTACTTCTGCCAATAGGTGTAGTCGGCATGGCCCGGGCGGAACAGCTCCCTGATCTTGCCGTAATCCTTGCTGCGCTGGTCGGTGTTGCGGATCAGCAGGCCGATCGGGGTGCCGGTGGTTTTGCCGTCGAACACGCCGGAGAGGATTTCCACCTTGTCTTCTTCGCGGCGCTGCGTGACATGGCGCGAGGTGCCGGGCTTGCGGCGGTCGAGTTCGGCCTGGATATCCGCTTCAGACAGCGCTAGGCCCGGCGGACAGCCATCGACGACGCAGCCGATCGCCGGCCCGTGCGATTCGCCGAACGAAGTGACGCAAAAGAGGGTACCCAGCGTGCTGCCCGACATGGCGAAAAAACTCCATTAAAATCAAGTGCGAAGTTTAACATGGCGGCCACCGCGCCGATGACCGGGTTAGCATAGACCCATGATGGAAAAACCGGATCCCGAAAAAATCAAAGGCCCGGGCGGGCTCAACATGCGCGAACTGCATGAGCTGGTCAAAAAGAGCCATGCCCGTGATGAGGCCGGGCGCGCGCCAAATCAACGCCAGCAGCCGCAGAACCGCTGGCAGCGGCTGGTCCGCTACGTCTGGGACAAAAAACGGGGTTGACCCGGATGAATCTGCTGCCCGGCTTCCGGGCGGCGTCGCGTTTCCATCCAACCCGATCTGCTACAGGCGGCGCAGGAATTCGGTGCCCCAGGCCACGCCAAAGCCGGTGCAATCCGTCGCCACCGCCCCCAGTCCGCCCTTGCAGCTGTGCGCCGACAGGTCCATGTGGATCCACGGCGTTTTGTCGGTAAATCGCCGCAGCAGCCTCGCGGCAAGGATGTGGTCGGCATCGCCGTCGAGCGTGCACTGCTTGACGTCGGCCACCGCGCTGTCGAGTGCACTGTCGTAATCCTCGTCCATCGGAAATGCACAGATGCGCTCGCCAGCCACCCTGCCCGCGGCAATCGCCTGCTGCACCAGCGCATCACTGGTCGCAAAAATACCGCTGTAGCGGTTGCCCAGCGCGACATGCATGGATCCGGTCAGCGTCGCAAAATCGACCATCACGTCGGGCTTCGCCCGCGCCGCCAGCGTCAGCGTGTCGGCGAGCACCATGCGGCCCTCGGCATCGGTATGCACGATTTCGATGGTCGTGCCATTAAGCGCGGTAACGATGTCGTTCTGCTTGTAGGCGCGCGGACTGAGGTGGTTCTGTGCCAGCGCCAGCCAGCAATCGATATTGACCTTGAGTTTTGCGGCCGTTGCCGCGGCGAGGATGCCCAACGCCACCGCCGAGCCGTTCATGTCTTCGTGCATGCCGTTCATGTACCGCGCCGGTTTCAGGTTGTGGCCGCCGGTATCGAAACAGATGCCCTTGCCGACCAGCGCCACGGTCTGCTGCGCGCCGCGCGGCCGGTAGCGCAGCCTGACGATCGCAGCATCACGCTCGTCGCTGCCCTGCGCCACAGCGCAGAACGCACCGGCACCCATGCGTTTGAGCTTTTTGAAGTCGTATTCCTCACGCCCCCAGCCATGTTCCTGAGCCAGCGCATGCAGCCGTTTCCGGTACAGGCCGGGCGTCAGTTCATTCGGTGGCAGCACCGTCAGCTCGCGGCACAGCACATTGCCTGCCGCGGCCGCGCGCACTTGCGCAAAACCATCGGCCGCGCCGCCGCCGAACAGCCGGATGGTCCTGAGCGGCTTCGCCTCGGTTTTTTTCTTGTGTTGGGGCAGCGTGACGCCATTGACCGAGGCGACATAGGCCGCGAGTTCCGCCAGCGCGCGGCCCGCCGCGGCGGCACCGACGACAACGATCGTCAGCTCGTCCGGGTATTCTCCGAGCAGCACAGTCACCGCCTTGCGCAGCAGGGTCTGTTGCTCGAACGCAGATTGCTTCAGGTCGGGAGTAACCCATACCACCAGCGCACCCTCGGGCGTTTCGGCGCTGACCGGCGCTTTCGCCAGCTCGGCAATTTTCTTGCCACGGCGGCTGAGCGTCCTGGCCAGCACCTCAGCCATCGGCAGCGCCGACTGCGCGGTGCCCACCGGAGCGACCACCAGCAGGTGGCGCGTGCGTGCGAGTTCGCTGCCGGACGGCAACGCAGCTTGTGTCTGCAACTTTGCAATCATCATCAAATCCGCAAATTAAAGTGAACGCGATTATAGCGGCCAGGGCACCGCGGCCTGCTAAAATCAGCGACCTCAGCCACCCGAACCGTCAAACTCGTCCGTCATGCGCCCCTACCTCGACCTGCTGCGCCACGTACTCGAGCACGGCACCCGCAAGTCCGATCGCACCGGCACCGGCACGCTGTCCGTGTTTGGCGCGCAACTCCGCTTTGACCTGAACGCCGGTTTCCCTCTGATAACGACCAAGAAGGTGCACCTGAAGTCGATCATCCATGAACTGCTGTGGTTCCTGCGCGGCGAAACCAACACGCGTTACCTGAAGGAACACGGCGTCACCATCTGGGACGAATGGGCCACAGCCGACGGCGACCTCGGCCCAGTGTACGGCTACCAGTGGCGTTCATGGCCGGCCGCCGACGGCCGCCACATCGACCAGATCGGCCAGGTGCTGGAGCAGCTGCGCAAGAACCCCGACTCGCGGCGCATGATCGTCTCGGCGTGGAATGTCGCCGACCTCGACCGCATGGCGCTGATGCCCTGCCATGCATTTTTCCAGTTCTACGTCGCCGAAGGGCGGCTGTCCTGCCAGCTCTACCAGCGCAGCGCCGACATGTTTCTCGGCGTGCCGTTCAACATCGCCTCCTATGCGCTGCTGACCATGATGATCGCCCGGGTCTGCGGACTGCAGCCCGGCGATTTCGTGCACACCTTCGGCGATACGCACATTTATCTGAATCACCTCGAGCAGGTCAACGAACAACTGTCGCGCGAGCCGCGGCCACTTCCGGTGATGAAACTCCATCCGGACGCGAAGGATCTGTTCGCGTTCCGCTACGAGCATTTCACGCTGGAGAATTACGATCCGCACCCGGCGATACGCGCGCCTGTCGCGGTCTGAACCGATGAACGCGCTCGACAAACCGCGGCTGTCACTGATCGTGGCGATGGCGAAAAACCGGGTCATCGGCGCGAACGGCAAGATTCCGTGGCATCTGCCACACGAGCTGCAACTGTTCAAGTCGGTGACCATGGGCCACCACATCATCATGGGCCGCAAGACCTACGAGTCGATCAACCGGCTGCTGCCCGGCCGCACGACCGTCATCGTCACCCGTCAGCGCGGCTACGCGATCCGGGGCGCCAAGATCGCACATACGCTCGATGAGGCAATTGCACAATGCGCCGGTGACAGTGAAGTGTTCATCATCGGCGGTGGCGAACTCTACCGTGCAGCGATGCCATTGGCGGACCGGATTTACCTGACTGTCGTCGATGCCGAACCGGACGGCGACACGCTGATGCCGGAAGTCAACGCTGCGGAGTGGCAGATCCGCAGTACGCAGCGCTACGCCAAGGACGACCGCCATGCCCATGATTACCGGTTCGAAATTCACGATCGTGTGGCGGCTTAGCGTCGTCGCGGTGCTTTGCGCGGGGCTGCTCGGCATGGGGCATGCGGCCGAACCGCGATTGGCGATCGAAGATCTCACGCTGCGCGCCGACGCGGGCGACCGCAGCGCAATGCGTACGCTGGCGGAAGCCTACTATGCCGGCAGCGGCGGCGCGGCACAGGATTTCACGAAGGCCGCGGACTGGTACCGCCACCTCGCGAAACTCGGCGACCCCCAGGCGCAGACCAGCCTCGGCCTGATGTACGCGCGCGGCTACGGCGTCACCAAGAATCTGACCGAGGCGCATCGCTGGTGGAATTTCGCCGCCGCGCAAAACGATCCCGCCGCGCAATACAACCTCGGACTGACCTATGTGCAGGGCGACGGCGTCCCGATCGATTACGCGCTTGCCGCACGCTGGTTCCGCGAAGCGGCGCGCCGTGGCCATGTCCAGGCGCAGCATAACTACGGTCTGCTGCTGCATGAAGGCAGGGGCGTTGCCCGCGATCCGCTGCAGGCCTACTACTGGCTCAAAGTCGCCGCACTGCAGGGCGACGAGCGCTCACAGCGGGTGCTGACGTCGCTGGCTACCGCGCTGAACGACGCCCAACGACGTGAGGCTGATACCCAGGCGGATGAGTGGATGAGCGCGCGGCAGAAATCGTCGCCCTGAGCGCGGCACCTGCACCGCTCCGCTCACACCACGACCTCGGACCGGAAATCCTCGTATTTGCCGCTCGCGGCGCGCGGAATGTCGTCGCGGTAGACGAATGACACCGTGAACGGATGGCCGAGGTTCTTCAGTATCAGCGTCCGCAGCGCCTCTTCCTCGACCGGCATCAGCGGACGGGCGACGACCAGTGCCACCTCGATGTCGCGCAGGCTCTTCTGCACCACCTGGAACTGGCGCACCGGCGCAATGCCGCCGAACTGGGCCTCGCCGAAGCGCGGATGACGCATGCCGCCATCGGGCAAGCGCAGCATGTTGCGGACGCGGCCGAGGATGCGCCGGATCACCGGCAGGCCGCGTCCGCAGTCGCACGGCTCACCCGCCTCGGCGTAATCACCGATGTCGTAGCGGAGCAGCGGCATCGCGAAATTGTGCAACGGCGTGATCACCACCCGGCCGAGTTCGCCGGGCGCGCAATGTGCCCCCGCGGCATTGATCAGCTCCAGGTAAACCCCCTCCGCCTGCACGTGGTAGTGCTCATGCTGCGGACACTGCAGTGCAAGATATCCGGCTTCGCGGCAGGAATACATGTCGATCACCGGCACCGCCCACGCCGCGCGGATGATGCTCCGCGCATCCGGATGCAGCGCTTCGCCGTAGGTACGCACCTCGCGCAGCCGCGGCGGACGCAAGCCGCGTTGCGTGCAATGCCGCGCCAGTTCCTGGACATTGGACGCGACGCTGATCAGGTAATCCGGGTTTTCATGCATCAGCCACTGCGCCTGTTCGGCGATCGGGCGCTCGGTGTTGCACATGACCGCCGCGCCGGTACGGAACACCGCATCCGTGGACGCGCCCCAGCCCGTACCCGCACCCGGCGTCACGCGCGAGCGGATTGCCGCCAGCTTGCCGGCGAAATCCCGGCTCTGCCACAGGTGTTCGCGCAGCGTGAACGCGTGCCAGAATGTCTCAGTGAGGCCGGTCGTCATGAAGCGGATCGGGCGGCCCGTAGAGCCCGACGTTTGGCCCTCCTGCACATGACCGTGGTCTGGCGGCACGGTGCGGCTGACCATGGCAGCGAAATGTTCCTGGATGTCGCCACGCTGCAGCAGCGGCATGCGCGCAAAGGTCGCCGCATCGAGTGGCCGATCGGCCGGCAGTGGCGCCAGACGGTCCCGGTAGAAAGGCACGGTGGCCCGCGCATGGCGCAGCACTTGCGTTAACTGCGCGAACTGCGCCGCACGCAACGTCGCGGCCGACCAGCGCTCGCTTTGCGCAAACTGGTATTGCAGCGCCAGCATGCGTGCACCTGCGGCACCGGGAACGGCCGGCCACAGGACGCCGTCGAGCGCACTGCCGGGAACGGCGGTATGCGCAAGCATGGGCATGGCGTGGATACTCCTGATCGACGCGGGTGTCGCCGGCGGCCGCAAACCACCGGCCACCGTCCGGAATAAACTAAAAATTCAATTAAAACAGTTACTTATGTATTTTCGGCGTCGCGCGCCACACAATCGACGTAATACCGCAACTGCGCGCCACTGCCCTCCGCCACGAGGCCGTGGACGTCGGTTTCGAAACCGGGGAACTGCTGGTTGAACGCCCGCGCGAACTGCAGGTAACGCACGATGGTGCTGTTGAACCGTTCGCCCGGAATCAGCAGCGGTATGCCCGGCGGATAGGGCGTCAGCAGCACGCTCGCCACCCGCCCTTCCAGCTGATCAACGTCGACGCGCTCGATCCGGCGATGCGCCATCCGCGCCCAGGCTTCGGCAGGCGGCATCGCCGGCTGCATGTCCGACAGGTACATCTCGGTGGTCAGGCGGGCGACATCATTGGCCTTGTAGAGGCCATGAATCTGCTCGCACAGTTCCTTGAGGCCGATTTTCTCGTAGTGCGGATGCTTGGCCAGGAACTCCGGCAACACCCGCCACAGCGGGCGGTTGTTGTCATAGTCGTCCTTGAACTGCTGCAGTTCGGTGACCATCGTGTTCCAGCGGCCCTTGGTGATGCCGATGGTGAACATGATGAAGAAGGAATACAGCCCGGTCTTCTCGACAATGATGCCGTGCTCGGCCAGATATTTGGTGACCACCGCCGCCGGGATGCCGCTCTTCGCAAAGCGCCCGGTCACGTCCAGCCCCGGCGTGATCACCGTGGCCTTGATCGGATCGAGCATGTTGAAACCCGGCTCGAGATTGCCGAATCCATGCCAGCGTTCCGACGGCCGCAGCATCCAGTCATCGCGGTTGCCGACACCCTCGGCCGCCAGGCGCTCCGGCCCCCACACCTTGAACCACCAGTCCTTGCCGAATTCGGCGTCAACCTTGCGCATGGCGCGGCGGAAATCCAGCGCCTCCATGATCGATTCCTCGACCAGCGCAGTACCCCCCGGCGACTCCATCATCGCCGCCGCGACGTCACAGGAGGCGATGATCGCGTACTGCGGACTCGTCGAGGTATGCATCAGGTAGGCCTCGTTGAAGGTGTCATAGTCCAGTTTGCGCGTCTCGCTGTCCTGCACCAGAATCTGCGACGCCTGCGACAGGCCGGCCAGCAGCTTGTGCGTCGACTGCGTCGAAAACACCACCGACTCCTTGGTCCGCGGCCGGTCGCGGCCGATGGCGTGCATGCCGTGGTAGAACTTGTGGAAGGTCGCATGCGGCAGCCAGGCTTCGTCGAAATGCAGGGTATCGATCCTGCCGTCGAGCTTTTCCTTGATCGCGTCGACGTTGTACAGAATGCCGTCGTAGGTGCTCTGGGTAATGGTCAGGATGCGCGGTTTCGATGTCGACTTGGCCGCGAACGGATTAGCACGGATTTTCTTCTCGATGTTCTCCCACTGGAACTCTTCCAGCGGGATCGGCCCGATGATGCCGAAGTGGTTGCGCGTCGGCATCAGGAACACCGGCACCGCGCCGGTCATCGTGATCGCATGCAGGATCGAGACATGGCAGTTGCGGTCGACGATCACCACGTCGCCCGGCGCCACCGTCGAATGCCACACCATCTTGTTCGAAGTCGAGGTGCCGTTGGTGACGAAGAACAGGTGGTCGCAGTTGAAAATCCGTGCCGCGTTGCGCTCCGCGGCCGCAACCGGGCCCGAGTGGTCGAGCAGCTGGCCCAGTTCGTCGACGGCATTGCAGACGTCGGCACGCAGCAGGTTCTCGCCGAAGAACTGGTGGAACATCTGCCCCACCGGACTTTTCAGGAAGGCGACACCGCCGGAATGCCCCGGACAGTGCCAGGAATACGAACCGTCCTGCGCGTAATGCGTCAGCGCGCGGAAAAACGGCGGCGCCAGGCTGTCGAGATAGGCCTTGGATTCGCGCACGATGTAGCGCGCGACGAACTCCGGCGTGTCCTCGAACATGTGAATGAAACCGTGCAGTTCGCGCAGCACGTCGTTGGGGATGTGGCGCGAAGTCTGGGTTTCTCCGTACAGAAAAATCGGAATGTCGGCATTGCGAAAGCGGATCGCCTTGACGAAGGTGCGCAGTTCACTGATCGTCGACTCGAGTTCCTGCGCCGAGAAGTCCTCGTCGTCCACCGACAGGATGAACGCCGAAGCGCGCGACTGCTGCTGGGCAAACGACGACAGGTCGCCGTAGCTGGTGACACCGAGCACTTCCAGGCCCTCTTCCTGCAGCGCCTTGGCCAGCGCGCGGATGCCGAGGCCGCTCGTGTTTTCCGAGCGGAAGTCTTCGTCGATGATGATGACCGGAAAACGGAAACGCATGGGACCTCTGCGGAGTCTGGGACTACGGGTGTAAGGGGTGCCGGCGCCGGGCGCGCGCGATGTCGCGCCGCCGGGTCACGGACGGGTGCGCGCCATAGCGGCGCACGCAGCGGTGAAAGCGGGATTCATGGGGACGTGATTCGCACGGCCGTTATATTAGCGCCGATTCCCGCGAATCCGGAAGGGTTTCCCCGGTGAATCAGGTGTTTTTTACGACGATCTTGGGGAATGCCGCCGAGTGGTCCTGCTGCTTCTCGGCGATTTTCACGGCGACGCGGCGCGCGATCTGGCGATAGATCTCCGCAACCCGCCCGTCGGGATCGGCCACCACCGTCGGCTTGCCGGAGTCGGCCTGGCGCCGGATGTTGATGTCCAGCGGCAGCGCACCCAGCAGTTCGACGTTGTAATCGGCGCCCATGCGGCTGCCGCCCCCTTCGCCGAAAATATGCTCTTCGTGGCCGCATTTCGAGCAGATGTGCAGCGACATGTTCTCGACGATGCCGAGGATCGGGATACCAACCTTCTCGAACATCTTCAGGCCCTTGCGCGCGTCGATCAGCGCGATGTCCTGCGGCGTGGTGACGATCACTGCGCCGGTCACCGGCACGCGCTGTGCCAGCGTCAGCTGGATGTCGCCGGTGCCCGGGGGCAGGTCGACGACCAGGTAATCGATGTCATGCCATTTGGTTTCGTTGAGCAACTGCTCCAGCGCCTGGGTCACCATCGGGCCGCGCCACACCATCGGCGTCTCGGTGTCGATCAGGAAACCGATCGACATCGCCTGCAGGCCGTGGCCCTCCATCGGTTCCAGCGATTTGCCGTCCTTGGATTCCGGGCGGCCGGCGATGCCCAGCATCATCGGCTGCGACGGGCCGTAGATGTCGGCGTCGAGCATGCCGACGGTGGCGCCTTCGGCGGCCAGCGCCAGCGCCAGATTGACCGCAGTGGTGCTCTTGCCAACGCCGCCCTTGCCGGAAGCCACGGCGATGATGTTCTTCACCCCGGGGATCAGCTTGACGCCGCGCTGCACCGCGTGCGAGACGATCTTGATCGACATGTTGACCGTCACGCTGCCGACGCCGGGCAGCGTCTTCAGCTTGGCCGCCACTTCCTTGCGGATGGGTTCGAGCTGGCTTTTCGCCGGATAGCCCAGCAGGATGTCGACCGCCACGTTGTTGCCGTCGATCTTGATGTTCTTGGCCGACTTGCTGGTGACATAGTCGGTTTTGGTGTTGGGATCGACGAGCTGCTTCAGCGCGCTCTGTACGTCCTGTTCGGTAATGGCCATGATCGGGTTCCATTCGGATTGCGTGGTGAGGGCGCGATTGTAGCGACATCCACCTCCCGGACCAACCACAACCCCATGTCGGAAAAGGTTTTTTTGCCCGCGACAGGCGGCCACGCCTAAGCGTGACGGTTGCCCTGGGTAAGCGCTGATAGTTTGTTGTTATAATTCAAACCTTTAGCTTCACTCACCAAATTCCATCAATGTCCCGCCGCCGCCTCCTCGTCACCTCCGCGCTACCCTACGCCAACGGCGCCATCCATCTCGGCCACCTGGTCGAGTACATCCAGACCGACATCTGGGTGCGCTTCCAGCGCATGCAGGGCCACGAAGTGCACTATGTCGGCGCCGACGACACCCACGGCACGCCGGTGATGCTGCGCGCCGAAGCCGAGGACATCACGCCGGAGCAGCTGATCGCACGCGTATGGCAGGAACACAAGCGCGACTTCGACAATTTCTCGGTCGGCTTCGACAATTACTATTCCACGCACTCGCCGGAGAACCGCGCGCTGTGCGAGGAAATCTATGCGCAGCTGAAGACGAAGGACCTGATCGCGGTGCGCTCGGTCGAGCAGTACTACGACCCGGTCAAGGCGATGTTCCTGCCCGACCGCTTCATCAGGGGCGAGTGCCCGAAGTGCGGCGCAGCCGACCAGTACGGCGACTCCTGCGAAGTCTGCGGCACGACCTACAGCCCGACCGACCTGAAGAACCCGCGTTCCACCGTTTCCGGCGCGACCCCGGTGCGCAAGGCCTCGGAGCACCACTTTTTCAAGCTGTCCGACCCGCGCTGCGAAGACTTCCTGCGCCGCTTCACCCAGGGCGAAGGCCGGCTGCAAGCCGAGGCCGCCAACAAGATGAAGGAATGGCTGGGCGCCGCCGGCGAAGGCAAGCTCTCCGACTGGGACATCTCGCGCGACGCACCCTACTTCGGCTTCGCGATCCCCGGTACCGACAACCAGAAATTCTTTTATGTCTGGCTCGATGCGCCGGTGGGTTATTTCGCCAGCTTCACCCACCATGTCCGCAGCAAACAGCTGCCGGCGCAGTTGCTGCTGGATTTCCTGCGCCCCGGCAGTGACACCGAGCTGGTGCATTTCATCGGCAAGGACATCCTCTACTTCCACGCGCTGTTCTGGCCGGCCATGCTCGAACACGCCGGCTTCCGCACGCCGAGCAAGGTGTTCGCCCACGGCTTCCTGACGGTCAACGGCGAAAAAATGTCGAAGTCGCGTGGCACCTTCATCACTGCCGAAAGCTACATCGAGCAGGGGCTCAATCCGGAATGGCTGCGTTATTACTATGCCGCCAAGCTCAACGCGACGATGGAAGACATCGACATGAATCTCGATGACTTCGTGGCGCGGGTGAACAGTGACCTGGTCGGCAAATTCGTCAATATCCTC
>Ga0113563_10001403_pt1 | contig 13655 bp, 12 predicted proteins | sample Mud3Dept3metaG_FD_80117 | JGI IMG/M metagenome (GOLD analysis project Ga0113563, IMG submission 80117) | Freshwater wetland microbial communities from Ohio, USA, analyzing the effect of biotic and abiotic controls - Mud 3 Core 4 Depth 3... | ecosystem: Environmental > Aquatic > Freshwater >...
TGAACGGCGCGGGCCTCGCCATGGCGACCATGGACCTCATCAAGCTGCACGGCGGCTCGCCCGCCAACTTCCTCGACGTGGGCGGCGGCGCCACGCGCGAGCGGGTCACGACGGCCTTCAAGCTGATCCTCGAGAACCCAAAGGTGAAGGCGATCCTGGTCAACATCTTCGGCGGCATCGTCCGCTGCGACATGATCGCGGAGGGCGTGATCGGCGCCGCGCGCGACCTCGGCCTGCACCTGCCGGTGGTGGTGCGCATCGAAGGCACCAACGCGCCGCTCGGGCGAAAGATGCTGAAGGAGAGCGGGCTCGAACTCATCGCCGCGGCCGATCTCACCGATGCGGCGAAGAAAGTCGTCGCGGCCGCGAGGAAGTAACCATGTCCATCCTGATCAACAAGAACACGCGCGTCATCTGCCAGGGCTTCACGGGCAAGCAAGGCACGTTCCACTCGCAGGCCTGCCTCGAGTACGGCACGAAGCTGGTGGGCGGCGTCACGCCGGGCCGCGGTGGCGAGAAGCACCTGGGGCTGCCGGTGTTCGACACCGTGCGCGACGCGGTGGCGCAGACCGGCGCCGACGCGACCATGATCTACGTGCCCGCCGCCTTCGCGGCCGACGCGATCATCGAGGCGGCGGATGCGGGCATCGCCACCATCGTGTGCATCACCGAGGGCATCCCGGTGAACGACATGGTCAAGGTGAAGGCGGCGCTGCGCGACTCGAAGTCGCGTCTCGTCGGCCCGAACTGCCCCGGGGTCATCACGCCCGACGAGTGCAAGATCGGCATCATGCCGGGCTTCATCCACAAGAAGGGCAAGGTCGGCATCGTCTCGCGCTCGGGTACGCTCACCTACGAGGCCGTGTTCCAGACCACCAACAACGGGCTCGGCCAGAGCACCTGCGTGGGCATCGGCGGCGACCCGGTGCGCGGCATGAACTTCATCGACGTGCTCGCGCTATTCGAGCAGGACCCGCAGACCGAAGGCATCCTCATGGTCGGCGAGATTGGCGGCAGCGACGAGGAGGCGGCCGCGGAGTACATCCGCCGCAACGTGTCGAAGCCAGTCGTCGCCTACATCGCCGGCGTCACGGCGCCGCCCGGCAAGCGCATGGGCCACGCCGGCGCGGTGATCTCGGGCGGCAAGGGCACGGCGGCCGACAAGTTCGCGGCGCTCGAGGCCGCCAAGGTGACGACAGTGCGATCGCCGGCGGAACTCGGTGCGGCGATCGCGCGGCGGCTGGCGGCGAAGTCCCGGGCGGCAAAGGCGGGCGGTCGCCCGGCCGCCAAGCCGCGCAAGGCCGCGACGCCGTCTAAGCCCCGTTCTTCGTCGCGTGCGAAAGCAAAGGTTGTCGCCATGCGTCCCAGCAAGTCGGTGGCGACTTCCATCGCCGGAACGGGGCTTCGCGTACGTCGGCCCGCCGAGGTCACGAAGCCGGCCGGACGCGCGAAGCCGAAGCGACGCTGACGCTCCCAGTGAGAACTCGATCGGTGCTGCGAGGGCGCCTTGCGGACAACACCCATGAGCGTTCGGTCGCGACTCGCCTGCGACGCAGGCGCTTTGCCATTCTTCTCGGGATGCTCGAAGAATTCCGCGGCCCGGTCCAGATCCTCGACGTCGGTGGCCGTCTTGCGTACTGGAAGATGATGATGGCCGACGTGGACCTTGGGAAGCCGATCCACGTGACTCTGCTCAATCGGGACGCCAAGCCTGTGGAGGATCCGGGCTTCGCATCGGTCGTCGGTGACGCGCGCTCGATGCCCGAGTTCGCGGACGGGGCGTTCGACATCGTCTTCTCGAACTCGACCATCGAGCACGTCGGCTCGCTGGACGACCAGCGGCGCATGGCCGACGAGGTGCGTCGCATCGGCAGGGCGTACTACGTCCAGACACCGAACCGACACTTTCCGATCGAGCCGCACTTCCTTTTCCCGCTCTTTCAGTTTCTTCCGCTCCGGGTCAGGGCTTGGCTGGTCCAGCACTTCGCCCTCGGGTGGTACGAGCGGATCCGTGACCGAGAGGCTGCATGGCGCGAAGTGAGCAGCATTCAGCTGCTCGATCGCGGGTCTTTTCAGGGACTGTTCCCCGATGCCACCGTTCACGACGAGCGGTACGCTGGACTGGTCAAGTCCTTTGTCGCCGTGCGCGGTCTGAAGTAGTAGTCCGCCGCTGAAAGGACCATGCGGCCGCCGCGATCTCTGCGCCGGCGCGGACCGTCCCGGCGCTGTCACAACACCCGCAGCCTGCGGACGCTGATATTCTCTGGCCGGCACTATGACGGCTCGCGTCATATGACGTCGCGCGCTATTTCAACCTCCACGCGGGCTTCTTCCTGGGCCTGCAGGCGCAGTACGACCTGATGGAGCAGAAGCGCAAGCTCGGCGACCGGCTCAACGAGATCACTCCGCGGGCAGCGTAACCGGGCCTATTCCCGCGCCGCTTCGTCGTCCAGCACGGCGACCGCGCGGCGGAATCGCCGGCGGGCCGCCTCGCAATCGGCATCGATCGCCACCATCCCGAGCTTGCCGCACTCCGACAGCGCTCCGACGAGACCAAAGGTCACGCCGTACTGCTCCTTGGGCTCGTAACGCAGGTCGCGCCGCGCGGCAATCTCGAACAAGTCCTCCGGCGTGAGGCGCCGATAGGCAGGGCTCACCACGTTGTCGGTCGCAAAGTAGCTGCGCTCGACGCCCGCCGGCGTGACGAACACCGTGCGCTCCGGGTCGTAGCGGCCGCCGGTCAGGAACTGCAGCATCTGGAACGTGTGGGTCGTGCCGCCCTTGCGAAGGTTGATCTCGATCGCGTAGTGCTCCCAGCCGCGTTCGCGCGGAACGGAGACGAAGTCCACCCCGAAGCGTCCCAGCACGCCTTTCGCCTTCAGCACCTCGCCGACCTGCCACGCGAGCGCCTGGATTTCGCGCGCATAGGCCGCGTCGGCCGGGAAGGTGCACGCCTGGAAGATCTGCCCGGAGGGCCCGCCGAGGATCTGGTCGTGCGTCGAGATGAATTCGAGCTCGCCCAGCGGCGTGATGCGCATCTGCACGGAGGGCGAGCGCAGCCCGGTCCCCGTCACCCACGACTCGACGATGCCGCCTTGCTCGGCGAATTTCGCGGCGTAGCGGTCCCAGCCGAGGTCGCGCGCCTCGATGGACAAGTTGAGCGGCAGGTGTGCCGCGATCCAGCGCGGCGCGTCGCACTCGGGACAGCCGGCGAACGAGAATACGGCGTTGCCCTCGCCCGAGAAGCCGTGGTTGAGCTTCACCACGGCGCGCTCGAGTTCCGGATGGCGTCCCTTCAACGCTGCGAGGGCGTCGACGAGGTCACCCACGTCGCGCAGGTCCTCGCTGCCGTCCGGCAGCGCGATGCCTGCGGCCCGAAACGCCTGCCGACTGCCGCTCTTGCCGCCGATTTCCATGAGCGCGGGATCGCAGCCGTACAGCGGGATGCCGAGCCGCACCGCCAGCGTGCGCTCGCAGGGCGTGACGTTGAAGCAGGTCAGGTGGGCAACCGTCGGGTCGCCCATCGCGGCGCGGATGCGCTCGAGCAACCGTGGCCGGTCGAGGATCTTCTGCGTGAGCGTCTGCGGCGAAGCGTCCGCCGCCGCGAGCAGCACCAGCCGCCGGCGCGCATCCTCGCTCGCCACGTCCTGCAGCAGCCCGAGGTGGTAGTCGATGATCGGGGGCTCGATGCGTGTGCTGCTCGCGAACACGAGGTGCGTGTTCGGCAGGCGCAGCAGCATCAGCATCGCGAGCTGCCGTTCCTCGTAGTGCCGGCCCCCCACGACCTTCGCGAGCACGTCACCGTCCATGCTGAGCCCCGGCACCACCACCACGGTGCGCGGGGCGGCGGGGTCGGCAAAGACGCGCCGGAACAGCCCGGGCAGCCGGGCCTGCAGCGCGGCAAACACCGCGCACTCCTCGGCGCTGCCGGGCGGCGGGTTCAGTCCAGGCACGGCCGCACGATCCGTTCGTCGAGAAGCATGCGCAGTTCCTCCGCGCCGCCACGCTCGAGCAGGTTGAGGGCCCGCACCCCGGTGAGGCGGTGCACCAGTTCGACGGCGGCCGTGGTGTTGGCCGCGGGCCCCGCGACGATGTCCGGGGCGATGTTGAAGGCGTGCTGCACGCCGAGCACCGCGTAAGGATCCGAGGCGCACAGGATCGCGAGCTTCACCAGCGGCTTGAGCCGGCGATAGGCCTCGGTGCCGTTGTAGGGCTCGAGCGGCGAGGCGCCGGCCTCGGCGACGATCACGTCGGGGTCGACCGCCGCCATGCGCGACAGCAGGTGCGCGAGCGCGGGCGCGTAGTCGGACTCATCACAGACGGTGGATGGCAGGCCGGCGTCCACGAAATCCATGACGTGCTCGGCGCCCACGTCGAGGCAGGAGAGGATGTCGCGGTAGCGCGCCGCGCCGGTAATCTTGCAGGCGAGCACCCGCAGGCCACGCTCGGCGAGCATGCGCACCACCACCCGAGCGGTGGTGGTCTTGCCGGCCGACATCGAGGTCCCGACCAGCAGGATCACCGGCGCGGTCGGCACGGCCGGCGGTATCGGCACGACGAAGTCGCGCATGTTGAGCTTGTGCCCGCCGCGCGTGACGTGCCCGCGGTAGACGATCGGGGTGAGGGGCTTGAGCCACGTGGACATCGAGGTGGCGAGCCCGAACAGGCCCGCACCGGTGAGGGCGTGCATCTCGCCCGTGACGCTGGTGTGGCTCCAGTCGCCCACTACCTCGAGCGTCGCGGAGCGCTTGCCGAGCGCGCCCACGACGAGGTCGCCGGCCACCGCGTCCACCAGCCGGCCGTTGGCGATCTCGAACGGGTAGTGCGAGGGACCGAGCACCTCGACCAGCACGTAGTCGGCCGTCTCCCAGCGATCGCGCGGCAGCGGGTGCACCTCGAACGGCACCTGCTCGAGGTCGGTGATGCGGGTCACGGAGGCGTGCAGGAAGTGGCGCATCTCAGCGGCTCCTGGCCTGCGAGGGGGGCGCCAGCAGCAGCAGCGCGAGCAGCGCGGCCCGGTCGAGAGTCGGGCCGATCTCGAGGTACTCATGCGCGGCGTGCGCGCCGTCGCCCACGGGCCCGAGCCCGTCCAGCGTCGCGGTGTACTGGCTCGCCGTGCTGCCGTCGGATCCGCCGCCCGCGAGCCCGCCTTCGAGCGCGAGGTCCACCCGCGAGCCGAGCGCCCTTGCGGTCTCGAACAGCGCCGAGTTGCGCGGGGTGGGCTCGAGCGGCGGGCGCCCGACACCGCCCTCGACGCGCAGGGCGGTGCCGGCCGTCACCGGCCCGAGGGCACGGATCGCGGCGTCCACGCGTTCGGCATCCGCGCTCGACCGGGTGCGCACGTCCACCACCGCGCGGCTCTCTGGCGCCACCACGTTGGGGCGCAGGCCGCCATCGATGGTGCCCACGTTGACCGTCACGCCCTGCGCGGGATCGTTCAATGCGAACAGCGCCTGGATGACGTGCGACAACTCGAGGATGGCGCTGGCGCCGGCCGTCGGGTCGAGCCCCGCGTGCGCGGCGCGCCCCTTCACGGTGACGGTGTAGCGCGCCACGCCCTTGCGCGCGGTCTTCAGGCGGCCCTCGATGCCGAGCGAGGGCTCGAGCACCAGGGCGCGGTCCGCGATGCGCGCCAGCCGCCGCACGTGCCGTCCCGACTCGCGGCTGCCGACTTCCTCGTCGGCATTCACGAGCACCACCGGCGTGACCGCGGGCTCGAGCCCAAGGCCTCGGAGTGTCGCGAGCGCGACCACGACCTGCGCGAGCCCGCCCTTCATGTCGTACACGCCCGGGCCGCGGGCGCGGTCACCCTCGATCGCGAACGGCATGGTGGCGAGCGTGCCGGCGGGCCAGACCGTGTCGTAGTGGCCCATGAGCAGCTGCATCGGCGCGCCGCGCCGTCGCCGGCGGGGGCGGGCGTAAAGGTGAACGCCGCTGCGCGGCCCCGGGAGCCCGCGCACGACGTAGCCCAGCGCCTCGAGGTTGGCGGCGAGCACCGTGTGCACCGCCTGCTGCGCCACCGGGTCGAGCGAGGGCGACTCGGCGCGGCACAGCGTCTCGAGCAGCGAGACGAACTGGTCGCGGCGCCAGCGCACCTCGTGCAGCACGCGCACCGGGTCCACGCCGGGCGGCAGGCCGCTCACCGGTGCATGCCCTCCGGCAACGGGAACGAGCACGCCGCGGCGATTTCGGCGAACCGCCCCGGATGCACGTAGGCGAGCAGCGGTACCTGGGCGAGCACGTCCTCGGGTTCTCGGTCGGCTTCGATCAGCGCCGCCGGATCCGCCCAGGCCGCGACGATGCGGCCGACCAGGAGGCCGTTCTCCCCGAAGCCCTCCACCACGCGCTCGAGCTCGCACTCGAGCGCCAGCGAGGCGCCCTCCACCAGCACTCCGGCGACGCGTTGCGCCGGCCGCGTGGGAAAGGTCGCCACGGCCGGTTTCGTGCCGTCGGCGCAGCGCGGCGAGGCGGCCAGGCTGGTGTGCACGAGCTGCGCGGGCCGCGGGTAGCTCACCGTGAAGGCGCGCTCTCGCAACGCGTTCGCGTAGGTCGAGTGCCGCGGCGTGCAGACGAAGCCGAAGTGGTTCTGCCAGCTCAGTGGCAGCGCAAGGTGCTTGGGGGCGAGGTCGAACGTGCCGTCGGGTTCGCGCGTGCCGACCAGCACCAGTGGGGCGACCGTGAATACCCGCTCCCACACGGGCACCCGGACGTCGAGCTCGACCGGCGCGGCAGGTGGCTTGGTCACGGCAGGCTCCGTGCCTTGGGATGGGTCCTTCCCGATTACCAGAGCGGCCCGAGCGCGGTCATCGGGGGAAACACCTGTGCGCGGTAATTGCGCATTTCCGCGGCGCCGCCGACGCCTACAGTGAGCGTTAAAAGCCCTGTCCGGCCTGAGGGGAGAGTCCATGGAGTGGTCGCCCATCGCCAAGGCCCGCGACGCTTTTCCGCGGGCGCCCAATCTCGCCGACTACGACGAGGTCCGCCGCGATTTCAACTGGGATCGTGCCCGCGCGCTGCTCGCGGGTCTGCCGGGCGGCGCGCTCAACATCGCGCACGAGGCGGTGTTCCGCCACGCGGAGGGCGCGGCCGCCGACCGCGTGGCGATCCGCTTCCTCGCGCAGGGGTCTCCCCCGCAGCCCTGCACTTACCGCGAGCTCGCGGCCGACGCGCGGCGGGTCGCGAATGTGCTCGTGGGCCTGGGAGTGCAGCGCGGCGAGCGCGTCGCCACGCTCATGGGCCGCATCCCGCCCTTGTACGCGACCGTGCTCGGCACGCTCGCGACAGGCGCGGTGTACTGCCCGATGTTCTCGGCCTTCGGGCCCGAGCCCGTGAAGGCGCGACTGTCGCTCGGCTCGGCGCGCGTGCTGGTGACCACCGACCTCCTGTACCGGCGCAAGGTCGCGCCGATCCGCGCGGAGCTGCCCGAGCTGCGGCACGTGCTCGTGGTGCGCACGCCCGGCGCCGGCGAGCTGCCCGAGGGCACGCTCGACTTCGCGGAGCTGCTCGAGGCGGCGCCCGCCAGATTCGAGACTGTGCGCACCTCGCCCGAGGACTACGCGCTGCTGCATTTCACCAGCGGTACCACGGGCCTCCCGAAGGGCGTGCTGCACGCGCATGCCGCCGTCACCGCCCACCTCGCCACGGCGCGCTGGGTGCTCGACCTGCAGGACGGCGACGTGTACTGGTGCACCGCGGACCCCGGCTGGGTCACCGGCATCTCCTACGGCGTGATCGCGCCGCTCGCTTGCGGCGTCACGCTGCTGGTGGACCGCGAGGAGTTCGACGCGGTGCGCTGGTACGGCATCCTCGCGGAGCAGGGCGTCACCGTCTGGTACACCGCGCCCACGGCGATCCGCATGCTGATGAAGGCGGGCGTCGAGCTCGCCCGCGCACACGCGTACCCGAAGCTGCGCCACCTCGCGAGCGTGGGCGAACCGCTCAACCCGGAGGCGGTCGTGTGGGGCGTGGAGGCATTCGGCCGGCCGTTCCACGACAACTGGTGGCAGACCGAGACGGGCGCCATCATGATCGCCAACTACCCGAGCATGGAGGTGCGCCCGGGCTCGATGGGCCGACCCGTGCCCGGCATCGAGGCCGGCATCGTGCGGCCGCGGGAGGATGGCGGCGTGGACGTGCTCGAGGGCGCGGAGGAGGTCGGCGAGCTGGCGCTGAAGCCCGGCTGGCCCTCGATGTTCCGCGGCTACCTCAACGACGAGGCGCGCACGGCCAAGTGCTTCCGCGGCGGCTGGTACCTGTCGGGCGATCTCGCGAAGCGCGACAGCGACGGATACTTCTGGTTCGTCGGACGCGCCGACGACGTCATCAAGGCGGCTGGCCATCTCATCAGCCCGTTCGAAGTCGAGAGCGCGCTCATGACGCACCCGGCGGTGTCGCAGGTGGGCGTGATCGGCGTGCCCGACCCGATCGCGGGCTCGGCCGTGAAGGCTTTCGTCGAGCTCAAGGCGGGCCACGCGCAAAGCGAGGCGCTGCGCCGTGAACTCATGGCGCACGCCCGGCGCCTGCTCGGCGTTGCGGTCGCGCCGCGCGAGATCGCCTTCGCCGAGCAGCTGCCTCGCACCCGCAGCGGCAAGATCATGCGTCGCCTGCTGCGCGCCCGCGAGCTCGGGCTCCCCGAGGGCGACCTTTCGACACTGGAGGTTGCGCCATGAGCGACCTGCCCACCGGACTCACCCGCGAGCGCGGCCTGCACCTGCTCGGCGAGATGCTGCGCATCCGCCAGTTCGAGGATCGCTGTGCGGAACTCTACGGCGCCGGGCACATCCGCGGCTTCCTGCACCTGTGCGACGGCGAGGAGGCGATCGCCGTCGGCGTCATGCAGGTGCTGGGTTCGGGCGATGCGGTCGTCTCCACCTACCGCGAACACGGCCACGCCCTCGCGCGCGGCATCGCCATGAACCCGCTCATGGCGGAGCTGTACGGCAAGCGCAGCGGCTGCAGCGGCGGACGCGGCGGCTCCATGCACGTGTTCGACGCAGCCACGCGCTTCTACGGCGGCAACGCGATCGTCGGCGGCGGGCTGCCGCTTGCGGTGGGTTTCGCGCTCGCCGAGAAACTGCAGGGCACGCGCAACCTCGCCGCCTGCTTCTTCGGGGAGGGTGCGGCGGCCGAGGGCGAGTTCCACGAGTCCATGAACCTCGCGGCGCTGTGGAGGCTGCCGGTGCTGTTCCTGTGCGAGAACAACCTCTACGCCATGGGCACGGCGCTCGCGCGCTCGGAGTCGCAGACCGACATCCAGGCCAAGGCCGCCGCCTACGGCGTGCGCGCCGCCGCGGTGGACGGCATGGACGTGTTCGCGGTCGAGGCGGCGGTGCGCGGTGCCGCGGACCACGCACGCGCCGGCCGCGGCCCGGTGCTGCTCGAGTTCCGCACCTACCGGCTGCGCGCGCACTCGATGTTCGACGCGCAGCTCTACCGCGACAAGGCCGAGGTGGAGGCGTGGCGTGCGCGCGGGCCGCTCACCACGCTCACGACCCGCCTCAAGGCCGCGGGCCTCATGACCGAGGACGACTTCCAGCGGCTCCTGCGCGCAGCGGACGACGAGGTGCATGCCGCCGTGGAATTTGCCGCCGCTGCCGAGTGGGAGCCCGTCGAGGACCTCGCGCGCCACGTGTATGCGGAGGTGGCGTGATGACCGACACCGTGCGCATGACCTACCGCGAGGCCGTCAAGCAGGCGATCCGCGAGGCGCTGAGCGACGACCCGCGCGTGTTCCTGATGGGCGAGGACGTCGGCAAGTACGGCGGCTGCTTCGCGGTGAGCAAGGGGCTGCTCGAGGAGTTCGGCGAGGAGCGCATCCGCGACACGCCGCTCTCCGAGTCGGCCTTCGTCGGCGCCGGGATCGGCGCGGCGCTCGGCGGGATGCGGCCGATCGTCGAGATCATGACGGTGAACTTCAGCCTGCTCGCGCTCGACCAGATCGTGAACAACGCGGCGACGCTGTGCCACATGTCGGGCGGGCAGTTCCCAGTGCCGGTCGTGATCCGCATGGCGACGGGCGCGGGGCGACAGCTCGCCGCGCAGCACTCGCACAGCCTCGAGGCCTGGTACGCGCACGTGCCCGGGCTGCGTGTGGTGGAGCCGGCGACCATCGACGACGCGCGCGGCATGCTGCGGGCCGCGCTCGCCTGCCCGGACCCGGTGATCGTGTTCGAGCCCATCTCGCTCTACAACATGGAGGGTGCCCTCACCTCAGCCGCGTCCGAAGTGACGCTCGACGGTGCGCGCATCCACCGCCCGGGCCGCGACGTCACGCTCGTCACCTACGGGGCGAGCCTGTGGCGCTGCGTCGCGGCGGCGGAGCAACTCGCCGCGGGCGGCATCGAGGCCGAGATCGTGGACCTGCGCAGCCTGCGCCCGCTCGACGACGCGACCATCCTCGCCTCGCTGCGCAGGACCAAACGCGTCGTGATCGTGGACGAAGGCTGGCGGACGGGCAGCCTCGCCGCCGAGATCGCGATGCGCATCGTGGAGCAAGGCTTCTACGACCTCGACGCACCGATCGCGCGGGTGTGCACCGAGGAGGTGCCGATCCCGTATCCCAAGCATCTCGAGGAGGCGGCGCTGCCGGGACCGGCGCGCATCGTCGCCGCCGTGAGGGGGTTGTTCAGCGATGCCCAGTGAATTCAGGTTGCCCGCGCTCGGCGCGGACATGGACGAAGGCACGATCGTCGAGTGGCACGTAGTACCCGGCAGCCGCGTGAAGCGCGGCGACGTCGTGGCGATCGTCGAAACCGACAAGGGTGCGATCGACGTCGAGATCTTCGAGGACGGCGTGGTGCACGAGATCGTCGTGAAGCCCGGCACGAAGGTGCCGGTCGGCACGGTGCTGGCGCTGCTCGAGACCGAGGGCTCTCCGCCTGCTCCCGCGCCCGCGGGAGAGGGCCGGGGCGGGGGGCATACTCCCGTCCCCGCCCCGGCAGGAGAGGGCGCCGGCGGAGTCCGCGAGCCGAGCCTCGCCTCTCCGCCGGCGTCTTCCCGCGTCCGCATCTCACCCGCCGCGCGCAAGCGTGCCCGCGAACTCGGAGTGGAAGTCGAATCGCTGCAGGGCTCCGGGCCGGGCGGGACGGTGACGCTGGAAGACGTCGGAAAAGCGGGGCAGGGCGGTGGGATGCGCGCGGCGATCGCCGCCGCGATGTCGCGCTCCAAGCGCGAGATCCCGCACTACTATCTGTCGACGGCCGTGGACGTCACGGCCGCTGCCGAGTGGCTCGCCGCGCACAACGCATCGGTGCCCGTGACCGAGCGCCTGCTGTTCGCCGTGCTGCTGGTGAAGGCTCTCGCGCTCACCTGCCGCGAGATGCCCGGCTTCAACGGCTTCCATCGCGACGGACGTTACGAGGAAAGTCCGGCGGTGCACGTCGGCGTGGCGGTCGCGCTGCGCGGCGGCGGACTCGTGGCACCCGCCCTCATGGACACCGCCGACAAGCCGCTCGCACTGCTGATGGACGAGTTCCGTGCGCTCGTGTCGCGGGCGCGGGCGGGTCGATTGCGGGCGAGCGAACTCGCCGCCCCCACCATCATCCTGACCAGCCTCGGTGACGCGACGGTGGACGCCGTGTTCCCGATCATCCAGCCGCCGCAGGTCGCGATCGTGGGTGCCGGTGCCGTCGGGGCTCGCCCCTGGGTCGTGGACGGACAGGTGGTGCCGAGGCAGGTGCTGACGCTGTCGCTGGGTGCCGATCACCGCGTGACCGACGGGCGGCTCGGCGCGCAATTCCTGGCGAAGCTCGCGCAGCGGCTCGTCGATCCCGGCTCGCTCTGAGGACATGAGATGAATCGCGAAGACCTGGCGAAGCGTATCCTCGACCTGCTCACCGAGATTGCACCCGACGTCGACGCGTCGAGCGTCATTCCCGGTATCGACTTCCGCGACCAGTTCGACTTCGACTCCATGGACACGCTCAATTTCGCGATCGCCCTGCACCGGGAACTCGGCGTCGAGGTGCCGGAGACGGACTATTCGCAGCTGGCGAGTCTCGACAAGTGCGTCGCCTACCTCGGGCCGCGGGTCGCGTGAATCCACTGTCGCCGCCGGCTGCGATCTGACTCGCATGCTCGACGTTCGCAAGCTGATGAAGTCCTACGGCGGCGCGAGCGGCCGTCGCGTGCTCGACGGCCTCGAGCTCACGGTGCAGCCGGGCGAGTACGTCGCGATCGTGGGCGAGTCGGGCGTCGGCAAGTCCACGCTGCTCAACCTCGTCGCCGGGCTCGACGTGCCCGACTCGGGCCAGATCCTGCTCGAGGGTCGTGACCTCGCGACCCTCGACGAGACGGCGCGTACCCGAGTGCGGCGCGCGCGCATGGGCTTCGTGTTCCAGGCCTTCCACCTGCTGCCGCACCTGAGCGTGGCGCGAAACGTGGGCCTGCCGCTGGCGCTCAACGGCGAGTCTGGCCCGGCGGCCGGGCAGCGCGTGCACGAACTGCTCACGGCGGTGGGCCTCGCGCACCGCGCCGGCAGCCTGCCGCGCGAGCTGTCGGGCGGCGAGATGCAGCGCGTCGCCGTGGCGCGGGCGCTCGCGCACCGGCCGGCGCTGGTGCTCGCCGACGAGCCCACCGGCAACCTCGACCCCGACAATGCCGCGGTGATCCTCGAGATCCTGCGGGCCCAGATCAAGCGCGACAATGCGGCGGGGGTGCTGGTGACGCACTCGGCCAACGCCGCGGCGACCACCGATCACATCTACGAGTTGACGCGCACCGGGCTGCAGCTACGCCCACCCGTGCCGTCGGCGGCCTGAGCGTGACCGCGCCCGCCATGACGTTCGGAGCGCGGCGGGCGCTGCTCGAGGCCGCGGCGCTCGGGCCGCTCCGCCAAGCGCCGGGGCGCACGGTCCTCGCCATCGTGGCGATCGCGCTCGGTGTCGCGCTCGGCTTTTCCGTGTACCTCATCAACCGCGTCGCCGCGGACGAGGTGCAGCTCGCCTCGCGCAGCCTGTTCGGCATGGCTGACCTTTCCGTGCGGGCGCCTGGGCTCGGCTTCGACGAGGCGCTGTACCCGAAGCTCGCGGACGTGCCCGGCATCGCCGTGGCGAGCCCGGTCGTCGAGGCACAGGCGCGACTGCCGGGGCGCGACCGTACGCTCAAGCTCTTGGGCATCGATCCCTTCCGCGCGGCGAGGCTGCAGCCCGGGCTCGCGGCGGCGGGCGCCACCGCCTCGCAGGGCAGCGGCCTGCTCGCCGAGGACTCGGTGTGGCTGAGCCCCGCGGCGGCGCAGGCCTTCGACCTCGCCGTGGGCGACGCCTTCGAGGTGCAGGTGGCGCTCGACACGGTGCAGTTGCGCGTCGCCGGGCTGCTGCCGGCCGGCGAGTACCGCCAGCCGCTCGGCATGCTCGACATCGCGACCGCGCAGTGGCGGCTCGACCGCCTCGGCCGGCTCGACCGCGTCGACCTGCGGCTCGTGCCGGGAGCCGACCCGCTCGCCGTGCAGGACGCGCTGCGCGCCCTGCTGCCGCCCGGCGTGCGACTCACCACTCCGGGGGAGGCGAGCGACGACGCGGTGCGTCTCTCGCTGGCCTACCGCTCGAACCTCACGGCGCTCGCGCTGGTGGCGCTCTTCACCGGCGCGTTCCTCGTGTACGCGACGCAGTCGCTCGCCGTGGCGCGCCGCCGCCGCGAGATCGCGCTGCTGCATGCCA
>Ga0113563_10001404_pt1 | contig 13654 bp, 8 predicted proteins | sample Mud3Dept3metaG_FD_80117 | JGI IMG/M metagenome (GOLD analysis project Ga0113563, IMG submission 80117) | Freshwater wetland microbial communities from Ohio, USA, analyzing the effect of biotic and abiotic controls - Mud 3 Core 4 Depth 3... | ecosystem: Environmental > Aquatic > Freshwater >...
GCGCCAGCGTCGCCAGAATGCCGCAGCCGGTGGCGATCTCGGTGATGACGACGGTGCGGATGATGCCGATGCGCTCGGCGAGGAAACCGCACGCGAGTTTGCCCGCCATGCCGCCGATCAAAATCAGCGGCACCGACAGCGCGGCCCAGCCCTCGGGCAGTCCTTTGGCGATCATCAGGAAGGCGATGAACGTGAGAAAGCCGGTGCGCGTGGCGCTGTCGATGATTTCGATCAGGCACAGCGCGGTAAAGCCCTGTTTGTTTCTGATGCCCCAGCCCATGGCGCGCGGCGCTTCATGCGCAGCCCCGGCCTTGGGCGCTTTGACGCCGGTCGCGCCCAGCGCGAGCACGATCAGCACGGCGCAGGCGAGCGCGAGCCCGCCGAAAAAAGTGACCGGCACCTGCCAGCCTATGCCGGCGATGAACAGCAGGCTGGTCGCGCCGCCGAACGCGAACTTGCCGAGATCGCCCGCGAAATTGTACGTGCCGAGTGCCGCGCGCCGGCCCGCTCCGGGATAGGCGTGCGAAATGATCGCCGAGCACAGCGGGTGCTGGAACGCCGAGCCGAAGCCGGCGACAAACAAGGCGAAAAGAATTGCGTAAAACCCGGAGGCAAACCCCAGCGCCAGAAAGGCGAGGCCGGCGCACGCCGTGCCGAACGCGAGCAGGTTGCGCTCGCCGAGGCGCTCGGCAACGAGGCCGGCGGGGATCTGGAAAATCGCCATTGCCGCGCGGTGCGCGGCGCGGATCAGGCCGACCTGCGCCAGCGACAGATTGAACGTCTGGGCGAGGATAGGCAACAGCACATAGGTGATGTCGGACAGGCCGTCGTGCAGCGTGTGAGCCGCGCTGCAGGTGGCTAGGGTGCGTGTAGTCGCGAGGGGTTGCACCATCGGGTTGGCCCGTAAGTTACGGTCGCTGCTGCGGGATCATAGCAGACCGCCGCGCGACGCCGACACCGGCCTCAATCTGATGTAAAATCCCGTCCCACGATAATTACTTAGGCTGGTTTCCGCCCTTTCCACAGCGCATGAATATCATTATTTACGTTTTTTCGACCTTCTTCGTGCTCATGGCGCTGGCCGTGATGTTCGCGTTCTACCGCACCCGGCACTACGGGCTGTTCCTGATCGGGCTCGCCTACGGCGTTTCGGCGGTGCTGGCGCTGGTGCTGATGCACTGGGGGCCGCTGGCCGCGGGGATAGCCCTGGCGTGGGCAATGAAGCTGGCGGGCCTGGAGCCGGAAGTCGGCGGGCAGGCTAAGAGCGGTGAGCGGTCAAAAATCCGTGAATCGTGAGTGGGAAGTGGGAAGTGGGAAGTTGGGAGTGGCGAGCGCCGCTCACCCCACTCTTCATCCTTCATTAAATGAAATGTATCCTTTAGGGCCCTCATCCCTGACATCCTAGTCAGTGCGGATGCCCGAGGTCTTGACGACCTTGTCCCACTTGGCGATTTCGTCGGCGATATGAGCGGCGAACGCGGCTGAGGTCGTGGGCTGAGGTTCGACGCCAAGAGTGGCGAAACTTTCTCGCACCACCGGTTTCTGGAGTATAGCGACGAATTCGCGGTTGAATCTGTCGACAATGATTTTGGGCGTGCCTGCCGGCAGGAACATGCCCATCCACAGGGTCACTTCGAAGCCGGCAAGTCCTGCCTCCCTGACCGTCGGCACTCCGGGAAGCGCAGGAATGCGCGTCGCGCCGGTGACGGCCAGCACGCGCAACCGGCCCGCACGGATATGCGGCAGCACCGGGGTCATGGCGCCGAACTGCATTTCGATGCGTCCGGCGATGACGTCGAGGACCGACAGCGCCGAGCTCTTGTACGGGACGTGGGTCAGCTTGACGTTGGCGAGAATGGAGAAGAACTCGCCCGCAAGATGAGCGAGACTGGCGTTGCCCGCGGAGCTGTAGCGGATTTCGCCGGGCCTGGCGCGCGCCAGAACAATGAGTTCCTGCAGGTTGTTGGCGGAAACCGCCGGGTATACCGTGATCGCGTACGGCAGGCTGCCGATCAGCGTGACGGGCATGAAGTCGCGCTGCGGGTCATAGGACAGGTGCGGATTGAGCACTTTTGCCACGGCGTGGGTGCTGGCGGTGCCGATCAGCAGGGTGTAGCCGTCGGGTGTCGCGTGCGCGGCGATCTCGGAACCGATTGCGCCGCTCGCGCCTGCGCGGTTGTCGATCACCAGTGTCTGGCCGAGGCTGTCGGCGAGATGCGGTGACAGCAGCCGCATGGCAGCGTCGACCGAGCTGCCGGCGGGGAAGGGCGCGATGACGCGGACCGGCCGCGTGGGCCACGGCTCGGCCCGGGGCTGTGCGGCATGCACCGCCGGCAGGAAAGTGGCCAACAGAAATGCGAAAATGAGCTTCATGGTCTCAGCCCGTAGTTGAGTTGCGAAATCAGATCGGCAAAATCATCGAGCGCATTGAAGCGCGGCTGCGCGGCGAGATGCGGCGTGACGACGACGTTGTCGAAGGCGAGCAGCGGATCGTCCGCGCGCCCCGGCGCTTCGTACAGCGGATCGAGGGCGAAGCCTCCCAGATGACCGGACGCAAGCGCGTCGTGCAGCGCCCCGCGCTCGACGATGTCGGCGCGCGAAACGTTGACGAGCCGCGCGCCGGGCTTCATGCGCGCGAACGCAGCGCGGTCGAACATGTGGCGGGTCGAGGCGTTGCCGGGCACGTTGATGCTTACCCAGTCGGATTCGGCGAGCAGATCGGCAAGGGCGCGGTATTCGGCGTGCCACTGTCGTGCTTCGGTTTCCGGAAGCGGCCGGCGCTGGTGGTAAAGGATACGCATGCCGAACGCCGCCGCGCGCTGCGCGAGCTCGCGGCCGATTTCACCGAGGCCGACGATGCCGAGCGTGGTGCCGTGGAGCAGGCTGAGGCCGCCGACGCGCGCCCAGTTCGATCCCGCGGTGTGGCGGCGGTCATAGGTGGTCGGCGCGTAACCCGCGGCCCTGAGCTGATCGACGCTGATGCGGCCGGTCACGCGGTTGAGCTTGCGCGCCAGCATGAGCATCAGCGCAAATGCATGCTCGGCGCAGGCGATGTTGGCGCGCCGCCGCAGCGTGAGCACCGGAATGCCGCGCGCCGCGCACGCGGCCAGGTCGATGTTGCCCGTGATGGTGCCGAACTTCTGCACGACCCGCAGCCGCGGTGCCGCGGCAAGTTCTGCCGCGCCCAGCGGGTATCCCTCGATGACTGCCGCATCGGCCTGCGCGAGATTCCCGCGGAAAGCCTCGGCGGACGCGACCAGCCGTACTTGCGCCGGCCAGATGGCGGCTGCGTTCGCGCGCACGCGCGCGAGCCATCCGGCGAAATCGGGCAGATCGTGCGCGAAAAAATCCGCGAAGGCCGCGATGCGTTCAGGCGATGTATCGGGATCCAGCGCGACCCCCACGATGCGCAGAAAAGGGTCGTCTTCGACGACGATGACGGGACGGGCAGACATGCGTGGCTCAGCCCGGCTGCTGCGCCGGTTCGATATCGATCTTGAGTGCCCGCGCCACGCGCGTGTGCATGTTGTACGCGCCGGCGAGCACCGTGATTTCGACGACGGCGCGGTCGTCGAAATGGCGTTTCAGTTCCTCGTGCAGCGCGTCGGGCACCTCGATGTCGCGCGTCATGGCGTCGGTCCACGCGAGTGCCGCGCGCTGGGCCGGGGTGAAGAGGTCGCTGGCGCGCCAATCGGCGACCGCTGTGATGTGCGCCGCGCTCAATCCGGCCTTGAGCGCGTGCGAAGCGCCATGGATACGGGCCTGATACTCCGCGCCGTTCAGGATCGACACGCGCAGGATGATGAGTTCGCGCAGCGCCGGATCGAGGCTGGTCTTGTAGCGCACGGTGCTGTTGAAATCGAGCCAGCCTTCGGCCACCGGCGGGCTGTTGAGCAGGACGCGATAAAGATTGATGAGCTTGCCGCGCTCGGCCTTCACGCGTGCGATGAAGGCGGCGAGGTCGCTGTGCGCTTCGCCGATCAGCGGGACGCGGGCCATGTGCAATCCGTTGTTATCATTAGACTATTCCTTGTCGAGTCCGGCGGCCTTGACGACTTTGCCCCACTTCGCGATCTCGGCGCGCAGGAATGCGGCAAAGACTTCCGGCGTGCTGCCGTGGGGCTCGGCCCCCATCGCGGCCAGACGCTGGCGCAACGCCGGCGACCGGATGCCGCGCGCGATCTCGGCTTGCACGCGCTGCACGATCTCGGGCGGCGTTTTCGCCGGCGCGAGCAATCCGAACCACACCGTCACGTCGTACCCCTTCAATCCGGCCTCGGCTATCGTCGGCAGATCGGGCAGCTGCGGCGAGCGCGTGGCGCCGGTGACGGCAAGCGGCCGCAGGCGCCCGGAATGGATGTGCGGCAGCGTGATCAGCATGTCGGTGAAGCCGACGATGACCTCGCCGCCCATCAGCGCGGTAAGTCCCGGCGCGCTGCCGCGGTACGGGACGTGCGTCATTTTCACGTTGGCCATGCTCGAGAACAGTTCTCCCGCGAGATGTTGCGCGCCGCCGCGTCCGCCCGAGGCGTAGGTGAGTTCGCCGGGCTTGCGGCGCGCGAGCGCGATGAGTTCCTTCACGCTCTTCACCGGCAGCGAAGGGTGCGCGACGAGCATATTGTTGACGCCGGCGATGAGGCTCACCGGCGCGAAATCGTGCAGCGCGTCGTAGCCCGGACGAGTGCCAAGGCTGGGCGCGATCGCGAAGGAAATGCCCACCATATTGAAGTTGTAGCCGTCGGCGGGGAGTTTCGCCGCCTGCGCCGTGCCCAGGTGGCCGCTCGCGCCGGGGCGGTTGTCGATGATGACCTGCTGGCCCAGCGCTTCGTTCAGGTGCTGGCCCACGGCGCGGGCGAGGATGTCGGTGGGTCCGCCCGGCGCATACGGCACGATCAATCGGATTGGTTTAGCCGGATAAGTTTGGGCGAGGGCAGTGCCCGCTGCAAGAGTTGTCGCGGCGATCAACGCCGCAGCAACCCGCTGCATCAGTGTCGAAGTACTGGGTGTGTCGACGGGATTCCGAATGAACATGTTTTTATTAATCCTCCTCGCGTAACTTTATCACGAACCTGCGCGGCCATAGCCGCCGCCGCCCGGCGTCTCGATCACGAACACGTCGCCCGGCTGCATGGCGATGCTGTCGCAGGCTTGGAGTTCGACGACTTCGCCGCTGGCGCGTTCGACATGATTGCGGCCGACTTGTCCCGGTGTGCCGCCCGCCATGCCGTAGGGCGCGATGCGGCGATGGCCGGAGAGGATCGCCGCGGTCATGGTCTCCAGAAAGCGCACGCGCCGCACCGCGCCGTCGCCGCCGCGCCATTTCCCGGTGCCGCCGCTGCCGCGCCGGATCGAAAATGCTTCCAGCAGCACCGGATAGCGCCACTCGAGCACTTCGGGATCGGTGAGCCGCGAGTTGGTCATGTGGGTCTGCACGCAATCGGTGCCGTGGAATCCGTCACCGGCGCCGGAGCCGCCCGAGATGGTTTCGTAATACTGATGGCGTTCATTGCCGAACGTGAAGTTGTTCATCGTGCCCTGTGAAGCGCCCATGAGGCCCAGCGCACCGTAGAGCGCATCGGTCACACACTGCGAAGTCTCGACGTTGCCCGCGACCACCGCCGCCGGATGGCGCGGGTTCAGCATCGAGCCTTCCGGGATGATCACCCTGAGCGGCTTGAGGCAGCCGGCGTTGAGCGGGATGTCGTCATCGACCAGCGTGCGAAACACGTAGAGCACCGCGGCCATGGTGATGGCAGCCGGCGCGTTGAAATTGTTGGCGAGTTGTGGCGAGGTGCCGCTGAAGTCGATGTCGGCGCTGCGCGCGGCCCGGTCGATGCGTATCGCCACCTTGATCGTCGCGCCATTGTCCATTTCGTAGCTGAATGCGCCGTCTTTGAGCACGCCGATCACGCGGCGCACCGATTCCTCGGCATGGTCCTGCACGTGCTGCATGTAGGCGTGCACCACGTCCAGGCCGAAATGCCCGGCCATGCGCTGGAGTTCCGTCACGCCTTTCTGGTTGGCGGCGATCATCGCCCGCAGGTCGGCGAGATTCTGCTCGATGTTGCGCGCGGGATAGCGCGCCTGCGAGAACAGCGCTCGCGTGTCCTGCTCGCGGAAGCGGCCGCGCTCGACCAGCAGGAAGTTGTCGATCAGCACGCCTTCCTCGTCGATGTGGTGGCTGTCGGGCGGCATCGAGCCCGGCGTGATGCCGCCGATGTCGGCATGATGGCCGCGCGCGCCGACGTAGAACAGCAGGTTCTCACCGCGATCGTCGAACACCGGCGTGATCACGGTGATGTCGGGCAGGTGCGTGCCGCCATGATAGGGATCGTTGAGCATGCAGACGTCGCCCGCGCGCAGGCGGCCGGCATTGCGGCGGATCACGGCCTGCACGCTCTCTCCCATCGACCCCAGGTGCACCGGCATGTGCGGCGCATTGGCGATCAGGCTGCCATGCGCGTCGAACAGCGCGCACGAAAAATCGAGGCGCTCCTTGATGTTGACGGAATAGGCGGTGTTGGCGAGCGTGACGCCCATCTGCTCGGCGATTGCCATGAACAGGTTGTTGAAAATTTCCAGCATCACCGGGTCCGCCTGTGTGCCCAGCGCTACCCGGGGCGGGCACGGCGCGCTGCGCGTCAGCAGCAGATGGGCCAGCGGCGTCACCTGCGCCTGCCATTGCGGTTCGACGATCGTGGTGGCGTTGGCTTCGGCGATGATCGCGGGGCCGGCGATCACGTCGCCGGGGTGCAAGCTGTCGCGGCGATAGACCGGGGTCTCGTGAGCACAATCGCCGCTGAACATGCGGATCCACGTCGCAGGCTGCGCGGTATCGCAACCATAGCTCATTGTTTTTATTGAATAATTGTTATCGGCTTCACCGGCGCCAATGGCCTCGGCCGACACCGCTTCGACGACCAGCGCACGCTCCGGCATCAGGAAACTGTAGCGCTGCCGGTAGCCGGCTTCGAATTGAGCGGCCATTTCCTGCAATGAAGCGAAACCGACACTGATCGCGGTGTCGGTGCCTTCGTATTTGAGGTGCGCGTATTTGTTTTCCGTCACATGCTGTGCGGCCACGCCCTGGCCCAGCACTTCATCGCGCGCTGCCGCGGCCAGTCCGGCGAGCAGTTGTTCCAGTCGCGGCATCAGCGCAGTATCGAGCCGCGCTTCGACCGCAGCCTCGCGCATCGCGGTGATGTCGGCGAGGCCCATGCCGTAAGCGGAGAGCACGCCGGCGTAAGGGTGGATCAGTATGCGCGGCATCGCCAGCGCATCGGCGACCAGGCAGGCGTGCTGGCCGGCGGCGGCGCCGAAGCAGGCGAGCGTATAGCCGGTGATGTCGTGGCCGCGCTGCACCGAAATCTTCTTGATCGCGTTGGCCATGTTCTCGATCGCGATGCGCACGAAACCTTCGGCGACCTGTTGCGGCGTGCGCGTGTCTCCGGTTGCATCGCGGATTGCCGCGGCGAGGGCGGCGAATTTCTGATGCACGATCGCGGCATCCAGCGGCTCATCGCCGCCGGGGCCGAATACCTTCGGGAAAAACTGCGGCTGGATCTTGCCCAGCATCACGTTGCAGTCGGTGACGGTCAGCGGCCCGCCGTGGCGGTAGCACGCGGGGCCGGGGTGGGCACCGGCGGAATCGGGGCCGACGCGATAGCGCGCGCCATCGAAGTGCAGGATCGAGCCGCCGCCGGCGGCGACGGTATGGATGTTCATCATCGGTGCGCGCATCCTGACGCCGGCGATGCGGGTGTCGAACACGCGCTCGAATTCTCCCGCGTAATGCGAAACATCGGTCGAAGTGCCGCCCATGTCGAAGCCGATGATGCGGTCGAAGCCGGCGGCAGCCGAGGTGCGCACTGCGCCGACGATGCCGCCCGCGGGCCCGGACAGGATGCTGTCCTTGCCGTGGAACAGCCGCGCATCGGTCAGGCCGCCGCTCGACTGCATGAACATCAATCGTGCATTTCCCATTTCGGAAGCGATGCGCTCGACGTAGCGGCGCAGGATGGGAGACAGATAGGCGTCGACCACGGTGGTGTCGCCGCGGCTCACCAGTTTCATCAGCGGACTGGTCTCGTGCGAGACCGAGACCCGGGAGTAGCCGGTGGCATGCGCGAGCGCGGCGAGCCGGCGCTCGTGCTCCGGATAGCGATAGCCGTGCATCAGCACGATCGCGGCCGAGCGGAACCCCTTGTCGTAAGCGTCGCGCAGATCGCGCTGCGCCTGCGTCGTATCCAGCCCGCGCAATAGTTCGCCATGCGCGGTAACGCGTTCGTCCACTTCGTACACCGCGCCGTAGAGCAGTTCGGGCAGCACGATATGGCGGTCGAAAATGCGCGGCCGGTCCTGGTAGGCGATGCGCAGCGCGTCGCGGAAGCCGCGCGTGATGAACAGCGCCGTCGGCTCGCCCTTGCGCTCGAGCAGGGCATTGGTGGCGATGGTCGTGCCCATCTTGACGGCGGCAATGCGCGCCGCGGGCAGCGGCGCATCGCGCGCGATGCCCAGCAGATCGCGGATGCCGGCGAGCGCGGCGTCGTCATAGCGGCCGGGGTTTTCGGAGAGCAGCTTGTGCGTGGCGAGCGAGCCGTCGGGGCGCCGCGCGACGATGTCGGTGAACGTCCCGCCGCGGTCGATCCAGAATTGCCACTGCGATGAAGCAGATGCGCCCACTTCGTGCCAGCGCATCACGCGTTTCATTATGTCAGGGGCTCTAAGCACCCAAGCTCGGAGCTTATTCTGTTCCGGCCATTTTTCTTGGATTGGTAAAGGAGGTTATCTACCTCTGCTATCAGGCTGTCCAAGCTTTCTTGACTGGTTCTGTGTGCAACCCCAAAGCTGGCGGTAAGGGTGATTACGGTATTCCCCAGGGGCAGGCGGAATTCCGAGATGACTTTTTGCAGGCGCTCCGCCAGGGCGATTGCGGCGTCAAGTTTTGTTTCGGGGAGTAGCAACAGGAATTCTTCCCCGCCCCATCGGGCCACGATGTCTCCATCCCTTACCGCGTTGGTCAACGCTTTTCCCGTGGCAACCAGGGCAGCATCGCCTATGGCGTGACCATGAAGGTCATTGATGGATTTGAAGTGGTCGATATCAATCATGATCAATGACAGATTTCTTCCGCCACGGCGTGCGGTACTCCATATGGATTGCGCCATTTCCAGGAATGAGCGACGGTTGTAGAGGTCGGTCAGCGGGTCTCGGGCGGCGCGTCGTTCAGCGAGTATGCGCTCCACCTGAATGGAGCGAAACTGATTGGCCAGGGCCAACGAGAGCAAGGTGGCATCGACAAGCATGCCGATCTCAACGGCCCGGAATTTCAATTCGCTGAACGAGATGAAGCCCCAAACAGATAATGCCGTCACGGCGGTGCCCAGCATGGAAGCGATGGAGGCGAGCAGAAAATAGCGGGAGAACGGGTGCCCCGAATAGTACGACATGAAGCCCAGCGAAAGCATCGTGAACGAAAAAAAGGTCACGAAAATGAAGGCTGTCCAAAGGGCATAAACCTGGCTGCCGGCAAATAGGGTGGCAATTACCAGCAGCGCTACGAACAGGCCGCCTGTCCCCGCGACAATTTTGTGAGCGCGCGGGAAGTTAGCCCGCGTTTCCAGAAACTGCCCGGCGAAAGCCAGGCCACTGGCAGCGAAACACACCATCAAGATCGGAATGATCCAGCGTTGCCAAGTCACATGGCCTGGCCAAAGCCAGGCAAAGCCATGGCCCGTATATGCGATGTTCGCTAGAATGAACATCGCCATAAACACTGCGTACAGCAGGTAACGCTTGTTGCGTAAGCTCAGATAAAGAAGAATGTTGTAGGCCAGCAAGGCCATCAGATAGCCGTAGACGAAACCGTAGCTATATCCCTGGATGTTCTCTCGCTTCTCAGCGTCTTCCGGGGTGAGCAGAAAAATGGGGGCAACGACGGGGTCGGGGGTTTCGATACGCAGGTAGATGTCCGTGGTGCCGACATCAAAGTCATGATTGAAGGAAAAAAAACGGCCGAGGATCGGGCGATCTTGGAACTGCCGGCTATCGCCGGCGTTGTAGCTGCTGATGAGCTGATTGTCTTTTATGAAATAGACATCAAGATGGTCAAGCCATGAATTTTCAATCAATAGCCGCCGGCCATGCCGTTCGCCTGTTGGATTTGAGGCGGATAGATGTATCCATACCGGCTGTGAGCCAATGCCGAAGGTAAGGATTGAACTGCCGCCTGCTGTGAATTTCCCATCGGCATGCGCGGCCCTTGCTTCATCCAGGGTAAGCGGCGAGCCCGCTTCCCTCATATACATCGCATATTCCCCAAGAGCCTGACTTGGGGAGATTTCAGTCAGGGGAAAGGGGGCGGCTACCGCTATGGAATGCCAGCACCCCACTATGACTGCAGCGCAGATTGCGAGAAGTCGTTGTTTTGTTGTTAGGGACGGCATCGCTGGATAATCATGGATCTCGAGCAGTTAACGCGGCTTGGCCGGAAAAGGTCAAGAATGACGAGACCAAGGTTATCACGGCGATGGTTGAAACGAAATTCGGTTTCTTTGAGGTTTGAAGTTTCGACTTGACCTGACAGGTAAGCCTCGCCAAAAAACTAAACCATGCTCTGCCTGAATTCCGGGCAGGGGAAACCAGGAGTGATTGCAGGCAGATACAAAGTCTTGGACGAGCAGCGTTTAACTTGCCCGGGGTTCGTTCGCCGCCGCGACTATCCGGTACGGCTTCCCGCGACATCCTCTCAGTCGAACTTGACGCCCAGGCGCTTGCCGGTCACGCCCCATTTATCCGCCTCGGCCTTGATGATTTTTGCCAAGGCTTGGCGAGCAATGGGGGAAAGGCATGGCTAATTGCATAAACGACAAGATGGCGCGGGATGCTGCGGCCCCTTCCACGCGGTCCGGGAAACCTTTCCCGGCCATGCGCTATATCCGGAGAAAAACCTCGCCGGCCTCGATCTTTACCGCGTAATGCCTGGCGCAGCCCTCGTCGGGCGCAGCCGCGCAGCCGTCTTCCAGTTGAATCGCCCAATTGTGCAGCGGGCAGGCGACCTTGCGGCCGAACACGATGCCCTGCGACAGCGGCCCGCCCTTGTGAGGGCAGCGATCGGCGAGCGCGAACACTTCGTCCTCGGCATTGCGGAACACCGCGATGTCGCCGTGTGCGCTTTTGACCACGCGCGCGCCGAGCCGCGGAATGTCCGCGATGTGGCAGGCCCTGACCCAGCGCTCCATTTGCAGAACCTCTGCGGTTCCCATAATCATACCTCGATCGTTTCAAATTCGTGCCTGGCCTCGCCCGCGGCGCGCTCCTGCCACGGATCCTTCTCGCCGGACAGCGCGTATTGCAGCCGCGCATACAGCGCTTTGCGGCCTTCGGCGTCCTCCGTGATGCGGCGCTTGACGTAGTCGAGCCCGGCGCGCGCCACGTAATGCACGGTGCGGTCGAGATAGCGCGCTTCCTCGCGATACAGCTGCAGAAAGGCGCCGGCGTATTCCAGCACTTCTTCGCGCGTTTTCACCTTGCACAGGAACTGCGCGACCTCGGCCTTGATGCCGCCGTTGCCGGCAATATAGATTTCCCATCCGGAATCGACCCCGATCACGCCCACATCCTTGATCGTCGACTCGGCGCAATTGCGCGGGCAGCCCGAGACCGCGAGCTTCACTTTGTGCGGCGCATACATCCGCCACAGGTCCCGTTCCAGCGCGATCCCCATGTTGGTCGAGTCCTGCACGCCGAAGCGGCACCATTCGGAACCGACGCAGGTCTTCACGGTGCGCAGCGCCTTGGCATAGGCATGGCCCGAGGGCATGCCCAGGTCGCGCCACACCGCGGGCAGATCCTCTTTTTTGACCCCGAGCAGATCGACGCGCTGGCCACCGGTGAGCTTGACCGTCGGTATCTTGTACTTGTCCACGACATCGGCTATGCGGCGCAGTTCGGCAGCCGAGGTGCTGCCGCCCCACATGCGCGGCACCACGGAGTAAGTGCCGTCCTTCTGGATGTTGGCGTGCGCGCGCTCGTTGATGAAACGAGACTGGGGATCATCCTTTGCTTCGTGCGGCCAGGTCGAGAGCAGGTAATAGTTGAGCGCCGGGCGGCAACTGGCGCAGCCGTTAGGCGTGCGCCACTCCATGAATTTGATGGCGTCCGGTATCGTCAGCAGCTTCTGCTCGCGGATCACGCGACGCACCTCCTCGTGGGTATGGTCGGTGCAGCCGCACAGGGTCTTGCTCTTGGACTCCGCGGGTTGATAAGCCCCGCCGATGGTGGACGCGAGGATCTGCTCGACCAATCCGGTGCACGACCCGCAGGAACCCGAGGCCTTGGTGTGTTTGCGCACGTCGTCCAGCGTGAACAGGCCTTTTTCCTTGATCGCTTTGACGATCGTGCCCTTGCATACGCCGTTGCAGCCGCATACCTCCATTCCGTCCGCCATGGCGGCGGCCTTGTTCTGTCCCTGGTGGCCGCTGTTGCCAAGATGCGACTGGCCGAACATCAGATGGTCGCGGATCTCGTGGATGTCCTGCTTGTCGCGCAGCAGCTGCAGATACCACGAGCCGTCCACGGTGTCGCCGTAGAGCACGCCGCCGACGATGCGGTTGTCCTTGATCACCAGTTTCTTGTAGACCCCGCCGACCGTGTCGTGCAGCACGATGTCTTCGGTCCCGTCGCCGCCGTTGAAGTCGCCCGCGGAAAACAGGTCTATGCCCGTGACCTTGAGTTTGGTGGACGTGATCGAGCCCTCGTAGCGGCCGATGCCGAAATTCGCGAGATGGTTGGCGCATACCTTGGCCATCTCGAACAGCGGCGCCACCAGTCCGTAGGCCACGCCGCGGTGCGCCACGCATTCCCCCACCGCATAAATTCTGGGATCGAAGGTCTGCATGGTGTCGCTGACGACGATGCCGCGGTTGCAATGCAGCCCGGCTGATTCCGCGAGCTCGGTGTTGGGCCGTATGCCCACCGCCATCACCACCAGGTCGGCGACGATTTCCTCGCCGTCCTTGAATGTCATGCTTTTGACGCGGCCATCCGCGCCGCCCGTGATCCCGGCAGTCTGCTTGCCGAGCAGGAAATTGAGGCCTTTGGCCTCGAGCGACTTCTGCAGCAGCCCGGCAGCGGTGCGGTCAAGCTGGCGCTCCATCAGCCAGTCCATCAGATGCACCACCGTGACGTTCATGCCGCGGGCTTTGAGGCCATTCGCCGCCTCCAGCCCCAGCAGACCGCCGCCGATCACCACGGCGTGGCGATATTTCGCCGCGGCCTCGATCATGGCATTGGTGTCCTGGATGTCGCGGTAAGAGAGCACGCCGTCCAGCTTCGCTCCGGGAATCGGCAGAATGAAGGGGTTGGAGCCGGTGGCGAGCAGCAGGCGGTCGTATTCGGTCGCCGTACCGTCGGCGGCGATGACCTTGCGCGCGCTGCGGTCGATTTTGACGATCTTCCTGTCAAGCTGGAGCGTGATGCCGTTTTGCTGGTACCAGCCGACATCGTTCAGCATGATGTCCTGCAGGGTCATTTCCCCGGCCAGCACCGGCGAGAGCAGAATCCGGTTGTAGTTGGCGTGGGGCTCGGCGCCAAACACCGTGATGTCGTAGAGGTCGGGCGCGATCCTGAGCAACTCCTCGAGCGTGCGCACCCC
>Ga0113563_10001405_pt1 | contig 13652 bp, 8 predicted proteins | sample Mud3Dept3metaG_FD_80117 | JGI IMG/M metagenome (GOLD analysis project Ga0113563, IMG submission 80117) | Freshwater wetland microbial communities from Ohio, USA, analyzing the effect of biotic and abiotic controls - Mud 3 Core 4 Depth 3... | ecosystem: Environmental > Aquatic > Freshwater >...
GCTCGAGTTTTATCCTGGCTTACCTGCCGGCGAGCCAGGCAGGGGAGGTCACCGACTATGTGGCGTACACAACGCGATCTGTGACCACCCCGGCGAATAGCCCAAATCCGGGTGTGAAGACTATCCAGGCGGGTGCCGATTCGGGTGGAATATGGACCGAAGTGGGCGGCGGCGTCTACACCTACAAGTTCGGGACTACCCTGCCCGCAAACTACAACACTGCTTTGACGCATACTCTCGGGATTTACGGCCGGCGCGACCTTCGCGAATGGGGACTGAGCTTCTACGTTTCCAATCCTACCAAGAACTGGGTTCCCAACGGCTCATCTGTGACACAGATTCATGACATCGCCACCACGGCTGCATGCAATCAGTGTCATGATCCGCTGGCGCTCCACGGGGAGACGGGGCGGCGCGAGATGCCCATTTGCGTTTTGTGCCATACGCCGCAGACGATCGATCCCGATACCGGCAACACGGTGGACATGAAGGTGATGACCCACAAGATCCACATGGGCGACTCGCTGCCGAGCGGAGAACCTTACATCATTTACGGCAATCAGCAATCTGTCCACGATTATTCCCATGTGGTGTTCCCCCAGGACATGCGCAACTGCGACACGTGTCACGCGGGTTCCAAGCAGACCAACGCCTGGAAGCTCTTCCCCTCCATCGAAGCCTGCGGTTCGTGCCACGATAATGTCGATTTTGCCACCGGGGCGAACCACGCGGCCGGACCGGCCACCAATTCGCAGTGCGCCTGGTGCCATCAGCCGGAAGGCCAGTACGAGTACGATGCCTCTGTGGCCGGCGCCCATACTGTCCCATACAAGTCGAAGCAGCTCGAGTACCCGAAGCTTACCGTGATCAGCCTGACCAACACAGCCCCGGGCCAGAGCCCGACCGTGCAGTTCAAGATCACCGACAAGAACGGCAACGCGATGGATCCCGCGCGATTCGGCGGAACCCTGGGGCGGTTTTCGGCAAACCTGGCCGGCCCGACCACCGACTACACCACCCGGATCACGGAAACGATTTCCGGGGCGACTTCCGTCGGAGGGGGCGCCTACTCCTACACCTTCAAGACGATCAAGATCCCGGCCACTGCGAAGGAGTCATGGGCGCTGCAGTTCGAGGGCCGCCTCACTGCCACAATCGTCAGGGGCGGAGATCCCGAGGATACATTCACCCAGAGAGACGCCATGGATAACGTGGTGAAGTACTTCTCGGTGGATGGCTCGACCGTGGTCCCCCGGCGCACCGTGGTTTCCCTGGCAAGTTGCAACAACTGTCACGAGAAGCTGCAGTTGCACGGCAGCAACCGCAATACGATCGAGTCGTGCGTCGTGTGCCACAATCCGACGCTGACGGCCGGGAGCAATCCTGCCGGTACCTCGGATTCCTTCTCGATGCAGTATATGGTTCACAAGATCCATACTGGAGAGGAGCTTGAAAACGGCTACTGGCACGGAACGGGAACCGACTACGGGGAAGTCCTCTATCCGGGGGACCGGCGCAACTGCGGCGCATGTCATGTCGGCACCACCTACACGGTCCCGCTGCCGCTTACGAACGTCGCAATCGCGACACCAAAGAACTTCTGGAGTCCGACGATGCCGATCGCGGCAGCCTGCATCAGCTGCCATGACGGCGTGGCGACGGCTGCGCATGCCTTCATCAACACCGCGGTGTTCGGTTCCACGCAGGTCGAATCCTGCGCGGTATGTCACAAGGAAAGTGCGGCGCACGGAGTCTCGGAAGTTCACGCTCGATAGAGGCCAACATGACACTATTTCGCAGGTACAAGTTTCTGCTCGTGTCTCTCGCGGCAGCCATTGCGGTCGCGGCTCTGGCCGGCAATTCCCCGGGATTGCCGGCCGGGGCCCTGCCCCAGAAGGCCGAGACCTCCATGCAGGACTGCGCGGCCTGTCATGAGGACCTGGTCAAGGCATTCGCCAAGAACTCGCACAGCGTTCTCGAGAAAAGCGCAGCATACAAACTGGGAAACCCGTGCGAACCCTGCCACGGCCCCGGCAAAGCTCACATCGAGGGCGGGGGAGACATCACCAAGATCATCCACTACAAGGGCAAGACCGCCAAACTCCATAACCAGCAGTGCCTCGCGTGTCACAGCAAGGACCACGAGGTCTCAGGGTATGGCGGAAGCACCCACGCAAAGCAGGGTCTGAACTGCGCCGACTGCCACGGCATTCATACGAGCGCCGGGCTGACCCGCTCACTGAAGCAGCAGACCAGTACGCTCTGCATGAGCTGCCATACCGTGCAGAAGACGGAGTTCTCCAAGCCCTACCACCACAGAGTGACGGAAAAGGCGATGGAGTGCACCGACTGCCACCAGCCGCACAGTGGCCTGGACCGCAGGCAGGTACGCAACAGCTCTACCGGCGAGGAGATCTGCTTCCGCTGCCATAAGGAGAAGCAGGGTCCTTTCGTGTTCGAGCATGGCGCCATCCGGCTGCGTGGCTGCCAGGGGTGCCACGAGCCTCACGGGTCGAACAACCCCAAGATGCTCGTGCGTGCGACCGCGACCTCCCTGTGCCTGGAATGCCACTCCAGAACGGCAGTCTGGAGCGTGAATTCGTCGCAGCCGCCGTCGTTCCACAACCTGAACAGCTCCGTGTACCGGAACTGCACGACCTGTCACGTGATGATTCACGGTTCCAATTTCGATGGCGCTTTTATCAGATAGGACCAGAGGCAGGAGCTCTAAGCCATGAATATGAAAGTACATGTTCGCAAGCCGACAAGTATCCAGTTGTTTTCCCTCGGCTTTTCCGTGCTTGCGCTGGTTCTGTTTTCCGGCTCGACGCATCCGCTCGCGGCCCAGTCGGCGCCGGCCGCGGCCGGTACAACAGCCGCGAATGGATCTTCCGGCGGGTCGACCGCAACCGGGGATCGTGACAAGACAGCGCAGGCCCCCGTATCGTTCCAGCCGGCTGCAAAAGAGACTGTCAAAGTCGGCGCCTACGAAGTCCACTCTGAGTTCGAAGTGGGATACAGGATGTCCCCTGGAGTCGACGGCAACAGCCAGATGTACCGCAGCCAGGTGAACCTCTTCGAAGGGGTGCGGCTGCTCGGATCTTCTCTTTCGCTTCGTTCCGCGCCGGGCACGGGACTGTTCGACAGGATGGACCTGTCGCTCTCCAACTGGGGCGACCCATACAACGGCCTGCGTGTCCGCATCGGCCGCATGGACGCATACGACCTCCAGGCCAGCTATCGGAATCTGAACTACTACAACTATATCTCCACATTCGCCAACCCCCTGCTGGAACAGGGGAATTCCTTCGCCCAGCACAACCTGAACGTCGACTACCGCATGTCGGACGTCACACTCCGGCTCTTCCCCAACCGTAAAATCGTTCCTTTCGTGGGATACTCGCGCAACAGCGCCTCCGGCCCCGGTTTTACAACTGTTTCCTCCACGGCAAATGAGTTCCTGCTGGAGACACGCTGGGAAAACACGTCGGACGAATTCCGCGGAGGGCTTCAGTTCGACTTCCCGAAGTTCAACCTGACGCTGGAACAGGGCTACCGGCATCAGAAGAACGACACCAGCGTGGTCGATGCCGGCTTCCCGGCGGGCAATCAGCCGGGTCGCACTTTCTTCGGCCAGACCATTACCCAGGATGACCTCAATCGCAGCTACCATGGCCGGATCAGCCTCCCCGTTTCAAAGGTCCTCGCCAAGATCACGCCCATCGAGAACCTGCGCATGACCGGCCGCTACATCTACACGATGGGGAAAGTGGATTCCGACCTGAGTGAGATACGCACCGGGAACCTGGTGACACTGGAAGATTTTCTTGCTTACAGCACCGCGGCCGACAGCTTCAACGGACGCGCCAAAAAGCCCAACCACAATGGGTCGTTCCTGGTCGAATATTCCCCCGTCTCCCGGCTCACCGTGACCGACATCGTCGACACCATCGACTATCACATATCCGGGACCGCAATGCTGCAGACGCTGTACACCGGCGCCAGATCGCTTCTGGGACCGGGACCGGAGACCAGCGTAACAGTGAACCGACTCCTGAACACCGAGTTTGCTTACAACCAGTTGCGCAACCAGGCTGAAGCCCAGCTTGATCTCGGCATGGGCTTCGCCGTGCGCATCGGGCATCGGTATGCGCAGGTGGACGTTTCCAGCGAGGATTCCGAGGAGACGCTGAGTTCGTACTCAACACAGCACACTGCGCTCGCGGGCCTGACTTACAGGCCCGGGTCGTGGCTGCGCGTTGGATTTGATTACGAGAACACCTCGACCGATCGCGCCCTGACCCGGACGGATCTCTATAACTACGATCGCATCAACCTCGACCTGCGCATGGGTTCCTGGAAGGGGTTTAGCCTGAATGGACGGCTCTCTCTCCGCAACAATACGAATCCTGCTCCCGATATCGATCTCAATTCCCATGACCGGAATTACATCGTGGGGCTGAGCTATGAAGCCAGCGACCGGATCAGCGTCAGTGCCGATTACTCGCGTATGGACCTGTTCTCTGATCTCCTGTTCGTGATTCCGCAAAACTTCAGGACCGACCGCTCCATATTCGACGAGCGCGTCTCGGGATTTGGCGGCAGAATGGGCATAGGGATCTACCGCGGTTCGAAAGTGGAGATGGGATACCGTGGCATCATCAGCCGGGGAACCGCCCCGATCGAATTGCATCAGCCTTTCCTCTCGATCCTGGTTCCGTTGGGCGGAGGGATGGCCTTCAAACCGACGTGGCAGTATTACGGGTACAGCGATACCCTTTTCAACCAGCAGAATTTCAAGACTCACCTGGTGACGTTCGCTCTCGTGTATTCGCGTTAGCTCCGGCAGTTGCGCCGCAAGGCGCAGGCCGGCAGCCTCCGACTCTCCCCTTCCTGCTATGGGAAGGGGAGGTCCCCACCCGGACAGCCGCGAATGAGATCACCCAACAGCACGGCGCGGCGACGGCGCACCCGGACTGTTTAACCTGCGCAACAATCAACCCGGATACACGCAGTCATGCGAACACGTATGCCCCGGTCTTTGCCCCTGATTTATTGATTATATTATTGATTTAATTATACTTAAAGTCGTTTCATTGACTTTCATGCCGTTCGGGTATATGCTGTGAGGTTTTCTTTGCCTGCCCAAAAAAATCAGCGCCCTTTCCCCGGGAAGAGAAAGGGCGCCGCTCGGGTGTAGGTGGGTATTAAGGGTGGAAAGGAGGTTTGTATGTCGGAACGATTCTCCTTCTTAGGGTTGTAATTTGCTCTATCCAAACTAATAATAACGCAAGCTGCGTGCCAGCCGGCGTGCCCCGAATTTACAGCATCTTATCCGGATTGTTTGCAATATGTTAATATCAAACCTCTACAATCCGTGTATTGAAAAAATCATCACCTTAGTGGGTGACATAACCCGTATTTGATGTTATTTCACCCACCTCTTTCCACGGCATGAGCTATAATAGGAATCGAGAATACGTTCTGCGGGGATTGTCTTGGTTGAGCGCGAGGGAGATTTGGGGTAGGGTGTTCGCTGATTTCGGGAGATTCGGATGGAGAGAATTTCCACTGCCTGTCTGGGAGAAGGTGTGGACCGTTGTCTGAGGTTGATGGGTGAGCTGGGGTGTGAGCTTGCAAAGGTTTCCCTGGACGCGATCATAACCACGGACTCGCGGGGCAGGATCATAGCATGCAGCGCTGCGGCCTGCGATGTGCTGGGCTTGCTTCCGGGGGAAGGCAGTGACCGGCATGCATGGGAATTCTATGCGGGGGGTGTCGAGGAGGCGCGCCGTGTCATGCAGCGCCTGGAGGGGGAGGGACGCATCCGGAATTACTTCACCACCCTCGTCGCGGCCGGCGGCCGCAGGACACCTGTTGTGCTATCTGCCAGCGTGGTGCGTGATGCCGGGGGGCAGGTCCTGGGTACGCTGGGTGTGGTTCATGACCTTTCCGAGATACGCCGGCTCGAGGATGAACTCAGCTCGAAGAACCGGTTCATGGCCAACCTGCTTCAGGATTCTGCGGATGCGATCATGACGCTGGATCCGGATGATTGTGTCACCTCCTGGAATCGTGGTGCGGAGGTGATCTTTGGTTACAGTGCTGCGGAGATGGCCGGCAGGTCGATCAGCATCCTGCTCCCTCCCGAACTGCGCGAGGCGCGGGAATTGCAGGAGCTGGCGGAAAAAGTCCGGCTCTACGGCGCCGTGCGCAGCTATCAGACCGAGCGGATCACCAAGGATGGCCGGCGCATTCAGGTGATGTTCACCCGCACCGCGATCAGGGACGAGAAGGGGCGGATTGTGGGGGCGTCGGCGGTGCTCAAGGATGTAACCGCCTACCGCAACGTGGAACGCCAGCTTGCGGACGCGACGCACCTGGCGAGGCTCGGGGAGCTCTCCGCCGGTCTGGCCCATGAAATCAAGAATCCGCTCGCAGGGATCAAGGGGGCGATCGAAGTGATCCGCGACTCCATTCCGGGCAGCGACATGCACCGCGAAATCCTCGGCGATGTGCTGCACGAAGTCAACCGCATCGACAGGATCGTGAAGGATCTCCTGAACTACGCAAAACCCCGGCCTCCCGCCCACAGCGATGTCCGTCTTGTCGAAATGGCGCAGCGCGTCGTCGCCATGTTCAGGAAATCCGCCGCCAATGACGATTTGGTCATCCGGCTGCCCAGGCCACCGCACCTGCCGTCATTCACGGGAGACGAGACCCAGCTGGAGCAGGTGATGTTGAACCTGCTGCTGAATGCCCGGAAAGCGATGCCTGGCGGCGGCCACATCGATATCCGCCTGTCGCACGACCCTGTGGAAGGGACCGTGCGTTTCGAAGTTGAGGACAACGGGCCCGGCATATCGGAAGAAGTCCGCAAGCGACTGTTTCAGCCTTTTTTTACCACCCGCACCGACGGCACCGGATTGGGGCTGGCAACCTGCATGAAAAACGTGCAATATCATGGTGGTACCATCGAGGTGCGAAGTGAAGTCGGACACGGTGCCAGGTTTATAGTGACGATTCCCCTGTTTTCACGCCTCTAGCCCATATGCCCAAAGAAACGATCCTGGTCGTCGATGACGAACGCCTCGTGCGCTGGTCGCTCCAGCAGAAGCTGGAGCAGTGGGGATATCATGTAAGCCTCGCCGAGGATGGAGCAACAGCCCTCGGACGTGCGCAGCTGGACAATCCCGACCTGATCACGCTCGATGTCAAGCTGCCCGACATGACCGGCATCGAAGTCCTCTCCGAACTCAGGAAGCGGAATGTCCACGTTCCCGTGATCGTCATTACGGCATTCGGCGTGGTCGACGATGCGGTGCAAAGTCTCAAGCTGGGCGCCTATGACTTTATTGAAAAGCCGATCAACTTCGAGAAGCTGGAGAACGCGCTCCGCAACGCACTGGAAACCCGCCGGCTGCGCACCGAGGTCGCGCGTACCCACGAAATCCAGCGCAGCGAATGGAGCGTAGACCACTTTATCGGCGTATCCGATCATGTGCGGGAGGTAATCGAACTGATCCGGAAGCTTGCGGCCAGTGAGGCTTCCACCATCCTCATTCAGGGGGAAAGCGGGACCGGGAAAGACCTTGTCGCCCATGCCATCCATTGCGAGTCGTCGCGCCGCGAAGGGCCTTTTTATGCCATCAATTGCGCCGCAATTCCCGAGAGCCTCATGGAATCCGAATTGTTCGGCCATGAGAAAGGGGCGTTCACCGATGCACGTTCCCAGAAACGAGGCATGTTCGAGATGGCGGATGGCGGGACTCTTCTTCTGGACGAAATCAGCGAGATGAACCTCGGCATGCAGGCCAAGCTGCTCCGGGTGCTGGAAGGACAGTCGTTCCGGAGAGTCGGTGGCGTGAAAAACCTCTCCGTCGATGTCCGGGTGATCGCCGCTTCGAACCGAAATCTGGAGGAGGCCGTGCGCTCATCACGGTTCCGCCAGGACCTGTATTTCCGTCTGGCGATCATTCCCATAAGCCTGCTGCCGCTGCGGGATCACAAGGAGGATATTCCGCCGCTCCTGGATCACTTCATCCGGTATTACAACCGCAGATTCCACAAGAATATCCAGCATCTCACCAAGGAGGCGGAAGACCTCCTTATGAACTATGACTGGCCGGGTAACATCCGGGAACTCCGCAACGCCATCGAGAGAGTCATGATTCTCGCCGAAGGCAACCGTGTGGCCGCCAAGTACCTGCCGATCCGTATTTCCGAGGGAGGCAGTCTCCCCGTGCCTCTGGGCGAGGGATCTGAAAACGGCGGCATCCGCCTCCCCGGCGGCGGGATTTCCTTGTACGAAGTCGAGCGCGAACTGATCCGTCAGGCGCTTGAGCAGTCGCGCGGCAATAAGACACTGGCGGCAAAGTTGCTGCGCATCACGCGCGACACCTTGCGTTACAAAGTGAAGAAATACCGCCTGGAATGACCCGCCGGTACGCGATCCTCCCGGAACGCCCCTGGATCAGGCAGAAGGATCGGCTTGCGGGGAACCACGCCTCCGCATGCGGCGCTGGAAGTATGGATACATCACCCGGCCCATGTTCACTATCCAGCGCTGATACGCCCGGCCGTCCGAGGCGTCGCGGGCGAGATAGACCGTGTCTACCGGATGGAGGATAGAGCTCAGATGAATATTCGGGAGCAGACCTATCGGCAGGTTGTGGGAGCGGCAGGTCTCATACAGGTGACGGAAAACAGGCAGCATGTCGTCCGGACAAGGCGGTTCCAGGTTCTGCAACCGAGTTCCTTCCACGGGACGCAGAATGAAGACCAGGGGTAATGCCCCCGTCCGTACGAAATACCCGATGGCTTCGATCGTGCTCTCGATCGGCTCCACTCCCGCAACGATTTCCGCCGAGGCTCTCCCCTTCCCCATGGACCGCGCGCAGTATTCCAGCGCCCGCAGGGTCAACTCCTGCCGCTGCGCCCTGCAACTGTCAGTCCCGAACCGCGCCGCATATGCCTGGTTGAACAGGTCGATGGGAAAGCTGAAATGATCCACGCCAAGCGCGCGCGCCTGATCGTACAGCCGCAACTCCGCTTCGGCGGGGAACTGCACGCCGACCAGGATTCCCACTTCCTGTTTTAAAGCCTCGATGTACGGGAATAACCTGATGAGACTTCCGGGGCCGAGATAACCGCCTCGAAGGAGAGCGAACGTGATGCCGGAGGAGTTCCGCGCCGTGAGGGCAGTCTCCACCACGTCTTCGACTGCCTTCTCCTCCGCAGTCGCCGACCCGGGCGGGCCCTCCCAAATCCGGCACTGCTCACCGATATCGAACTGCAGGATCGTTCCGTGCATGAAACCAACCTGCATCATCGGCATTCCGCGCCTGGTGGACCGGCCGTACCAGTCCGGCTTTGGCGCCGGACTTACAGGATAGGTGTAACCGCGGATTTGATCCGCGATAAAATATTCTGCCTTATCCCCGATCAGGAGATAGGGCGAATTCGCGACATATTTCTCGAGGACGGGTACATTTACCCACAAATCCCGCATCTCACCGGGCAGGATGAGCTCGAGCCCGTTTTCTCGATCGTGCCGCCGATTCCGGACAGGCCTCCCCACTTCTTCGATCCGACAACTGCTGTCGATGAGCGCACCACGACACAGGAGCTCAATTTTGAGTTCGGCCGGATTGAGCCGCCTGCCGGCGCCGGAAGACGCACCGACGCCGGCGGCGTTAGGTGAAGTCATGACACTGCCCGCCGCAACTGATTAAAAAGTTGATCCCAGTTCACCAGAATATTAACAGTTTATAATAGTAAGGATGAATTTCCAAGAAATATCTGAACACTCTCTGCAAATGCTGTCGGCCGCAACGGGCAACGCTCCCGATCGGGAACAAATGCCAGATCGCTAATCCATTGCGCTAATCCATTGCACTTTACGCTCCTCAAGGATGACTTGTTTCCGATTTTAATCCGTGGACGCCGGATTCGCGGGCATGAGAATCCTTTGTTCTTTGACAGGCGATTCTGCTGCCTGCCGCACATTCACAGGCCCAGGCAATCCTGAGTGGAAAACATGTGCCGGCCTGTCATTGCGCTGGCTTTGGGTTGGGGGTTTTGGATTGATTCATGATCTTGTCGGAGCCTATGGGGCATCTGGCGCACCGGCAATCCGCGACCCACAGTCCGAAACCCAACATCCAAGGTCTCTTCCGTCAGGATGTGGATGGGAAGCAATGTGGGTGCCGGAGGCTCGGCACTATGTCAGTCGGAGATAACTGCCGGACTTTACGTTGCGGCGAATGCGCCATACATCGGCCAGCACATTGAAGTAGCTGCCCATGCGCACTTTGCTGCCGGGAGTATTATTCCAGACGATGGGGACTTCGCGAATGAGGTAGCCGAGCTGACGGGCGATTGCGAGGATCTCGATATCAAAGCCCCAGCGGTCCACAGTCTGGCGCGGAAAGATCGCCTGTGCTGCCCGTCCGGTGAACATCTTGAAGCCGGCCTGGGTATCCGCGATGCCCGGGACTACAAGCGCCCGGATCGCAAAGTTGCCCAGCTGGCCGGCCCATTCCTTGATCCACGTCTGGTGGATTTCAATGCGGGCGCCCGGGGCTCGGCGCGAGCCGATTGCGATGTCATATCCCTGGTCAAACCAGGGCCACAGGCCGATGATCTGGTGCAGGGCTGTCGAGTTGTCGGCATCCATCGTGAGGCGGAAGGCTCCCCGGGCCTGCATCATACCGAGCCGGACGGCCGCGCCTTTGCCGTGATTTGCGCCGTCCTGATGCTGGATCATCTGCACCGGACACGCCGTGGAGCAGTCGCGTACCGCGTCCGCGGTGCCGTCTGCGGATCCGTCGTCGACAACCAGGACTTCCGAATCGTAAGGCTGTCCTGCCAGATAGTCGCCCACTTCGCGGAGTGTTCCGGGCAATCTCGACGCCTCGTTGTACGCAGGGATTACCACCGAAAGGTAAGTGCTTTTGGGCATGGCGGTCAATCCTGTGTCAGGTAAGGAATTGTCATGGGTCCCTCTGGAAGCACGGCGAGCGGCGCTCCGGCTGCCGTCCGTGCGTCCTCATCCCTTATTCGCGCCCCGAGATCCTCGACGGGCTCGATGTGCGCGCGCCGCACATCCGCAGGAGGAATGGTGCTGTAGAGGCCCACGCGGGATTTTCTCAGGATCATCGCCAGCAGTTGGGCTTCCCATTGATCATAGACCGAGAAGCCGGGTGCAAGGATAGTGCGCAGTACCGCCTCCGGCGAATCGTGCTCGAACAGCAGCTTGCGGAAGTTTCCATGTGCCGGGAACCCATCCCGGCATTCGGCGGCTGCGAGGATCAGCCCGCCTTCGCGCACAATCTGTGCCGCCGCCGAGATCCCTTTCACTGCCTGGTACAGATTCTGATCGAGCGGATATCCGCCGTTGGTGGTCACTACGACAGGGTACACACGCCTGCACGCAACCATGGCGGTCTCCCGGGCGAACACGCACCCCCGCTCGTGTGCCGCCAGGACACTCCCGCAAAAAAGTCCGGTGATGCGCCGGTCCCGGTTCTGGGTGACGTTTATGCAGAAGTCCACCGGCAGGAGCGAGCCGTTGGCCCGGATCAGCTCCTGTGTCGGGTTCCCTTCCAGGCGGCCCCAGGTGCTGCCCGGATCACCGATGACCTCCGCCCGGTGGTAGCGCATGATTGATTCGATGTCGGCCACGGCCGGGAATATTCCCTTGTAACCGCCGGAAAAGCCGGCCATGAAATGGGGCTCTATGAAGCCAAGCACAATGCGGCGGTCCGCTTCAACATAGGTGCGGTTCATCCGAACCGTGCCGTCGCCGGGGGACAATCCGGCAGGCGCCAGCGTCGCGGGATCATGCGCGGAGTGGTTGATCACACGGTACCGGTTGAGCGTTTCCCGGCCGACCATGGAAGCCAGCTCTGCTGCCGTGTTGGGGCGATGAGAGCCGGTGCCGTTGATGATGGTGATGTTGCGTGCGGGCAGGTGGGAGAGCTCGCCCAGGGTCCAGAGGAGCAATCGCTCCGTGACCAGGGGCCGGGTGATGTCGGGGATGACGATGGCGAGATGCTCCGACGCCCGGACCAGGTCCCGCAATGGCCGCGATTCGATCGGGCGGCGGACCGCACAGCGAAAAGCGGCTTCCTCGTCCGCCAGCCCGCTCACATACTTCGGCTCGATCACGTCGACGCGCTCCGGGTCGACTTCCAGCGGGAGCCCCTCCGTGCCGTATTGCAGACGCACCCTCATGGCCCGAGACTGTATCACAATATCAAGCGACCGATACATCCTCGCAGAGGTAGACGTCCTGGATCGCATGGAGGATGGCCACTCCTTCTTTCATCGGACGCTGGAAGGCCTTCCGGCCTGTGATCAGCCCCATGCCCCCCGCGCGCTTGTTCGTGACCGCGGTTGCCACGGCTTCCGCCAGGTCGCTCGCCCCGGAGCTCGCACCTCCCGAATTGATCAGGCCCGACCTCCCCATGTAGCAGTTGACCACCTGGTAGCGCGTCATGTCGATCGGATGGCCGCTCGAGAGGTCCGAGTAGACCTTCTTGCTCGTCTTGCCGAACTTGAGCGCATCGTAGCCGCCGTTGCAGTCCGGCAGTTTCTGCTTGATGATGTCGGCCTCGAGAGTTACGCCGAGGTGGTTGGCCTGCCCGGTCAGATCCGCGGCCAGGTGGTAATCCGGCCCGCCTTCCTTCTTCTTGTCGAACGCAGAATTGCGCAAATAGCACCAAAGCACTGTCGCCATGCCCAGTCCGTGCGCGGCATGGAATGCTTCGCTGACCTCCTGAATCTGGCGTTTCGATCCCTCGGATCCGAAATAAACGGTCGCGCCCACGGCCGCGGCGCCCATCTCGTACGCCTGCTCGACGTTTGCGAACATGATCTGATCGAAGGTGTTGGGGTAGGAAATGAACTCGTTGTGATTGATCTTGAGGATGAACGGAATCCTGTGAGCGTATTTCCTGCATACCGATCCGAGCACCCCCAGGGTGGAGGCCACGGCGTTGCATCCCCCCTCGATGGCGAGCTTCACGATGTTCTCGCCGTCGAAATAGATCGGATTGGGAGCAAACGAGGCGCCACCGGAGTGTTCGATCCCCTGGTCGACGGGCAGGATCGAAAGGTACCCGGTGCCCCGCAGCCGGCCGTGGTCGAAAAGCGACTGCAGGTTGCGCAGCACGGGAGCAGACCTGTCGGAGGCCAGCCAGACCCGGTCGATGAAATCCGGCCCGGGAAGGTGAAGTTGCTCCCTGGGCACGGTCTTGCACTGATGATCCAGATAAAATCGCGCCTTGTCGCCCAACAGCTCTTCGATCCGGGCGATCGCGGCTCGTTCTTTGGTCGGCATGATCTTCCCTCCATTTATGAATGTTGCTCGATTCGTATTCTCCGGGGTCCTCCCGCCAGACCATATATGGTTGCCGATTTCACGCCGCAGCGCAACCAGTTCCTTAGTGAGCACGGGCTTCAGCCCGTGCGCTTTAGAACGAGTGGCCATACGAGAACGGAGAGGCAAGGAGATCTGAAGGGAGCAAGCGGAAGCCCGCGCCCCTTGGAATTCGGCAGTGAGCACGGGCTTCAGCCCGTGCGCTTTAAAACGAGTGAACTTACGAGAAGGGAGAAGCAAAGAGATCTGGAGTGCGCGGGTCAGAGCC
>Ga0113563_10001406_pt1 | contig 13651 bp, 13 predicted proteins | sample Mud3Dept3metaG_FD_80117 | JGI IMG/M metagenome (GOLD analysis project Ga0113563, IMG submission 80117) | Freshwater wetland microbial communities from Ohio, USA, analyzing the effect of biotic and abiotic controls - Mud 3 Core 4 Depth 3... | ecosystem: Environmental > Aquatic > Freshwater >...
CCCCGGGCGAGAGCCGCAAGGTGCCGGTCAGGATGCAACCCGATGGCTCGGTCACCTTCAAGGCAGGTCGTGACGGGCAGGTGATGGCCACGAAGCGCTGGACCGGAGAGCCCGGCAATGCGAATCGCGTGCCTGTCGTCGTCTTCGATGACGCGAACCCATATGACAAGCTTTCGGTAACGACTGGGCTGAGATAACAAAGAGGAGGTTGCATGAAGAAGGTTTGCGGTCTGATCCTGGCAGTACTCTGTAGCGCCATACTGGCCTCGTGCGCAAGCACCTCCACACAGGTTTCCACCACTCCTTCTTTACTGATGATCTCACTTGAGCGCACTCCGTGCTTCGGCCGCTGTCCCGTTTACAAGGTATCGGTCTATGGAGACGGTACCGTCCGGTACGACGGAAAAGAGTATGTGAAAGTAAAGGGAAGTCAGACCCGCGTCATCAGTCCGCAGCAGGTGCAGCGGTTGCTGGCCGAGCTTCAGCAGGCCAGCTATTTTTCCTTCAAGGATGATTACGACACCATCACCTTCACGGATGCGCCATTGGCAATCACCGCAGTCACGGTCGACGGCCGCTCGAAACGAGTGAGGCACTACCTGGGTGACGCAACAGCACCCAAAGAACTGACCATTCTGGAGGAAAGGATAGATGAGGTCTCCGGCTCGCAGGAGTGGGTCGGCACCGTGTGGAAAAGCAGTGATACTGGAAGGCAGACGCCAGACAGAGGAATGGCCGACAAGCTGTGGGCTGAGGGCAAGGATCTGTACGCTCAGAAACTCTACGCACCAGCGCTTGAGAAATTCAAAGAAAGTCTTACCTACGGATCGACCTCCGAACGCACCGACTATGTGAGGCAGCTTGAAGCCTCCATCGCTCAGAACAGGGCGCGGGCAAAAGCACTGCGCGATGAAGCATACGCGGCTCAGGGCCAGGGTAACACCAAACTCGCCCTGGCAAAGTACCGGGAGAGTCTCCAGTATTGGCCTGACAGACAGCTTGAAGAGTACCTGGCTCAACTGGAGCGACGCAATGATCTGTCCCGGCCTGATAGAGAGACGCCGCGCGATGACAGGTTCTGCGGTCCCGTTGATGAAAACGCGACTGTTCCTGCTGATTTTGCGATCACGTATAGTTCCGGCCCAACCCATGCCGAGTGGGGATCGCGACGCGTCAACACCATGTTTGCGAACGGGAACGTGGTGACAGAAGAAATTGCGCCGCCGAGAGGCGGCAGACCCCCAGCTCCTCAGGAACAGAAGCCGCCGGTGATGAAACGTGTCCCGCAGGATGCCGTAAAACGGGTCTACGCACGCGTCATCGCCTGCGAGTTCTTCGATCTTAAGCAGAACTACTGGAACCAGAACGTGCGGGACGGCGGCGTGAGCAACCTCACAGTCACGGCCAACGCAAAGACGCACCGTGTGACGGTCTACTACTACGACGTGCCCCGATATGAATCGATTCTCTCCAGCATGCGCGAGGAGATGAACAAAAGCCGATAGAGCCTCCAGCGTCGAGAGCCATTCTTCGCATCGCGCTGCATCTCTGCGCAGACTACGATGCAGATCCATCCAAAACATACTGGTGCCGGTCACACCAGGATGATACAATGTAACTCAAATGATGAAGTCTCTCATGGCTGGTATCCTCTTGCTCGCGGCCGGCGGCCTGCTCACCGCAGCTACTGCCGAAGAGCCGGGCGGTCAGGCATCGGTTGTTCTCATTCCTTCACAAGAAGAGCTCGCCCCACAGCAGAGAAGAAGGCCGTTGACAGAGGAAGAAGTCTATGAGCTTGTCTGGAATCTTCCGGAGGTACAGAGGGAGGTCAATATGGTTCTTGCTCAAGGTGGGGCGCCGAGCGCGAGTGTTGGATTCAGGCCGCGAAGTGAGAGCGATCCGGAAGCACACAAGCTCTTCTACACGGTTCACTTCGAAGCGGGCCGCGTCGACAAGCCGCCAACACTGCCTGTGTTCGTTGTCGATGCCCTCACGGCAGAGATCCTGGTATACGACTCTTCCTCCGGAAAGCTTGTGAGCCTTGATGCGTGGCGTGAACAGATGAATCGAGACAGACGTTCAAGATGAAGCCACGAATCCTGATAGTCGCTGACGTGCCTGGTTGGGCCCTTGACCGCGCTGCAACGAACGTCATGACAAGGCTCAAAGACCGCTATCAGTTTGAAAAGGTGTTCAACGCCCAGGCTGCTGAGAAGATCCGGCAGCAAGAATTCGATCTCCTCTACGTCACGTACGAGACACAGTTTCAGGATGCACGCATCGAGGTAGAGCTGCCGAGGCGCGCGGTCACTGGCGTGAGGAGCCACTTCAAGTGGGATGGTGGTGGAAAAGGCCTGCCCCCGTCGGATGCCTTCCTTGGCCACATACGCCGATTCACTGCCATCCATGTGCCTTCGAGAATACTCTATGGCATCTTCCACGAAATTCATCCCGCTGTATTTTACACTCCGCACGGTGTGGACACAGAGATGTTTCGCCCCCGAGCGGAAGGAGCGTTTTCATCGCCTACCGGAGAACTGGTTCTGGGATGGGCAGGATCTCTCACGAATCACCCGGGAAAGCGCGGCGTCGATGATTTTATTCTACCTGCGCTAAAGGAGCTCAAGGGTGTGACGTTCAGGCTTGCCGCCAGGGAAGAGAAGTGGAGGACACAGGAAGAGATGGTAGAGTTTTACCAAGGGCTTGATGCGTTGATCTGCGCGAGTCGCACCGAAGGTGGCCCACATCCCTTGCTTGAGGCGTCGGCGTGCCAGGTTCCTGTAATCTCGACACGCGTTGGCCTGGCACCCGATCTGATCGAGCACGCCAAGAACGGACTTCTCGTCGATCGCACTGTGGAAGAAATACGTAATGCAGTGATACGCTTGCGGGATGACCGGGAACTGAGACTTAAGATGGGCAGGCGCGCCCGTGAGATCGTGGAGGCGCGCTGGAATTGGGACGTGCAGGCGCAAAACTACATCCCATTTTTTGAGCATGGACTGAAACACCTGGCAGCCGGCAACGGGGTGTCCTGATTGGCTGAAAAATATCTGATCGTCAATGCGGATGATTACGGCACCGACCCGCACCGTAACCGTGGCATACTGGAGGCAGCGCAACACGGCATCGTCACAAGCACGACCGTCATAGCGAACAGGTTAGCAATGGACGACTCGCTCTCTCAGCTTACGGATGTGTTCGGCGGCCGAATCGGCATTCACCTCAACCTGACCTCTGGGGTGCCCCTCGGCGGCAGGGCGCTTACGCTCACTGATCAATCCGGCCGATTCTTTGACAGGACAACTGCCTGGCAAAAGGCTTTCCGGCGCGCGTTTGACCTCTCAGAGGTGGAGCGGGAGTTTACGGCACAAATCAATCACCTGCTCAGACTGGGGGTTCGACTGGACCACATCGACGGCAATAACCACATCCATGTCTTTCCCGGTATCGCCCCCATGGTCGCCCGCTTGGCTAACACTTTCAACATTGCGAGAGTGCGCCTTCCTCTCGAGCCATTCACGGGTTGGCGCCAATACGTTCAGTCGGGTACTTTCAAGAAGTCGTTTATCGGTTTTCTTGCCGCCAAGGCAGCGCCCGTGTTTCGGGAACACGGCCTTCGCTTTACTGACACCTTTGGCGGCATTCAGTTTCCGAAGGTTTCACGTGTTGAGTCTCTCAGGGCTTTTGTGGCAAACTTATACACAGGAACGACCGAACTCATGTGCCATCCCGGATACGCGGGTGATGGCGGCAATCCTTTTTCCTCTATTGAAAGGGAGGCAGAATTGAAGGCGCTTACCCATCCAGAGGTTCTCAAAGAAATCACGCGGCGAAATGTTCAACTCATCGCATACGGCGAAGTGTAGTCATGAAACGCGTTGCGCTGGTCAGTCCATACACACTTCCTTTCTACTGCGGTAACAGCTTCCTTGCCGAGAGGCTGAAGCAAGGGTTTGGGAGACGTGGGTTCGATGTGTCACTTTTCAGTTCTAGCCAAGACAGCCCGGATGAGGTTATCTCGTGTGCACCGGACATCCTGCACAGTCTGAATGCGGAGCGACCATATGACTGGCTTGCCCGAGTCTGGGAGAGATACACAGGGCCATGGATCATCACGCTCACCGGCACCGACTACAATTCATGGTGCGGCGTAACAGACCCGCCTGCGCGCATCAAGGAGGCCCTGGAAGCCGCTGACAGGCTGGTCGTGTTTCACGATGAAGCCCTCGAGACTCTCAGGAAGTGTCTGCCATCGATATTCCACAAGATCAATGTGATCCCGCAGGGAGTGGCCCCTTATGCCGGTCTCTCAGAACGCACTGAGTTACGTATCCGGGAGGGGTTCGGCAAAGAAGACATCTGTTTCCTGATGGTGGCTTCCGTACGACCCGTCAAGAACATTTCCTCAGCCATAGGTGCCTTTCGCGAGTTACGCAAGGAAGTTCCCAGCGCCCGCCTCTTGCTCATTGGTCCTGCGCTCGATGACGAGGAAGCGGAGCGGGTGCTCTCCCTTGGCGGCCGCACCGCCGGCTTTGCCTATCTCGGCGAAAAAACGCCTAGGGAGGTGCGAGCGTATATGAAGGCAGCAGACATATTTCTCAACGTGTCCCTCAACGAAGGCATGCCTGGTGCAGTGCTCGAGGCGATGACCGAAGGACTCCCTGTCCTCGCCAGTGACGTCACCGGCAATCGCGCCCTGATTACCCACGAGGAAAACGGCCTCCTCTTCACGAGCGGCAACAAGGAGGCTTTAGTGCGCAACGCGGCGCGACTCGCGCGCGACCGGACCCTGAGAGAAGAACTGGGAAGAAGGGGACAGAAGAGCGTAATGGCGCGCCACTCTATCGATCACGAGCTGGATGGATACGAAAGCCTCTACGAAGATTTACTGCGCCAGCGAAAACCGCGTTCAAGAACTTTCCGAGAAGCAGCGGTAACAGGTTAGCCTTTTCTTTACTCGGCTGCCTCACCGTCCCGCGCCACACTCTCCACGACAATACCCTCAGAGAAAAGCCTCGTGGCATGCCGACCGATACGCAAGGTCATTGACCTGGAAAATGCGGCCAGTACGGGGGCCAGTACGACAGGTAGCCATCTGGCAATGCCTTTTTGCACGGCTTTCGCCACGATGCGTGCGCCTATCTGTTTTGCCAGTCGCCGGGCCAGGCCGGTGTTCAAGGCGGTGACAATAAGTCTTGCGCCCACCCTCCGCAGAAGGCCTTTCCCCGCCATGAGGCCGATAGCCTCACTGAAGATGAGCAGCAACACCGTTCTATCAAGTGATGCACCTGCACGGTAATACCCAGCTATTCTGTGAACGAGTCGAATCTGTATCTTCGTCACAGAAACGATCTCAGGGAGTATGGTCATCACACCAAAGAACCCCGGAGCGAGTCCCGCTGCCATGCTCACGGCAAACGTTCGCCGCGCCGCTTCTCGTGTCATCTCTTCAGGCGTACCCGTCACCTCTATCTGGGAAGGGTCAGGAGTGAACATGGTGATGAGATCGAAAAACCAGTGACCTGTCTCTTCTTCTGACGTAGTTTTCACGCGCATCTCCAATAAACGGCTAAGCCCATAGGGCACACGTCTTCTATCTTTAGAACCCGAGAGAGCATAACATGTTTCCTGAGGGACCACCAGAGCGCAGGTAAGCGCCATTAAGCTACGGGGTTGTTCGCCGATAATACTCACATACCATTACTCTGCCGGAGGTTGGCCGTGCACGTCGCGAGAGCAACAAACAAGGAAGGCGAAAAACTTGCTGTCATGCTTTGCCCTGCCTGCCAGGACAACGGAGTCCAGGAAACCTCCATTACCATGAAGGCCCACTCTGTCACAGTCAGGTACTTCTGCTTTACCTGCCAGCTTGAATTCTCGGTCGACTATCTTGCTGTGAGGGCAACCTGGTTTCAGAGGATCGCCGGTCAGACCTGCACCATGCAGGTCCTCAAGCACTGGTTCACTTAATACAGCAAGGAAAAAAATAAGACAGGTAAAGGTAAGGACTAAAGCGAAGGTAGAGATGAAGACCTGACAGCGTTTACTCTCTACCTGTATTCTTGTCTTTACCTGTTGTAGTACTGCATTGCTTCGGGAATAAGTGCTTCGATCTGCTTCACCCTCGTTTCCGACGCTGGGTGAGTTGACAGAAATTCGGGCGGACGAGAGCCTCCTTCTTTCGCGCCCATTCTTTTCCAGAACGAAATCGCCTCCCTTGGATCATAGCCTGCCTTGGCCATCAGAATGAGCCCGATTCGATCAGCCTCAGACTCGTGCGTACGGCTGTAGGGCAGCATAATACCTACATTTGTACCGACACCGTACGCCATGAGAAAGAGGTTGCTCGTGGCGGCCGGGCTTGTTGAAAGCGCAACCGAGAGCGCCACACCGCCCATCTGTTGCAGGAGTCCCTGGCTCACCCGCTCATTGCCGTGCTTTGCGACGGCATGGGCTATCTCGTGCCCCATGACCACGGCGAGGCCAGCCTCATTCTGCGCAACCGGGAGGATGCCGGTGTAAACAGCCACTTTGCCTCCGGGCATGCACCAGGCATTGACCGTTTTGTCATCCTGTATGAGGTTGAATTCCCACCTGTAATTCTTGATCTCCGATTCCAGGCCTCGCTGTCTCAGAAGGTCCTCGGTCGCACGTGCGATCCTGTTACCCACGTTTCGTACCATCTGTACCTTCTGCTGGTCCTGGGAAAGTTTCGATTTGCTCAGGACCTCCTGATACTCCTTCAGGCTCATGGTCATCAGTTCTGAATCAGAGACCAGGCTCAGGGACTGTCGTCCTGTAATCGGCACAGTGGTGCAGGAAAAGAGCAGAAGCGCACACAGGCTCAGGCCTGCCAAGGGACTGATGCTCCGGGTTATGTAGTTGGCATGCAGGCTCTTCATGGCGACCTCCTCGGTTAATCGCTTATACACACTATTATTCCGCTTTTCCTCAGGGTTTTCAATGTTGAATTGACCCAAAGAGGCCGACCATCTGCGCCATGCTGCGCCGGACTAGGAACACAAACGAACACGTTTCGTCAAAAAAACAAGGCCGGTCCGGGAAGGACTTCAATTCCCGGCCGGCCTTCGCTATATCCTTTGAATGTCTATGCGTGTTTCACGGCATCCTTTACGGCGATTGAGCGGCTCACGAACGTCAACATGGCCGCCGCAATAAGCATGGCAATGATAATGAAGAACGTCAGGTCATTCTTTCCGGTGGCATCCTTAATGATGCCATTTACCCATGGCATGATCAACCCTGCCGCACCCCAGGCAGTAAAAATAAAGCCGTAGTTCACTCCAAAATTTTTCAGGCCGAAGTAGTCCTTTGTCGCTGAAGGAAAAAGCGAAAGGTTGGAGCCGTAGTTGGCGCCAATGAGTAGGATGACAAGCAGCATGAAAGGCCAGCCTGCACCGGCCTGAATCAGGTAGAGCACCAGCACCACGATGGCCTGGAGAAGCAGAAAAAGGAAGAGCGTCCACTGACGCCCGATCTTGTCAGAAATAAGTCCGGCCGTGATACGGCCGCCTGCGTTGCCCACCGCGAGAACTGCCACAGCAACGAAGGCCAGCTCTCCGAGCGAGCGCTTGCCCAGGTCCTGGGCAAAGCTGATGAACGTGAGACCCGCGGCAGCGCCTGCGAAATAGATGAGCCAGAGAATATAGAACTGCGACCTCCCAAGCATCTCTTTCCATCCCTTGTCGACCGCCGGTGCGGCAGCCGCACCGCCTTTCGGGGCTGGGGTTCCAGCCGGGACATATCCTTTAGGTGGGTCTTTCAGCAGCTGTGCGAGACCGAAGACGATCACGAGGAATGCGATACCGAAGACGAGCATGGTGCTGGAGACGCCCTTCTCCACGATTTGCTTGACAGCACCCGTCGCCGGATCCGTCTTGACGACCGTTGTTGCGAAAACACCCAGGAGACTGGTGGCGAGCGGCGCAATATAGACGGAGGCCAGTCCAAAGCCTGCGACGACAAGCCCTGCAATCAGACCTGTCTTCTGCGGGGGAAACCACTTAACCGCGGGCGGTGTTGCAGAGGCATATCCGAAGCCGATGCCGATACCACCCAGTATGCCGAAACCGATAACAAAGCCTGTAAGGGACGAGCCTGTGAGAGAGGCAATGATGAAGCCTATGCCCACAAAAATGCCGCCCAGGGCGGCAACCCACCGGGGACCGATCTTGTCCTGCAACCGTCCTGCCGGCACCATAGCCAGCGCAAAGACCAGGCAGGATATGGAATAGGGCAGCGCCTTGTCCGCATTGTTCCAGCCCCAGGAGTCGGGTATGGCAGCCTTGATGACGCTCCAGGCATAGAGAATGCCAAGAGCAAGGTTGACCCCCATACCGGCGAAGGTCACGGACCAGCCCTTGTTTGCATGTTGCTCGCTCATTGTTGGGTCTCCTGTCCTCGGATTTACTTGTGATGTAATTCACAAAACTACCACACGCACCCTTTACGTGTCAACAAATTCTCCCCTCGCAAACGGATTATTTTCACAAAGCCCGCACAATGGCCCGGTCGCGTTCGCACAAGCTCCCCGTTTCGCGTATCCGTTGCTCCAAACTCTTGCGTCGGCTGGGATGGAAGAGAGGAAGGAGATGCGTTGCCGCAGCTAACCATGGGCTTTTTTAGATGATATTACGCGCCCATTGCTGTAAAATAGGGGGCTGCGCCAGACCAACCCGCCAGATAATGCGTACGGGTGGCCACGCGTGTATAAATACCTATCGCATGAAAGTTAGACCGTGAAAATAAGAGAAAAAGCCTCGTTTGTCGTACCCGTTTACAACGAAGTGGAGAACCTGCGGGTCTGTTTCGGGGAAGTAGACTCCGTGGCGTCCGAACTCTTCGAGGAGTATGAGGTCCTTTTTGTGGACGATTGCAGCGACGACCAGAGCCTGGGGGTCATCAAGGAACTGGCCCAACAGCATCCACGGGTGAAGTATCTTTCGCTCGAGGAGCACGCAGGCCAGTCCGCAGCGCTGGCAGCGGGCTTTCAATATGCGTCAGGCGACATCATCATCACCCTGGATGCCGACCTCCAGAACGACCCGTCTGACATACGGATGATGATGCAGTATTACCCCGAACACGACGTGGTCAACGGCTGGCGTCACAACCGGCGCGATACTCTGAGCAAGAAAGTAAGCAGCAAGATCGGCAATTTTGTGAGAAACAAGCTGACTCACGAAACGATCCGGGACACGGGCTGTTCTCTCAAGATCATGCGCGCATCCATGCTCAAGAGGGTCAAGATGTTCAAGAACATGCACCGTTTTCTGCCGACGCTCATGCGGCTGGAAGGCGCCCGAGTCGTCGAGGTGAAGGTAAACCACCGGCCTCGGCTGAAAGGGACATCGAAGTACACAAACCTCAGGAGAGGGGCCGAGGGCCTGTACGACGTCATCGTTGTGCGCTGGATGACAAAACGACACCTGAGTACCAGAGTGAGGGAAAAGAATGTTTGACGTACCCACTCTTATGCTTTGGATTGGCTTCACCGGACAACAATGTCACTCCATAAATACCGATGTGCATTCAAGATGGACGACCCAGTCTTCGGCTGGGCACCCCGGTTGGCAGCCGGATTGTTTTCGCCGGGCACCCTTGAGCAACGCTCTTTCCAACGTGGTCCAACCGGACCACACGGGTGGCAGGACGAGAGCGACGCAGACACCGCACCCGCAAGCGGGTACCCGGCGGGTACCCGGAAGGTATGCGAGTACACAAATCCAGACGAATCGGCATAACGGGGCTCTTCTCCTTTCCCTTCTTTTCGTCGTGTACGCGTGCGCGCTCCTCTATCCTTCCGGTCTTTTTCCCCTGAAGGAGTCGACCGAGGCGCGCTACGCCGAGATAGGGCGCGAAATGCTCAGTTCGGGCAACCTGCTTGAGCCCACACTAAACGGCATCAAGCATTTTCATAAACCGCCGGCTACTTACTGGGCCATCGCCGCAGGCCTGAAGATATTCGGCGTCAATGAATTCGGCGCCCGGTTCTTCAGTGTCATTGCAGGCATTCTCTCACTCATCGCTCTCTACTGGCTTGCACGCGTCTTCCTCGACCGCGAAGGGGCGCTGCAGAGCGCAGCGATTCTTGCCACCTCCCTTCTCTTTCTCGTCATGACGAGGGTTGCTTCAACGGACATCTACCTGACGCTATTTGTCATCGCGGCGCAGTGTTACCTCATGAGGCAGGTCTATGGATCGAAAAGTTCGCTCAACGCTCTTCTCTACGGCGCGTTCCTCGGGCTTGGGTTTCTTGCCAAGGGGCCCGTCGTCTTTCTGTTTACCCTCCTGCCCTATCTGATAGCCAAGATTTTCGACGCAGACCACCGCAAGGTGTTCACCGCAAAGCAGATCGCCATCGCGGTAGGGGCTTTCTGCGCTGTCGGGCTGCCCTGGTACATGCTCGTGGTCATTGAAAACCCTTCCCTGCTCAACTATTTTCTCAAGGTGCAGACAGCCGAGCGTTTTGCCACCACGCGTTTCTCCAGGGAGGAGCCATTCTGGTTCTTCGGGGCAATCTTCTTGGTCACCTTTGCCCCATGGGTCTTTTTCGTGCTCAAGGGCGCATTCAAGGTAAGGGGGATGCCAACGGTCTACAAGGTACTCTTTCTTTACATCTTAGTCCCGTTCCTCGTTTTCACCTTCTCAAAGAGCAAGCTGGCCACGTACATCCTGCCTTTCTACGGCACGGCTTCGGTCATCGCTGCGTATGTCATCCGGACTTACACCGCACCTTTCCTGAGGTTCGGGTCTGCTCTCATGCTCGTAGTCCTGTCGATTGCATTTGCGGCCGCTGGATTCTTCTATAAGCCGCTCGCGCCTGTCCTGTTCATATGCGCGGGCTTCGGTGTGATCATGCTCGTCGTCAGCCTCGCCCTCTGGCGGTTTGCCCTCACAGAACATTTTACATACGTAGCAGCGCTCGTGATTCTCCTTTTTTCACTCTTCGGTTACACCATAGCACCGGCGATGCAGATGGAGATCAGGACGTACGGAAAAATGGCTGCGGAGATCAACCGCCTTGATGCTGAGAGGCGGCTCGAACTGGTGGTCTACCGCACCTACCTCCCCTCTCTTTCCTTCTACAGGGAAAAGCTCGCTGTGATGGCGCTGGCGCGCAACAGAGACGTGCGGTTTGAGGATGACCCGGAGTTCAAGGAACATTATGTGAGGTCAGCAGAAGAGTTGCGCTCGCTCATAGGGCAGAAACGAGAACTGCTGCTCGTGTCAGACAGGCGGGACGTCGGGGAGTTCGAACGGGAACTCGGGTTCTCCTGCAACGCTATTTTCAACCAGAAGAAGGAGTCCGCGTACCTGTGCGCAAGGACGAAGTGATAGACCATACGGTCTATCCATTCATTTCAATACAAGGAGGATGTGCCTGTGGAAAAAAAAGTGGTCAGCCTTGAGGCAATCAGCTATCCCATGCCATGCGCCTTGATCGGTGTGACCGTCGAAGGCAAACCGAACTACCTCACGGTCGCCTGGTTCAGCATGGTCAACTTCAAGCCACCGTACATCATGGCAGCGCTCGGCAAGGCGCACTACACAAACCCCGGTATCAAGGAGAATGGCGCTTTCAGCATCAACATACCGTCGGGGACCATGGTCGAGGCGGTCGATTACTGCGGCATCGTGTCGGGCAAGAAGTTCGACAAGGCCAAACTGTTCGAAACATTCTACGGAAAGTTGAAGACAGCGCCGATGATTAAAGAATGCCCGTACAATCTCGAGTGCAAGCTGGTGCAGACCGTGGAACTGCCTGCCGATGAACTCTTCATAGGCGAGATCGTCGCGGCATACTCTGATGAGCGCTACCTGACGAATGGCATACCCGATCTCAAGAAGATCAATCCGTTTGTACTCGCCATGCCGGAGCGGAAGTATCACGCCATGGGCGTCGAGATTGGCCCAGCCTGGGAGCTGGGAAAGAAGCTGATCGGCAAGGCTACCTGACCTGTTTGGCCTGTGCCCTGGCCAGTAGTATCTTTGCCGCAGCGAGCTTCTTGTAATATTTCTTTATCTTCTCCAGGTTGCCCGCTGCCACGGCTTTGGCAAGGTCGCCCTCAAGCTCGGCGACGTCGAGCAACTTGTAGTAGTCGAGTGACTCCTTGAGGTGAGCGAGCACAATCTTGCCCGTGATGATGGGATGATTGTTCGTCACGTTCGCATCTTTGAATCTCGTGCCGTGCTCCAGTTCCACGTCCAGTCCCGCGCGAAACTCCTCCAGGTCGATGGGCATTTTTTCTACATTGACGGCAGTCAGAATTTTTTTTGCCTCGTCCTTCATGGCCTCAGGCTTGGTGAGCCGCGTCCAGTCACGGATCTTCAACTGTTTGCACACTCGCCTCACCTCATCCCTGGTGACATATTCAACAGCGTCCATCACGTCTCCTCCCTTCACTTTTCGCTCATTGTCTCCCCGTACCCGACCTCCACCGAGAGGCTCATGGCGTCTTTATTTCAGTACATGTATCACGTCAGGTTGGATAATGCAAGGAACCCCTTGACTTCTCCGCCACTGGGTTCTTATGATTAAGACAAACCAAGTCAGCCTGCCGCCTGTATAGCCCCTCCATGCATGTATTACCCCGCGGCATGGTTGACCCGTTTCACGCAAATCAGTTCAAGGCCCTACCAAATAAAACTTTAGGAGGTGCGTCATGTATGGCAATTCACGGATGATGCTCCTGATGCTGCTGGTTCTTCTCTCCCCGCTCGTCTTTCTTTCCGGCACCGCCCTTGCGGACAAGGTGGTGCTCGAAAACGGGGACGCCCTGACCGGGACAGTGGTGAAGCTGGAGGGGGGCAAACTCACGCTCAAAACTGACTACGCGGGTCCCATCGAGATAGAGGCTGCGAAGGTAAAATCTATTGTCACGGACCAGCCCGTGGAGGTGCACACGACGACCGGCGAGGTCCTGAAAGGCAAACTCAAGGTGGTCGAACCGGGCAAGCTGGCGGTTGAGCCAAGCCCTGACCGAGCTGCCACGGATGTCGACTTGCAAAAGGTGGCTGCGATTAACCCGCCCCCGCAGGGCGTATGGACAGGCAGCATTACCGTTGGCGGCAATTTGCAGTCAGGGAACACGGACCGCACAGGCTTGTCTGTCGGTGCGGGAGCCGAGAGAAGAACGGCCAAGGATCGATTCACCCTGGGTTTCCTCTTCAACTATACCGAGGAAGAGGATGAGATTACCGCACGCAACACCTATGGGCTGGCGAAATATGACTACTTCTTCACAAAAAAGCTGTACGGGTACCTGGCGTTGGAACTCCTGAACGACCAGTTTCAGGATATCAAGCTGAGAACGATCGTCGGTCCCGGCATGGGATATCAAATCTGGGATGACCCGGTGAAATCGCTCGCCTTTGAGGCAGGCGCTTCCTATTTCTCAGACAACTTGAGGTACGGAGAGGACGACGATTACTGGGCCGCCCGCCTCGGCCTCAACTTCCGGTACACCTTCTTCAAATTCCTCGTGTTCACGGACCGCCTGGTCTATTACCCGAGCCTGGAAAAGTTCAGCAATTACACGTTGCGCAACGAAGCAGCCCTGACAACACCGCTCGGCGCCAAATGGTCGCTCAAGCTTGCGAATATCTTTCAATACGATAACGAACC
>Ga0113563_10001407_pt1 | contig 13647 bp, 12 predicted proteins | sample Mud3Dept3metaG_FD_80117 | JGI IMG/M metagenome (GOLD analysis project Ga0113563, IMG submission 80117) | Freshwater wetland microbial communities from Ohio, USA, analyzing the effect of biotic and abiotic controls - Mud 3 Core 4 Depth 3... | ecosystem: Environmental > Aquatic > Freshwater >...
GCCAGGAGAAACGATGCTGCATGGTGAGCGCAGGAGTAAGGAGAGTGAGCGCAGGAGTAAGGAGAGTGAGCGCAGGAGTAAGGAGAGTGAGCGCGGGAGTGAGGAGAGTGAGCGCGGGCTTCAGCCCGCGCGCTTCAGAACGGATCATTTTCCGTGCGGCGGGGAAGATAACACGATTTAAAGCGCACGGGCTGAAGCCCGTGCGCACTGATGGGGGCTACTTAGCGGGGCCGGCGCTCCTGGGGGAGAAGTATCCCATGCGGTAGCGGACGTGCAGGGCAGGGGCCTGCGGATGATCGAGCGAGATCTTCAGCCGCCGCCAACCGCCATCGCGCGCGGTGTTGGAAGAGACGTAGCTGATGCTGTATTGGCTGCGGAGTTCGTGAGCGATCTCGGCGACTACCTTGTGAATCTCATTCGGGTTTTTTGGAAAATAGGCTTTTGCGCCCGTCTCCGTGGAGATTCTCAGCAGGGCGTCGCGCGCCTTTTCGGGCTCGGACTTCGACCAGCGGCCGAACAGCCCCTTGTCCGGGAACTCATTCAGGAAGCCGATGCTGTAGATCTGGACGTCCGACTCCTGCACCTTGGCGACCATCTCGTCCAGGCTGTAGTAGCTGTCCTTGTCCTCGCCGTCAGAAATCAATATGAGGGCCTTCTTGGGCTTGGACCCGCTCTGCGCCTTCTGCACGGCCAGGTAGATGGCATCCCACAGCGCGGTTCCGCCGGTCACGACGGTGTTGTTCAAGGTGTCCGAAATAGTGTCGATGTCGCTGGTGTAGTCTTCGAGGAGTTCGACCTCGTCGTTGAACCCGATCAGGAACTCCTCGTCATCCGGGTTGCTCGCGCGAATGAAGGCCAGCGCCGCCTTGGTCACATCTTCGATCTTGTTGCGCATGCTGCCGCTCAGGTCGATGACCAGCCCGAGGCTGACGGGCACGTCTTCCTGGGAGAAGGACTGGATGGTCTGGTTCACGCCGTCCTCGAACAACTTGAAGTCCTGCTGCTTCAGGCCGCTCACGAACTGGCCGCTCTTGTCGGTCACCGAGGTGTGAACGACCACCAGGTCGACATTGACTCCGTAGCGGAAATCCTTCTGCGGGTTGCCCTGCGCCGGTTTCGTATCGAGATCCGGCTTCACCTGTTTCTTGCGCTCTTCCTGCTGGCCCGTTTTCTGCTGCCCGTCCGCAGCTGCCGGGAGCGCCGGGGACAGCTCCACAGCGCCGAGCATCAGGAGCAACGAGATCAGTGCCGGGATCCGCCTTCTCAGGTCAGTTCTTGGCAGCATAGTAGCCCTCCTTGGCGTGAACGATCAGCTTTGGAAGGCCTGCGGGCGGGTCCAGCTTGACCTGGATCTTCCGCCATTTCCCGTCGTGGCTTTTATTGGTGGGGGAGTAGCCGATCACGTACTGGTTGCGGAGTTCGGCGTGCACGAGGTCGATGTAGTAGTCCAGTTCGTTGAAGCTGTTGGGGAAGTAAGCTCGGCCGCCTGTGAGCGACACGATATTCTGGATCAGGGAGCGTCCGTAACCGAGCTCCCCATGTTCGCCGATGGCATAAATCTGCACGTCGGATTCTTTGGCGAACTCGCGCACTTCGGATATGGAGTAGCGGCTGCTGTTGTCTTCCCCGTCGGTGATCAGTATCAGCGCCTTCTTTTCGTTCCTGCCGCTGTGAATCTGATCCAGACCCATGTATATGGCGTCATACATGGCCGTGCGGCCGCCCGCCTGCCGGAGCGCAACCTCGCTGCGCAGGTTGGAACTGCTGCGCGTGAAGTTCTGCACGAGCGAGGTTCTCTCGTTGAACGTGATCAGGCAATATTCGTCATCAGCGTGGCCCGACTCCAGAAATCGCACGATCGCATTCTTCGCCTTCTGGATGTTGTTGTTGGTCTTCATGCTGCCGCTGACATCGAAAATGATTCCGGCGCTGATCGCGGCCGATTCCTGGGAGAAGTGGTTGATGCTCTGCTCGACTTTGTCCTCGAAGATCTTGAAATGTTCCTGGTCAAGGCCGGTCACGTAGCGGTTCAGCGGGTCGGTCACGGAAACCTTTACGAAGACGCTTTCCACTCCGACGCGGAAGATCGGCGTCTGGGGTTTTCTGGGATCCTGGCCCTGAAGGGAAACACTGATGCAAAGCAGCACGAATGCAGCGGTTAAAGTCAGATTGCGTAGTTTTCCGCCAGCCACCTCTGCCTTGCCCTCAGTCTGCGCCAGGGTGCACATGAACTTGTGGGCTCCTCTTGATACAGTGTAGCAGAGCTTCCGGCGCTGTCAAGAAATCAGCGCCACAGAATGGGCATACGAATCCCTGCGGGAACCGCAGCCGCGACGGAGCTGTCATTGCGATCGGGTGCCTGACTCACCCGCCCCCTGACGGTCACGGCTCTGACCGCCACGCCTGGCGATTCCCATCACGTATCGGCTGGGTTGCCGGGCACCCTCACTCCAGCCTTTCCAGGAAATCCAGCCCCACCAGGACCTCGCGCGGCTTGGATCCCTCTGCAGGGCCGACCAGGCCGTTGCGATGCATCGTGTCCACCAGCTTGGCCGCCCTGCCGTACCCGATGCTGAGCCGGCGCTGCAGCAGCGAGGTGGACGCCCTCCCTTCGCTCACCACGATCCGCACGGCATCCTTGTACAGGCTGTCTTCCCCGAGGTCGTCGATCGGGTTGCCGGCTTCGTCGAACTCCTCTTCCTCCCCGTAGGAGAGCACGGAGTCGTCGTACATGGGGCGCCCCTGCTGGTGCAGATGTTCCACGATCAGCTGGGCCTCCTTCTCGCTCAGGTACGCCCCGTGGATGCGGGTGAGGCGTGAAGACCCGGGCGGGATGAAGAGCATGTCGCCGTTGCCGAGCAGCTGTTCCGCGCCATTGGCGTCGATGATCGTCCGGGAATCAACTTTGGTCGCGACTTTGAAGGAGATGCGGCAGGCGAAATTCGCCTTGATCACTCCGGTGATGACGTCCACCGAGGGGCGCTGGGTGGCGAGTATGAGGTGGATTCCGACGGCGCGCGCCATGGCGGCGAGGCGGGAAATCGACTCCTCGACTTCGCGGCAGGACACCATCATCAGGTCGGCCAGCTCGTCGATCACCAGGACGAGGTAGGGAATGGTCTTTTCGAGCTCACCCCCGGCGCCGTCGTCCTCCTCCAACAGCGAAAGCTGGCGGCCCGAGGAGCGGATCAGGGCGTTGTACTGATCGATGTTGCGGACGCCGCGCAAGGCGAGCTTTTTGTAGCGGCTCTCCATCTCGCTGGTGGCCCAGCGCAGCGCGTTGGCCGCTTCCTTGGGATCGGTGACAATCGGCGTCAGCAAGTGGGGGATCTTGTCGTAGATTCCCAGCTCCAGCCGCTTCGGGTCTATCAAAACGAAGCGCACCTCCTCTGGCGTCGCCTTGTAGAGGATGGAGGTGATCATGCAGTTCAGGGCTACGCTCTTGCCCGCGCCCGTGGCGCCGGCGATGAGGAGATGGGGCATGCGCCCGAGCTCAGTGACGTAAGGGTTCCCGTTGATCAGCTTTCCGAGGGCCAGCGTGAGCTTCGCGGGAGACTTCCGGAACACCTCCGACTCGATCAGCTCGCGGAGCATGATGATCTCCCGCTGGGCATTCGGGATTTCGATGCCCACCGTCGCCTTGCCGGGAATCCTGTCGATGCGGATGGATTCCGCCTTGACGCCGAGGCACAAATCGTCGACCAGGCTCGTAATCCGCGAATACTTGACGCCGGCGTCCGGCCTGAACTCGAATGTGGTCACCACCGGACCTGGATGGATCTGCGTGATGCTGCCGTTCACGTCGAATTCCGCGCATTTCGCCTCAAGCTGCCGGGCCCGCTCCAGCAGTTCCGCCTCATTCACTGAAAAATGCCCCTCGGACGGCGCAAGCAGATCGATGGGGGGCAAAGCGAATTTCTGCGCTGAGCGGGCCGGCTTCTCCCCGGACGCGATCCGTGCCGGTACCTGCTCGTGTTCCCGAGGGGGGACGACGGCAGGAGGCCTGGGCGCCTGCGGAACCGGAATCGGCTTGATGGGAGCCGGCCGGTGCGACGGTTCCGGTGTCTTGGAGATGGGCGGGTTGATGCTGACCACAGCCCGCACAGGCTTGTGGTTCTGCCTCCACGAGCGGAACCGCTCGAGGATTCCCGGGCGCGGCGGTTTTTCTTCCCTGGGCTCGCGGTCGAATATCGAAGCGAACGAGAATGACGTGGCCGCCAGCAGGCCGACCACGAATGCTCCCGCGATGACAATAACGGCGCCCGTAGTGTTCAGATTGGGGACCAGCAGGCCGGTGATCACTGCTCCGATCATCCCGCCGGGATGAAAGCTCCCTTCGGGGACCGGCACCGACGCCAGCTGCAGGGTCGCGCACGCCGCGCAGACCAGCAGGCAGAAACCGAGCGTGCGCATGGAGGGAGAGCTGATGCTCCTGCCCCGGATCAGCTTCCAGCTCAGGATGAGCATGGGAGCCAGGAGCAGGAACGCCGCTATGCCGAAGATCTGGAAGAGCAGGTCGCTCGCATACGCTCCCATTCTGCCCACCCGGTTGTCGGCGGTCATTTTGTAGAACAGGCCGTTGAAACTCGAATCGCGAGGGTTGTACGAGATCAGGCAGCCAAAAACAAGGACAGACAGCATCAAGAGCGAAACGCCGAAGATCTCGTGCCGTTTCGCCGCCGGGCCATTTCGCTTTTCCCCCACGTTTCTCTCCAGCGAAAGAATCAGATCTCCAGAACGACCGGCACAATCATAGGCCGGGTGGCGGTGCGTTTGCGAAAGAATCTTTTCAGTTCGGTGCGCAGCGTTTCCGTCAACTGGAGGGAGTCGACACGCTCTTCCTTGCTGCAGGCTTCCACCGTTTCCAGCACAACCTGGCGCGCTTCCGCAAGGAGCGCGGCGCCTCCTTCCACCTGGATGTGCCCGCGGCTGATCAGCTCCGGCGCACCCTCGATCAGTCCCGTGGACTTGCGGATCGGCACCACAGCGAGCACGACGCCTTCCTCGGAGAGGTGCTGCCGGTCGCGGACTACGAGTTCGTCGAACTCCGCGATTCCGCCCTCGTCGATCAGCCGCCGGCCTACCGGCGCCTTGCCCCGCACCTCGATCGCATCCGGAGTCAGGGCGATGATGTCCCCCGTTTCCGCCATGAGGATGCGCTCCGCGGGCAGGCCCGTTTCCTGGGCGATCAGCGCGTGGTTGAACAGCTGCCGGTATTCGCCGTGGATCGGAACGAAGAAGCGGGGCCGGATCAGGTTCAACATTAGCTTCATCTCTTCCTGGCTGGCATGGCCCGAGACGTGCACCATGCGGTGGCCCTCATCATAAATCTTGGCGCCGCGGCGGCAGAAATGGTTGATGAGGTGGGAAATTCGTATGTCGTTGCCCGGGATTGCCCGCGCGCTGAATACCACCGCGTCCCCCGGCGCGACCTCGTAGCCCTTGTGCTTCCCGTATGCCAGTCGTGCCAGCGCCGAGGCCGGCTCCCCCTGGCTGCCGGTGCTGAGCAACACCAACTCCTCCGGCGCGAGGCGCTCCCCCTCTCTCGAGTCGACGATAACGTCCGGTGGGACGCTGAGATACCCCAGCTCGCGGCAAATGGCGATGTTCTGTACCATGCTGCGCCCCACAGGCGCTACCTTGCGGCCGAACTCCCACGCCAGGTCCAGGATCAACTGGATCCTGTGGCTGCTCGACGCGAAACAGGCGACGACGATCTTTCCCCGCGTGCTGTGAAAGATCTGCTCCAGCGTGCGGCGCACGTCGCTTTCCGACGGCGTGTATCCCGGCCTTTCGCTGTTCGTGCTGTCGGAGAACAGCGCGAGAACGCCCGCGTCACCGTAGGCCGAAAGGCGCGCGTAATCACTCGCCGTTTGGTCCGGCGGGGCCTGATCGAATTTGAAATCGCCGGTGTGGACGATCGTCCCCACGGGAGTCCGCAGCGCGATCGCCACGGCATCCGCCACGCTATGGGTGACGCCCAGAAACTCCAGACGCATCTCGCCGATATTTACCGTGTCGCGGCGCTGTATGCGCTTGAGCTCGGTCTGATCCAGCAGGCCGTGCTCTTCGAGCCGCTGGCGCGCAAACCCCAGCGTCAACGCCGTGCCGTAGACCGGCAGCGGAATCTCACGCAGGAGAAAAGGCAGCCCCCCGATGTGGTCTTCGTGCCCGTGGGTCAGGAAGACTGCCCGGACCTCCTCCCGGTGCTCCATTAGGTACCTGAGATCCGGGATTACAATGTCTACCCCCAAGAGATCGTTCCGGGGGAACATCAGGCCGGCGTCGATCACCACAATGCTCCCATGATAGCGAACCGCCATCATGTTCATTCCGAACTCGCCCACCCCCCCCAGGGGGATTACTTCGATGCATTCACTTTCTGTCAAAGGATTGCTCTCCATAATAATAAATATAACATATTATTGGCTTTAGCGGGTACAAGCATTATCGCCGGCAAAAATACGGCCGTCGCCAGTGCAGCCCGAAAGGCTCCCGCCGTTCCGGCGTGCCGATGAATTGGCAAGACGAGCTCAAAACAACCGGACAATCCCCCTTCCGGTATCGGAACCGGGACTGCAATCGTCATCGAATTCACTCACTTCGGCTGCGACACAGGATCGACGTCGACACCGAAAGCCGGGTTCTGTCGCAAAATCCAGTTTTCTGCACCCTGGTCCTGGACCTCCTCTCGGACCTGGACGCACCGAGGATATTACAATTGCTAATAACTTATTCGTTCGCAGGGGCATGCCAAGGGAATGAGGGTCCAAGTTCAGGTCGACGTCCAGGCTCAGGTCCCTGTTGAAGTCCAAGTCCCAACGGTTGCGGTTCTGCAGCCGGTGAGTTTACTCCTGACGCGATGGAAGCTCACGATAGACGGTCGACAACCTTTCGTATTCTTCCACAGACAGATCCCCTGCCCGGCGTGTGCCGTCGATTCCCGCCCGGTCAAGCAACAAATCCACGACCGGTTCGATCCTTCTGTCCTGACGGAATGAGTTTGCCAGCTTTTTGCGGCGGTAGGCAAATGCGGCCTTCGCAACCTCCAGGAAACATTTCTCCAGGAGCGGGTCGCGGGCGGTGCAGCGCGGGCGCAGCGTGATCATTGCGGAATAGACCTTTGGCCTGGGCACGAAGCAGGCCGGCGGCACCGTGAAACCGAGTCTGACGTCGCAATAGTGCCGGCAGAAGACGGAAAAGAAGCCGTACGCCTTCGATCCGGGAGCCGCCGCAATCCGTTCTGCGGTCTCAAGTTGCAGCATGAAAATCATGTCTTCCGCCGCAACAGACTGCAGGATCAGGGTTTCGATGATAGCGGTAGCGATATTGTAGGGCAGGTTTCCTGCAATGCGCAGCCGCGTCCCCTTGCCGAGGTAGGGGTTGACCAACTCTGTCACATCCGTTTTCAGGACATCTTTCGCGACCACCTCCGCATTGGGATACGGCTCCAGCGCATGGACGAGCACAGGGATGACGTCGCGGTCGACTTCGACAGCGATAAGTCGTAAAACATTCGGCGCTAGATGGATAGAGAGAGCTCCAGCACCCGCGCCGATCTCCACCACGAGGTCGGAAGGGCCGGGTTCGATGAGGTCGACAATGCGGCGGATGACTCCCGTATCCCTAATAAAATGTTGACCATATCGCTTCTTCGGGGTGGGTTTCATTTGACTTGACAAGGCAGAACCGGCTCCACATAATTAACGGTCGCTTGCTTGGGATGCATGAGCAATGGGTATCATAACCCGGGAGGGAACAGTTATGAGCGCAAAAATCGGAGAAGTTGGGGATCAGAATTTTGAGGCGGAAGTGCTGAATTCTCCGATCCCGGTTCTCGTGGATTTCTGGGCGGTCTGGTGCGCTCCGTGCCGGATGCTGGCGCCGGTAGTGGATGCGATCGCGGACAAATATGAAGGCAAGGCCAAGGTGGTCAAGCTGAACGTGGACGAGAACATGATCACCTCAGGCAAATACAACATCCGGGGCATTCCCACGCTCCTGCTCTTCAAGGGCGGCGTCATCAAGGAACAGATCGTCGGAAACACAACCAAAGACACGATCTCGAAAATGATCGACAACCATCTGTGATATTGTTGCGGACACACAGAACCGAAAGACCCGGCTCATGCCCAACCTGGTAGTTGTCGGCGCCCAATGGGGTGACGAAGGCAAGGGGAAGATCGTCGACCTGCTGACATCGCACTTCGACATCGTGGCTCGGTATCAGGGAGGCCACAACGCGGGCCACACCGTGATTGTGGAAGGCAAGAAATTCGTTCTGCACCTGATCCCTTCCGGCATCCTCCATCCTCGCAAGAGCTGTGTGATCGGCAACGGCGTGGTGATCGACCTTGCTGCGCTCAAGCAGGAGATCGAAATGCTGGCGGCCGCCGGCATTTCGTGTGCAGGGCGGCTGTTTGTCAGCACGCGCTGTCATTTGATCCTGGATTATCACCGTGCCGTGGAAAGCGCCGATGAAACGCGCCGCGGTGACCGGCGCATCGGCACCACGCAGCGGGGGATCGGTCCCGCCTACGAGGACAAGATCGGCCGCCGCGGACTGCGCATCTGTGATCTCCTGTTCCCCGAGAACTTGCGGGCGCGCCTGGAGATCAACCTGAGGGAGAAAGAACGGCAATCGCCGGGAGAAGAGCGGCGGATTTCCGTGAGCCGGCTGCAGGAGCAGACCGTCGCCCTCGCAGGGGAGCTGGCTCCCTATTTTGCCGATACCTCCCTCCTGTTGAACCGCGCCATGGATGAAGGGAAACACGTGCTCTTCGAAGGGGCGCAGGGCACTCTGCTGGACGTGGATCACGGCACCTACCCGTTCGTGACCGCCTCGAATGCCACCGCGGGCGGCGCCTGCAGCGGAACCGGAGTCGGCCCGACCCGGATTGACGGCGTGATCGGGATCGTCAAAGCCTACACGACGCGTGTCGGCGAAGGGCCGTTTCCCACTGAACTGAGAGGGGAAACCTGCAACGCCATCCGAGAGCGCGGCCACGAATACGGCGCCTCCACCGGCCGTCCGCGTCGCTGCGGCTGGTTTGACGCCGTCGTCGCCAATTACGCGCGCATGATCAACCACCTGGACTCGCTCGCCGTCACCAAGCTGGATGTGCTTGACACCCTGGCCGAGCTCAGGATCTGCACAGGTTACCGGTACAAAGGAAAACTGCTCGACTCTTTCCCGCCCGATGCCGAAGTCCTGGAACACTGCGAGCCCGAATACGTCACCCTCCCCGGCTGGCAGCAGCCCACGGTCGGAATCCGTGAATATGACTTGCTGCCTTCCCTCGCCAGGGATTACCTGCAGCGTCTTTCGGATCTTACCCAGTGCGAAATCTCCATCATCTCAACCGGGCCCGATCGGATGGAAACCATCTTTCGGTCAGGCGGGGAGAGGTTGCATTTCTGCTCCTGAGGCTGTTGCCGAAACACTGGAAATCATTATTGGTTTGTCTGAAACCTTTTGCCGGTTTCTGTCACTCACTCAGTGGAGGCAGAGTTTGCAGGTTACGCTCTGGTTGCCACGAGAGGAGAGATGGGACAATGAGAAACAACGCCCTTGCCATCGGATTTGCAGCGCTGCTGGCAGGCCTGTTCTGCGGGGTAGCAGGACTGGCCCAGGACTTCCAGCAGGCATACACTCTCCCGCGGGATGGCACGATCCGCGTTCGAAGCATTTCCGGCGAAATCACAGTTCTGGGATATGACGGGCAAACCGTCGTCGTAAAGGGCTTCCGGGTGGGTCGCGACCGCGATCGGGTCGAGATCACCGACAAGAGCGCCGGCGACCGGATCGACGTGGGTGTGCGCTACCCGGAGCACTGCAATTGCGACGCGAGCGTTAATTTTGAGGTGCAAGTGCCGCGTTCTGTCAGCTACAACTTCGACAAGATCGGCTCGATCAGCGGCAGCGTAGTTCTGCAGAATCTTACGGGTCACGTGAGCGCGGACAGCACCAGCGGAAACGTGTCCATCACCGATGTCAGCGGCGAAGTCAGCGCGCAGTCGGTCAGCGGAAATGTCGAGGTGTCGCTCAAGGCGATCAAGGGCCCGGCCAGCATGAAGTTTTCTTCCATCAGCGGCAACGTGCTGGTCAAGGTGCCGGCTGCCCTGAACGCCTATGTCGAGATGTCCACGCTCAGCGGCTCGCTGAAGACGAACTTCCCGCTCGAGGTTCAGGAAAGACGCTATGGACCCGGGCGCTCTGCGAGCGGACGAGTGGGTGAAGGCGCGAGCAGCATCAGCATCCGGACGATATCCGGGAGGGTGAGCCTGACGCACGACGAGCCGTCCTCACAGGCGGCCCGCCGGTGATCCGCTTGCTTCCCTTGCCGCAAAACTCTATTCTTGGCCCGAGCATGACATTCCGAGTCGGCAGCCCGGCATGGGTGGAAGGACGTGGGAAAGCAGTGGCAGCGTGCGGGCTGAACCGGCGCAGTCAGCTGGGGGGGCTCAGGGTGGCGGATGAAAAGGCTTCGGGAGATTGCAGGAGGGAACATGAAGATCTTGCCGAACCCGTCGTCGCGCTGGCTCGTTCCGGGGATGCCGAAGCGTTCCGAGCGATTTTCCGGCGCTATGGCCGTCCGGTGCTCACCTTCACTTTCCACATGGTGGGCGACAGGTCCAGGGCGGAGGAACTGACCCAGGAGACCTTCTACCGCGCCTACCGCGGACTGGATGGAATGCGGAGCGGAGTAAGGCTGTCGACATGGCTATTTGGTGTCGCGCGCAATGTCGTGCGCGAGTCCATGCGCGAAAAGCGGCGCAGCCTTCGCGAAGTCGGTTTGGATGACGTGAATCTTATGACTCTCCACGATGAACGGGCTGGACCCGACGAGAGCTTTGTCACGGAGGAGCTGCAGCGCGCCATCCGGCGCTCGCTGCGCGGTCTGTCGGAAGACCAACGCATCGTGTTCGTTCTCAAGCTGTTGAACAGGATGCGCTACGAGGAAATCTCATCGATAACCGGTTCGTCCATCGGGAAACTGAAGACCGATCTGCACCGGGCGCGGCAGCAAATGCGGCAGAGCCTGCAGCCGTACCTGGCGGGACCGATTCCCTGAATGTGAGGTGGGCTGTGAGATGCTCCCAGATCCGGGAAATGATTGAGGATTACCACGACGGCGAACTCGATGTGCGTCGTGCCGCCGAAGTGGCCGCGCACCTTCGGGACTGCGCGGAGTGCGGCAGGGAACTGGCGCTGCTCGAGAATGAGGAGAAGGTGTACCAGGCGTACGCCCGGAGAGTGCAGGACTCACTCGCGCTCCCCCCGGGACTGCTGGAACGTGCGTTGCGCGAGGATGCCTCTTCCCGCGCGCCTGCCCGCACGCGCTGGACGGAGGGTCTTTTCTCCGCCCCGGTCTGGCTGCGGCAGGGGCTGGCCGCCGCTTTCCTGGTGCTCGTGTCCGTGACCGGCACTCTGCTCCTGGTCCGGCACTACCGGGCGGAAAGCACCCCGCCCCAGCAGCAGATGGCCGCTGCGGCCGGTGGAGAGCGCAGTCTGGAAGCGGCGCTGCAGTCGATCCGGCACGCGGAGCAGGAATACCTGAATGCCATCGGGGTGCTGACGGACATCATCGACAAACAGAAATCCACGCTCGACCCCCGGCTGGTCGCGGAACTCGAACAAAACCTGAGGATGATCGACGAACATATCGCAGCCACACGTAAGGCCTACTATGCCCAGCCCGGCAACGCCGATCTGGCTCTCTATATGCTTGCCGCCTATAGCCGCAAAGTGGAACTCCTGCAGGATCTCACCTCCTGATCGGGGTGCGCTCTCAGAGGCAGCCACGAACCTCACGAACACCTGCCTTCGTGAAATTCGTGAATTCGTGGCTGCTTTTGGTTTTGAATGCGCAAAATCACGTGACTGCCCGTAAAATTCAGGCTTTGCATGCGGCTGGCATCATGTTACTTTAACGGCGTCACGCACGGGTGCCTGCGGCTTCGTCAGCCCCGCGGACAGCCTCGCTTCCAGACGGAGGGGCCGTTAGCTCAGGAGGTAGAGCATCTGCCTTTTAAGCAGAGGGTCGCTGGTTCGAGTCCAGCACGGCTCACCACTCCTTGCGTTTCCCGCAATTCAGGCGGGTCCAGGCGACCCGCGATACTTAATGCCCGCTTGCCGGCGGTCGCGTCGGAGATCTTTACACTTCGCCCGAGCCTGATGGTATGCTCCTTATTACAACGAAGTACGAAACTTATCCCTCCATAACGGATTTCACCTGCGTTCCCGGTGTGTAAGAGTTTCCGACATAGCCCGGAACCACCAAGTATCATTATTCATAGATTAAACGATTGTAATTTTTACTATTCTTGTTAGTTATGGGTCCCAGCCTCGAAATCACGCTGTCGGGCTTGTTTATTGCTTGGTTTTTACAGATGACCAATCGGGCTACCCTCACCGCCCCAAAATGGATTGGATTCTCTGAGTCAATCTGCCTGATGTGCAGGCAAGTAAAACAAAAGCCTCAACCCAAACTACAGGGGGATAAATATTATGAAGAGCACCATTGCTTTCAGCAGTCTGATCCTGCTTCTTATTTGCTCAAGCGCTGCCTATGCGCAGAGCCCGGCGTCAAACAAGGCGTTCTTTGTGAGCGGCACCGAAGGTATCAAGTTCGCACCGGTAAACGGCGATGGGTGGAGTGCCCCGGTCACATTGTTTGAGATACCGGAGGCTCTCAAGACGTCCAATGTCGGAGGTGTGTCGGCGATCCTTTCCATGGAGGCGGCGCTGTGGACGTATAACATTACCGAAGCCATTAACCTCGGCGGCAAGAGCTCCAGCAGCTCGCGTGCGGCCATCAAGGCTTGGGTGGAAATCGACGGGAAGAAGATGGAGCCCGGGAAAGTCGTTTTCGCCGACCGGCTGCAGGCCACCGGACTCGACGTCAACCTCTACTGCTCTGGTACCGACTCTTTGGGAGGCCCCATCACATGCGATGTGACGGGCGACATCACCCTGGAACTCTTCCAGAGAACCAAGAACGCAAATTCCTTCGTGTTCTTCCTTGGTCCGCTCGATCCGACGATCCACAGGGTCGTCGTGAAGGCTCAGGCGTTGATCGAGTGTCGCGCAAACGGCGTGGCTATAGATTGCCCCAAAGCTATCCTCGACGGCTACAGGGCCAAGACAGCGGCGGCAATCGGCAAGGCTTCCCTGCTCATCGAGGAACAGCAGAACTTCGGCAAATAACCGGACGACCGGTCTTGATTTCGGGGGACAGTCACCGGGATCGTGCACGTGCTGTCCCTCGAAGCATTAACGAACCCCACTGTGTGTCCGCGCGTGATGGTCCGGGCTGCGGCTGAGATTTCGGAGCCCCTTTCGCGGGCCTGAACAACCGCACCGGATGCGCGCGGACCGCCGAGGGTTCAAGTCCGCCCGGGTTTTTCCCTGGAATCCGCTTCCTGCGCTCTGCTCGATGGAGTCCGGCGTTCCCTGCGGTGCGCTGAACGGCGCCGCCCTTGCCCGACTGGCCTCGTCGATATGATCTTTTTCGGGTCCCGTGGAATCACCGGGCTCGCTGATGCAGGGTCTCTTCGTAACCGAAATCGACCGCGAGGTTTTTCCCTCGCGCTGCCTCCATGGCCAACTGGTCGCACCGCTCGTTTTCGGGGTGGCCCGCGTGA
>Ga0113563_10001409_pt1 | contig 13644 bp, 11 predicted proteins | sample Mud3Dept3metaG_FD_80117 | JGI IMG/M metagenome (GOLD analysis project Ga0113563, IMG submission 80117) | Freshwater wetland microbial communities from Ohio, USA, analyzing the effect of biotic and abiotic controls - Mud 3 Core 4 Depth 3... | ecosystem: Environmental > Aquatic > Freshwater >...
ACGTACGCGACGCCGAGCGGCGCCACGGGGTACGGCACCGATTCCCGATTCACCGACACGAAGAGAACGCGCACCGCGGGCTACTCCCCACCGCCGCACGCGCAGGCCTCGCCCGCAACGGTGGATTTGAGCCAGCACCCGGGATCCGCAGCCAGGTAGCTGCCCGTGGCCTGGTAGGCATTTCCCCGGCAGCCGTAACACGTGCCGGCAAAGCGGCACGCCCGGCACGCCGGATCGATCTGGCGATAGATGCCGCGGAGGTCGCGGATGACCCGGCTGTCTCGCAGGATGGCGCCCAGCGGCTTCTCGCGCACGTTCCCGACCGAGATGTCCACGCCGGGACACGGTTGGACAAACCCCTGCGAATTCACCAGACAGCTGTACAGATGCCGTCGGCAGGTGAATCCGGCAATCGGCGGCCTGGCGTTCCAGGATATCCCGAAACGCCGTCGATCGATCTCCGCGAGCTCCTGGAACACCTGCTGAAGCTCCGCCGCCGACAGCGTGAGATCCGGGTGCTCTCGCGCCCGCCCCTGATCCGTGAGCGCCTCGAAATACGGGGTGATCCCGTGCTCGCGAGCCCAGACCCACATGTCGCCCATCTCTGCCCGGTTGGCGCGGCAGATGACCGACTGGACGCAGAGCCGGTGCTCGGCATCGGGGTACCCCGCGTCCATGAGCAGCCGCAGGCCGCGCTGGATTCCTGCGTGGGCCCCGCGCACGCCGGCCAGCGCATCCTGCACGGCGGGGAGGAAGCTGTTCTGCTTGACGGCCACCGTCACCCGGTTCTCGAACAGGAATCGGCACAGCGCCGTGTCGAGGCAGATGCCGTTCGTGAAGATGGCCTGGGAGAGGCCGAGCGCGTCGATGTGCCGGATGATCTCCCGCACGGCGGGGAAGAGCAGCGGCTCGCCTCCCCCCAGGAGAATGATCCGTCGCGCCCCCAGATCCCTCGCGTGCTCGACGACGGCGCACAGTTCATCCAGCGACAACTCGTTCTCTAGCGCTTCCCCGGCCGAGGAATAGCAATACGTGCAGCGCAGGTTGCACGCCCGGGTGAATTCCAATTCCAGGGAAAGCAGGCCCTGCCGGGCCAGACACTCGGCGATCTCTTCTTGGGAGAATCCCAGCTCGGAATCCAGCTCGCGGCTCACCGCAACCCGCCTTGCGCCTTCCGCAGATCCACAAACACCCTCGGCTTCCGGCGCCCGCCCTCCAACAGGAGGCCGTCGACCTCCGCGGGGGACGCGAGGCAAATCTCCGGTGTGACGCGCGCCTTCGCGTAGAGCGCCTCGCCGACCGTACGAGAGAAGTGTGGATCGCCACGGAGCGTGCCGACGCGGACCACCACGCGATCCGTGTCGCCATCGCCCGTGTGTGCTTCGATGACGAAGTTCTCCACCCCGTCCACGGACAGGAGCGCCTCCTCGATGACCTTCGGATATATCGTCGTCCCCTTGACCTTCATGCGCTGCTGTTTTCGCCCCAGAACCGGCCCGATTCGGGCTCCGCCCCGGCCGCAGGGACACACGCCGGGGACCAGGAATGTGACGTCCCCGCTCCGGTACCGGATGAGCGGCGTGCCCTCGACCTGGAGGTTGGTGATCACCAGTTCTCCCGCCTCGCCGTCCGGGACCGGTCGGCCTTCGTCGTCCAGGACCTCGACGATCACGAAATCCGGATGGGAGTGCAGACCGCAATGCGCCGGGCACTCGTGAAAGGCCAATCCGGCCTCGGTCAGTCCGTAGGTGGAAAAGAGCTCTCCGCCCCACGCTTCTTCCAGCAACCGGCCCAAGGTATTCGAGCGGAGATCCGCTCCCCGGATCGCATCCCCGATCAGCAAGGCGCGCCGAGGCGCGAACGCCTCGAGGTCCTCGCCGTCGGCGCGCGCCTGGCGCGCCAGCGCGAGGAGCAGCGAGGGAACGGCGACCAGCCCGTCCGGCCGCAATTGCTTCATGAGGTCGAGGTGGCGTCGCGCGGGCTGCGCCCCCACGCGAATCGCGGAGGCGCCGACCATGGAGAGCCCGATGTGGTACGCCAGCCCCGCCACGAACAGATTGTCGAGGGTGATCGCGATGTGGAAGCGACCGCCCGGCCTCGCGCCCAGCCACGTGAATCCGCGCCGCTCGTTCTCGCCCAGACGCTGCAGATCGGCGTGCGTCATGGCGACGTAGAGCGGCTCGCCGGTCGTGCCGGTCGTGGCGACGATCTCGGCCACCCGCTCCCGCGGCACGGCCCAGGCGTCCCGGCTCCGGCGCTGGATATCCTCTCTCGACGTGATCGGAAGCCGGACCAGGTCGGCCAGCGTCCGCACGCTGGAGACATCCACTCCGGCGGCAGCGAATCGGTCCCGGTAGAAAGGAGAGGTCAGCGCGGCGTAGCGCACCGTCTCGCGGAGGAGTTCCGTCTGCACCCCGGCAATCTCGGAAGCCGGAAGCCCATAGATATCCGGCCGGAATGCCATCACGGCCCTCCTTGGACCACGGCGGCCGCCGCACCCGCGAGGCAGTCGCTGCCCACGACGAGGACAGGAACGTGCGCCCCGAGTGCCGGCTGTTCCACCGCCTCTGCGACGGCCAGGGGAAACGAGGCGGAGCAGAGGCCCGACGACGGGGAACGCGTGACGTTGGCGCTGATGCCCACCCTGCGAAGAGCCCGCGCCGCCGAAGGCCAATCGCATACCGCCGCCGCCCGCACGACGCCGATCGTGTCCGGCGAGAGGGCGGCGTCTTCCAGGCACGCCCGGACGGCATCATGCATGGCGTTCGGCCCGAAGCCTTCTCCGTACCCGAGTACCTGCTCACCACCGGCGGAGCCCGCGGACCCCGAGCCTCCGAGGAGAAACAGGCAGGCGCCGCCCCCCGGCGATCCGCACTGGGATGGGCCTACGAGTGACGCGGCCTCCAGAAACTCCGGCTCCACGGACGTCACTCCGCCTGCAAGCGCCATGGCGGCGTGTCCATCGCGCAGCGCCCGGACGGCCAGCCCGAGCGCCTGCGCGCCGGCGACATTCCCCCCGCCCAGCGTGAGCGTCTCTCCGCGCAGGTCGAACAGGATGGAGATTCGCGAGGCAATGGTATTCGGCGTCGTCAAGGGAAACGTCAGCGGGCTCGCCCCGAGCGGACCGTCCGCAAGAATGCCCTGATAGTAGCGCGCTTTGATCCCGTCGATCCCTTCCTCCACCCCGAGCACGACGCCGAGATCGTCGCCCCGATACGGCATGGGCACGCCGGCTTGACGCAGGGCCTCGTGTGCCGCCAGGATCGCCAGCTCCTCGATGCCGTGGATGAGGCGGGCCGGTACCCCGTCCGCCGACAGCCCCGTCAGCACCGCGCGCAGGCGACCGGCGCGCGCGTCCGCCTCGGCCGGCGTCGCATCGGGCACGCCCACGGAACCGACGCCCAGGATCCGAATGGGGGCGGACATCACGGACATCCCCGGATCACCAGTGCCGCGTTCTGCCCGCCGAAACCAGCAGACACGGTCAGGGCGGTCCGTACCGTCACGCGCCGCGCGCGACCCGGCACGAAGTCCAGGTCGCATTCGGGATCCGGCTCCTCGAGGTTCGCGGTCGGCGGCACCAGGCCGTCCCGGATCGCCAGGAGGCACACCACCGCCTCGATGGCCCCGGCCGCGCCGAAGGCGTGCCCGAGCGCCCCCTTCACCGAGCTGATGGGCACGCGCGCTGCGCGCGCACCCAACCCGGTCTTGAGCGCAAGGGTTTCCATCCGGTCATTGTACGGCGTCCCCGTCCCGTGGGCGCTGACATAATCGATCTCGTCCGCCCCGACGGCGCCGTCCTGCAGGGCGCCCTTGACGGCTGCCGCCAGACCGCGCCCGTCGCGGTGCGGCGCCGTGAGGTGGAACGCATCGGCCCGGGCGGCGTAGCCCGCGATGAGCCCGAGGGAGCGTGCGGCGCGCTTCCTCGCCGACCCCTCCCGCTCGAGGACGAGAAACGCCGCCCCCTCGCCGAGGGCGAGGCCCGTGCGATTCCTGGAAAAAGGCCGCACCCTGTCCGGCGTCAGGGCCCTCAGGGCGCAAAAGCCGGAAAACGACAGCTCGCAGACGGCGTCCACGCCGCCCGCCACCATGATATCCGCGGTGCCCGAGGCGATTCGTCGATAGGCCAACCCGATGGCGTCGGTCCCCGACGCGCACGCGGTGGATACCGTCAGGACGGGCCCGGTAAACCCGGCCGTCTCGGCCAGGGCGCCGGCAGCAACCCGAAGGGGATACTGCGCCAGCGCTTCTGCCGCCCCCGGAGCACCGTGCGCTCTTGCCCGCAGATACCGCTCCCCCGACGCGGTGCCGCCAAGCACCGTGCCGACGATGATCCCGGCCCGCCGTGGCGCGCCATTTCCCGGCGCGATGCCGGCGTGCTCCAGGGCGCGCTTGAAGGCACGCTCCGCCATGCACAGGGCGGGGTCGGCGGGGGCGCGCCCGTTTTGCAGCGACTCGCGATCCACTTCGGCGGCCACGCGACAGGGATAGGCGGAGGCGTCGAACGAGCGGATGGCTCCGACGGCCGTCTCGCCCGCACAGAGGGACTCCCAGAAAGGCTCGCGATCGCCGTTCGGGTTGAAAGGGGACACCACGCCGATCCCCGTGACGAGCACCGGCTCACGCATCGCCGCGCGCCTTCCGGAGAACCCATAGGGACGAGTCGAGGAAGCTCATCGTGCCCGGCGCCTCGGTCCCGCCTTGAAACCCGGCAACCGAGAATAGCCGCGCGTTCTCCTCGGCGTCCGAGAAGCCCTCCCACCCGTCGCACACGCTCTCCGCGAAATCGTGCGCCAGGGCGGAGATGCGCAGCCAATACGACGCGACGTATCTGGCATCCGCGTCGGGAAGGCACCGGGTCAGGACCCCCAGTCTCCCGTCCGGGGTCAGCACCCGTGCGATATCCCGGTACACGTCGCCCCGCCGTCCGGCCGGGATGTACGGATCCCCGCAGGTAAAGAGCACCGCGTCAAAGACACCGTCCGCGAACGGGAGCGGTCGGCCGAAACCCGCCCAGCGGTCTGGCCCGACCCAGGCGATCGGCACGGCGGGGTGCCCCTCCTGGCGGTTGCGAGCCTGCGCCAGATCGGCACGCACCTGCGCGGTGCGGCGGAAGGCGTTTGTGAAGTCCAACGCGGTGATGCGGGCCCCCGGAAAACGGCGGACAACCGCTTCCAAGCCCCAGCCCGGCCCGTGGCAAAGGTCCAGCACGCGAGGAGCCGGCTGGGCTTCGATCTCCATGAGCACCAGGAGCAGCGCACGGCAGCTGCGAAACTCCGCGCAGCCGAGGAATCGTTCCCAGGCATCCGCATTCCGCTGGTCGAACCGAACGGCTGCTTGGCCCCCGCGCAGGTAGGCCGGCACGGATTCCAGGCATTCTCGGAAGAACAGGTACTGATCATCCATCTCCGCCGAGGTGCCGGCCCGAGAGATTCCCCCGGAAGCGCGCCCGGCAGTCGACGTCGAGTCCTCGCCGCACCAGTACCATACCCCGCCCGCCTCCTTCACCCGCCCGCATTCGCCCAGGAGACCGAGCAGGAGCGCAATCATCCGCCGCCGGTTGCCCTCCGGCAGGGCGTACCCCAAGTCCGAGCACAGGGCCGTGCATAGACCCTCGAAGCTCAGCGGGAAAAGCCTCCGCATCCGCTCCAGGATGCCCTCATGCTCCGCCAGATCCAGGATATCGGCGAGGAGCAGTCTCGCCACGGGCCCGCTCTGGATTTCGCGAAGCGCCGGCGCCGGCGTGAGGTCGTCCATCATGGTTCCGCTCCGCCCGCTCGGCACAGGACAACAGCCGAGAGCGTCCCTGTGACGCCCGCGGACAAGACGAGGCCCGGACCCTCCACCCTCCCCGCCGAAATCAAGGCGGCCGATGTGGCCATCTGGAGGAGGTTGGACGCACCGACGGGGTTCCCCACCGCGTGGGCGAGGTCCAGCCACGTCGCCGGCGCCGGCGCCTCGCCGCGCGCAGAGACGCACGCACGGATCGCCTCCGGCCGGGACCGCGCGCTGGGCTGCAGGATGTGATCCGCCTCGGCGGCAGATCGGCCGGTCGATCCGAACGCCTCGCGCACGGCGGACACCATCGCCTCCTCCATGCCGCACCCGAGACCCCGCCCGAGGCTCCACCCGGCCAGGACTGCCTGGGCCGTGGCGCTGCGCTGCGCCGCCGTGCTCGCCAGTTCCAGCACCAGTGCCGCCGCCCCTTCGCTCAGCGGCGGCACGCCGTCAGCGAGCGGTCCGCACCGGCGTGCGCGGTCGATCTGGGCATACGCGTGCGTCACGACCTCACTCCACTCTTCGGTTCCGGCCACGAGGCAGCGCTTGACGCGGCCCGTCCTCAGGAGACCCGCGGCCAGGTCGACGGCCTGTGTGCCCACCGGCTCCTCCCCGATCAGCGTGTGCACGGGCCCGCGGACCTGGAAGGCGATGGCGGCGTTCCCTGCCGGGGCGTTGGGCACGGACTCCGAGAAGTGCAACGGGGAAGCGGCCAGGCGCCCCTCCAGCATCAGCTCCCGGTGGAACCGCACCGAGTACGGAGCGCCGCCGTGCGTGAGCCCCACGATGATCCCGGCATCCGGACCGCCGAAGGTCTGCGCCGAAAAGCCGGCGTCGCCGACGGCAAGCCCCATGGCGGCCAAGGCGAATTTCGTCGCCCCGCTCACCCGCCGGAACGCGCGCCCGCCCTCCAGACGCTCCCCGAGGGCGAAATCGGATACCCTCCCGTCCCCCCCCGTCTCCGGCAGCTCCGGAAAGGCCGCGACGACCGCCGCGCGCCCGAACGCGCCCGGTCCGATCATCCCGATGCCGCTGACGACGATGCCGTCCGTCACGAGTCCACCCCGACGGCCCGGAAGACGAGGACGGCGTTGGCGCCGCCGAACCCGAAGGAGTTGGAGAGGGCCACTCGCACCTCTTCGGCCGGTGTTGCCGTCCGAACGATCCGCAGGTCGCACTGGGGATCGGGCGTCTCGTAGTTCACATTCGGGGGGAGCCGGCGCGTCGCCAGGGCCAGAACCGTCAGGATTGCCTCCACGGCCCCGGCCCCTCCCAGCAGGTGCCCGATCATGGACTTCGAGGAGCTCACGGGGATCTCCCGTGCCCGCGGACCCAGCGCGGCCAGCAGGGAGACGGTCTCCGAGGCATCGTTGAAAGGGGTCCCGGTGCCGTGCGCATTCACGTAGCCCACGGTCTCGGGCGCGACCCCGGCGTCCTGGAGCGCGAGGCGAACCGCCAGCGCCGCGCTCCTTCCCTCCGGGTCGGGGCGCGTCATGTGGAACGCGTCGTTGGATTCCCCGTAACCGAGGACTTCCCCGAGGATGCGCGCTCCCCGGGCCTTCGCCCGGTCCCAGGCCTCCAGGACGAGAATGCCGGCGCCTTCACCGATCGCCAGCCCGCTGCGATTGCAGTCGAACGGCCGGCACAGCTCGCTCGTCAGCGCCTGCAGCGAGTGGAATCCGGCGAACGCGAACTCGCACAGCGAATCATAGCCCCCGCAGAGCGCCAGGTCGCCCCGACCGCTGCGCACCAGGCCGAAGCCGTGCCCCACGGCGTCGGCACCGGAGGCGCAGGCGTTGCAGAACAGGCGCGGGACTCCTGGGAGTGAGAACTCCTCCATCAGGTGGAGCGGCTGAGCGTGTGCCAGGTGGTCGACGACTCGGGACGGCCGCGCGTGGGCCGGCCCCTTCTGGACGTAGGACTGGTGATATCGCTCCCCCGACGCCATGCCGCCGAGCGTCGTCCCCAGGGCGACGGCCGACCGGGATGCGTACCATTCGGCCGCTGCGAGTCCCGACTCCGCCAGCGCTTCCGCGGCTGCGTGATAGAGGAGATGCGAGGCGCGATCGACCCGCGACGCCCGGATCCGTCGCCAGGGCGCGACGGGGAGGTCGGCGATCTGGCCCGCGCTCTTCGTCCGGTAGGCCGTGGTGTCGAAGAGTGTGATGGGGCGGATGCTCGATTCCCCGGCGAGCGTCTTCCGCCAATTGACGGCCTTCCCGATACCGTGGGATGTCACCACGCCCATCCCGGTGATGGCGACGCGTCTAGTCATCGTCCAACCGCTTCGTTCGATCCACCGAACCGCCCGGCCTCAAATCCGAGCGCGGCCCCCAGTAGAACCACGCCAGGAATCCGCCCGCAGCCGTCCCGACAGCCGCCACCCCTGCCCAGCCGAGCCAGAGCGGCACGGCCGCCAGCCCGATCAGCACCGCGCCGAGCACCGCAGCCGACAGTGCGAGCGACGACAGGTATTGACGATCGCGCACTCAGACCCCCAGCACCTCTCGGACGGAGGCGAAGCGGAGGTGCTCCAGGAGCCCCGCGAATTTCCGCGGGGTGGCCGCCAAATTGAAATAGTGCATGAACCGTCGGCTCCAGGGCAGCTTGATCTTCGGCTGTTCCGAGTCGAATTCCCACGGATGCACGTACACCAACGCGGGGTGTCCGCGCTCATTCAGGCGTCGGATCGACGACAGGATATAAAAATAGGGGGCCAGTCGCATGGGGAGGCCGCCCGTAAACGGAAGGTTCTCGCCGAAGCACCGAACGGTGGTCAACGGAAACTCCGCAATTTCGCCGTAGGCCGTCGCCAACCGGCAGGGCAGGCGTGGGTAGGATCGGTCCCCCATGCGGGTCAGCGGGACCATGCTGGAGTCGTAGAGGATCCCGTGCTTCCGCAAAATGGGAAACGCCCACGTGGTGTGGGGCCGGATCGACCATTCGGGCGCCCGGTAGCCGACGACCGTGCCCGCGACCGCCGCCGAGATGGCATCCAGCGAACGGGCGAGATCGGCTTCGAACTCCGCGGGAGACATCTCGAAGATCCGCCGGTGGAAGTGGCCGTGGGTTGCCACTTCGTGGCCTTCCCGGGCGATGGCGCGGATCAATTCAGGCTCCCGTTCGGCGACGTAGCCGAGCACGAAGAACGTGGCGCGGACTCCCCGCCTTCCGAGCAGGGAGAGGATGGTATGCGTGTTCCGCGTCACGCGGCTCTCGTACGCGTCCCATTGCATGGGGTCGGCCGTCTCGCCGGCCCCGCACACGTGGTACCAGTCCTCCAGGTCCACGGTGAGGGCATTCACGGCGGCCCCCGAGGGAGCGCTGCCAAGTCGGCCGTGTCGGCAGCCTGCCTCGGAGCACCCCTGGTCAGTCGTCCGAGTCTCCGGTTCGACTTGCGCCGCGACCCCCGTCATTTCTTTGGCGTCCCCCGGAGCTTGTTTTTCGCCATGACCCCGTACCGGCAGTCGGGATCGGCGGCTACGGCCCGCTCCCAGTATTCGCGGGCGACGCCCGGCTTCTTTTCAAAGTCCGCGGCAACCCGCCCGAGCTTGTAAAGGACCTCCGCCTGGAGTGCCGCGGAGATGTCGCGAATCGCCAATGCCTTTTCGTATTCCTGGCGCGCGGCTGCGCCGGCCCAGAGCCTCGCCGTCTGTGCCTGGGGGCCGCCCGAGGGGGACTTTAGGGCCTCCATATCGCCGTCGTAGGCGATGTCGCCCAGCAGGATCTGCGGCTCGGCGAAATTCGCGCGCAATCCGAGGGCCGCCTTGGCCGCCCTCCCCGCCCAGACCGGCCGTTCGTTCATCCAGAAGGCCTGGGCCATTGCATAATTCCAGTCCGGGTTGTTGGGAATACGACGCCCCATCGGCTGAAGAATGCCGTACGCTCTGTTCACCAGCCCTTTGTACCCCGATGCGTCCGCGTCCTTCTTGGCGCGGGCCTGCTCGAGCATGGCCCGCGCCTTCCAGATTTTCAGATCGTCGTCCCCCGGCCGCTCCGCGAGCAGCTTGTCGAAGGCCGCCTCGGCCTCCACGACCTTGCCCTGCCGGTACAGCGCGACGGCGGCCTGGGTCTCCTCGGCCATCGCCTGCGCCGACTTCTCTGCCGGCGCGGGCGGCGGCGCGGAGGCCTCGATCATGGCCTTGATGACGGCATCGCTGGCGCCGGACTCTTTCAGCTGCACGAGGCCCTGTGCAGACAGGTCGAACTGCCCTTGGGAGGTCTTGATCTTGCTAATGACCACCTCGTCTCCCAGGCCGGCCTTGACCATCGCCACGACGCCGTCGTTGGTGAGAACCTCCGCGGCAAACGCGTTTGGGACGATCAGCAGGAAGAGGACGAACAGCCAGAGGATTCCCGTCGAGCGTTGCATGGCCTTCCTCCCTAGCCGTGAGCGAGTATCGTGCGCCGCATACCGTAGTTCATCGGACCGAAGAAGATGAGCTGGTTTCGCGACCCGAGCAGCCGCGTGAGGATGCTGCGGTAGGTGAGACTCCGCCGCCACGCCCAGCGATACCCCCGCATCAACGTCTCCGCGTCCATCAACCGGGGACGGTACACCACGTGGTCGGTGTCGTACAAGGACCAATCCGTTTCCAGGATGCGCCCTTCGGCCTGCATCTGCTCGTAGAGCGGCGTCCCCGGGTAGGGAGTGAGCAGCGAGTAGTAGAACCCCTCCAGCCGGGCCGTATCGACGAAGCGCACGACCTCGGCGAACGTCGTGGGGTCGTCGTGATCGAACCCGAAGATGAAATTGCCCGCCAGCCCGATTCCGTATGCATGGATCTTGCGGATGCGCTCGAGATATTCCTGTGTCCGGTTGACACCCTTCCCCACGTCGCGGATGTTCTTCTGGGACAGCGTCTCGAATCCCACCGCGAGCCCCATGCAGCCGGATTCCCGCAGCAGTGTCAAGATCTCGGCGTCGTCGGCCACGTTGGTGGAGGCCTGGCCGACCCACTTCAGGTTGAACGTGGCCACCAACCGCAGGAGATCTTTCGCATAGCTCCTGTGGCCCACGATGTTGTCGTCGGTGAAGAACAGGATGTCGTGAAAGCGGCCGCGTTTCTGCCCGCGGCCGAGGCGCCGGATCCCCAGGGAATCGATCTCGGCCTCGACCTCGGCCACCGGGCGGTGGCGGAGCTTGCCGCCCAGGACGCTCGTCACCGCGCAGAAGGAGCAGCGAAACGGGCAGCCCCGCGTCGTCTGCAGGAAGAACAGATTGATGTGCTCGAAGCGCTTGGCGCGAGGGATCTGCAGCAGGTCCCGCCTCGGGCGTGGCCTGTTTTCGAGACACGGGAAGCTGTCGGCCCGATACCGCGCCTTCAGCCGTCCCGCCATGGCGTCGTCCACGATGGTGGGCCAGAGGGTTTCGGCCTCCCCGATGCACACGCTGTCCGCGTGCTCCAGGGCCTCGTCCGGCAGGACCGTGGGGTGGTACCCTCCCATGATCACCGGGACCCCCTGCCGTCGAAAGTCGTCCGCGACGCGGTACGCCCGAGGCGCCAGGGGGGTCATGGCCGTGACGCCGACAAGGTCGTATCCCTTCCCGTCCGGGAGGTCGTGGAATTTCTCGTCCACGATCTCCACCGTGGCGCCGGCGGGCGTGTACGCGGCCAGGGCAGGGAGGCTCAGGTGCGGGAACCTGAAGTAGAAATCCTTTCCCAGCAACGCCTTGTCCACCGGCGATACGAGGAGGACCCTGAAGGCACCGCCCGCGGAGCGCTCGACCTGGGTCACCGTGAACCCCTCCTGCCGGACATCAGTCGAGGATCCTCCGGGAGGCAGCGGCGTGCACATGGGGACCCACCCCGCAGCGTCGCCCGCAGGTCCTGGTCACGCACCAAGGCGACGAGGGAGGCGATCCGGCCGAGCGTCGGCCACGGATCGTCCGCCGAGAGGACGTCGTCCGGGATGGAAAAGTCGCACAGCGCCGGCCGCAGCCGAAACCGCTCCGGGCCCATGACGAAACGCATCACCTCCCCGTGCAGCAGCGAGCGGCTCTTCACGCCAACCTCATAGCCCGTCACCCGGTCCGCATCCCCGTCCACGGCCATGCGGTACAGGAGCCAGGGGAAATCCACGCCGCAGAGGATCGCATGCTGCAGCGATCCCCAGAAGCGCGGATTCACCTCGAGGAGCTTCGGTCGGCCATCCCGGGGGTCCACCTTGAATTCGGCCATGGCGACGCCGACCCACCCGAGCAGCGACAGCAACCGCTCCGTCGTCGCGCGGAGGTCGGGATCCCGGATGCTCTCGCGGAGCGTACTCGGTCCCCCGCTCGCGGGGTACTCTCGCAACCGGCGGTACGCGAACGAGGCTCTCGGCTCCGAGGCGAAATTCATGAGGACGGCCACGCCGAGGGCGTCGCCGCCGGGAGGCAGACACTCCTGCACGATGGGCGCCGGGAACCTCGCGTGAACCATGGCGTACGCCGCCACGAAATCCGCGCGGCGCTCCACACGCCTGATCCCGCGGCCGCCGGATGAATGGCGCGGCTTCACCAGGACGGGATAGGGAAGGTCGACCGATAACGCGGCCGCGTCCTCCGGCCCTTCGGGGAAGAAGGTCGCCGGACACTCGATGCCGTGGTCGCGCGCGAACGCGGTCAGGAACCCCTTGTCGTGGACGCGCAGGGTGCGGTCCGCGTCCGCGAAAGGAATCCGCGCTCCCGGCTCCAGGCGCCGGCGATGCTCCGTCACGAGAAGCTGGGTCCCCAGTTCCATCGGCAAGACGACGTCGTAGCCGGTCGCCTGGAGCTCCCACTCCAAGGCGGCCAGAAAAGCCTCCGGGTGCCTCTCGACCGACGGGTGCACGAACCGGCGGCGGCAATACCGCGAGAACAGCGCCGGAGCCAGCCGCGTTCGCTCCCCCGCCGTGACGAATACTCCGCGGCGCCCAAGCGACCGCACGGCGGCCAGGGCCTTGTTCCAGAAGCCGTCCAGGACCAGCACGCGCGGCGCGCGGTCGTGTCGCGCCGGCAGCGGACCGCTCATGGCGTCTCCGGAGCAACGGCCCCGACCGGACGAAGCCCCCGCGCGTGCGCGGTCAGCTTCTTGATGGATCGCCGGAACCCGTAGTTCATGGGCAGCCAGAAGTTGGCCTTCGACGTCGTCCCCCAGAACCGTTGAGCGATGGCCGGGATCGTGTGCACCGCGTTCTGCAGTCGGTAATATCCGTCGAAGAGCTGCTGCGCACTCAGCCCCCGGGGCGTATAGACGACGTTGTTCGTGTTGTAGTTCGACCAGTCTCGATCGATGATGCGGCCCTCGGCCATCAGTCTCTGGTACAGGCGGGTCCCGGGATACGGGGTGAGGATCGAGAAGTACGGGCTCTCCAGCTTGGCTTTCTGGACGAACTCGTAGGTGCGATCGAACACCCCCTCATCGTCGCCGTCCAGACCGAAGACGAACGCGCCGCTGACGCCGATCCCGTAATCGTGGATCTTGCGGATCGCGTCGTGGTAGCTTTCCGGGTCGTTGAACCCTTTGCCGACGGTCTTGAGCTTCTCCCTGGACAGCGTCTCGAAGCCGATCAGAAGGCCCATGCAGCCGCTCTGCCGGCACAGCGCCAGTAGTTCGTCGTCTCGCGCGATGGTCGTCGAGGCCTGGCCAAGCCACTTGAGTCGGTAGGGCACCAGGCGGGCGAGCAGCTCCCGCGCGTGCGGCCGCTTCCCCGCGATGTTGTCGTCGACGAAGAAGACCACGTTCTTCAGGATGAATCGCCCGTCGAAGGGACGGAGCCTCCGGATCTCGTCCTCCACGTCGGCCGGGGGTCGCGTCCGGTAGCATCCCCCGAAATAGTTCGTGACCGAGCAGAAATCGCACCCGTGGGGACACCCCCGGCTGGTCTCCACGCAGTGGAACG
>Ga0113563_10001410_pt1 | contig 13642 bp, 10 predicted proteins | sample Mud3Dept3metaG_FD_80117 | JGI IMG/M metagenome (GOLD analysis project Ga0113563, IMG submission 80117) | Freshwater wetland microbial communities from Ohio, USA, analyzing the effect of biotic and abiotic controls - Mud 3 Core 4 Depth 3... | ecosystem: Environmental > Aquatic > Freshwater >...
GACGCGGATGCGATGGCGGCGGACCTTGCCGGCCAGCTTTGCCAGCACCTCGTGGCCGTTGTCGAGCTTGACGCGAAAGTTGCCGCCTTTCGCGATCAAGATGACTTCGCCGTCGAGATGAACCAGCTCTTCTTTGCTCACGGTGCTTCCTGACAGTCCCAGTTCGGGGAGGCCCTCAGATAGCATTTTCCCCAACCATCGAACACCTGGGCGCCAGGAAAAGCGCTCCGGAGCCAAGGCTGATCTACCTTAGGGCCGTGGATCGCCAGCCGCCTCGTGCCACCAGCGACGAGATCGATCTCTATATCCGTACGTATTACTCGCTGCTCCGGTCGAGCGGGGACGTCCGGGTGCGTGCGTTCGAGGAGGCCCACCTGTACTCGCGGTCGAGCCTCCACCTCGGAGCCGAGCACCCGACCGAGCCCGATCTGGCCGCGTTCGCGTACAGCGCCGGTCGGCTCCCCGACTGCATGCCCCGGGTCCGCCACATCGTGCTCGGCCAGAGCCTGGCCCAGTTCCAGGAGGGCGGGTACATGGTCGATCAGTGGCAGAGCGTCAAGACCCGCGGTCGCCGGCGGCCGCTCCGCTGGGACGGCGGGGACACGCTCGCGGCGTTCGTCGCGTCGGCCTCCGATATCGACGACCTGGTGCCGATCCTGACCGCGTACCAGATCGAGTGGAACAAGCTCCGCGAGCGGCTGCTGGGCGCGCGGATCTCGGACGTCTCGGATGACGAGGCGCTGTCAGGCGCGCTCGGAGGCGCCGAGGCCGTGCTCCGGCTGCGCGGCGCGCTCGGACCGCGCTCGAACGACATCCTGGGCGACATGATCGCGCACGACTGCGACCTGTTCCTGCGCCTGCTCGACGGCTCGTTCCGCGAGTACCAGCGCTCCGCGCAGCGCTGGTGGCAGGCGATCGCCCCGGCGGTCCCTCCCGGCCGCCCGGTCTACTTCGTCTCGTCGAACAGCCACTCGATGGCGAACCTCCTCGGCGGCTATGCGCGCCGGCATCGCGACGAGATCGTCGATTTCCTCCACCGCCGCAACTTCGAGGATCTCGCGCCCCGCTACGACGAGGCGCTCGCGAAGGGGGACCACGCGCTCGCGACGAACATCCTCTACTACTCGCTGCGCGCGTTCATCCACGAGCCCGGCGGCGACGCGGTCAACGGCCGGATGTCCCAGGTCCAGGTGGCCGACACCAAGGCGGGCATCCGCGCGATCTCGTCCCCCGGCAAGATCGACGTCGACGCCCAGGTGATCGACCTGTCGATGCTCCACCCGGACAACCTCGATCCCCGCGTCCATGTCCCCGGGATCGAGCGGCTCAACGAGAGCAACGCGGTGCTGATCAACATCGACTACCCGCTGGGGATGGCCGCGTACCACCACCTGACGGCGGTCTCGCTCGGCGTCGAGGAGCTGCGCGGCGTCTACATCATGGGGAAGGCCGCGACGCTCAACGGCCGTGTCGGCGACGTCATGATCAGCAAGGTGATCCACGACGAGCACTCGTCGAATACCTACCTGTTCCGCAATGCGCTGACCGCCGGCGATGTTCAGCCGTTCATGCGTCACGGCACCGTGCTCGACAACCAGAAGGCGCTGACCGTGCGCTCCGCGTTCCTCCAGAACCGCGAGTACATGGACGTGTTCTATCGCGAGGGCTACACGGTGATGGAGATGGAAGCGGGCCCGTACCTGTCCGCCGCCTACGAGACCGCCGAGCCGCGGCGCCATCCCAAGGACGAGCTGGTCTCCCTCGTCGATCAGAGCTCGTTCGAGCTCGGCGTCATCCACTACGCGTCGGATACGCCGTACTCGCGGCGGCAGAGCCTGCTGTCGAAGAGCATGTCGTACTTCGGGATGGAGAGCACCTACGGCTGCGCGATCGCGATCGCGCGGCGGATCTTCGCGAGCGAGCTGTCGAGGCTCGATGAGCACTGAGCACGCCGACGTCGTCGTGATCGGCGCCGGGATCTCGGGCCTGGGGTTCGCGAACTGGTACCGCGAGCTGCACCCCGCGGCGCGGGTCCTCGTGCTCGAGAGCGAGAGCGAGCCGGGCGGCTACTGCCGCACGATCGTCCAGGACGGGTTCGTCTGGGACTACTCGGGCCACTTCTTCCACTTCAAGCACCCCGCGATCGAGAGCTGGCTCCGCGCCCGGATGCCGGGGCAGGACGTCCGCACGATCGTCAAGCAGAGCTTCATCCGCTACGCCGGCCTCGACATCGACTTCCCGTTCCAGAAGAACATCCACCAGCTCCCGAAGGCCGAGTTCCTCGAGTGCCTGGTCGACCTCGTCTTCCGGCCGGTGGGGGAGGACCCACCGACGTCATTCAAGGACATGCTGTATCGCCGGCTCGGCACGGCGATCACCGAGAAGTTCCTCCGCCCGTACAACGAGAAGCTGTACGCGATCGATCTCGACCGCCTCGATCCCGACGCGATGGGCCGGTTCTTCCCGCACGCGGAGCTCGCCGACATCGTCGGCAACATGCGCCCGGGCGCGAAGGACACCGGCTACAACGCGACCTTCACGTATCCCGCCGGGGGCGCGATCCAGTACATCCACGCGCTGCTCTCCGGTCTGCCGCCGGAGACCGTGAGCTGCGGCGAGCGCGTCACCTCGATCGATCTCGGCGCGCGCGAGGTCGTCACGTCGGCGCGGCGGATCCGGTTCGGCAAGATCGTCAGCTCCGCGCCGCTCCCCGCGCTCGCGCGGATGTGCGACGTCGCGCACGACCCCGACGCCTTCACGTCGAACCAGGTGCTCGTGTTCAACCTCGGCTTCGACCGCAAGGGAAAGCGCGGCGTCCACTGGATGTACTTCCCCGATCCGGCGGTCTCGTTCTACCGGGTCGGCTGGTACGACAACATCTTCGACACCGATCGGATGAGCCTGTACGTCGAGATCGGCGCGCCACACGCCGCGACGTTCGATGTGGACGCGCTGCGCGCCCGCGTGCTGGCGGACCTCGAGCGGGAGCACATCATCGATGGGCACCAGCTCGTCTCGCATCACCACGTCGTCCTCGACCCGGCGTACGTCCACATCACGAAGGCGTCGCTCGCCGAGACCGAGCGCGTGCGCGATGGCCTCGCGCTCGCGGGCGTGCACTCGGTCGGCCGCTACGGCGGCTGGACCTACTGCTCGATCGAGGACAACCTGCTCGAGACGCAGGCGCTCGCCCGGGTCATCTGACCGGGACGCGCGCGATCACGACGCCCTCGGTGGTCGTGCCGAGGATGTCGATGACCTTGCCGTCGCTGGTCGCCATCATCGGCGTGATCTCGACGTCGGCCGCGTAGAAGACCGGCGCCGCCGTCTCGCGCCAGACGCCGATCACCTTGCCGCGGGCGCGGATCGCCTGGACCTTGTCACCCGCGACGGTCGCGACGTGGGTCGACTTGAGGTTCGTGAGGTCGACGATGCGGCAGGTGTCCTTACACGCGACGAAGTGTGACGACGCGAGCTTGTGGAGCAGCGCGGTGTCGCGGGTGCAACCGAGCAGCTCGTGCTGCGGCAGCACGTGCGGCACGGCGGCGGTGTCGTCGAACGAGATGACCTGCGTGCTGTCGCCGACCCAGCCATGGGTCGTGGTCAAGCACGCGCTGCCCGCATAGCCGGTTCCGAGGTCGACGATCTTCGGGGCCACGTCTCCCTTCGAGAGGAAGCCGCGGAGCTGCGCGGAGACCGCCCGATCATCGTCCTTGGCGAGGTCATTCCACGCGACCAGCAGGCGTCCGGCCGGGTCGATCGCGACCGCGGAGCGCTCCATCTCGACCGGCTTGTCCGCGGTGAACGGGCCGCCCGCCGAGCGTGCGATCGTCAGGTGAACGCCGGCGCCGTACGCGACGAGGCCGGCGGTGAAGCTGCCGACGACGCCGTACACCCGCGCGCCCTCGGGCACCGCCAGGCTGGTGGTCGTGCCGAACGCGCCCCGGTCATCGATCGGCGCGATCGCGACCTCGCTGTACAGCCCGGTCGCGCCCCATGCCAGGTCGGGCACGGCGCGCAGCGCACCGCCCGGGACTTTCAGGACCTTCGGTGCCTGGCCGGGCGCGTGGACGATCTGGACCGAGCCGTCCTTGGTGCTGCCGTGGACGAACAGGCCACCGGCGGACGGCAGCACCCACGAGTCGAGCGACGTCACGGGCGCGGCGCCGTCCTTGAGCACGAGGACCTCGGCGGCCGGCAGCGGCGGCAGCTGCGCGATGGCCGGCGGCTCCATCCCAGAGGCCTTGCGCAGATCCGCATGCGCGGCGTCGAGCTCCTCGAGCGCCGCGGGGAGTGGGGATTCCTTGCCGCGGCTCTCGACCGACTCGCCGAACGGATCGACGTGCGTGGCGAACGCGTTCGCGACCTTGCTGGCCGCGCGATCGATCGTCATCCACGCGTGCTCGATCTTCATCAGGCCCGTGTCGTCGGCGACGCCCCGCGACAGCTTGCCGATCAACTTCGTACAGGCCTTGCGCTCCCACGGATCGGGCTGCATCTCGCGCACCGCGAGCGACTCGCCGGCGCGTGACGAGACCGGCTGCTTGCCGAGCAAGCACGTGCGGGCCTCGTCCCACCGCTGTTCCCACGCGACGACCTCGGTCTGCGCGGCAGCTTGCTGCTGCTTCGGCTGGTGGATCTTGAAGAAGTAGTAGAGGCCGCCGCCGAGCACCACGGCAACGGCTCCGAAGATCAGCGCGATGCGACCCTTCTCGCTCATGGGGCCCCTATAGCGCGAAGGGGGTCTCGGGTCATAGTCCCATCCATGAGCGAGCTCCCTCCATGCGATGCCTTCATCGACGGCCGCTGGGTCGCCGGATCGCGCCGGTTCACGGTCCGCGATCCGTTCGATGACGCGCCGATCGCGGAGGTCACGGATGGCGACGACGCGCACGTCGACGCGGCGGTTGCGGCGGCGGCACGCGCGTTCCCCGCGTGGAAGCGGCGGCCCGGCCCCGAGCGCGGCAAGCTGCTCGGGCAGCTGGCCGCCCGGATGCTGTCGGCGGAGCGCCGGCTCGCCGAGCTGTGCACGCGCGAGAACGGCAAGCCGGTGACGGAGGCGATCGCCGAGGTCCGCTACGCGGCGAGCTTCCTCGCGTGGTTCGCGGGCGAAGCGGAGCGCAGCTACGGCGAGACGGTCCCGGCGACCCACCCGACGCAACGGCTGACGGTGATCCGCGAGCCGGTCGGGCCGTGCGCGCTGATCACGCCGTGGAACTTCCCGTACGCGATGCTGACCCGCAAGCTCGGCGCCGCGCTCGCCGCGGGGTGCACGGTGGTCGCCAAGCCCGCGGAGAAGACGCCGCTGTCCGCCCTCGCTCTCGCGCAGCTCGCGGAGACCGTCGGCATCCCGGCGGGCGTGATCAACATCGTGCCCAGCGCCGACGGTGCGCGGATCGGTGGCCGGCTGTGCGGTGCCCCGGCGATCCGCAAGATCAGCTTCACCGGCTCGACCGCGGTCGGCATGATCCTGATGAAGAACGCGGCGGCGGATCTCAAGCGGATCTCACTCGAGCTCGGAGGCAACGCGCCGTTCCTCGTGCTCGCCGACGCCGACCTCGACGCGGCGGTCGCCGGCGCGCTGGTCGCGAAGTTCCGCAACACGGGCCAGAGCTGCGTGGCGGCGAACCGGTTCATCGTCGAGGCGCCGATCGCGGAGGCGTTCACCGCGAAGCTATGCGCGGCGGCCGCTCGGCTCACCGTCGGGCGCGGCAGTGATCCGGATGTCGACCTCGGCCCGCTGATCGATGACGCCGGCGTCGCCAAGGTCGTGCGGCTCGTCGCCGACGCGATCGCGCGCGGTGCGAAGCTCCTCCTCGGCACACCGCCGTCGGGAACGACGCGACTCATCGCTCCGATCGTCCTCGCCGGCGTCACCCCGCAGATGCAGCTGTGGCGCGAGGAGATCTTCGGGCCGGTGATCGCGCTGCGCACCGCCGCTGACGAGGCCGAGGCGATCGCGCAGGCGAACGACACCGAGTACGGGCTCGTCGCGTACGTGTTCACCCGCGATGGGGCGCGCCAGCAGCGGGTCGCCGAGGCGCTCGAGGCCGGGATGGTCGGGATCAACGAGGGCCTGGTGTCGACCGCCCAGGCACCGTTTGGTGGGGTCAAGCACTCGGGCCTCGGCCGCGAGGGATCTCGCCATGGCATCGACGACTACACGAACCTCAAGTACCTCGCGACCCGGATCGCCTGAGGTACCCTCCGCGCATGATCGAAGGACCTCGTCTCAATCGTGCCGCCCGGGATCCGGCGGCACCGCTCAAGGATGCGCGGATCGTGGTCGGGGTCACTGGGGGAATCGCGGCGTACAAGGCAGCCGAGCTCGTGCGCTTGCTCGACAAGGCGGGGGCCCACGTCGAGGTCGCGATGACGGCGCGCGCGCAGAAGTTCATCGGCCCGATGACGTTCCAGGCGCTGACGCGCCGGCCGGTGTTCACCAACCTGTTCGACCTCACCGAGGAGGGGACGATCGGGCACACCCAGCTCGCGGATCGGGCGGACCTCGTGATCGTGGCGCCGGCGACCGCGAACGCGATCGCCCGGCTCGCGGCGGGGCAGGCCGATGACGCGGTCAGCGCGGTCGTGCTCGCGACGCGGGCTCCCGTGCTCGTCGCGCCGTCGATGAACGTCAACATGTGGAACCACCCACTGACCGAGGCCAATCTGCTCCGGCTCGTCGACGTCGCCGGCTATCACGTCGTGGGGCCCGGCGATGGGTTCCTCGCGTGCCGGTGGACCGGTCCGGGGCGACTCGCCGAGCCCGCCGATATCGTCGAGGCGGCCGCGCACGTGCTGTCGACCCAGGATCTCGCCGGCGTGCGGGTCGTGGTCACCGCGGGCCCGACCTACGAGGCGATCGATCCGGTGCGGTTCGTCGGTAACCGCAGCTCCGGCAAGATGGGAGTCGCGATCGCTGCGGCGGCCCAGCGCCGTGGTGCCGCGGTCACCCTCGTCCTCGGCCCGAGCGCCTTGCCCCCGCCGATCGGCGTGACCACGATGAGCGTAGAGAACGCGACCCAGCTGCAGTGGGCGCTCAACGATGCGACCAAGGACGCCGATGTCGTCGTGATGACCGCCGCGGTCGCCGACTACCGCCCCGAGAAGGAGGCGAAGCAGAAGATCAAGCGCGGCCAGCTCGGGCCGAAGGCGTCGATCGAGCTCGTCCAGAACCCGGACCTCCTCGCCGAGCTCGGCAAGAAGCGCGGCACCAAGAAGACGCCGCTGCTCGTCGGCTTCGCGGCGGAGACCGAGGACGTGATCGGGAACGCGGAGAGAAAGCTCGTTTCGAAGAAGTGCGATCTCGTCGTCGCGAACGACGTGACCGAGGCCGGCTCGGGCTTCGCGGTCGACACCAATCGCGTCACGCTCGTCGACACGAGCGGCGCGATCGAGGTCCCGGCCGGGACCAAGGCCGAGGTCGCGCACCGGATCCTCGAACACATCGTCGCGATGCGGCTCGCCGCGAAGTCAGCGCCCGCGCGCGCGAAGCGCCGCTAGGCGGATCACAGCGGGCTCGCCCACACGGTCTCGCCGACGCGGATCTGGCGGTACCACGGCAGGTCCCAGCGGCCGGGGCTGATCGTGAGCTCGACCGTGCCACCAGGGGTGCTCGCGTCGCACAGAACGCGGGCGATCTCGATCGACGGGGGCAGTGCCGGCGGCGGCTTCCCCACCGGGTCGACGGCCTCGGCCGGCGCCGGCCCCAGCCACAGGTGATAGGAGAACCAGCGGCGCCCGCGCCGGCCGCGATGCTCGCGCATCTCGCATTGGTTGATCGTGCGGCTGACGAGGATCGGCGGTGCCTTGTCGAGCGCGCGGTTGGTGTCGCCGACGATCTGGATGCCGGAGGTCGGCAGCGCGATCAGCAGCACGAGCGCGCTCTCGACGATCACCCGGTGGCCGCGCGACGACCCACGCATCCCGAGCACGATGAGCGCGATCAAGACGACGAACGCGATGGCGGCGAGCGTCATGCCGGCCTTGACCACGTCCATGTGCGAGATGTGGTGGTCCTCCTTGTTGATGAACATCTCGACCGCCGCGCCGATCGCATAGCCGCCGAGACCCCAGATCACGCCCTCGACGAGCAGCGCCTTCCACAGGAACGGGTCACCGAACCGGCTCGGCATCTCGTCCTCGAGGCGCGCGGACGCGGCGTGGATCCGCTTGAGCAGCTGGAAGTCACGGTGCTGCGGCCGATAGTCGGCGTCTCGCTCGATCGAGACTGTCGAGCCGTTGAAGACGACGCGCTTGTAGCCCTCGTCGAACACCTGCGCGACCGCGTCGCGCAGCTCGGGCGTCTCCGCGAGCAGGGCCTGGACGTACGGATGATCGCAGGTCACGTACACGAGGTCGTCGAACCGGGCGTCACCGGTCTGGACCTCGTTCGCGACGCCGAGCCACTTGAAGAATCGGTCGACCGAGCTCTCGGCGTGCATGCGCAGCCAGGTCGGAGAGCGCCGCTCCATCCCGATCGTGAAGCCCTTCGTCTTCTGCTTGGTCTGGCGGACCTTCTGGAAGTAGGCGATGCCCTCGAACTGGCCGTCCGACGCACGCTTCTTCCCACGGCTGAGCTGCCGGATCACGAAGCCGACGATCGCGAGGATCAACCGGAATGCGATCCACATCGGATCATCCTAGCCGAGGATCCGCCAGCAATTCCGGGCGCCGGGAACTGGACACCGCACACCGGACCAGGGATTGTGAGGCGGAAAAGGGGGAAACAGACATGGTTGGGAAGCTGATTACTTTTGGTCTGATCGCAGTGAGTGCGATGGCGTGCGGGGACGACGAGCCCGCAACGACGACGGCCGCGGCCACGTTCATGGGGACGAACAGTCAGACCGTGACGGGCACAGCGACGTTCACGCAGGCCGGCGCCGCGTCGGTGTCGTTGACGGTCACGCTCACCGCGGCGCCCGTGGGCGTGCATGGGATCCACATCCACCAGATGCCGGCGTGCGGCAACGAGGGCATGGATGCCGGACCGCACTGGGACGACGACGACACCACCGCCCCCAATCACCACCTGCCGCCGACCGCGGGCCACCTCGGCGACCTCGGCAACATCACGGTCGCCGCGGACGGCACCGGGACTCTGACGTTCTCCAACCCGCTATGGACGCTCGGCGACGGCGCCACGACCGACGTCGTCCCCCACGCGATGATCCTCCATCAGCTGATGGACGACGGCATGATGCCCTCGGCGGGAGCCCGCTGGGGCTGCGCGCTGATCGCCGTCGCGAACTGACGCGCCCGACGTTCGTCGACGATCAGATCAGGAGCCCGGGCGCCGGGAACTTCGCGCACAGCTCCGTGATCTCGCCGGCGATCTTCTCGTGGAGCGCGGCGTTGGTCGGCGCGTTGACCACCTGGTCCATCCACGCCGCGATCTGCTTCATCTCGGGCTCCCGCATCCCGCGGCTCGTCACCGAGGCGGTCCCGAGCCGGACGCCCGACGGATCGAATGGCTTGCGCGGATCGAAGGGGATGCTGTTGTAGTTGAGCTCCATGCCGGCGACGTCGAGCGCCTTGGCGGCGATCTTCCCCGACACGTTCTTCGGCGTCATGTCGGCGAGGATCAGGTGGTTGTCGCTGCCGCCGGTGATCACACCCCAGCCCATCTCCACGAGGGCCGCCGCGAGAGCGCGCGAGTTCGCGATGATCTGGTGCGCGTACTTCGTGAACTCCGCGGTCGCCGCTTCCTTGAGTGCGACCGCGATGCCCGCGGTCGTATGGTTGTGTGGGCCGCCCTGGAGGCCCGGGAACACCGCGCGATCGATCGCCTTCTGGTGCGTGGCCTTGCACAGCAGCATGCCGCCGCGCGGGCCTCGGAGGGTCTTGTGCGTCGTCGTCGACACGACGTCGGCGACCGGCACCGGCGACGGGTGCGCGCCCGCGGCGATCAGGCCCGCGATGTGCGCGATGTCCGCGACGAACACAGCGCCGACCTCCCGGGCGATCTCGCCGAACGCGGCGAAGTCGATCGTGCGTGGGATCGCGGTGCCGCCCGCGAACAGCAGCTTTGGCTTCTCCTTGCGCGCGAGCTCGCGGACCTCGTCGAGGTCGATCCGGTGCGTGTCCTTGCGTACGCCGTACTGCACGGCGCGGAAGTAGCTGCCGGTGATCGACACGTTCCAGCCGTGGGTCAGGTGGCCGCCGGCGGGCAGCGCCATCCCCATCACCGTGTCGCCGGGCTTGAGGAACGCGAAGTACACGGCGAGGTTCGCCGGCGAGCCCGAGTACGGCTGGACGTTGGCGTGCTCCGCGCCGAACAGCGACTTCGCGCGATCGATGCACAGCTGCTCGACCTGGTCGATGTACTGCTGGCCCTCGTAGTAGCGCTTGCCGGGGTAGCCCTCGCTGTACTTGTTGGTCAGCACCGAGCCGGTCGCGGCGAGCACCGCGCCGGAGACATAGTTCTCCGATGCGATCAGCCGGATCTTGTCGCGCTGGCGGCGCTCCTCGGCCGCGATCAGCTCGGCGATCTCGGGGTCGACGGCGGCGAGGGTCGCGTGCAGGGCAGGGTGCATGGGGGCGTTATACGAGATCCGGCCGCGCAACGGCAGGCCTGTGGACTCCGCGCAGCGACGCCCGCGGCAGAGCACCTTGCGGTGACCGCGACTGGTATAACCACCGACGATGTACACGCCCTCGCGCGAGGAGTTCATCGCGGCATCGGGGAGGGGAAACCTCATCCCCGTGTACCGCGAGCTGCTCGCGGACGGCGACACGCCCGTGTCCGCGTACGCCGCGCTGGGCGCCGGGGAGCATTCGTTCCTGCTCGAGTCGGTGGTCGGCGGGTCGACGTGGGCGGCGTACTCGTTCGTCGGGGTCGCCCCGCGGGCGGTCGTGCGTTGGCGCGACGGGACCGCGAGCGTGACCTGGTATGACGTCGACGGTGGTGGCCCGCCGCGCACCGCGGAGTGGGCCACGCCGGATCCGACTGCGGCGCTCGCCGAGGTCCTGAGCGAGCTGCGCCCCGTCGAGATGCCGGGCCTGCCGCGGTTCTGGGGTGGGGCGGTCGGCTGGATCGCCTACGACTGCGTCCGCGCGTTCGAGGAGCTGCCGGCGCGGGCGCGACCCGCGCTCGATCTACCGCCGCTGTGCATGGTGCTCACCGACACCTTGCTGATCTTCGACAACCTCCGCCAGACGCTCAAGGTCGTCGCGACGCCGTACTTCGCGCGGCCCGAGCGCGCCGAGGCGGCCTACGAGCGCGCGTGCGCGCGGATCGACGCCGTGATCGCGACGCTGCGCAAGCCGCGGCGGCCGCTGCCGTCCTTGACCCCGCCGCGGCTCGGCGAGGCCCGGGCCGAAAGCGTGCCCCCGTCGTCGTTCACCCGGGAGGCGTTCGTCACCGCCGTCGATCGCGTCAAGGACTACATCCTTGCGGGCGATGCGTTCCAGGTCGTGCTGTCACAGCGGTTCTCCGAGCCCGCCGCCGGCGCGCGCCCGCTCGATGTCTATCGCGCCCTGCGCGTGATCAATCCGTCGCCGTACATGTTCCACCTCGAGTTCCCCGAGGCGCGCGTCACCGGCGCCTCCCCGGAGACGCTGGTGCGGCTGAGCGATGGCCGCGTCGAGGTCCGCCCGATCGCCGGGACACGTCCGCGCGGCGCGACGGCGGCCGAGGACGAGCGCCTCGCCGAGGAGCTGCTCGCCGATCCGAAGGAGTGTGCCGAGCACTTGATGCTGATCGATCTCGGGCGCAACGATGTCGGTCGCGTCGCCGAGGTCGGCTCGGTCCACGTGGCGGAGACGATGGTGATTGAGCGCTATTCGCACGTGATGCACATGACCTCGCATGTGGTCGGCAAGCTCGCGAAGGGCCTGACCTGGCTCGACGTCCTGCGCGCGGCGTTCCCCGCCGGCACGCTATCGGGTGCACCGAAGATCCGCGCGATGGAGATCATCGACGAGCTCGAGCCGCACCAGCGGGGCATCTATGGCGGCGCGGTCGGCTACGTCAGCTACACGGGCAACCTCGATCTCGCGATCGCGATCCGGACGCTTGTCAGTCACGGCGACACGATCTACGTGCAGGCCGGCGCCGGCCTCGTCGCCGACTCGGTGCCCGAGCTCGAATACCAGGAGACCGTGAACAAGGCCCGCGCCGTGCTGCGCGCGGTCGAGATGGCCCGCACCGCCGAACCCCAGGAGCCCGTGTCGTGAAGCTGCTCCTGATCGACAACTACGACTCGTTCACCTGGAACCTCGCGCAGTACTTCGGCGAGCTCGGCGCGCAGGTCTCCGTCGAGCGCAACGACGCGATCACGATCGACGAGATCCGCGCGCGCGCGCCCGAGGTGATCGTGATCTCGCCGGGACCGTGCACGCCGAACGAGGCGGGCATCTCGATGGACGTGATCAAGACGTTCGCCGGCGTGACCCCGATCCTCGGTGTCTGCCTCGGGCACCAGTGCATCGGCCAGGTGTTCGGCGGCAAGATCGTTCGCGCGCCGCGGATCATGCATGGCAAGACCTCGAAGATCTTCCACGACGAGAAGGGCCTGTTTGCCGGGGTCGAGAACCCGTTTATCGCGACGCGCTATCACTCGCTCGTGATCGCGCCGGAGACGATGCCTGACACGCTCGAGGTGACCGCTAAGACCTGGGAGGACGAGATCATGGGAGTGAGGTTGAGGGCACGTGGGGCTCCGCTCGAAGGGGTGCAGTTCCACCCCGAGTCGATCATGACGACGGCCGGGAAGTCCCTGCTGAGGAACTTCCTCGCGATGGCGAAGGCATGACCACCGTGATCGTTCGCGCGATCGTCCGCGCCCTCGACGGCGAAGATCTGACGCGCGCCGAGGTGGCCGACGTGTTCAGCCAGATCATGGATGGGCAGGCGACCTCCGCGCAGATCGGCGGCTTCCTGGTCGCGCTGCGCGCCAAGGGCGAGGCGGTCGACGAGCTGGTCGGTGCCGCCTCCGCGATGCGCAGCCGCGCCCTGCCGCTCGACTGCCCGCGCCGCGAGCACTCGATCGACACCTGCGGTACCGGCGGCGACGGCGCCGGCACCGTCAACGTCTCGACGCTCGGCGCGATCTTGATCGCTGCGTGCGGCGGCGTCGTCGCCAAGCATGGCAACCGCGCGCAGTCGTCGAAGTGTGGCTCCGCCGACGTCCTCGAAACGCTCGGCGTCGGGATCGAGGCCGAGCCCGACGTGATCCAGCGCTGCATCGAGATCGCCGGCATCGGCTTCGCGTTCGCGCCCAAGTTCCACGCGGCCACCCGCCACGCCGCCGGTCCGCGCCGCGAGCTCGGTACGCGCACGATCTTCAACCTGCTCGGCCCGCTGACCAACCCGGCGAACGTCAGCCACCAGGTCGTCGGGGTCTACGATCGCCGATGGTGCGAGCCGGTGGCCGCCGCGCTCGGCGCGCTCGGCCTGCGGCGCGCGGCGGTCGTTCACGGCGAGGGCGGCATCGACGAGCTCGCGGTCCGCGGCGAGACCCACGTCGCGATCTGGGACGACGGCGTCGTGCTCAGCCGCACGCTCGCACCGGCCCAGTTCGGCGTCGACGAGGTCGACCCTGGGGGCCTCGCCGGCGGTGACGCGACCCACAACGCGAACGTCGTGCGCAAGGTGCTCGCCGGCCAGCTCGTCGGGCACGGCGAGCGGTACGAGGCC
>Ga0113563_10001411_pt1 | contig 13641 bp, 10 predicted proteins | sample Mud3Dept3metaG_FD_80117 | JGI IMG/M metagenome (GOLD analysis project Ga0113563, IMG submission 80117) | Freshwater wetland microbial communities from Ohio, USA, analyzing the effect of biotic and abiotic controls - Mud 3 Core 4 Depth 3... | ecosystem: Environmental > Aquatic > Freshwater >...
GGCCATTCTTCCTTTTTTAGTGGCTTACCTGGCGGTGGTGATCAACGGGGTGGGAAGCATGTACAGCATCGGAGAGATCGTAGGAAAAGAAAAAATGGGGGGACGGGTGGCCAGGGGAATCGGCTTGACCGGCGTAGGAGGCATTTTGGCCGGGGTTCTGGGGTCCATCGGCACGGTAAGCTTCGGCATCAGCCCGGGGGTCGTGCTGATTACCCGGGTGGGAAGCCGCATCCCCCTGACCCTCTGCGGCGTCTTCCTCTGCCTCCTGGTCTTTTTTCAGAAGTTTCTCATGCTCCTCATCTCCATTCCCCCTTCGGTGGTGGGAGCCGCTCTCATCACCGCCATGGCCTCCCAGGTAGGGGCCGGGATTTCGGTCCTCACCCGCACGGGCCGTTCTTTGCAAAGCCGGGACTACCTGGTGGTCGGCATTCCCATCCTGCTGGCCGGCATCACCACACTTTTTCCCCCGGACTTCTCCCAGTCGATTCCCCCGGGTGCCCAGCCTTTATTGAAGAACGGGCTGGTCGTGGGAACCGTGGCAGTCCTGCTCCTGGAGCACCTGATCCTCAGACAAACAAAAACAGGGCTGGAATGAACTGTTGGGAGAATGCAGAGGCAAGCAGCCGATCCTTCTCCAAAGATCGGAGAAAGAAGAGGGTCCTGCAGGGGCGCAAGGCGCGTGCCCGCTTCAAGTTTTGTGTCGGTTGAGTGGATGGTTCATGGCCGAATATCAAAGGCCGACTCGGTACAACTCGCCAGGGGCGGGATCCGTCGATTGGGGGATTTCTTAGTAGGGAAGGAGTCCCCGACTCACCATCTCGGAGGGGTCTTTGGGCAGGCGGTTCTCTTCGAGAAAAAAAACCTCCCGGGCATTCCGGGCTTTGACTTCATAAGCCTTCCGGAAGGAATCCTGGAGCACATGCCAGCCCTGCCATTCTCCGTAAGTAAAGGGGAAGTGGCTCAAGCGCGTGGCGGTGAATTGGAAGAGGAGGAAAAGGGCGATCACTCCTACTAAGAGGTAGGCGCCGGCGTCGGCCAGATGCTTGGCCACCTGCGACTTCTTCTCTCCCCCCGGTTCCTTCTTGACGCTGACCGCGGCCGATTCGATCAGGCTGGCATCCATCAAGCGGATGAGGTTTTTGCAGGTCTCGAACTCCTCCACGAAGCTCAGGTCGATGATTTCTTTTACCGACCGCTGGCCGTCGACAAGGTCGTAAATAACCTCCATTTGAAAGGAACGGTCCTTTTCCAAGGGCGTCCCCATGAGCGAATCCAGCGTGGTCAGGGGGTTGACTTTTCGCAGGACTATGTCGAAACTGGACAGTCGCTTGGCGATCATGGGCCATTCGTCAACCATGCGGAGCACGTCCAGGAGAAGGAATTCGGTATTCGTCGGTTCCACGAATTCAGGATCGTAGGAAACCGGCCTGGTTTCGAAGCGGAAGTTCCCCCTCGTCCGTTTGAAGAGGCCGTAGAGGGTATCCACGGTCAGCAGGCGGAGGGCCGCGGAGAGGTCTTCCTTGGTGACCAGGCCGCTGCCCACCAATACCTTCTCCAAGCCCACCAGGTTCTCCTCGTGCTGCTGGTAGGCTCTCTTCCAGTTTTCATCGGAAATCAGGCCCCCCCGGATCAGTCTTCGGCCGAGGGCGATCTCTTCCCCCGCCTCCTCGGGGAATTCGACCTTTACGATCATTCCCTTGTCGAAGAATACCTGGACAGTCTTCTCGTCCCCCTGAAGGTTGAGAACCCCGGTCTTCTGCTGCTGCCCCAGGACCTGAAACAGGTCTGTCAGCCCGAAGTCTTTCAGGGAACCGGTTAAACCCGTTTCCTTGCCGTCATTATGTCCGTTGAAAATTGGATTTCACCTCCTGCAGGCGGATGCGCTTCATGCGGTATTGCACGAATCCATAAAAGAGGAGGAAAAGGAATACGGTAACCACCAGTCCTGGGATGGAAAAGGAAGAAGTCAACCCCAGCGGAAGGGGGACCCAACCTTCCCACCATATGAACCGTGTTCCAAAGAGGGTCAAAATGAAGAGATAGACGATTCCTTCCATGGAACGGCCCCGCCACAGGTGCCCCACACCCGGCAAGACCCAGGACAGCCGTTGGGGCAGGACGTGCACGCGGGCCTGGTAACGGGCCACCTCGGCTCTCTTCCTCCTCACCACGTCGGGGTCGGCCTCTGTATGGACCGCAAAGGCGTTCTGACACGGTACGCACTGGGTGCCGCTTCCCCTAAAGGGGGTGCACACAGGGCAGATCAGGCCGCCGCACCGCTCGCAATGACGGATGACGGGTATTTTCCGGGACCCCAGATGCGCCAGAACCAAGAGCCCCAGGAGAGCGGCCATTCCCATCACTCCATGTTCCAGGGGGATTCCTTTCCAAGGCAGATCCCAGAAGGACCGGGCGATTCTATCACTCTCCCCGCTGGGAAGAAGAACTCTCTCCCAGATTTGGAGAGGATCAACCGTCCGGTCTATGACCATCCGGTTGGGGCTCTTCGAGGCAATTCCGGTATGATAGGAAATCTTCGCCGGGTCGAGAGCCTTAGCCCGCTGGAACTCGGCTTCCCCTTCCTTCATCCCGAGCTTCAGCAGGTGAGCCTGTCCCAGGTTGTAGTAAGCCTCCGCCCGGGAGGAGTCCAGACGGGCGGCCTCCTGATAGGCATCCATTGCCTGATCCAGGCGGTTGGTCACCAGGAATACATTCCCTAAATTATTATAAAAAGCTGAGGGCGCGGGGGTCAGATGGACTCCCTGTGAAAACCGCTGTTCCGCCTCGGCATACTTTCCCATCCGTTTTTCCATCAGCCCCAGGGCCATCAGGGCATCGGAATCCCGGGGGTTCTTTCGGTTCATCTGAAGCAGCTTTTCGTAGAGCTCGTCGTTCCACACCCCGTTGTTGGCCCGGAGGATTTCCGGAACCCCGTTGCCGGTGAGGGAATGGAGAAGCGAGGCATGGAAACGGACCCCTGCAGGGAGGAGAAGGAGAAGTCCCAGGAGAACCAGGGTCGCAACCCGGTCTGACCTTCCGCCATAGGTCCAAAAGGCCAGAAGCCACAAGGTAGACAGCCACATCCAGCCCAGGCCGAGAAAAAAAGGGGAAAAAAGGAAGAGGAAACTCAAGAACAGCAGGGGAATGGAGCTCATTCGCAGACGGATCAAATGCCTCAGATGATGGGTGAAAAAGAAGTAGTGCCTTACGAGCAGAGTGATTGAAAAACCCGCGAAAGTGAGGAAGAAACTCAAAAGAGCCCAGAAGGTCAGGTCCGCCAACCGGGGAAGGGCTTCATCCGGGTTGTAGAAAGAGATAAATTTTCCGTGAAGCCAATCCCAGGCGGATTGGGTGGAATTCCCGAAGGCACGGAATGATTGGGACGCCAGCCACCCGGCGCGAGCCCTGGGGACTTCCGAAAAGTCGGGCGCCATTCGCTTCGCATAGTTGAGAAGGTCGGAGGCCGCGATTCCCTTCTTTTCTGCCGCTTTCTGACTTTCCCGAATCAAGGCCCAGGCATAGGAATAATGGTTTCGAATCCCTTGGTCCAGTTTCCCTTGGTACACCTTCTCGAGCTCGGCCTGGCTTTTTTCCCAGTCCCCCTGATTCAGAAATTCCCGATGAGCGAACCAGGCTTTTTCCATTTCGCCCTTCTGGATTTCCGTCTCCATGACGGGGGATGCCGCTTGAGCCCAGCCGAAAGAGGTCCCCAGGGCCAGTCCCCCCAAGAAAATGAGGATGCCCAGCAGCCCACCCCCCCTCTGGCCTCCGGTGGACACCCAGGAAAAGCGACCGAGAGGGGGGCTGGAGCAAAGGAGTCCTGTCATGGGTTTCTTATTCGTGTCTTACTTCGATGGTTTCCAGTTTGATGGAAAGGTTTATGCTAAAGGAAAGATTCTTTTGACCGGCTTCCACCTCCAGGGTCAGTGGAACCTCCAAACTCCCGGAAGAGTCGACTTTGGCCTGGCCGCAGGAAACTATCCGGATATTCTCCTGGGAATGGGAGATTTTTTTCTCCGGGACAGCGGGGCCTTTTATCTCCGTCCCCTTTTCGAGTCTGAAGGAAAAATCCGGTTTCTTTCTTTCAACCTCTTTTCCCTCCGGAGACGCACTGACCGGCATTTTCTCCTCCTCGACCTTTTCGATCTTCAGGGAGAAAGATTTTCCTGCATTTCCCGGCTCTGAGAAAGGAACGTCTTTTTCCTGGGGTAACGCCCTGGCCCGGGGGGCCTCCACAATCGGTTGGGCACTCTTGGCCGCGGCAGCGGCTTTTTCCATGACCAGGGGTCTAGCGGGCGGTGCAGGCTCCGGACGGGGGAGGGAAGGTTCGGACCGGACGGCCGGTTTTACCGGGCTGAAACCTTTCAAGGCCGCCCCAGGGGCCTTTTCCGCCAGTCCCGGGGAACGCCGCGATTCCGCTCCGGTTTCGATGGCCTTCAAAACCAATCGACAGGCCATGGTCAGGGTTTCAAATACCCCTTTCCCCATTGCGGCCACCGATTCAAAATAGGGAGTGTTGAATCGGTTGAATTTTTGGTTCAACTCTTCCACCTTCAGGATGTTAGGAAGGTCCCGCTTGTTGTACTGAACGATCAGAGGAAGGGTTTCGATCTTTTTCCCATAATACCGGAGGTTATCCTCCAGGTCTTTGAAACTGGTCAGATTATCTTCCATGCGGTCGGCTTGAGAATCGACCACGAAGACCACCCCGTCGGCCCCGGTAAGGACCGCCCTTCGGGTGGCTCCGTAATAGACTTGTCCGGGGACGGTGTACAGATGAATACGAGTTTTGAAACCACGAACGCTTTCCAGCTCAATGGGGAGAAAATCGAAGAACAGGGTCCGATCCTCGTTGGTTGCCAGGGAGACGATCTTCCCCCGCTGATCAGGCTTCAAGTGGTGATGGATGAACTGAAGGTTCGTCGTCTTTCCCGATATTGCCGGACCATAATAAACGATCTTGGCATCGATCTCTTTTTTGGCATAATTGAAAACCGCCATTCTTCCCCCTCCGGTCTTCCTCAAGCCAGGGATTTTCCCTGGGATCTCTCCTGCTCCACGATTCGGGCGATTTCATTCTTGTCATTCCGGTATTTCGGGTCCACCGCCAGAATTTCCCTCATCAGCCCCAGGGCTTCATCCGTTTTGCCCTCCTGCTTGCAGATTAATCCCAATTCATACTTGACCTCTATCATCTTCTCCCTGGGAATGCCCTGGATTTGAAGGGCTCTCTGCAATGCCCGAGCCGCCTCGCTCCACTGTCCCTTTTCCTTGTAGCAGAGGCCCAGCAGGGTCGCTGCCTCGAAGGCATTTTGGCCCTTCTCGAGGGCAATCTGGAATTGCTCGACGGCATCCTCCAGAAATCCCAGTTCGCGGGAGGCGACCCCAAGGTTGTAGTTGAAATTGGGGTCCACTGCGCTGGGGCCGCTGGTCTCCTTCAGTTCTTTGAAGATCTCCTCAAAACCGCAGGCCTTCTCCGCCTGGGAGATTTCCTTGGAATCGCCTACCGGGGGAGAGCTGCCCGATTCCAGCATGGCTCCCAGGTCGAAAAATTCTGATGTTTTCTGTTCGTCCTGGGGTTCCGCGGGCAGCGGCTGGGGTTGCGCGGGCCCTTCAGCCGCAGTTTCACGGGGTAGATTCACGCCACCCTCCTGGCCGTCTCGGGTCGTCTCTTTTAGGTCCGCCTTGCGGAGGTCCATATCGGCCATCAGGTTCAGCACCTCAAGAGCCCTGTCTTTCAGCCCCTGGTTATCGTAATGCTGAACCAGGAGCCGGTACTGGGCAAAGGCGTCCCCGGTGAAGCCCATTTTGCGGTAAATATCGGCAATCTTCAGGTACACGTGGTCCAGGGAAGGGTCCTGCTTGGGAACCTGTTTGTAGATGGCCATGGCCCGGGCGTAAAATTGATTTTTCAGAAAAATCTCCGCGGCCGCCAAATATTCGGCGATGGCCTTTTTCTTGTCTCCCTTCTTCTGATAAAGCTCGGCCAGTTTCAGGTGGGCCGTGGCATTGCCCGGCTCTTTCTTCACCAAGTCCAGGTAACGCTCCATCGGATCCTGGGACTTGGGTTTTCCTTTTTTCAGGATAATCCCAAGCTTGTCTAAAATTCCCATAGGCCTTTCTCGGTTGAAGGAATGGTTCCCCTTCTGCTCCTGTGGTCCAGGAAGTCGCTTCTCTTTCTTCCAGCCATGGGTGGGGCGACGGCCTGCCCGACCTCCGGGCAAATCTTCAATGAATCTCCACGAAGGTCTTCAAGCGGCTGGAAACCACCTGGGAAAGGTTATCCATAATCTTTAGGCCCACCCGGCTGTCTTTATGGACCAGATCGTAAAAATCCGGACTCGTTACGACCAGCAATCGGGATGGCTCCACGGCTATCGCCGAAGCCGTATATCGATTGGGAGGAACCAGAAAAGACCAGCCCAGGATCTTCCCAGGCCCCTGGATTTCAAAGCTCACCCCTTTTTTAAATCGTATGGAAACCTTTCCCTCCTCCAGGATGAAGAGCCTGTCGGCCCGCCCCCCCTCTTCGCAAAGGACGGTTCCGGTAAGTATCTTCTCCGCGCTGCAGTAAGGGGATATGAATTTCAAATCTTCATCACTGAGCCCCTGGAAGATTTCGACATTCCGGATTCTCTCGATTGGAACCATTTTCTCCTCCTCTTTCCCCGGATTCTTTCGAAACCCGGATTCTGATGCCTTTATTTTCTTTTAGGCGAAAGGGTTCCCCGGAATATCCGTGCCTTCTAAGGGTTACTGCTATTGATTTCGGTTGAATTCCCGGAAAACTTGAGAAAATATCCCCTCCCCCTTCAGCTAAATCCGGGGAAAGATGGATCCCTTTGGGGGATATTCACAAAAAAACCCTTTCCCGGCGATCCTATCACTTCTTTGGGGTCCCCGCAAGCAGCGGTCAGGCCCCCGGGCGATACCGAACGGGGTGGTTTAAGATTCCCGTCGCTCCCCCCGGATTATGCAGGTTCGGTTCAGGATGAAGCTTCCCCAGCAAGTCCGGGAAGGTAATGATCATCATTAATCCTTGTGTCCATTGAACGGGAGAAGTTGAAAAAATGAGGGGAGTTTCCGGCTTTCATGGCGGAGGAGGAGCACGGTTTCACCGGGAATTGGGAGCCGGGAATTCAGCCAGAAACCATGCTCGGCTCGCTCTTGGGGGTGGGATTCCTGGCCTGATTATTGCTCTCGATATCCATGGACTTTTCATAGCACTTCCGGGCTTCGTGGAGCCATCCCTTTTCCCGGTAACACTTGCTCAATAACCTGGCCGCCTCGCCGGGATTCTGCCCTTTTTCCAGGGCAAGCTGAAACTGCTCGATTGCCCCGTCATTGAATCCCATCTCCATGCAGGCTTTTCCCATTTGGAGGTTAAAGTCCGGGTACACTTCAGCCGGGATGACTGTCTCCCGAAGCTCTTTGAAAATTTCCTCAAAGCCGGAGATTTTTTCGGTAATGACCTCTTTTGGGACGATGGGGTCCGCAAAGTCTTTGATGACCAATTCGGCTACGAGGTCGAATCCCGGACATTCTTTTTCGTCTGGGTGAGCTCCCTTTTGTGGGCCGGGTGACGGAGGGATCGGTATTGAAGGAGGGAGGCTCGGCTGCTCCGCTTGGGATTCAAAAGCCTCCTGTTTTGCGCAAGGCGCGGCCGTCTTGATTCGGACGGTCTCCTCCCTCTCAATCTCCTGAATCAGGCGCAGAACCCCGGGAACCCGCTCCTTTTTTCCCCACTGTTCATAATGTTTGGCCACGATCCGGTATTGGGCAATGGCATCCGAGAAATGCCCCATCTCACGATACATCTCTCCCATCCGCTGATTCGCGTGGATCAGGTGGGGATTTATGGAGATGATCCTCTTGTAGATGGCCATGGCTTGAGGGACGAATTTCTCCCGGCAGAAAATCTCCCCAGCCTGGAGATATCTGGCGATCGCTTTCTCTTCTTCCCCCTTTCTCTGGTATACCTCGGCCAGTTTCAGCTGGAACGCGGCATTCTCCGGATATTTCTGGGCCAGGTCAAGAACCTCCTCGTCGGAGCCATCCGCCTCTTTTTTCTCCTTGTTGAAAAAATGGCCCAGTACGCCGAAGAGCCTTCCTGTCCGTTTTCGCGCAATTCGCCTTTCCGGAGATTTGGGGGAAGGCGGGGATAGGAGAGTCGTCTCTATCGGCTTGAGCGGAAGAACGTCAGGCTCGCTGTGGATAGAATTCATCGGTTGAGGCATTTCTCTTATTCTTGATGGCCTTAATTTCTGAAGGAGAAAAAGCTCCTCCAGCGGCATTTTCAGAATCGCAATTTTTATGCCCCTCTGCAAATCATCATTCGCATAAGCTTTAACTTCATCCTCGGCATGATGGATTCCTCCTTCAACCTATTTGAATTAATAATGATTTCCTGACTTGGCGAGAATTATTTCTGGGGCTGTTTGCCCCTTAACGACTCCAATGCGGGGGGGCGAAACTTCTACAATACCGCTCAGAATTGTACAAACTGCCCGGAGAATCTGTTCAGGAAAGGATGGTTTCAAAAAGATTGTGGCCCCTGCTTTGAGAGGGCGTAGGAGGGTATTCCAAGGTTGAAAATCTCTGTGAAAGGGGTCCCCTTTCCGGGGTAAATCCCGAAGCTGCCGAAGGGGGAGAATTTCAGAAACCTTGGGGCTGGTGAATGCAGAGGGGTTCTTCGGCCAGAATATCCCCGGACCGTTCGAAGGCTCTGGCCCGGCAGCCACCGCAGACTTTCATGTATTCGCAGCGGCCGCAACGGCCCCGATAGGCGGAGTAATCGCGCAATTTCAGGAATACCGGGGAGGACTCCCATATGTCCTTCAGTTTCTGCTGTCTCACATTTCCGCTGATGGCCTCCAGGTAGCCGCATGGCTGTACTTCTCCCCGGTGGGAGATAAACAAGAAGCCGATCCCTCCCAGGCATCCCCGGGTCATGGCGTCGAGGCCGTGAGTCTGGGGGGTCACCTTCTTCCCCTCTTGCCTGGCTCTTTGCCGCAAAATTCGATAGTAATGGGGGGCACAGGTGGCCTTCAACTGAAGAGGCACCTTTTCCCGTTGGTCGTAAAACCAGTGGAGGATTCTTTCATACTCCTCCCCCTCGATGGCTTCCCCTTTCATCTCCCTCCCCCGTCCCGTGGGGACCAGGAGGAATATATGGTGGGCCACGGCCCCCAGACTTACGGCCAAGTCCAATAGGGGCGGCAATTCGTGGTGGTTTTTCAGGGTCACCGTGGTGTTGATCTGAAATTCGAGGCCGGCCTCCTTCAGAAATTCGATCCCCCTCAAGGCCCCGGCAAAGGCCCCTTCCACCTGGCGAAACCGGTCATGACTTTCGGCCGTCGCCCCGTCGAGACTGATCGAGACCCGCTGGATTCCGCTGGCTTTCAGGCGGGCGGCTTTCTCCGCATCCAGGAGGGTCCCGTTGGGAGCCATCACCATGCGCAGCCCCCGGCGGGTCCCGTAGCCGGCCAGATCATAGATATCCGGGCGAAGGAGCGGTTCCCCGCCGGTGAGGATGACCACAGGCTGACCGAAGGAAACGATCTCATCGATCAGGCTGAGGGCTTCGTCGGTATTCATCTCTCCCGGGTAAGGGCCCCGCTGCGCTGCCGCCCGGCAGTGGATGCAATTGAGGTTGCAGGAGCGAGTGACCTCCCAGGCGATCATCCGCAAATCGGGAACCTTCAGGATCCCTGTTTTATCCGATTTCCTCGGGGGGTCGCTTTCTTCGATCATATTCCCCAATGGACTCTAAATTGAAATTCGAAATCCCAAGCACCAAATTCCAAACAATCTTCAAAATCAAATAATCAAAAGACATTTTTCTCTTAGAATTTGAATTTCGGTCATTTTCCTTTTATTTGGGATTGGGGATTGGGTGCTTGGAATTTGTTCTTTCTATTCCGATTTCTTGATCGGTAAGGTAACAGGCCGGGTCGGGCGCCCACAGGTCTCCGGTTATCGCCTCGGCCCGGACCCGGAAATTTCCTGCGCAGACCCCCAAGAAGTGGCAGGAAGCGCAGCGCCCGGTGACGTGTTTCTTTTTCTCTTTCAGTTTAGCCATCAGGGGATTGCTCACGTCCATCCATACCCGGCTGAAAGGCCGCTGTCGCACGTTGCCGAAGGAATAATGCCTCCAGAACTGATCGGCATGGACCGAGCCGTCCCAACTCACGCAGCCGATTCCCACTCCGGAGCTGTTTCCCCCGTTCATCCCCAGGAGGTCCATGACCTCTCCGGAGCGAGGAGACCCTTCCCGCACCATGCGCAGATAAAGGTAAGGGCCATCCGAGTGGTTGTCCACCGTTAGCACCTCAATGGCTTTATTTCGGTCGTGGAGGTCCCGGGTCCGGTCGATGATGAGGTCAACCGCCTCGCGGGTTTCAGCGGCGTCGAGGTCTTCCTTGATCAGCTCACTTCCCCGCCCTGCGTACACCAGATGGTAGAAACAGACTCGCGGGATATTTTCCTTCTCTAAAAGGTCGAAAATCCCCGGAATGTCCTGGGCATTGCGGCGGTTGATGGTGAATCGCAGTCCCACCTTGATCCCCGCCCCCTGGCAGTTGCGGATTCCCCCGAGGGCTGCCTGGAAGGCCCCTTTCACCCCCCGGAAGCGGTCATTGGTCTCTTCCATTCCGTCCAGGCTTACTCCCACGTAGGAAAGGCCGATCTTTTTCAATTTTCGGGCCATATCCTGGGTTATGAGGGTTCCATTAGTCGAGATGACCGCGCGCATCCCCAAGTCTGTAGCTAGCTGGGCCAGGTCGAGGAGGTCTTTCCGCAATAAAGGTTCGCCCCCCGAAAAGAGAATAACCGGGGACCCGAACTGAGCCAGGTCCTTTATGAGCGCCCTCCCCTCCTCCCCGGACAGTTCTCCGCTGTATTCCCGGTTTTGGGAATGGGAGTAGCAGTGGATGCACTTCAGGTTGCATCTTTGCCCTACGTTCCACACCACCACCGGTTTCTTATCTTCGGAAAACTGGAGGAGGTGGGAAGGGAGTTTACCCGAATGCCTCCCGTAGCGCAGGGGGTCAGAGGCTTCCACAGTCCCGCAGTACAATTTCGAAATACCGATCATGGGAAAACACCTGGCTTTCAGCCAGAACTCTCTGTAACCGGACCGCTGAAAGCTGAATGCTGATCGCTTCTTTTAAAATACTCCACCAGGGCCTGGACCAGTGCGGGAATCGTGTATTCCGCCGGCATGACCGCGGTCTCGATTCCCAAGGCTTTGGCTTTCTCGGCGGTAATCGGCCCGATCGAAGCCACCGGAATTCCGGCAATCAGCTCCCGGGCTTCCTCCCGGCCGAGCATTTCCACAAAGTTGGCAACCGTGGAAGAGCTGGTAAAGGTGATGGCCGAGACATCTCTTTTTTTCAGTATCTCACGGACCTCGGCGACATTTTCTTTCGGAAGCACGGTCCGGTAGACTTCCACCACATCCACCACCGCCCCGGCTTTCCGCAGCTCCTCCGGAAGGATATCCCGGGCCACCTTGGCCCGGGGAATTAGAATACTTTTGGCCTTCAGCTTTTTTTTCCTAAGGCCCTCAAAAACCGCCTCGGCCCGGTATTCCTGGGGTACAAAATTCACCCGGACCTTCAGGGCTTCCAGGGCTTCCGCGGTCTTGGGACCGATCGCACATACCCGCGGGCCTTTCAAATCCCTCACGTCCCGGCCGAGGGCCAGGAGCCGATCCACAAAGGACCTCACCCCGTTCACGCTGGTGAATATGATCCAATCATACCGGATCAGCTGCTGGATGCAATGATCGGCGTCAGTCCAGCTTTCGGGCGGAAGGATCCCGATGGTGGGAAACTCGACGGGAATCGCCCCCAGGACCCGCAATCTCTCGGACAGGTCGCTCGCCTGCTCCCGGGCCCGGGTCACCAGGACTTTTTTCCCGAAGAGGGGAAGCGTTTCGAACCAGTTCAGCCTCTCCCGGAGGGCCACTACCTCACCTACCAGGATGATCACCGGAGGTTTGATTTTGCGGGACCGGGCGGTCTCGCCGATGTTGGAAAGATTCCCTAGAATGGTTTCCTGCTCGGGAAGGGTTCCCCAGCGGATCAATGCCACGGGGGTCTCCGGGGCGCGGCCGTTCTTCATCAATTCCTGAGCGATCCGGCTCAGGTTTCCCACCCCCATGAGGAAAACCAGCGTTCCGATCCCGGTGGAAATCTTGTCCCAGGCAATCTTCGATTCTTCCTTGGTCGGGTCTTCGTGGCCGGTGATAAACGCCACGGTCGAAGTGTAATCGCGATGGGTCAGGGGAATGCCGGCGTAGGCCGGCGCGGCGATCGCCGAGGTGACCCCGGGAACGATCTCGAAGGGAATGCCGGCCCTAGCAAGTTCCTCTGCTTCTTCCCCGCCGCGGCCGAAAATAAAGGGGTCCCCTCCTTTCAGGCGGACCACCGACTTCCCTTCCTTGGCCTTGGCGACGATCAAGTCATTGATCTGATCCTGCGGCAGGGTGTGGTCGCCCCCTTTCTTTCCTACGTAGACCTTTTCCACGCCTTCCCGGATGCACCCCAGCAGTTGTTCATTGGCCAGGAAGTCATAGACGACCACGTCCGCTTTTTCCAGGCATTTGAGCCCCTTGACGGTGATCAGTCCCGGGTCTCCGGGACCCGCTCCGATGAGGTAGACTTTTCCCTTGCTCATCCTTTTTTGTAGACCTCTCGCAAAATTTCTTCGGCTCCCCTGCCCAGGAGTTCCTCGGCCAGTCGCACGCCCAATTCTGTATTCTTTTCCAGGGGCCCTTCCACTTTCCCCTTTACCACTCTCCTGCCGTCCACTCCGGCAACCAGGCCGGTCAAAACAAGCCTTCCGGAAAAAATCCTGGCCAGGCCCGCGATGGGGACCTGGCACCCGCCTTCCAGTCTCTGCAGAAAGGCCCGCTCCGCCAGGACCGAAATCCGGGTCGGAGGGTGGTCCAAGGGCGTCACAGCTCGACGGGTTCGCTCATCCTCTTCCCGGGTTTCAATCGCCAGCGCCCCCTGGCCGATCGCCGGGACCATGGTTTCAGGGTCGAAAAATTCCGAGGCCCGCTCCCCCCATTCCATCCTGTTCAGCCCGGCAGCGGCCAGAATCACCGCATCGAGATTCATGGCCGTGAGCTTTTTGAGACGGGTGTCCAGATTCCCGCGAAGAGGAATGACCTCCAGGTCAGGCCTCAGGTTCAGCAGCTGAGCCTTTCTTCTGAGGCTGCCTGTTCCTACCTTCCCCCCTTGGGGGATATGCTCAAATCTCTTCCCTCCCTGGGATACCAGGGCGTCCCGGGGGTCTTCCCTTTCGGGAAAGGCCGCCAGGGCAAGGCCTTCGGGAATCACAGCCGGCAGGTCCTTGGCGCTGTGGACCGCAAGGTCTACTTCCTTCCGGGTCAATGCCTCTTCTATCTCCTTGACAAATAATCCCTTTCCACCGACCTGAAAAAGAGGGATGTCAAGCTTGTCACCGGTGGTCTTGATATGGACCAGGGTTATGGTGATATCGGGATTTAACATTTCTACCCGTTCCTTCACCCAATGGGCCTGCTGCAGGGCTAGAAGGCTTGCCCGTGTGCCCAGGCGAAGTTCAATTTTCCTTGACCGGTCTTTCATCTGCCCTTCACCACTTCAGCCC
>Ga0113563_10001412_pt1 | contig 13641 bp, 10 predicted proteins | sample Mud3Dept3metaG_FD_80117 | JGI IMG/M metagenome (GOLD analysis project Ga0113563, IMG submission 80117) | Freshwater wetland microbial communities from Ohio, USA, analyzing the effect of biotic and abiotic controls - Mud 3 Core 4 Depth 3... | ecosystem: Environmental > Aquatic > Freshwater >...
AATTAAGCTTTCTCCCGGCCCTTTTTGGCTTCGGCGCCTTCTTTCTTGCCCGGGCAACAAGAAAACGGGTCTGAACGACCAACGAATTTAGAGATGATTCTCATTTTTTTTGACTTGTTGTCACTCACATTCACACCCACACGGACGCTTTTTCCTTTAAGGCATTTCCATTGAAGGCCTATTTGGACATCGAGACTTCCTTCGGGAAGGAAATCACCGTCATCGGCATCTTCATCCCGCCCGACCGGGTTGTTCAGCTCGTGGGGGAGGATGTGAACTGGACCAACCTCTGGAACGCTCTTGATGGGGTAACCCGGATCTTGACCTACAACGGGGCGCGGTTCGACTTGCCCGTGATCCGCCAGGCGGTCCGGCTCGATTTAACCAGGTTTTTCGAGTGCCGCGACCTGATGTTCGACTGCTGGAAAGAAAACCTCTACGGAGGGCTGAAAAAAGTGGAGGAGAAGTTAGGCATTGAACGCCTCTCCAAGGGGATCGACGGGATCGAAGCCATGCGACTATGGGAGCGCTTCCGCCGCTACCGGGACGAAGAGGCCCTGCGGTCGCTCCTCGAATACAACCGGGAAGACATTGTAAATCTCTACCACCTCGAGGCGTGTTTAGGGCGCCTGCAGGGAAAAAAAGATTGACTTATTTTTTTAGTTGTAATATTGATGAATTCGTAAAAAGTCTGTAAAACGATGGTTTCGTAAAAAGCTCCAGATGCAAGGCGCGCAAAAACTGAGGAGTGAGGCGTAATTACAGGTGCGCCGCAACGACGAAGTTGAAGCGCAATCCCGCTCCGAGCGGGACAGATGGACTTTTTACGAAACCATCAACCTTGGATTGAGAAAAAAATGAGTTAGCCGGCCTTGCTGACATTGATGTATTTGCTGCCCGGGCGCCTGTGATCCTGCAGCGGCATTGCGTTGCTGAATGCATAATAAACGGGGTGTGAAGAGTGGATATCAAAAGGTCTTATTATGAAGACATCGAGCTCTTCCGAAGCAAAACCACCCTTTTCTGGTCCCTCCTTTTTCTTATTTTCCTCATCTTTCTTCCCTGGATCGTGGCCCAAACGCACGTTTTGGGCCTATCCGTTTACCTTCTCAACCTGATCATCATTCACGCCATCGTGGCGATCGGTCTGAACATCCTGGTCGGTTACACCGGGCAGATTTCCCTGGGTCACGCCGGCTTCTTTGCGATCGGGGCCTTCACCACGGTTATGTTCGTGGGCCAATTGGGCATCCCGCTGATTCTGGCTCTGCCCTTGGGGGCTTTCATCTCCGCCATCTTCGGTTTCCTGCTTGGCCTGCCTTCCCTGCGCCTGGAAGGCCCCTATTTAGCCATCGCCACCATGGGCTTCGGCATGGCGGTGACCACCATCATCAAACACACCGAGTTCTTCGGCGGCCGCATGGGTCTTCAAGCCCCCAAGCTCTACCTCTTCGACACCGCTCTGAAGGACATTCATTTTTATTATATCATCGCCGGGGTTGCTGTCGTTCTCGCGATCGCCGCGATCAAATTGTTCAAAACGAAGGTAGGCCGAGCCTTCATTGCCATCCGCGACAGCGACATCGCCGCGGAGACGATGGGCGTCAACCTCAGCTATTACAAAACCCTGGCTTTCGCCGTAAGCGCTTTCTACACCGGGATTGCCGGCGGCCTCTACGCCTTTATCCTCGGATTCATCAACCCGGAGAGTTTTCACATCATCATGTCCATCACCTTCCTGGCCATGGTGGTGGTCGGGGGCGTCGGGTCCATCATGGGGTCCATCGCCGGCGCCGTCCTCATGACCTACCTGGATGTGAAGCTGCAGGCCATTCAGGACATCCCGGGACTGGGGGCCATCCTGGTGAAATTTTCGGAAGAATACATGACCATGGCCGGGATTTCGAACGTAGCCATTATCGTCTACGGTTTGATCATGATCCTGATCGTTCTCTTCGAGCCCTTAGGGATTTTCGGGCTCTGGATCCGGACGAAGAAATACTGGAAAACGTATCCGTTCTAAAAGCCGCAAGGCGCGAGAGCGTCAGGGGTTGGAAAAGCGTTCCCCCCCTCGCGACTCCGACTTGCGACTTACGGTTTTTTTAAGGAGGCGGAATGCTCGGGCAACTCATCGTCAGCGGCCTGGCCGTGGGATTCTGTTACGCTCTTTTAGCCCTGGCCATGGTCATCATTTACAAGACTTCGGAGGTCCTGAACTTCGCCCAGGGGGAGATGGCCATGATCAGCGCCTTCGTGGCCTTTCTGGTTTTGGACACCTACCAGTTCTCCTTTCCGGTGGGCCTCCTCCTGACGCTCCTGTTTGCCGCCGCCTTAGGGGCCGTTCTGGAATTTGTCTTTATGCGCCAGGCCAAGAATCCCACCCTCATCGGCCTCATCATCATCACCCTCGGGTTTGAGATGATCCTGATGGGCATTGCCGGGTGGAAGTGGGGGCCGGACCAGAGGTCGATGCCGTTTCCCGTGCCCAGCTTTGAAACCTACAACTTCTTCGGGTTGGTGATCAGTAAAATTAATTTCTGGACCATCATTGTCTGCCTGGCTTTGATCGTGGTCCTGTTCCTCTTTTTCCAATATTCCAAATTGGGCACGGCCATGCGCGCCACCCAGCAAAACCAGCTGGTCGCCCGCCTCATGGGCATCCGCACGAAGTGGATCTTCTCCTTCACCTGGGCGATCAGCTCGATCATCGGGGCCGTGGCCGGCATGTTCATCGCCGCCCTGACCGTTCTGGACCCGCCGATGATGATGGACCCCTTGATGAAAGCATTTGCTTCCGCGGTCCTTGGGGGCATGACTAGCCTTCCGGGGGCGGCTCTGGGAGGAACTATCCTGGGGGTGGTGGAAAATCTTTTCGGAGGATACGTCTCCATGTCCTTCAAATCTGTCGTGGCCTTTGCCATCATCGTCCTGATGCTCTGCATCCGCCCCAGCGGGCTGTTGGGAAAACATTTCGTGAAGAAGGTATGACGGTTCGTAAGAAGTCCATCTGTCCCGCTCGGAGCGGGATTGCGCTTCAGCTTCGTCGTTGCGGCGCACCCGGTTGTGCGCCTCACTCCTCAGTTTTTGCGCGCCTTGCATCCGGAGCTTTTTACGAAACCATCAAATTGGGGAGAAAAATTCACCAGCCTCCGGCGAGAAAGCCGGGAGAGAGGAGGACGGAATGAAAAAGGTGTTTTTCTGGTTATCTTTCCTGTTGATTGGAGGTTCTTTGCTTTTCGCTGCGGATCTCGGCGCGCAGGCGGTCAGAGGAGTGACCGACACGGAGATTCTCGTGGGCCAGACCGGGCCCCAAACCGGACCCGCCGCCCTCTGGGGAGCGGTCGCCCGGGGCACCGGCTTGTACTTCAAGGGAATCAACGATGAAGGAGGGATTCACGGACGCAAGATCAAATACTTCTTGCGTGATGACTCCTATCAGCCGGCCAAGACTAAAGCCATCGGCAAGGAATTTGTGGAGCAGATCGGAGTTTTTGCTGTCGTCGGGTGCGTGGGGGTCGGACCCGGGATGAGCGTAAGGGACTATTATTCGGAAAACAAAGTCCTGATGGTGAGCTTCGGCTGCAGCGGGGTGACCAACTGGATCATTCCCCTCCAGAAATATATTTTCCCCATCTATCCCCTTTATATTCACGAAGGGTATGCGCTAACCGGCTATTTCGACAAACATTTGAAGTTCAAAAAGATTGCCATGTTCTATCAGAACGACGATTACGGCAAGCAGGGTCTGGAGGGGGTCGAGCATTACATCAAGGAAAACAATCTGCAATTGGTGACTACGGTGCCGGTGGAAGTCACGGAACGCGACCTCAGCTCCCATGCTCTCAAGCTGAAGGCTTCGGGCGCCGAGGCGGTCATCATGTGGGCCCTCCCCGCACATGGAGCCCTGCTTCTGGCGGAGTGCGCCAAGATTGGGTTTAAACCTCAGTGGGGAACCAGCAGCACCCTCTCCGACAGCATAGCGATGATGGGGATTACCAAAGGCCTCTGGGCCGGGATGATCCACTCCAACTTCGGCGAACCCCCGGATTCGAACCATCCCCTAATGGTCAAATACCGCGCCTGGCATCAGAAATTCGAACCGAAAGAGCGATGGTCGACATTCTATATTGCGGGGATGTTGTTTGGCGAACCCTTCGTGGAAGGACTCAGGCGGGCCGGACGGAATTTGACCCCTGAAACCTTTGTGGCGGCGATGGAAACGATTCGGGACTGGAGGGGGAGCGGCCTTCCCGTCACGTTCACACCCACAGACCACCAGGGAGGGAAACACGTTGTCTTCCAGCAGGTTCAAAAAGACGGCAGCATCAAAAACCTCACGGACTGGATCAGAATTACGAAATAAGGCGGTGGTTGGGTCAGGGTTTAGGGTCGGGGCTACTCATACTCTGAATTTTTAACTTCTTTGAGGGGGTTATGTCCCATTTGAAGGTTGAGAATCTTTCGATCAGCTTCGGGGGACTGCGGGCCCTGGGCGGGGTAAGCTTCGAAGTCCGGCCGGGGGAAATCTACTCGATCATCGGGCCCAACGGGGCGGGAAAGACCACGGTCTTCAACTGCATCAGCGGGATCTACAAGCCGAACGAGGGGAAAATTACCTTCAAGAATATGGACCTCACTCCGCTCAAACCCTACCAGGTGGCCCAGGCCGGGATTGCGCGCACATTCCAGAACATCGAGCTCTTTTCCCGCATGACCACCATGGACAACCTGATGCTGGGCCGGCACACCAAGATAAAAACCGGCCTCTGGGCCGGGGCCACCTTCCTGACCCCCAACTCGCGGGCGGCGAAGGAGGAAATCAAGCACCGAAGAAAGGTGGAGGATATTATCGATTTTCTGGAGCTGCAGGCGGCCCGGAACCAGTTTGTCATGAACCTCCCTTACGGCACCCAGAAATTGGTCGAACTGGGGCGCGCGTTGGCCCTGGAACCCGAAGTCCTTCTGCTGGACGAACCTTCGGCGGGCATGAACCTGGAGGAAAAAGAAAACCTGATTTTTTCCATCAAGGACATCCGGGACGATTTCGGCATCACGATCCTGCTCGTGGAGCACGACATGAATTTGGTCATGGATATTTCGGATCGCATTTTGGCTCTGAACTACGGGCAGGTCCTGGCGGAAGGTCTGCCGAAGGAAATCCAGAAGCACCCGGAGGTCCTGAAGGCTTACCTGGGGGAGGGATGATGGGGAGCATCCTGCAGGTCAAAAACATCGAAACTCTCTATTACGGGCTGATCAAGGCATTGCGGGGGATTTCCCTCGACATCCAGGAGGGGACCATTTCCGTGGTTCTCGGGGCTAACGGCGCCGGCAAGACCACGGCCCTCAAAACGATCATGGGGCTCCTGGAGGATCAGCCGGACAAGGGAACGATTGAGTTTCTGGGCAGGCGCATCGACCGAATGGATGCGGAGGATATCGTCAACTTAGGCATTGCCATGGTTCCCGAAGGGAGGGAGGTTTTCCCCGAGCTCTCGGTCAAGGAAAACCTGCAGATGGGGGCATACATCCGCAAGGACCGCAAGGGGATCCTGGAGGATCTGGACCGGGTGATCCGTTACTTTCCCATTCTCCAAACCCGTTCAAGCCAGCAGGCGGGGTACTTGAGCGGAGGGGAACAGCAGATGTTAGCCATCGGCCGGGCCCTCATGACCCGGCCCAAACTTCTTATGCTCGACGAGCCGTCCTTAGGGCTTTCCCCGATTTTAGTGCGGGAGATTTTCGGAATCATCCAGACCATCAACCAGGAGGGGACCACCATCCTCCTTGTGGAGCAGAACGCCCGGATGGCCCTGTCCATTGCTCATTTCGGTTATGTGTTGGAAACGGGCCGGATTGTGCTGGCCAACACGCCCCAGGCATTGATGGAGGACGAGGACGTCAAAGAGTTCTACTTGGGAATCAAGACCGACGTGGCGGAAAAAGGCTACCAGCGCTGGCGGCGGAAGAAAAGATGGCGGTGAATTTACTTCGCCCTTCCCCGCAGGACCAGATGCTCCAGCAGTAACACGGATAAAATGCCTACGACCATGCCGTTCTTGACCAGGGCCTGAAGCTCCGGGGGGAAAGTTTGGAAGAAGGCCTCCGGGAGGAACGGCACGGTTCCCCCGAGAAGAATCGGGATCCCGATTACGAGGTAATCCCTTCCATCCAAAGGACGCCCGGAACGCGTCAGGACGGAAATTCCTGCTCCCACCTGGGCGGCCATCCCGGCGAGCATGGCCGAACCGATGACGGAAAACGGGATAGCTGAAAAAAGGGCCAGGGCCTTCTGGAAAAACGCCAGGCCCAGGAGCAGAAACCCGCAGACAGTGACCGCGTAGCGGGTGCCTACGCGCGTCACCAGAATCACCCCCGGGCTGATTCCGAAACTCACGGTCCCGATCACCCCGCACCCGCCGGCCAGGAGACCGCCGACCCCGGTAAGCCCGATTCCCCGAGCGACTCTCTTTTCCGTTTCATTTTTCCCGACAACCTCGCCGACGCTGTAGATACTGCCTACGCCGTTTACGATCACGGCCACATAAGCCACGAGGAAAGACAGGGAGGCGGCGAAGGAGAAACGGGGAAGGCCGGGAAAGAAGGGCGCGGGGATCGAAAACCAGGGGGCCCGGGCTAAGTCCGGGAAAGCCGCGCGGCCGGCGAGCGCCAAAAGGAGAGTCCCCAGAAGGATTCCAAGTAAGAGCGAAATCGTTTTCGGAAATCCTTTCAGGCGGTAGCTGAAGAAGGCGATGGCGCCCATGACAATCAGGGAAACAACGAACACGACGATGTCACCGGGCTCCCCCGGGCGGGTTTGAATGATCATCGGGCCTAAGTAGGGAAGGAGGGTGACGGCGATCAGGATCAGGATGACCCCGACAACGTTGTCCGTCATGAACCGCTGCAGGTAGCGCATCAAGCCGAAGGCGCTGAGCAGCAGGAGAAAGAGCCCTCCCGCCAGCATCCCGCCCTGGATGGCGGGCAAACCTTGGGGGGCGATAATGACGAAACTGAGAAGGAGCGCGGAGGAGGGGCCGTCCAGAAGGGGAAGCCTGTGGCCCCAGAGGGTTTGCAGGATCATCAGGGTCCCGGTAACGACCAGCATTCTCTGGAAGAAGAGAACGGACTCTTCTTCCCGAATCCCGAGATAGTTGACGGAAATCCCGGAAATAATGGCGAGGGTGGGAAGGAAAATCAGGGCCCACTGAAGCCCGTAGAGCAGATTTCTGGGCCAGGGCGGGAGATCATTTAGACCATAATTTAAGCCGGTTTTGGAGGCCATTATCTTCTCTTCCGCCTTCAATAAACCCTGAAAAGGGAAAACCCGAAATCGGGGGTGACCGGCGGCAAATCCGGGACGGCGGCAATGCAAGCCTGCTATAATATACCGATGATCGGGCGATTTCTCATCATCTTTTTTCTGCTTCTCCCCCTTGCTCCCGCCTCGGCCCGGGACACCGCTGAAACACCTCTCGAATATGACCTGCGAGTCTCTTTCGACGTTCCCTCCTCCAAGATCCTGGGAACCGCCCGGATTCAAATTCCCCGGGAGCAGGAATTAAAACTCTTTACGAACCACTTGAAAATCATTTCCGTGGCTTTCAAGGGTGCACCTTTTGCCTTTCGGGAAAAGGGAAAATCCCTGATCCTTTCTCTTCCTGCAGAGGGCGAACTGGAAATTCGATATGAGGGGATTTTCAAGGGGGACCGGTCTTCCCTGGATCCCGATAATCTCCGATTTCCCAGCGCCATCGACAAACGCGGCCTATGGCTGACCGGAACCTGGTATCCCCGGCCGGAAAGCACGGCCCGCTACCAACTCCAGGCCCTGCTTCCGAAAGGATATGAAGCCGTTTCCGAGGCTGAGGAGGTTGATAAGGAAACCCGGAGGGATGAAACTCTCTTTTCCTTTCGTTTCCCCCATCCCCTGGAATCGTTGAACCTCATCGCCACGGACCGGTATTTCATCGGCAAGGCTGAGTACCGGGATGTGGAAATCTTCACTTATTTCTTTGAGAACAACAGGCCCTTATCCGCGAATTACCTGGATCGCACGCGAAAATACCTGCAGCTGTATGAAGGGCTTTTGGGCCGATATCCTTACAAACGGTTTGCGGTCGTGGAAAACTTCCTGCCCACCGGCTACGCCATGCCGACCTTCACGCTTCTGGGAAGCGGGGTGATCAGGCTTCCCTTTATTGTGGAGACTTCCCTGGGGCACGAAATCCTCCACCAGTGGTTTGGAAGCCTGGTTTTCAGCGATTATGCCGGCGGGAATTGGACGGAGGGATTGACCACGTACCTGGCCGACCATTTTTACGAAGAGGAGAAAGGGAGCGGATGGGAGTATCGCAAGAAGATTCTCATCGATTATCAAAGCTACGTCAATGCCGGGAATGACTTTCCCTTGCAGGAATTCCAATCACGCCGCGATGGAGCAACAGAAGCTGTCGGCTACGGGAAGGGTCTCCTGTTTTTTCATATGCTCAGGAAGTGGACCGGGGAGAATCACTTCTTTCCTGCGCTTAGAACCTTTATTGAGGAAAACCGCTTTCGCCGGGCCTCGTGGGCCGATCTCGAGAGGGCCTTTGAGAAGCAATCGGGTAAAGATTTGGGCCCCTTCTTCAACAGATGGGTCCGGGGAAAGGGGGTTTTGGACCTGGAATTTGAGCCGGGGATCCGAATCAATCCGCCAGCCGGCCCTTATCATATCGTAATGTCTGTCCGGCAAAGAGGATTGAGCCGTCCCTTCATCCTGCCCGTTTCTTTCTATACCAGCCGGGGAAAGACCCAGAAGCATTTCCCGATCGGCGAGGAAAAGACAAAACTGGAGGTCGTGCTTGAGGACCCTCCTTTCAAAGCCGTAATCGACGAGGATTACGACCTGGCCCGAAAGCTCACCCCCAGGGAGATTCCGCCGGTCGCGGCCATGCTTCTGGGGGACAAGCAGACTTTGGCCATCCGCCCCGTTTCCCAGGAAGAACGCTATGCCGGGGTCATCGCGGGACTCCAGCAAAGGGGGGTGATTCTGCGGGACAGCCGAGGGGTATCGGCCGATGATCTAAAAAACTCCTCGGCCCTTTTCCTGGGAAGCGGCCACCCCCTGGTCGCCCAGTGGTTTGCGGACTTTCCGGAGGATGCGGGTTTCAGCCTGGCGGTGAAAAAAAACCCCTGGAACCCGGAGAAGGTTATCGGCCTGGTCCGGGCCAAATCCCGGGAGGAGGCGGATGCGGCTTTTCCGAAGATCCGCCACTACGGGAAATACAGCCGGATCGCTTTTAACTCGGGAAATAACATATTGAAAGAAGTGGAACCCAGCGAAAGAGGAATCACTCGGAAGCTTTTCGATGAACCTATGGCAGTTGAAATCGCGAAGATGAAAAGCCTGCCGGAGATCCTGGACCAGGCGGGCGAGCGAAAGATCATTTACCTCGGCGAGAGCCACGATCAGTTTTCCCACCACCTCATGCAGCTGGAAGTCATCAAGGAGCTGCACCGGAGGGGGAAAAGGATGGCCATCGGCATGGAGATGTTTCAGCAGCCTTTCCAAAAGGCCCTGGATGATTATATCGCCGGAAGAATTGATGAGCGAGAATTATTGAAAAGAAGCGAGTATTTCAGACGCTGGGGTTTTGACTTCGCCCTGTACCGGCCGATCCTCCGGTTTGCCCGGGAGAAAAAAATCCCCGTGGTGGCCCTGAATGCCCCTAAAGAAATTACGGAAAAAGTCGCCAAGGGAGGGCTGGATGTACTGACGGCTGAAGAGAAAGGGAAAATTCCCTCGGCGATGGATTTTGCGGATGAGGGCTATAAGGAACGCCTGCGGAAAACGTTCGAAGAACACAAATCATTCGGGGTCAGGAACCTTGATTTTTTCATCCAGGCGCAGATCCTTTGGGACGAGGCTATGGCCGAAGCGATCGATGCCTTTCTGAAAGGGAACCCAGAACGGCAGATGGTGGTCCTGGCCGGAAGCGGGCACGTGGCTTTCGGTTCGGGAATCCCCAAGAGGTGCTTCCGCCGTAACGGATTTTCGTACTCCGTCACCCTGAATGAAGGGCCTATGGAGAAGAATTCCGCCGATTTCGTCTTGTTCCCCGGTTCCGTTTCCTTCGAGGGTTCGCCGAAGCTCATGATCATGCTGAAAGAGGAAAGAGACGGGTTGACGGTTTCCGAAATTTCCGAGGAGAGTGTTTCCCGGAAGGCGGGGATGCAGGAGGGGGATATCATCCTCGCGCTGGACGAGCAGCCCGTTCTGAATTTGGAGGATGTCCGCCTGGAGCTCGCTTTTCGCAAAAAAGGGGAGCAGATCCGGGTTAAGGTTCGCCGGGAGGAATCCTCCGGGGAGAAAAAAGAGATTACCTTGCAGGTGACCCTCTGACGGCCCGGTTCGTTTTTTCCTTTCCCGGGGAAAAGGGAATATTTTTGCTCCTTGCTTCCCTCCTGAACTCAGTGCTATAGTTCAGCCGGTCTTTGGAGCGTTGTCGGTATTTTTGTGGCTCTCCCTTCCATTGATTCTAAACCTTTTATCTTTCTGAGCTTGGGCGTTTTCAAGGATAGGGGTATTTTTAACTTTTGCCTTGATCCTTTTCCTTTCTGCCGGACGCTGGGCACGTGAGAGAGAGGCCGAAGCGCCGTGGCAAACATTTCCCAATGATTCTGAGCCATTTTTATCGAAAGGGAGGACGCCATGAAGAATTTCAAATGCTGGCCGAAGGTCAATCCCCGTTCCCTGAATTACCCTGAAATCCCCATCCACCAAATTTTGCGTTCCACCGCCGCGAAGCTGCCTTTCCGGATCGCCCTCGTTTTCGATTCCCTGGAAATCACCTACAGTGAGCTTCTGACTTTATGCGAACGTTTCGCCAACGCCCTGGCCGGGCTCGGAGTCAAAAAAGGGGACCGGGTGGCCATCCACCTCCCGAACTCGCCCCAGTTTGCCATCGCTTACTATGCAACCCTGATGAACGGCGCCGTCTTTACCCCCTGCAGTCCCCTGATGGTGGAAAGGGAGATGGAGCTTCAGCTCAACGACGCGGGGGCGGAGACCATCATTACCCTGGATTTGTTCTACCCGATGGTTTCCAGGGTCGTTCCGAAGTCCCCTCTTAAAAACGTGATAGTCGCCGCAATTGCCGATATCTTCCCACCCCTGCTGGCGGCCGTCAAGCCCCCGCTGGTGAAGAAAGAATTTCCCGGGACCCTGGATTTTACTTCCCTCCTGAAAGCCTATGAACCGAAGTCGCCGGAGGTTAAGATCGAACCCAAAAAAGATCTTGCCCACCTGGCTTACACGGGAGGGACGACCGGCGTTTCCAAGGGGGTGATGCTCACCCACTTCAATGTGGTGGCCAATGTTCTGCAGGTCGGGTACTGGAGCGGGGGAGGGGATGTGTCTTATAAGAACGGGGTCCTGGACGTGGTCCGGATGGAGGGGGACCGGGCAGAGGATCACTTCGCTCCTTTCGGCAAAGGAAAGGCTTTGGTGGTAGTCCCCTGGTTCCATGCCATGGGAACCGTGGGGTATCTTAATAGTCTGATCATGTCCGGAATGACTTTAATCGTGTTTCCCCGCTTCGATCCCGGCCAATACCTCCAGGCCATCGAGAAATACGAGGCGAACGTCATCGGCGGGGCTCCCCAGCTGTTCATCCCCCTGGTGAACCACCCGGACTTCAAGAAATACAACTTGTCGTCGGTCCGCCTGGTGGCTTCGGGGGCGGCGCCGCTTCCGGTCCCGGTGCTGAACCAGATGCTGCAGAATTTCAGCGGGGTGGTCGAGGGATACGGGCTGACCGAGGTTTCCATGGCGAGCAACCTGAATCCGCCTTATCGAGAGGGCGCCAAGCCGGGTTCGGTGGGCCTGCCGATTCATGATACGGAAGTCAAGATCGTAGACCTGGAGACGGGAACCCGGGTATTGCCGCCGGGGGAAGTGGGGGAAGTCTGCATCAAAGGCCCGCAGGTCATGCAGGGGTACTGGAACAAACCCGAAGAGACGAAGAACACCCTTCGCGACGGCTGGGTTTACACGGGGGACATCGGGCGGGAAGACGAAGACGGGTATTTTTACATCGTCGACCGCAAGAAGGACATGCTTATCTACAAGGGCTATAATGTTTATCCCCGGGACTTGGAGGAGGTGATGGCCAGGCACCCGGCGGTTCAGCAGTGCGCGGTGGTCGGGAAGAAGGACCTGGAGGCGGGGGAAGTTCCGGTGGCCTTTGTGGTCCTCAAGCAGGGGGCGTCGGCCACGGCCGAGGAACTGCTGGACTACTGCGCCCGAAACGTGTCGGCTTACAAAAAGATCCGCCAGATCGTTTTCAAACCCCAGCTTCCGGTGAGCGGGGCCGGGAAGATTCTGAAGACCGAGCTGAGAAGGGAACTGGGATAAAAAACCGCAAGGAGACCGCCGCAAAGCGCGCAGCCCAGAGCGATAAACGAATAAAATTTTCCCTCCTCTTCGACAATGGAGGGATGGGCGGGGGTGACGCTATACGATCTTTCTAAAGCTCTGAGGGATAGATGGGGGGATGAATTTATTCCCGGCCGCTTTTGACCGGGGCAGCGCCGGAAACGATCGGAGGCGCCTGAAAGTTTTCTCCCGGTTCACAGTAAGGAGCCGGCATGGCGGGGGCTCTCTTTTTTCCCCAGGTGAATTCGTACACCGCAAATCCGAGAACCGTGAGCCCGCAGACAATGAAAATGGGGTATAGATAAAGAATGGGCAGGAGTTCATACAGCCCTGAAAGGCCGAAGAAGATGAAAATGAAGGCGGCCGCCCATTTGATCGTTCTCTCGGGGATCTTTTTCCCGAGGATGATGCCCACGCCGATCCCAATGGCATCGGCGATCAGCATGGCGGTCGTGGTCCCGAGCCAAACCGCGAAAATCGACTGATATTCCGCCGCCAGGGCGACGGTGGTCAGCTGGGTTTTATCCCCCATTTCGGCGAGGAAAAAGGCTACGGCCGTGGTCCAGAAGGGGCTGAAGTTGAAGCGCTTGTCTTCCCCTGCGAGCGTGTCGCCGCGAAGGGTCCAAAACCCGAAGAGAATAAAGGAAGCGAAAGCAGCGATCCGGACATAGTCCAGGGGGATCAGCTGTGTGAGATAGGTTCCGGCAACCACGGCCAGGAAGTGATTACAGAGGGTGGCGGCAAAGACCCCCAGCATGACGGTCTGCCACCGAAAGCGGCAGGCCAGGGCCATGGCCAGGAGCTGGGTTTTATCTCCCATCTCCGCGAGGACCACGAAACCGATTGAAGCCAGCAACACGTTCATGAGAAAAATCCTTTTAAAAAGGAATGAGACTGCTTCAGTAAGGGAATTGCCGCCCTAAAGGTCGCGCTTGTGGGTCGAAGTCGGCGGCAAGGATAGCGTTTCCCCCGCATGTTGACCTCGCTCATCCGGGTAGTTCAAGCATATTCCGACGCTTCAAAAGCGTTGGCCTTCAATTGGTCAAAAATAACATAACCGTCCTTTATTTTCCATCCTAAAAGCCTTCCCGAAGTAACCCTTCAGTCACGGGTGGCCCGGAACAAGTTTTGTTGTGGCCTGGGGGTTCGGGCGGTACGCGCCGGAAGCATCGGCCGGGATGACCCGAGACTCGAAGAAAACACCGCTTCTCCGAAATGGGGGG
>Ga0113563_10001415_pt1 | contig 13630 bp, 14 predicted proteins | sample Mud3Dept3metaG_FD_80117 | JGI IMG/M metagenome (GOLD analysis project Ga0113563, IMG submission 80117) | Freshwater wetland microbial communities from Ohio, USA, analyzing the effect of biotic and abiotic controls - Mud 3 Core 4 Depth 3... | ecosystem: Environmental > Aquatic > Freshwater >...
AGAAACGGCGACTGGGGAGGAAACCAAAACAAACAGCGCCCCACACCCAGCCGCCAAAACCGGAATCGTTCAAGAACCTGAAAGGAGAGATCTACCTCTTAAGTTAACGGCATTGGGTCCGACCCAATTTAACAATTTACGGCTGGCCCGACTCAATTTCGACGGCTTCTTGCGCCATTCGGAGAATCCGCCCACACCGTTTTCAGCCGCCGGAGATGGCACCGAAGACGATATAGGGCTCGTTCCCGGAGGCGACCGTGTCGGGGAGCGGCGCATCGGGCGGTTCGTTCGAAAGGTCCAGGTCGCCGGCGTAGAAGCGCAGGAATGGCCTGCGCTTCGCCGTGACATGGTCACGGATGGTCCCCCGGAGCGCCGGATACCGGGCCTCCAAGGCGTCCAGGACCGATCGCTGGGTCGCCGGGGCCGTGACCTCAATCTGGACCTCCGCACCCGTGCGCGCAAGGGTTCGAAGATGAAAGGGGAGCATGATCCGGATCATTGCACTGTCTGGACCTCCACGGACAGCACGGCGGGAAGATCGCGGACGATCGGCGCCCAGGAATCCCCGGAGTCACCGGATGCGTATACCTGACCGCCGGTTGTGCCGAAATAAACCCCGCATGGATCGAGGCTGTCGACTGCCATGGCGTCGCGCAGGACGTTCACGTAGCAGTCGCGCTGCGGCAGCCCTTTGGAAAGCGCTTCCCACTCGTTTCCGCCCGTCCGGCTGCGGTAGACGCGCAGTTTTCCTTCGGGGGGATAGTGTTCGGAGTCGCTCTTGATCGGGACGACGTAGATGGTGTCCGGCTCATTGGCATGCACTTCGATCGGAAACCCGAAGTCGCTCGGCAGGTCGCCGCTGATGTTGCGCCATGATTCCCCGGCATCGTCGCTGCGCATGACGTTCCAGTGGAGTTGCATGAAAAGCACATGCGGGCGTGAGCGATGCCTTGCGATACGGTGAACGCAGTAGCCGACCTCGGCATCCGGGTCGGCGATGTACTGGGATTTCAGCCCCCGGTTGGCGGCCCGCCAGGTTTTGCCGGCATCGTCGGTGCGGAACACACCCGCCGCCGAAATGGCGATGAAGATCCGGCCGGGGGCATCAGGATCGAGCAGGATTGTATGCAGGCACATCCCTCCGGCGCCGGGCTGCCATCTCCCTCCTGATTCATGACGGCGAAGTGCAGGAAGTTCCTGCCAGGTCTGACCGCCGTCGGCGCTACGGAAAAGTGAAGCATCCTCCACTCCGGCGTACACAGTGTCCGGGTTTGCCGGCGAAGGTTCCAGGTGCCAGACGCGCTTGAATTCCCACGGGTGCGGCGTACCGTCGTACCACAGGTGGGTGCCGGGGACGCCATCGTACATGAATCTGTTATCTGCGGTCTCCCATGTCTGCCCGCCGTCGCGCGAGCGCTGAATCACCTGTCCGAACCAGCTGCTCCACTGCGACGCGTACAGCCGGTCTGGATCAACGGGAGATCCCTTGAGATGGTACACCTCCCAGCCGCCGAAGTGAGGCCCGCTGACCTCCCAACTCCGGCGCTTGCCGTCCGACGTCAGAATGAATGCTCCCTTTCTCGTGCCTACCAGTACTCGAATTCTGCTCATCGGTGTCTGCCTTTCGTTTTCCCGGCCGCGAAGGGCGGTACTTCCCTGAATTCAGAAGAACCCGAGCTGGAGTTTGGCGGCTTCCGACATCATGTCCGGATCCCAGGGCGGATCCCATACCAGATCCACCCTGGCGTCCGTCACGCCAGGCAATGCGGCGACTTTGCCCTCGACCTCCGGGACGAGCGAACCGGCCACAGGGCAGCCGGGGGAGGTAAGCGTCATGCGCACCAGCACACGGCCAGCCTGGTCCACATCTACCTGATACACAAGGCCGAGCTCGTAGATGTTGACGGGGATTTCGGGATCATAGACCGTGCGCAACACCTCGATCACCGCCTGTTCGATCTCCCCGGAGCCGCTGACGCGGCTGGGTGCCTCTTCTTCCGCGGGAGCTTTCGCCGGAGCCTCCGCGTTTTTCTTTCCCCTGAATAGATCTGCAATGCCCATGCCTGTCATTCCGTCGCAACGGTTTCTTCGCGTTCTTCCATCGCCGCGCGCATCGTGTGCCACGCAAGCGTGGCGCATTTCACGCGCACCGGGTATTCCCGCACGCCGGCGAACACCGCCAGCTTTCCCAGGCCGGACACATCGGAACCGGCCGGCGTCTTTCCCGTGACAAGATCGTGGAACCTCTCGAAGAACCCTTCCGCCTCAGCCTCGGTCTTGCCTTTCAGGCTTTCCGTCATCATCGAAGCCGACGCGGTCGAGATCGCACAGCCCGACCCCTCGAAGGCGATGTCCCGGATCACCCCGTTCTCGATGCGCAGGAACACGCTCACTTTGTCGCCGCACAGCGGGTTGAACCCTTCGGCGTGTTTGTTCGCGTCCCCGGGGCGGCGGCGGTTGCGCGGCTTTTTGTGGTGATCCAGGATCACCTGCTGGTAGAGTTCGCGAAGGTCCGGCATCAGGAAAACACCTCGGCCACTTTCCGGATCCCGGCCGCAAGCGCGTCGATCTCCTCACGGGTGTTGTAAAAGGCCAGCGAGGCCCGCGCGGTGGCCGGTACGTTGAAGTAGTCCATCACAGGCTGCGCGCAGTGATGGCCGGTGCGGATGGCGATCCCTTCCTGGTCCAGGATGGTGCCGACATCATGGGGATGCACGCCCTCGACCACGAAAGAAAGCACACCCGCCTTTTCCGCGGCCGTGCCGATCAACCGCACCCCGGGCAGGTTCGAGAACGCTTCGGTCGCATATCGCAGCAGGTCCTGCTCGTATTCGGCGATCCGGTCCAGGCCGATCGCCTCGAGATAGTCGATCGCGGCGCCCAGCGCGATGCCGCCCGCGATGTTCGGAGTCCCGGCCTCGAACTTGTACGGCAGGCGGTTGTAGACCGTCTTCTCGAACGTGACCGAGCTGATCATGTCGCCGCCGCCCTGGTATGGCGGCATGGCCTCGAGCAAGTGCTTCTTTCCGTACAGCACGCCTACTCCCGTCGGGCCGTACACCTTGTGCCCCGAAAAGACGTAAAAATCGCAGCCCAGGCGGGCCACATCCGCCTTCATGTGCGGCACCGCCTGCGCCCCGTCCACGAGCACGGGAATGTTGCGCCGGTGGGCCATCCCGATCATCCGTTCCACCGGAACCACGGTGCCGAGCGCATTCGACACGTGCGCGACGGAAACAAGCCGGGTGCGCGGGCGCAACAGGGATTCGTATTCTTCCAGCAGCAGTTCGCCCCGCATGTTCATCGGAACGACCCGGAGCCGTGCGCCTTTCTCCTCGCAGAGGATCTGCCACGGCACGATGTTGGAATGGTGTTCCAACGCGCTGATCAGGATCTCGTCCCCGCGCTCGAGAAGCGGCCGCACGTAGCTCTGCGCCACCAGGTTGATTCCCTCGGTCGCGCCGCGCACGAAGACGATCTCCGATTCGTCGGCCGCGTTGATGAAGCGCTTCACCCGGGTGCGGGAGTCTTCGTAGTTCCTTGTGGCGCGCTCGCTGAGCAGGTGCACGCCGCGATGGATGTTGGCGCAATCGCAGGTGTAGAACCGGACCATCGCGTCGATCACCGGCTGCGGCTTCTGGGTGGTCGCGGCGTTGTCCAGGTAGATCAGCGGCTTGCCGTACACTTCCTGGTGCAGGGCCGGAAAGTCGCCGCGGATCCTGCTCACCTCGAACCCCAGGCGCTCCTGGCTCCCTGGAATCCCGCCGGCAACACTCATCGCCGCACCTCCACTGCGTCAGTTCTGGACAAGCGCGCCAGCAGGTCCAGGTCGAGCCGGCACTGCAGAGGCTTGATCTTCACCGCGCCGAGGATTTCGGCGGCAAACGCGTAGGTCAGCAGCGTGCGGGCCGCATCTTCCCCGATGCCCCGCGAACGAAGGTAGAAGAGCTCCTCCTCCCTGAGCCGGCCGATCGTCGCGCCGTGCGTGCATTTGACGTCGTCGGCGAAGATTTCCAGCTGGGGTTTGGAATTCACAAGCGCTTCCTTCGAGAGCAGCAGGTTCTTGTTGGACTGCTTGGCATTGGTCTTCTGCGCGTCCGGACGGACGACGATCCTGCCGTGGAACACGCCCGTGGACCTGTCGTCGAGGATCCCCTTGTACACTTCCCGGCTGTTGCAGCGCGGCCTGGCATGAACGATGCTCGTGTGGTTGTCGACGTGCTGCCGGTTCCTGGTGACGTACAGCCCGTTGAGCGCCAGTTCGCCCCCCTCCCCGTCGAGGACCGCCGTTATGTCGTTTCGCGTCAGCAGGCCGCCGAGGGAAATGGAATGGGAGGAGATGGTGGAGCTCGCCGCCTGCTGCACCTGGAGAGCGCCAATGTGATATGCGTTCTCGCTTTCCTGCTGGAGCCGGTAGTGCGCGAGCGTGGCGCCGTCCCCGGCGACGATCTCGGTCACGGCGTTCGTAAAATAGGCGCCGTCGTGAGTGCTGACATAGCTTTCGATGACGCTGGCCTGGCTGCCGCTTCCCAGCACGATCAGGTTCCTGGGGTATGTTACGGTGGATTCGCCTTCCAAAGTGGATATGAAAAGCAGGTGAATGACCTTACTCAGCAAGGTCTCCGGAGGTATGCAGACGTATCCGCCGTCCATCATGCAGGCCGTGTTGAGCGCGGTAAAAGCGTTCTGCTGGAAACCTGCGTAGCGTGCGAGGTGCGGCTCGACATTCTTCGGCTCGGATTCCAGAGCTGCCGCCAGGCTGCCGGCCCTGACCCCCCTGGGAAGCGCAGCCGGGGTCGATAGCTCCCTGGAATAGAAGCCGTTCACAAAGACCAGGTTGCAGCAGTCCAGGTCACCAAGAACAAACTCGCCAAGCCTGGCGGCCGTAATCCCGTTGGTGCCCGGCTTCGACATCCGGAACGGGGCGGCGGCGATCGGGGCTACATTCGTCTCCCGCCACTCTTCGTCGCGAGTGGTCGGGAATCCCGATTCTTCAAACGACCGGATCGCCTGCCTGCGCAGGGTGCGCAACCATGGATGTCTTCCGCCCGGGCCGTCTTGATCCAGACCGGCAAAGTCAGTCAGCCAGGCGCTGTTTCCGTGTTGGATCCCAATCATTCTATGTCTGCCCTTTCAGTCCGGCTTCATTACGCCGAAGAACGCTGCCTTCGGACGCCGCCGGTACTTGCGATCAAGCCGAGCGCAAACTCGACCGGAGCTCGCCGGCGGCACACCGCCCTCCTGTCCAATGCGTTACATTCATGGCTCTCGCGTCATTGCCCGTTCAGGTCTTTCACGACATCGCCACACGGCTGTCCGCAGCGTTGTTTTCCACCCAGCCGTAACCCTTTTCTTCCAGCTCGAGAGCCAGCTCCTTGCCGCCCGACTTGACGATCCGCCCGTCCACGAGGACATGAACCCTGTCAGGGACGATGTAGTTCAGCAGACGCTGGTAGTGCGTGACCAGAAGGATGGCGCGGTCCGGGCTGCGCAGGGTGTTGACTCCGTGCGCGACGATCTTCAGGGCGTCGATGTCGAGCCCGGAATCGGTCTCGTCGAGAATAGCGAGCCGCGGCTCGAGGATGGACATCTGAAACACTTCGTTGCGTTTCTTCTCGCCGCCCGAAAACCCTTCATTGACCGCCCGGTTCATCAGGCTCTCGTCCATCTCCACCAGCCTCATCCGTTCCTTTGCCAGCTGGAGGAAATCGATGGCGTCCAGTTCCTCCAGACCTTTGTGCTTGCGGATGGCGTTAAGCGCGGTCTTGAGAAAGTACATGTTGCTCACTCCCGGAATCTCGACCGGGTATTGAAAACCGAGGAAAATCCCTGCCCGCGCGCGCATCTCCGGAGGCATCTCCAACAGATTTTGCCCGTCGAACACGATTTCCCCTTCCGTGACGTGGAAACCCTCGCGCCCCGCCAGGACGTTGGCAAGAGTGCTTTTGCCGGACCCGTTCGGACCCATGATCGCGTGGACCTCACCAGCTGCCAGACTCAGGTCGATCCCGCGCAGGATCTCGTTCTCTTCAATCCTGGCGTGTAAATTCCTTATTTCCAGCATATAACCTCTTCTTCACCCAACCGGGAAGCGCCCGGAATCGGTGTTGTTCCGTGTGCCTGAATCCACATCCTGATAAGCGTGGGAACGTGCGCCTAACCGACGCTCCCTTCCAGACTCACCCCCAGCAGCTTTTGAGCTTCGACGGCAAACTCCATGGGCAGCTCGCGGAACACTTCCTTGCAGAAGCCGTTTACGATCATCGAAACGGCAGCTTCGGAATCGATCCCCCGCTGCTGGCAATAAAAGATCTGGTCTTCGCCGATTTTCGATGTCGAAGCCTCGTGCTCCATCTGAGCGGTCGGGTTTTTGACCTCGATATATGGGAACGTGTGCGCTCCGCACTTGTCGCCGAGCAGCAGAGAATCGCATCGGGAGAAATTGCGGGCATTCTCGGCGCCTTTCAGGATCTTGACCATCCCGCGATAGGTGTTTTGCCCGTGCCCGGCGGAGATCCCTTTGGAGACGATCGTGCTCCGGGTGTTTTTCCCCATGTGGATCATCTTCGTCCCGGTATCCGCCTGCTGGTAGTTATTGGTCAAGGCGACGGAATAGAATTCCCCGACCGAGTTATCGCCGATCAACAGGCAGCTGGGATATTTCCAGGTGATCGCCGACCCGGTCTCCACCTGAGTCCACGAGATCCGGGAGTTCACGCCCAGGCACTTACCGCGCTTGGTGACAAAATTGTAGATGCCGCCCTTGCCGTCCTTGTCCCCCGGGTACCAGTTCTGGACCGTCGAGTACTTGATGCTCGCGTTGTTCAACGCCACGAGCTCCACAACCGCGGCGTGGAGCTGGTTCTCGTCGCGCATCGGCGCCGTGCAGCCCTCCAGATAGCTGACGTTGGCGCCCTCATCCGCAACGATCAGCGTTCGTTCGAATTGGCCCGTCGACGCGGCGTTGATCCGGAAATAGGTCGACAGTTCCATGGGGCAGCGTACCCCTTTGGGAACGTAGCAGAAGGAGCCGTCCGAAAAAACCGCCGAATTCAAGGCGGCAAAGAAGTTGTCGGTGTGGGGGACCACCGTTCCCAGATATCGCCGCACCAGGTCCGGGTGATGATGGACCGCATCCGAAAAGGAACAGAAAATGATCCCCAGTTCCGCCAGCTTTTCCTTGAAGGTTGTGGCAACGGAGACGCTGTCGAATACGGCGTCGACCGCCACGCCTGCGAGCAACTCCCTTTCCCTCAGAGGGATGCCCAGTTTTTCGTAGGTTTCCAGCAGTTGTGGGTCCACCTCTTCGAGACTCTTCGGTCTCGATCCCGTTTTCGGAGCCGAGTAGTAGCTGATGGCCTGATAGTCGATCGGAGGGTAGTGGACATTGCCCCACATGGGCTCCTTCATGGTCAGCCAGTGGCGGTAGGATTTCAATCGCCACTCGAGCATGAATTCGGGTTCGTTCTTTTTCGACGAGATGAGCCGGATGACGTCTTCACTCAAACCGCACGGGACGGTATCGGCTTCAATATCGGTCACGAAACCGTACTTGTATTCCTGGCTCGTGATCGCCTGGATTTTTTCCGTCGTGCTGCTCATGATGCATCTCCCAATACCGTGCCCGCAGGCACATCCCGAAGCCCCGGCATGGCGGGACCGGTGAGGTTCACCAGGGACTTCGCCAGCGGACGCGCCATTTCGGCAAGCGTAATCGATTCCAGCGCCTGATCGATGGCCCGATTTATCTGATGCCAGTTCGTGCGGACGGGGCATCCGGTTTCCAGTCCGCAGTCACCGCGGATCTTGTCGGTGCATTCGGTAACCGCGATCGGCCCTTCCAGCGCCCGGATGATCTGCGCAACCGTAATCGCCTCAGGCTTTCGCGCCAGTCCGTATCCTCCCTTGACGCCGCGCCGGGATTCGAGCAGTCCGCCCTTTGCCATCAGCTTCAGGATCTTGCTCACAACGGGCTGCGGAAGGCGAACGTCCCTTGCCATATCCCTTGCATTACAGGTCCCCACCCCCTGGCCCGCAAGGCGCGTCAGAATAATGATTCCGTAATCAGCCAGTTTGGTAACCCTGAGCATATAAACTTCTTATCAAAACAGTACTAATCTGGTCTTCAATCATTACAAGTATAGGAGCGAGCTCATGAAATGTCAAATATTCGAGGAGATTTTCGGGCTGCGAAATCAGGCGGATTCACAGACCGGACAGTGTGCTGGCTGCTTTGGTTTCGTGAAACTCCCTGATTGTCCGTTTTGGACCCGGACGCGGCAAAACTGGAAAACATTCTTAATAATAGCCGCATCCACAAAAAATGCTCGAATGCCGGGGTCCTAGTCCACGTCGAAGTCCAAATCCGGGACCGGAAATGAGCCGGCACCGGTCTAATCACTTGTGTCTGGGGCAAGGAGAGGGCGCGCGGGGTGTCGTCTATGGCCCGGCGTTTTCAATCTTGATGGGGATCATCACCATGACGGCTGCCGTGGCGATGAGGAGCAGTGTCAGAACCGGGAAGCCATACCATACCACGCGGAGCAGAAGCATGCTCCGTCGATCCCGACTGCGGTCGAGCAGGGGATATGCGACGGCAAGCAGTCCTGCCAGAACGGCAAAGCAGGACGAGATCATGAAAGTAATCCCCTGGGCAACCATTTGAATCTTCGCCGCGGAGAATCCTTGCAGGGCCTGGCCGATTCCAAGAAAGGACCCTAATATTCCAGTAAATGCAAATCCCGGCACCAGGGCTGTGCCGATGAAGGAGCTGCCCGAGAGAAGCGCAAGCGCGATCGTTCCGCCCAACACGACCAGCCAAGCAGGCCAATGCACGAACCAATCGACAGGCCGGTATGGTCCCGCCGGGACAGATGAAAAAAGGATCCAGAGGAACAGTCCAAGGAACAGGATGTATCCCAACCCGTGACTCCAGAATCCTGAGCTTTGCGGAGCCTGTTCCCATGTCTCTGCAGGGTCTGGAGTATCGGCAGTAGGGATTCCCAACCGGAATTTCAGGGAAATCATGCCGAAGATCGAAGCCAGGACAATTCCATAAGTTGTTGAGAGAAGTGCCCTTCCGAAGGCCGCCGGGAATCCGCTCAGCCCTCCGGTGTCCGAACAGACCTGGGTCACGAATCCGACCAGAGTTCCCAGCACTCCCAGGTTCACTGCATTCCGGGCCGCTGCCTCCCAGAAGTAGCAGGACCGGGCAGAATCACCGGCTTCGACGCTCCGGTTGGCTGCACGAGCGACAGACCGTCGGATCTCCGGCCATGGGAAGCCCATCAGCAAGAGCGCGATTTCCCCGCCGACCAGCAAAAGCACCCATTGCAGATCAAGCCAGTAGCCGGGGCCCCCGGAGAACGCCAGCACTGCAATCAGGAAGGCGGGCGACAGGATACTGATGAGCAAAGCATTCGTGTTGGATCGGCTGACGGAGGTAGACATCGCTTTCTCCTTATCGGGACTCCCTGTCGGGAATCGAAGCCTGCTGCCATTGAAACTTGGCGGTGAGAAGCGGCCGCGAGCGGACAAGCAACCCAGGTGAATCCGAATGGTATACCACCAGGCTGGCGGGAAATAACGTGCTCTGGTCGATCCGCACCAATGCACCCCGATCGCCGCCGCGCAAAATCACGGTGTAGTCCCCGGAAACCTTCTCTCCTGGCCCGGCAGGATCCGGTGCCAGCCATGGTCCTGAGAGGAGCCGGGCCAGCGCCGCCGGAGAGAGAAAATCCGCAACAGGTTCAAGCCTGGCATCCCGGGCTGGCGTCCCGCGCGGTTTTCCGGTCGGGATTAGTCCGGGCGGGCTGAGGACGCTGGTCCGGATCCTATCTGCCGCTACGGACAGGATCTCCATGCTTCCCGCAGCCCCGATTTCCACAATTGTGCCTGTGCCTTCGGCCCACGAGATCGAAAACAGAAGTGGATTTTCCCCTCCGTCGAACCTCTCCAAGCGGCAATGCATTTGGTTCGCGACGCGCAGCCTGCGAGCAACTGACGAAGCGGTCTGCTTCAGTGCGATGGAGTCGGCCAGGTAACTCGATGATTGTGCGATCCGCAGCGCTCCTCCGGTAATGAGCAATACGAGTGCGCTGCCCGCCAGAAGGAGTTTCTTCAGGCCGGGCGCAGTGAAAAGGTGCGGGAGGAAGACGTGCCGTGCGGACGCGATTCCATCGCGGGGCGCAGCGCTGGACTGAGATGCATGGAACCAGAGAGTCTCGAAGCGCCGGAGCATTTCTTCCTCGAGCCCGGCCGGCATGTCGTCCCGGAAAGTGCGGCGCAGCATTCCCTCCACGTCTTTTCCCGACAGCTTGCTCCGGCTCATTTTGTTGCCCCTTTCGCACTCTGCATTGGTTCGACAAGGTACGCCAGCATCCGTCTCAGTCTTGTCCTGCCGCGCATGACGTGAATCCGCGCCGTCGGCTCCGAACAGCCCAGAGATTGAGCAATCGAGGTATACGGCTGCCCATGGACGATGCGTAAGAGCACCGCCACAGCCTGCTTCTCGGGCAGGGCGGCGATGGCCCTGCGCATTTTCATTTCGAAATGAGCGGTCTCAAATGACCATGGCCCCGGGTCCTGCAGCTGGATTGCCGATTCTCCCTTACTCTCCGGTTGCTCCCGCCGCTGGAGTCGCAGGCTCTTGCGCAGCGCATCACAGGAGATGTCCGTTGTGATTTTCAGGATGAGTGCCTGGGGATTCGGATGACTGCGTATCTTCTCCCGGATGCGCCAGATCGCCGCCAGGGCGTCCTGAAGCGTGTCCTCTACGAGCTGGGGATTGCGCACGACCTGCCAGACGGCTCGCAGCATCCTGCCTTTCATGGGGGCAAGGATAGTTTCATAGAAGTCGTCATCTTCGTCCACGCGTTCCGCCTTGTCCATCTGGCGCGCTGCCGGCATCAGGCTCATGCTGGAAAGCATCATCGGGTATTGCAGCCCCGTCCCGGCATCGCAATTGCTCTGCCTGCCGGAGGCGCCGCCGAGGAGTGAGCTGCGGCGGTATTGTAACGCGAAGGAGGTCAAGGTAGTGAAACCTCAGAACGAATGAATGTCCCCGGGAACGTTCCGGGATCGGGCGGGGGTTCCAACCCGGCAGGTCTCTCCTGCAAGACTCCATGATTGGCCAACCTGGACCCAGACCTCGACCTGGACTTGGACCATCCTGTCCGAACCAAAGTGAGGAGCGCATGACATTATGCCTGTCTCACTGATTCATGCCAAATTCGGGTTCAGATCCGGGTCCAGGTCCAAGTCCAGATCCGGGAAATGTGGAGCATCGCAAGTGACACCTGGCTTATCTGATCACAGGGGTGACGACCAGCAAAACGAATGAGAGGATTTCGTCCGCCGCCTGGCCGGATTGCCCGGCTTCGATTTCGCGTACGCTCCGGTCGATGTGCTCGCGGGCAATGCGGGTGATTTCCTCGATCTCGCGCACTCCTTCGGGAAAAGCGAACTCCTTTCCTCCGTGAAGCGTTCGGTACGCCGCCTTCAGGGCCGATTCGCTCTCCGGACCGATGCGGTTCCCGGCAAATGTCCGGGATGCTTCCTGCATCTTTCCGCGGAAACCGGCGGGCAGCTTTGTGTCTTGATCTGCGATCATGCAGACAGCGTCGATGAGGGCGCTCAGGCTTTGGTGCACGTCTTCGGTCTTGGGGGATCCGGATAACAGCAACTTTGCCGCGGACTGGACTTCCGCAGCCAGGCCGCTGCGCTTCTGGGCTGCTCCGGCGGAACTTGATATCACGAAGAAAAACAAAATGCTGATCAGGATCGGGATTCGCAGTTTCATTTGTTACCTCCTCCCATATAACCGTTTGGGCTTTGCTCTGCGTTTACTCTGTTTTAGAGCGAGCGGGCTAAAGCCCGCTCTCACAGGAGAATAGCGCGGCCTTAGCCCGCTCTCTTTAAAACAGATGATTTCCCGATCCCCGGCCAATCCACTTCCCGCGCCTTCGCCCCCCCGGGACCAGAATGAATAACTGGCGCCGCGGCACGACTGGTACTGAGTGGGGAGGATAAAGAGTTCTGAAGCGTGGAGACCAAGGCCCGCACTCACTTGGCCGAAGCCCGCGCTCACCGGCTGGATGGATCGAGGGGATGGCTGATATGATAGGGATTGCCAAAAGGAGACGCGGAAAATAGAATTACGCGCTCAACCCAGGACAAGCAGGGCGAAGGGAGAATCGACGTGGAACAATCAGCTTCCCATACCTCCAGGCCGGTGGTTCTTTCGGGGATCCAGCCATCGGGGAACCTCCATCTCGGAAATTACTTCGGAGCGGTGCAGCAGTACCTGGAGTTCATCGACAAAGGGTTCCGCTGTTACTACTTTCTGGCCAACTATCATGCCCTCACGTCGCTTCGGGACCGGGACCGGCTGCTGTCGCTGACCAGGAGCACGGCTGCGGATTATCTTGCGCTCGGCCTGGTTCCGGAGCGGTGCACGATCTACCGGCACAGCGACGTGCAGGAAGTCTGCGAGTTACAGTGGATCCTCACGACGGTCACTCCGATGGGCCTCCTGGAAAGGGCGCACGCCTTCAAGGACAAGGTCGCGCAGGGCATCCCGGCCGATCACGGCCTCTTTGCGTATCCGGTGCTTCAGGCTGCGGACATCCTGATCGTGCGCGCCGATTTTGTCCCCGTCGGCCAGGACCAGAAGCAGCACATCGAGATCACCCGCGACATCGCGCAGTACTTCAACACCGCATACGGGGAAGTGCTTACCGTGCCGGAGCCTTATATCCCTGATTCTGTCGCCGTGGTTCCTGGGCGCGACGGGCGCAAGATGTCCAAGTCCTACAACAACACAATTGAGTTGTTCGCGCCCGAGGAGGAAGTCCGGCGCCAGGTTTTCTCCATTGTAACCGACTCGGCGACTGTCGCCGATCCAAAGGATCCGGAGCGCAACGCGCTCTATGCCATCCTGAAGCTATTCTGCACGCCCGACGAGCAGGTTCAGTGGGCAGATCGGTTCCGCAGTGGCGGCATGAGCTATCGCGAGGTCAAGCAGGCGATCTTCGAGCGCTTCATGGAGCGGTTCGGCCCGGCTCGGACGCGTCGGGTGGAACTCGAGAACCAGCCCGAGTATGTGGAAGATGTGATGCTTCGCGGCGCCGAACACGCCCGTCTGGCAACTCTTCCCCTCATGCGCCAGGTGCGCGACGCGGTCGGCATTCCCAATCCGTAACCTCAAAGGCTTCGACAGGATTTTCTCGGGAGATTCTTCGAGGTCCAGTTCTTATTGCAGGATAAAAGCACGGCCTTTGGTCGTGGGGCCCTGGAAGGCTCCGCCGTTCCCGCGCTCTGTTGAAATGGCAGGATGTGCGCAATACGACAACCCTCGGGATCGGAATCGGTATCGGGATCGCAATCGCTATCGGGAATCGATCTCGATATTTGTCACAGGTGACTTCAATGGGGCGGATTACGAAGCTACCTCGAATTCGATGCCGATTACGATCCCAATTCCGATGCCGAGCGTGGAGAGGATTTGACCCGCTTTGCGCTGGTTGTTGCCCACACGTGACACTGTGGGAGTGCACCGCCTGCCGGGTCCCTGTGAAACCCTGATGAGGCGCAGAGGGACGGCAGTCAGCAGCCACCCACGATCTGTGCC
>Ga0113563_10001416_pt1 | contig 13626 bp, 11 predicted proteins | sample Mud3Dept3metaG_FD_80117 | JGI IMG/M metagenome (GOLD analysis project Ga0113563, IMG submission 80117) | Freshwater wetland microbial communities from Ohio, USA, analyzing the effect of biotic and abiotic controls - Mud 3 Core 4 Depth 3... | ecosystem: Environmental > Aquatic > Freshwater >...
CTCTACGGCATTCCCAACTGCGACACGGTCCGAAAGGCGCGGCGCTGGCTCGACACGCAGGGCATCGCCTACCGGTTTCACGACTTCCGCAAGGACGGGCTCGACGAGGCGCGGCTCCGTGCCTGGGTCGTCGAGCTCGGCTGGGAGACACTGCTGAACCGCAGCGGCACGACCTGGCGCTCGGCGCCGGCCGACATCAAGGCCGGCCTGAATACCGAGACCGCGATTGCCTTCATGCTGCAGGCACCGGCGGCGATCAAGCGGCCCGTGCTCGACATCGGCGAGCAGCGCGTCGTCGGCTTCTCGGAAGCCCGCTACCAGTCGACTTTCAGCCGCTGACCGCGCCACGAGTCCCGCCGCCATGTCCGCAACCTTCGATCTCGCCTGCGAGCTGATCCGCCGCCCTTCGGTGACACCGGACGACAGTGGCTGCCAGCGGCTCTTGGCGGACCGGCTGCAGGCCCTCGGGTTCCGGATCGAGCCGATGCGCTTCGGTGACGTCGACAACCTGTGGGCGCGGCGCGGTGACGCGGGCCCGCTGTTCTGCTTCGCCGGGCACACCGACGTGGTGCCGCCCGGCCCCGCCGCCGGCTGGTCCTCACCCCCCTTCGAGCCCACCGTGCGGCTGGAACAGCTGCATGGCCGGGGCGCGGCGGACATGAAGGGCAGCCTCGCGGCGATGGTCACCGCGACCGAGGCCTTTGTCGCCGAGCGGCCCGCGCATCGCGGCTCGATCGCGGTCCTGCTGACGAGCGACGAGGAAGGCCCGGCGGTCGACGGCACGGCGCGCGTGATCGAGACGCTCGAGGCACGCGGCGAGAAGATCGACTGGTGCCTGGTAGGCGAGCCTACCAGCGACGGCCGCGTCGGCGACCTGGTAAAGAACGGGCGGCGCGGCTCGCTCAACGGCCGGCTGAGGGTGCTCGGCAAGCAGGGGCACGTCGCCTATCCGCAGCTCGCACTCAACCCGCTGCACGCCTTCGCCCCGGTCCTCGCGACGCTGGTGGCCACCGAGTGGGACCGTGGCAATGCCCATTTCCCGCCGACCACCTTCCAGGTCTCGAACCTGAACGCCGGCACCGGCGCGGAGAACGTGATACCCGGCGAGCTGACGGCATGGATCAACTTCCGGTTCTCGACAGAGGTCGACGCGCCCACGCTGCAGCGGCGGGTGGAAGACCAGCTCGATCGGGCCGGCCTGCGTTACGAGCTGGAATGGCGGTTGTCGGGCAACCCCTTCCTGACCCCGGCCGGTGAGCTGGTCGATGCGGCCCGCGCCGCCGTGCGCGCGGTCTGCGGTTACGACGCCGAGCTGTCCACCTCGGGAGGGACGTCGGACGGCCGCTTCATCGCCCCGACCGGCGCGCAGGTGCTCGAGCTGGGACCGCGCAACGCAACCATCCACCAGGCGGACGAGCGCGTCGGGCTCGACGAGCTCGACGCGCTGCACGCGATCTACCTCGAGATCCTGCGGCGGCTGCTATGACCCTGGAAGCCTCTTTGACGACCACCGAGGCGCGGGGATACGGAGAAAGCTAAAGTCCTTGGGGGCAAACACGCGCTCACCCAGCGGGTGCTCAGCATGCCGGTGACGACGCATCGATCCTTCAGCCTTCTCTGTGCCTCGGTGCGTCGGTGGTGAGAAATTCAGGATGGCGCGCTGATCTGCGCTGCGAGGTCCCGAAGCACGCCCGGCGGGTCGGGCGACTGGGTGACCGGCCGGCCGATCACCAGATAGTCGGCCCCCGCTGCGATCGCATCGGCTGGCGTCATGACCCGCTGCTGGTCGTCCAGCGCCGCGCTGACGGGCCGGATGCCGGGGGTCACGAGCAGGAAACCGGGGCCGATCGCCCTGCGGATCGACGCCGCCTCGCGCGGCGAGCAGACCACGCCATCCAGCCCGGCCGTCCTGGCCAGCGTCGCGAGCCGCAACGCGTTCGTCTCCGGGGCGCCGGCAAAGCCGACCTCCTCGATGTCGGACTGGCTCAGGCTGGTCAGCACGGTGACCGCAATCAGCAGGGGGCGATGCGAGCTGCGTACCAGCCGCTCGCGCGCCGCTTCCATCATCTTGCGGCCACCGGACGCGTGCACGTTCACCATCCACACGCCGAGGTCCGCTGCCGCAGCGCAGGCAGCCGCCACGGTGCTGGGGATGTCGTGGAACTTGAGATCGAGGAAGACGTCGAAACCGGCCTTCGTCAGCTCCCCGACGAAATGGGGCCCGTAGCGGGTGAACATCTCCTTTCCCACCTTGAGCCGGCACAGCGACGGATCGACGCGGCGCACCAGCTCCCGCGCGGGCCCGAGGTCGGCAAAGTCGAGGGCGACGATCACCCTGGGATCGGCGGTCGGCAGAGGCATGACGGTCTCCTGAATGCTCAGCCGTCCCGGTCGCGGACGGGCTTGATGCTGCTCCAGCTGCGGCAGCCGGGGCACTGCCAGTGCAGTGTCTTCGCGCCGAACCCGCACTTGGCGCATTGGTAGGCGGGGCGGCCTTCGACGAGGCGTTCCGCGACGGTGCGCAGGATCGGCAGCAGCTCGGGTGTGGTGGCCTGCGGCGAGGTTTCGGCGAGGCGGATCAGGCGCAGCAGCCCGGCGAGGCTGGGACGCGGCCCCAGGTGCTCCGCGACGAAGCGCAGCGCCTCGGCGTCGCCACGATCCTCCTGAACGAGATCGGTAAGCGCCAGCAGCACCGCGGTGTCCGACCGCTTCGCCAGCAGCTTTTCCAGAAACGTGAACAGCTCGTGCCGCTGGCCGAGCCGCTGATAGCACTCCGCCATCTGGGGCAGGACCTCGCCGAACAGCTCCGGATCCTGATCGGCGACGCGCTGGAACAGGCGGATCGCCGACCGGCAGTCGCCCCGCTCCATCTCGATCTCCGCCTGCAGCCAGGTCACGCGCACGAGGTCGCGGCTGGCCGCATGGGCCTTTTTCAGCAACTCCTCGGCGTGGGCGGGGTCCCGTGCGGCACGCGCCTGCTCGGCCATCTCGCAACAGTAGTGCGCACGCTCGAGACCCAGCGGCTCGCGGCTGACGGTCTCGAGGGCCTCGGTCACCTCGAGGCAGCGCTCCCAGTCCTTCTCCTGCTGGTAGATCACCCGCAGGTTCTGCAGGGCCTGCTCGGGAAACAGGCCGGTCTCACGCAGCTCGACGAAGAGACTTTCGGCACGATCGAACAGCCCTGCCCGCATGTAGTCCTGGCCGAGCTCCAGCAGCGCCTGGGCGCGCTCCTCCGGCGTGAGCGTCGGCCGTGCGATGAGGTTCTGATGGATGCGGATGGCGCGCTCCACTTCGCCGCGCCGCCGGAACAGGCTGCCCAGCGCGAGGTGGGTCTCGAACGTCTCGCTGTCGACCTCCAGCAACTGGACGAAGACGTCGATGGCCTTGTCCGGCTGCTCGTTGAGGAGGTAGTTGAGGCCGCGGAAATAGGCCGGGCTGCGCTCGCCCGGCGGGCACTCGCGTGGCCGGGCAGCACTGCGCCGGGCCGCGATCCACCCCGAGGCGGCGGCCACCGGCAATAACAACCAGAGCAGTTCCTGCATGGCCGGATGATACACAGCGCGGCTTCCGCCGACATCGCGCGGAGCCCATGCGATCTGCGCAGCCCCGGCGGATCGCGGCGGCGCAGCGGCGCGTCAGACGTACTCGTCGACGAGCCCTGGCAGCCCCCCGCCGTGGACGCGCACCGCGGGGTCGGGCTCGGGCGCGCCGGTGGCGGCGGCGACCCCGCGGGTCGAGCCACCGGCATGGCTGCGGTGGTCACCCTGCGATGCCTGGCTCGATGCGTCGCGCTGCCCGACATCGACGTTCACGATCTGCAGCTGGTGCTCGGCGAACAGCTCGCGCAGCCGCGGAATTGCCTGCTCGATCGCGTCCCGCGTCGCGCCGTGCGCGACGGTGAAGCTGACGCTGGCGTCCTGCCCGGTCAGCGAGAGGCGCACCTCGACCGGTCCGAGGTGCGGCGGGTTCAGCTTGACCTCGGCGCTCTGCAGCTGCTGGCCGATCAGCCACACGACACGCTCGCCGAAGGCCCGCTCCCAGCCCCGCTCGCCGACCGGGATGGACACGGCCTCCGAGACCAGGGCAGCCGCCCGCGGCGGCACGGGGTCATGGCCCGGCACGATGGCCGAGCGACCCCCGCCGGACTGTGCGGCGTCCACTGCAACCGCCAGACCGCGGGCGAGGTCGCCGACTGCCGGCGCCTCGGCGTCGGTATCGCCGGCCGCGGTCGCGGCGGCAGCGAAAAACGCGGCCGGCATCTCCAGGTCCGCGCCGGCCGCCTCGGGGACGGCTGACAGGGTCGGCGACGCCGCCGGGCTCCGGTCGGGTGGACTTGCGGATTCGGCGATCGCTCCCGCGTGGCGAAGCAGCTGCCACAGCGGGCCAGAGCTTGGGGAAAGCGCCTGACCGGCCGGGTGTGCGGTTTCGGGAACCGGGCCCGGATCGGTCCCCCCGGCCGATGGCGGCGTCACGGGCGCCTGCGGGCCCATGGGTGTCGCCGCCGGAAGGAGCATGGCCAGCAGCGCGGCCAGGTCCGCACCACCGTCTGCGTCGGTCCCGATGCCCGCCTTGGCCGACTGCAGCTCGGTGGACATCGCGACACCCGCGCGCGGCTCGGCCGCGTCGATGTCGCTGTCGAAGCCCAGCACCTCGAGCAGGCCGCGCATTGCCGCCTGCGGCAATACCTTGCCGCCCGCGTCGGCCACCGGCTTCAGCGCCTTGACCGGGTCCGACAGCAGCTGCGCCAGCACAGCCCGCTGATCGCCCGTCAGCCCCGTCAAATCGGTGGCGCGGAGGATTGCCGCAAAACCGTCGCCGGCGGGCGCGCCCGCAGGAGGCGCAACCGCGCCGCCTCCCAGGGCCGTCAGGAGTTGCGCTGCAGCGAGCACCGGCACATTGGCACCTTCCATGTCGTTCTCCAGGCGGATCCGAGCGATTTGAAGCACGTGCCGTGCCGGCCCGACCCGGAGGCGTCGCCAGCAGAGTCGTTTCCCGCTCCGCCCCGATCCGCTAGGCTGCCCGCTCCCAACGGTCTGGAGGGGATATGTCCGAGTTCGACGGCAAGGTGGTGATGGTCACCGGCGCGGCCGGCAACCTGGGAGCGGCAGTGGCAGGCACCTTCGCGGGCCTCGGTTCCCGGCTGGCCCTGCTCGACCGCAGCGCGGAGCGCCTCGGGCAGGCGCGCGACGAGCTGGACCTTCCCTCCTCGACCCTGCTGGTGCCCACCGACCTGACCTCAGCCGACTCGGTGACAGCCGCCGTGGACCGAGCGATGGCGCAGTTCGGCCGGCTCGACGTGCTGGCCAACATCGCCGGTGGCTTCACGATGGGACCGGCCCTGCACGAGACCCCCGACAGCGACTGGGATCTGATGATGCAGCTGAACGTGCGCAGCGTGTTCAACGCCTGCCGCGCGGTCGTACCGCACATGCTCCGCCAGGGTGGCGGGCGGATCATCAACGTCTCCGCCCGCGCGGCCCTCGAGGGCAAGGCGCGGATGGGGCCCTACTGCGCCTCGAAGGCCGCGGTGCTCACCCTTACCGAGAGCCTCGCCGCCGAGCACAAGTCGAACGGCATCAACGTGAACTGCATCCTGCCCGGGACCATCGACACGCCGCAGAACCGCGCCGCGATGCCCGATGCCGACTTCAGCCGCTGGGTGCCGCCGGCCGCGCTCGCCGACGTGATCGTGTTCCTGGCGTCAGAGGCGAGCCGCGCCATCACGGGCGCGGCGATCCCGGTTTACGGTCGAAGCTGACGACTCACTTCCTGGAGAACGCGCCGAGGCTTGCCACGTTCCTTGGCGGCAGCCGCGAGGTTCCGCGGGCCGGAGCCGGGTGCCCGCGAGCAGCGCACAGGGATGTGCGCGGTCGCGAGTGGATCTTGGACGATCCATCGAGCGGCGAGCGGGCACCGGCGCAAGGCCCGCACGGGGTGGCGCAGCCTGCGCCCGCTGCGCCGTCTGGTCACCGCAATCCCAGCACGTCCTGCATGTCGTAGAGCCCGGCGGGCCGGTCGCCGAGCCACTGGGCGGCACGCACCGCCCCCTTCGCGAAGGTCATGCGGCTCGACGCCTTGTGCGTGATCTCGACGCGCTCGCCGACCGTCGCGAACCACACCGTGTGCTCGCCGACCACGTCGCCCGCCCGGATGGTCTCGAAGCCGATGGTGCGGCGGTCGCGCTCGCCGGTTCGGCCCTCCCGTCCATAGACCGCCACCTCGGCAAGGTTTCGGCCGAGGGTCTCTGCGATCACCTCGCCCATGCGCAGCGCGGTCCCGGACGGGGCGTCGACCTTGTGCCGATGGTGCGCCTCGACGATCTCGATGTCGGCGTCCTCGCCCATCACCCGGGCCGCGAGCTCCAGCAGCCTGAAGCAGAGGTTCACGCCGACGCTCATGTTCGGCGCGAACACGATGCCGATGTCGCTGCCCGCCGCCGCAATGGCCGCCCGCCCGCCGGCGTCGAGACCGGTCGTGCCGATGACCAGGCGCTTGCCGTGCGCGCGGCAGAGCGACAGGTGTGCCAGGGAGGCGACCGGCGTCGTGAAATCGATCAGGGTGTCGAAGCGGCTGACGGCCGCCGCCAGACCGTCCTCCACCGGAACATTCAGCCGGCCGACGCCGGCGAGCTCGCCGGCGTCGGCACCGATCAGGCTGGAGCCGAGGCGCTCCACGGCAACCGTCAGGTCGAGGCCGGGCGTCTCGTGCACCGCCTGCACGAGGGTCCGGCCCATGCGCCCGGCGGCGCCAACGATCGCGATGCGCGACATCTCTGGTGTCCTCTGCGGATGATCCTAGGCGTGCCAGATTGAACCACAGAGACACACAGGCACGGAGAGAAACCGGAAAGGGGGATGATTCGACAGCCGGACGGCGGATGCCTCAGAAGCCGAGGCCCTCGAAGAACTTCTTCACGCCGTCCAGCCAGCCGGTCGACTGCGGGTTGTGGCGGCTGCCGCCCCCTTGCAGCGTGTCGTCCAGGCGCCGGAACAGCTCCTTCTGTTCCTCGGTGAGGTTCACCGGCGTCTCGACGACGACCCGGCAGATCAGGTCACCGAGCGCACCGCCGCGGACCGGCCGGATCCCCTTGGCGCGCATGCGGAACATCTTGCCGGTCTGGGTGCCCGCGGGGATCTTGAGCTTGAGCTTGCCGTCCAGCGTCGGCACGTCCAGCTCGCCACCGAGCACGGCCACGGTGATGCTGATCGGGACCTCGCAAAAGAGGTCGTTGTCCTCCCGCGTGAAGATCGGGTGTTCCTTGACGCGGATCTGCACGAACAGATCACCGGGCGGGCCACCCATCTCGCCCGCCTCGCCCTCGCCCGCGAGCCGGATCCGGTCGCCGTTGTCGACGCCGGCAGGCACCTTGACCGACAGGGTCTTGGTCTCCTGCACCCGGCCGATGCCGTGGCAGGTCGCGCAGGGGTCCTCGATCACGGTCCCGCGCCCTCGGCAGGTCGGACAGGTCTGCGAGATCGAGAAGAAGCCCTGCTGCATCCGCACCTGCCCCGCGCCGTGGCAGGTCCCGCAGGTGCGCGGTGCCGAGCCCTTCTTCGCGCCGCTGCCGGCGCAGGTGCCGCAGGTGGTGAGCGCCGGCACCCGGATCCGCACCGTCGTGCCGGCGACGGCCTCCTCGAGGGTGAGCTCCAGGTTGTAGCGCAGGTCCGCGCCCCGCTGCACCCGGGCACCGCCGCCACCTGCACGGCCGGCGCCGAAGATGTCGCCGAACACGTCGCCGAAGATGTCGCTGAAGCTCGCTCCCGCGCCAAAGCCGGCCGGTCCGCGTCCCATGCCGGCGCCCGGGTCGACGCCGGCATGGCCGAACTGGTCATAGGCGGCGCGCTTCTGCGCATCCGACAGGACGTCGTAGGCCTCCTTGATCTCCTTGAAGCGGGTCTCGGAATCGGCCGACTGGTCTCCCTGATTGCGGTCGGGGTGGTACTTCATCGCCAGGCGGCGGAACGCCTTCTTGAGCTCCGCTTCGCTGGCGTTGCGGGGCACGCCGAGGACTTCGTAGTAATCGCGTTTCGCCATGTCCCATCCCGGCCCCGAGCCGAATGCCCCGATTTCGACCGCTCACGGCAAAAAGCGCATCGGGGCCGCTGCCCCGGCGCGCCTCTGCCGCCGCCGAAGCGCTGTCAGCTTCGGCTATTTCTTGTCGTCCTTGACTTCCTCGAACTCGGCGTCGACGACGTCCTCGGCGCCCGCCTTCTGGCCTTCAGCCGATGCACCGCCTGCGCCGCCGGCACTCTCGCCGGCCGCGCCGCTCTGCGCATACAGGCGCTCGGCCATCTTGGCCGACGCCTCCGCCAGTGCCTGGGTCTTGGCCTCGAGGACGGCCTTGTCCTCGCCCTTCATCGCCTGCTCGAGGTCTTTGATCGCGGCCTCGATGCGCTCCTTCTCGCCGGCCTCGACCTTGTCGCCGAGGTCGTGCATCGACTTGCGCGTCGCGTGCATCAGCGAGTCGGCATGATTGCGCGCCTGCACGAACTCGTGGAAGCGGCGGTCCTCGTCGCGATGGGCATCCGCCTCCTTCACCATGCGGTCGATCTCCTTGTCCGACAGACCGGACGACGCGGTGATGCGGATCGACTGCTGCTTACCGGTCGCTTTGTCCTTCGCCGACACGTGCAGGATGCCGTTGGCGTCGATGTCGAACGTGACCTCGATCTGCGGCACACCGCGCGGCGCCGGCGGGATGTCGGCCAGGTCGAAGCGGCCGAGCGACTTGTTGTCGACGGCACGCTCGCGCTCGCCCTGCAGGACGTGGACGGTGACCGCGGTCTGGCTGTCGTCCGCCGTCGAGAACACCTGCGAGGTCTTGGTCGGGATCGTGGTGTTGCGCTCGATGAGGCGCGTCATCACCCCGCCCAGGGTCTCGATGCCCAGCGACAGCGGGGTCACGTCGAGCAGCAGCACGTCCTTCACCTGGCCGCCGAGCACGCCGCCCTGGATCGCCGCACCGACCGCCACCGCCTCGTCGGGGTTGACGTCCTTGCGTGGCTCCTTGCCGAAGAACTCGCGCACGGCTTCCTGGACCTTGGGCATGCGGGTCTGGCCGCCGACCAGGATCACGTCGTCGATCTGCGATGTCGACAGGCCGGCATCCTTGAGCGCGCGCTTGCAGGGCTCGATGGTCTTCTGCACGAGGTCCTCGACCAGCGACTCGAGCTTGGCGCGGGTCAGCTTGACGTTGAGGTGCTTGGGGCCAGCCTGGTCAGCGGTGATGTAGGGCAGATTGAGGTCCGTCTGCTGGGTCGACGACAGCTCGATCTTGCCCTTCTCGGCTGCCTCCTTCAGGCGCTGCATCGCCAGCGGGTCGCCCCGCAGGTCGATCCCCTGCTCCTTCTTGAAGGTGTCGGCAAGAAAGTCGATCACGCGCTTGTCGAAGTCCTCGCCACCGAGGAAGGTGTCGCCGTTCGTCGACAGCACCTCGAACTGCTTCTCGCCGTCGACGTCGGCGATCTCGATGATCGAGATGTCGAAGGTGCCGCCGCCGAGGTCGTAGACCGCGATCTTGCGGTCACCGGTCTGCTTGTCCATGCCGAACGCGAGCGCGGCCGCGGTCGGCTCGTTGATGATGCGCTTGACGTCGAGCCCCGCGATGCGGCCGGCGTCCTTGGTGGCCTGCCTCTGGGAGTCGTTGAAGTAGGCGGGCACGGTGATGACGGCCTCGGTGATCGGCTCGCCCAGATAGTCCTCCGCCGTCTTCTTCATCTTCATCAGCACGCGCGCGGCGATTTCGGGCGGCGCCATCTTGCGGCCGCGCACCTCCACCCAGGCGTCGCCGTTGTCCGCCTTGACGATGGTGTAGGGCACCATGCCGATATCCTTCTGGACCTCGGCGTCCTGGAAGCGCCGGCCGATGAGGCGCTTTATCGCGAATAGGGTATTGCGGGGGTTGGTGACGGCCTGGCGCTTGGCCGGCTGCCCGACGATGACCTCGCCGTCCTCGTTGAAGGCGACGATCGACGGCGTGGTGCGGTCGCCCTCGCTGTTCTCGATGACCTTGGGCTTGCCGCCCTCCATGATCGCCACGCACGAGTTCGTGGTGCCGAGGTCGATGCCGATGATCTTGGCCATGTCTGTCTCTCTCCAGGAATCCGGGGCGGTGCTCTAGCCGCCTGAGCTAGCTGTCAGTTGGGGCAAATTCCCCGCCTTTTCAAGCCTTTTCGTCCACGCCCCTTGCCTCGCTGGGACGCGACACCATGACCATGGCCGGGCGCACGAGGCGGCCGTTCAGCGTGTAGCCCTTCTGCACCACCACGACCACCGTGTTGGCCGGCACGTCGTCGCGGGGCTGGATCGACAGGGCCTGATGGAGGTTGGGGTCGAAGGGCTCGCCCATCGGCTCGACGGGCGCGACGCCAAACTTCTGCATGACGTCGCCGAGCATCTTCAGGGTGAGATCCATGCCCTCGTGCAGCTTGCCAGCGTCCGCCTGCGACTCGCGCGCGGCGGTAAGACCGAGCTCGAGGCTGTCGCGGACGGGCAGCAGCTCGCTGACGAAGCGCTCCAGCGCGAACTTGCGGGCTGCCTCCAGCTCGCGTTCGTAGCGCCGGCGGGTGTTCTCCAGCTCGGCGGTCACCCGCATGAACTGGTCCCAGTGCTCGTCGGCCTTGGCGCGAGCGTCCTCCAGCAGACGCTGCAGCTCGGGCTCGCCGGCCCCGCTACCGGGCGGCGCAGCGGCACCGGCCGCCGCGGTCTCGACCGCGTCGGGCGTCGGCGGGGTCTGATTCGGGTCCTGCTCCATCGCGATTGCTTCTCCAGTCCGGTCTTCCGATGCGAGGGTCCACGGCGGAGGGCAGGGCCCAGCCGGGGGGCGACACTATTACCTCCATCTAGGGATGGTTAATGGGCTTTCAAGGCTGCCCCCAGCAGCCGGGCGGTGATGTCCACGATCGACACGACCCGGTCATAGGGCATCCGGGTCGGGCCGATCACCCCCAGGACGCCCGCCACCTGGCCCTCGACCACGTAGGGGGCGGTCACCAGGCTGCACTGGTCGAGCGGCCGGTAGCCCGACTCCTCGCCAATGAAGATCTGCAGCCCCTCGGCCGCCATGCATCGGTCCAGCAGGTGCAGGAGCTGCTGCTGCTCGGTGAAGGCATCGAACAGCTGGCGCAGCCGCTCCATGTGCTGCAGCTCGTTGAAATCCATCAGGTTCGTCTGCCCCGCCACCAGCAGGGCGTCGCGCCCCGGTGCGCCCTCGAACACCCGCCCGGCCATCTCCACCGCCCGGCGCATGATGGCGTCCAGGTTCTCGCGCGTCTGGTTCAGCTCGGCCAGCAACGCGCGGCGAACCGCTTCTAGATCCTGGCCGGCGTAGGTCCGGTTGAGAAAGTTGGCGGCCTGCTCGAGCTCCGCGGCAGAGTAAGGCTTCGCGGTCTCGATGACGCGGTTGTGCACCTCGCCCTCGCTCGTCACCAGGATCGCCAGCACCCGTCGGCCGGACAGGCGCAGGAACTCGATCTGTCGGTACGCCACCTGCTCACGGTGCGGCACCATCACGACCCCGGCCATGTGGGTCAGCTCGGAGAGGACCCGCGAGGCCTTGTCGGCCAGGGTCTTGCTGTCCACGTCGGCGGCGATCTGGCTGCGCGCCCGCTCCACCTCTCCCACCGCCAGCGGCCGGAGGGTCATGAGCGAGTCGACGAAGAAGCGGTAGCCGCTCACGGTAGGCACGCGCCCGGCCGAAGTGTGCGGCGACACCACGAGGCCTAGCTCTTCCAGGTCCGCCATCACGTTGCGGATCGTGGCGGGGCTCAGGTCGCCGCCGGCCTCCCGCGCGAGTGTGCGGGAGCCGACCGGCTGACCGTCCCGGATGTAGCGCTCCACGAGCACCTTGAGGAAGTGCTGGGCCCGTTCGCCGAGGACGGCTTCAGGGGGGGGCTTTCCGGGTAGACGGGGCACGGCGGCAGCGATAGAGAGCCTGGCGACAGCGTGGACGGGTGACGGGATCGGACCGGGCAGGTGCGGCCGGCCGGCGGACGGGCTGCATGCCGCCGCCACTCCTTAGCACTCTCCCAGATTGAGTGCTAATCGGCACGAATTATTCTTAGCGCCCGGACGCGGTGTCAAGGAAGGCCGGGCAGTTGGCGCCTCGGGGTACCCATGCTAGCTTTGCGCCTCCGGACGGCCGGACCGACAGCGTCGGCAAGGGATGCCCCGCGAGGGCCGTGTGAACCCAGCCCCTCCCCAGTTCCAGCGGATCGGCCTGCTGGCCAAGGCCGCCGGCGCCAATGTCGCCGCAACCCTGCGCGCCGTCGCCGGCTTCCTGGCCGGTCGCCATCACGAGATCCACCTCTCCGCATCGTCCGCCGCCATCCTGGGGACGGCCCCCCCCGGGCTTCCCGTCACCGAGCTCGTCAGGGTCGTAGATCTGCTCATCGTGGTCGGCGGCGACGGCACGATGCTGATCGCCGCGCGAGCCGCGGCGGATGCCCAGGTCCCCGTCCTCGGCATCAACCTGGGCCGACTCGGCTTCCTGACCGACATCTCGCCGGACCGAGCGACCGAGTCGCTGGCCCGGATCCTCGACGGCGAATACGTCGAGGACCCCCGCTGCCTGCTGGCCGCGCAGGTCGGCGAGGTCGGGGCGCCGCGCGTTCGGCAGACGGCGTGCAACGACGTCGTGCTCCAGAAGTGGAACACCGCCCGGCTGATCGAGTTCGAGACCTACATCGACGGCAGCTTCGTCAATACCCAGCGCTCCGACGGGCTGATCGTCGCAACGCCCACCGGCTCGACGGCCTACGCCCTGTCGGGTGGAGGCCCCCTGCTGCACCCGGCCCTCGACGCCCTGGTCCTGGTGCCGATCTGCCCCCATGCCCTTTCCAACCGGCCGCTCGTGGTCGCGGGCGACAGCGTGGTGGATATCGTGGTGTCCGGCCACACCGATCCCGCGCACGTCCAGATCTCGTGCGACGGGCAGGAGACGGTGGCCCTGCGGCGCGGCGAGCAGGTGCGGATCGCCAAGCACGCGTGCGGCCTTCGCCTGATCCACCCCGCCGGCCACGATCACTACCGGCTGCTGCGGGCCAAGCTCGGCTGGAGCGAGCCACCTCGCTGAGCGGGACCATGCTCACCCGGCTCGACGTCCGCGACTTCGCCATCGTCAGCGCCCTGGAGCTCGAGCTCGGGACGGGGATGACGGTGCTGACCGGCGAGACCGGGGCCGGCAAGTCCATCCTGATTGAGGCCCTCGGTCTGGCCCTCGGCGACCGGGCGGACACGGGCGCCGTCCGTGCCGGCGCCGACCGCGCCGAGGTGACCGCGACCTTCGACATCCGCAGGGTGCCGGCGGCCCGGGCCTGGCTCGACGAGCAGGGCATCGCCGACGGCGACGAGTGCCTGCTGCGCCGCGTCGTGGTGCGCGATGGCCGGTCGCGGGCCTTTGTCAACGGCACCGCCGTCCCCCTCCAGTCGCTTCAGGTCTTCGGCGAGCGCCTGCTCGACATCCATGGCCAGCACGCCCACCAGTCGCTGCTGCACCGCGCGACCCAGCGCGAACTGCTGGACGCGTACGGCGGCCATCGAGAGCTTGCCGCCGTGGTGGCCGGAGCCTGGCAGGACTGGCAGGCGCTCGAGGCCGAGCAGACCGCCACGGCGGGTGCCGCGGCCGAC
>Ga0113563_10001418_pt1 | contig 13620 bp, 12 predicted proteins | sample Mud3Dept3metaG_FD_80117 | JGI IMG/M metagenome (GOLD analysis project Ga0113563, IMG submission 80117) | Freshwater wetland microbial communities from Ohio, USA, analyzing the effect of biotic and abiotic controls - Mud 3 Core 4 Depth 3... | ecosystem: Environmental > Aquatic > Freshwater >...
CAGGGCGTTTTGTTTCTCACCCGCATTCTCAGTGAGTGCGCTCTGGAAATGGGATTGGAAGTTATGGCCTCCGAAACCCACGGCATGGCCATGCGCGGGGGTTCGGTGATCTCCACCCTCAAGATAGGCCCTTTCAAGGGCTCGCTGATCGGCAGCGGCCGGGCGAATTTGATGCTTGTGCTGGATGAAGGCTCGATGGAGACATTTATTCATCTGCTTTCGCCGGAAGGATCGCTCCTGCTGAATGCTCCCGCTTCGCCTTCCTGCTCCGCCATCGACGCCACCGGCCTGGCCGCGGCCATAGGCTCGCCGCTCATGGCCAACCTGGTTCTCTTAGGGTTTGCCCTTGCGCAGAAGAAACTCTTCTGCGATTACCCCCTGGTCGAATCGGTGACCGGAAAAATATCTCCGCCGCGGTTCCGGGAAGCGAATCTCAACGCGCTCAAGCGCGGATATTTATTCTTTGAGAAACCCTTATGACTTGGGCGACGCCCTCAAGCCGTGAAAATCTTCCCTTGCCCCCGTTTGCCAAACGGGGGTTGGGAGGATTGAACAACGATTTTCAAAGCAAGCAATAGAATGAACCTGACCCTGCAGATCTTCCAATTTCTCCTTTCGGGCCTGACGACGGGCAGCACCTACGCTCTGACTGCCATCGGCTTCTCCCTCATCCACAACTCCACGGGAATCGTCAATTTCGCCCAGGGCGAGTTCGTGATGCTGGGCGGCATGTTCATGATCACCTTTCACAGCTTTCTCGGCCTGCCCATGTTTCCGGCCTTCTTCCTGACCGTCGCTTCGGTCGCTCTCGTCGGTCTTCTCCTGGAGCGTTTCCCGCTGCGGAGGGCCAAGTCCAAAGAAATCCTCATCCTCGTTATGATCACGGTGGGCGCTTCCATTTTCATCAAGGGGCTGGTCATGATCCTCTGGGGGAAGAACCCCATGACCCTGCCCCCCCTGTCTGGAGAAGCCCCCTTCATTTTTCTCGGCGCCGCCATCATGCCTCAGAGCCTCTGGATCTTCGGCATCACCCTGACCGTGGTGGCCGCTTTGAACCATTTCTTCAAGGGAACTTTCATCGGCAAGGCCATGCGGGCGGTCGCCGCCAGCCGGCGCTCGGCCATGCTCACGGGAATTCCTGTGGACCGCATGATTCTCCTTTCCTTCACCCTCAGCGGAGCCCTGGGGGCGGTTGCCGGGATCACCCTCACCCCGATCACCACGACCTCCTACGACGTGGGCGTGATGCTGGGGCTGAAGGGATTTTCGGCGGCTATTTTGGGCGGATATGGGTCCATGCCCGGCGCTGTCCTGGGAGGCCTTCTCCTCGGGGCTCTGGAGTCCCTCGCTGCGGGCCTGATCTCTTCCGAATACAAAGACGCCATTGCTTTTCTGATCCTGCTCCTCGTTCTCTTTTTCAAGCCCAGCGGGATTTTAGGCAAGGGAAAACTGCAGAGAGTCTGAACGCTTATGGGTAAAAGGAATAAAACCTATCTTTTAATATTTGCCCTAGGGATCGGGCTGCTGCCCCTGGTCCTCACGAACAGCTATCACCTCATGGTTCTCAACATTGCGGCCTTGAATATCATCGTCGTCATCGGGCTGACCCTGCTTTTGGGTTATGCCGGCCAGATATCGCTGGGACACGCCTCGTTTTTCGGGATGGGAGCCTACCTGTCGGCGATCTTTACCACGACCTATGCCCTGCCTCTTTGGCCGACCCTGATCCTGGCCATGATCGTCACCGGAGGGATCGCCTACACCATTGGGATCCCCACCCTTAAACTCGAAGGACATTATCTGGTCATGGCCACCCTGGGATTCAATGTCATCATTTATATCATCATGGTCCAGCTTGACTCCGTAACCGGCGGGCCTTCCGGGTTTGCCGGCATCCCGCGCCTGGCCGTCGGAGGGTGGGTCTTCGATTCGGATGTCAAGGTCTATTACCTCCTCTGGCTCGTCTCCGGCGGGGTTCTTCTCCTCGCTCTCAACCTGGTTCACTCCCGCGCGGGCCGGGCTATGGCCGCGCTCAGCCACAACGAAATCGCCGCCCGCTGTTCGGGGGTCGATGTGGAGGCCTTCAAAATCAAAATCTTCGTGACCAGCGCGGTTCTCGCCTCCCTGGCCGGCAGCCTTTATGCCCACTATCTCACCTTCATCAGTCCCGGGTCGTTCAGCATCTTTTATTCCCTTCAGGTCGTCACCATGGTTTTAATCGGCGGACTGGGTTCCCTCTGGGGGGCCGCCTTCGGCGCGCTTCTTCTGACCGTCCTGCCGGAGCTGCTCCACGCCGTCAAAGAGTACAACGTCCTGGTATACGGTTTGATCCTGATGGCGGTTCTGATCTTCTTTCCCCAGGGCCTTTCTCCGGGAATCGCCGGTCTTCTTGCCAGGAGGAAAGAAGGCTCCTTATCCGCCCCCAGGCAGGGGGCCCCATGAATACCCCGCTTGGTCAGGAGACAGGTTTGTTCGCGAAGAGGCCTTTGTTGGAGAGCCGGAACCTCAGCCTCAGGTTCGGGGGGCTGGAGGCCCTCAATGCCTTGTCCTTCTCGGTCCCGCAGGGACAAATTACGGCCATTATCGGCCCTAACGGGGCCGGAAAAACAAGCTTTCTCAATGTCGTTTCCGGGGTCTATTCCGCCGGCGCAGGGGATATTTTTTTCGACGGGGTTTCTCTGCTGGGGCTGAAATCATTCCAGATCTCCGCTCTGGGCATCCGACGCACCTTCCAGCAGATCCAGCTCTTTGCGAATCTCACGGTGCGCGAAAACATCATGGTCGGGATGCATCCCCTGACCCGTTCGGGCTTCCTGCTCGGGATGCTCCACCTGCCGCGGGAGCGGAGGGAAGAGAAAAAGATCCGGGACCGGGCGGAAGAGCTCCTGGACTTCTTCGGACTGCAAGAGAAGGCCGACTGGCCAGCGGTCTACATTCCCGTGGCCGAGCAGCGGCGGCTGGAAATCGCGCGGGCGCTGGCCGGAGATCCCCGCCTCGTCCTGCTCGACGAGCCGGTCGCCGGGCTCAACATCCGGGAAACCGAGGCCATGGGGGACCTCGTCTTGAAGATAAAGAAAACCGGGCGGACCGTCATCCTGGTGGAGCATAACATGCACTTAGTCATGGGGATCTCCGACCGGGTCATCGTGCTGCGCCACGGCTCGAAGATCGCCGAAGGCCGCCCCGAGGAGGTCCAGAAGGATCCGCGGGTCATCGAGGCTTATTTGGGGAAATAAATTTTCACCACAGAGGGCACAGAGAACACAGAGATAAAATGAATTCAAAGATTATTGACAAGAACGCCTTCCCAAAATGCGATAAACATAATTTCTTCCTTGCTTCATTTTTCTTTGTTTTATGCCTTTGCCTTTTGAATATCCTTTCTCCGTGTTCTCTGTGCTCTCGGTGGTGAGTAATTCCTATGTTAAAAATTAAAAACATCGACGCGTTTTTTGGGAAAATCCAGGTTCTCCGCCATGTCTCCCTCCATATCGAGGCCGGAGAAATCGTTTCCCTCATCGGCGCCAACGGGGCGGGGAAGACGACCCTGCTCAACGTGATCTCCGGTCTCCATCCTTCGCCCAACGGGAGCCGGGTCTTTCTGGGTGTGGAAACGCGCAGCCTTCGGCCGGAGAGGATCGTGGCCCTCGGACTCATCCAGGTCCCGGAGGCCGACAAGGTTTTCAGTCCCTTGAGCGTGCTGGAAAACCTGGAGCTGGGGGCGTATATCCGCCGCGGCGACCCGCGGGCCTTGAAGAAAAACATGGAAGAGATCTTCCGGCTTTTCCCGGTCCTCGAGGAAAGGAAAGAACAGCCGGCCGCGCTCCTGTCCGGAGGGGAAAGACAGATGCTCGCCCTCGGCAAGGCGCTCATGGGCAGCCCCAGGCTGCTCCTGCTCGATGAACCCTCCCTGGGACTCGCGCCCACGGTGGTGGCGGAGATTTTTCAGACCATCCGCTCCCTCCATGAGCGGGGGACAACCATTTTGCTGGTCGAGCAGAACGCCCGGGACGCCCTGCGGATCTCCCGGCGGGCTTATGTCCTGGATACCGGGCGGATCACCCTGACCGGCGCGGGCGAGGAACTTATCGGCAACGAGGAAGTCAAGAGGGCCTTTTTAGGCAAAGATTATCGCGGCAAGTGGGAACGATAGGGGGGCGGCCATGCCTATATTCAAACCGGATGTGGAAACCTTGGGGAGAAAGGAACTTCGGGAGCTGCAAATCGAAAAGCTGCAGATCGTCGTCAACCAGGCTTACGCCAACGTGGATTTCTATCGCCGGAAGTTCGACGAGGCCGGCTTGAGCCCCGATGATATTAAGAACCTGGACGATCTGGGGAAAATCCCGTTCACAACCCGCAAGGACTTGATGGACAACTACCCTTATGGCATGTTCGCCGTTCCCCTGCGGGATGTAGTGCGCCTGCAATTTCCTTTAGGCCTGCACGGAAACCCGATCGTCATCGGCTATACCCGGGAGGACCTGAAAATCTGGCGGGAGCTCGTGGCCCGCATCATGGTCGGAATCGGGGTCACCGAACACGACATCATCCAGGTGGCCTTCAACTACGGCCTGTTCATGGGCGCCATCCGTTTTAACCAAAGCGCCGAGCTGATCGGGGCGGCGGTGGTTCCTTCTTCGATCGCCTCCGCCGACGTTCAGATCCGGATCATGCAGGATTTCCGCAGCACGGTCCTGACCTCGACCCCGTCTTTCGCCGTCCACATCATGGAGAACGTCAAGAGAAAAGGGCTCGATCCTAAAACCCTTTCCCTGAAGACCGGCCTCTTCGGCGCCGAGCCCTGGCCTGAAAGCGTCCGCCGGGCCCTCGAGGAAAATTTAGGGATCCGGGCCTACGATATCTACGGGGTGATGGAGCTGATCGAACCCGGCGTCGCCGGGGAATGCCCGGCCCGGAAAGGCCTGCATATTTTCGAGGATCACTTCTTGCCCGAAATCGTCAACCCGCAGACCGGCGGCGTGAAGGGCGAAGGGGAAGAAGGCGAGCTGGTCCTGACCACCCTGACCACCGGCGCCTACCCTCTCCTCCGCTACCGGACCAGCGACGTGACCGCCCTTCATTCCACGCCCTGCGACTGCGGCCGAACCCTCATCCGGATGGACCGGGCCCTCAGGAGAACGGATCAGATGATCTCGGTCCGCGGGATCAATGTCTTCCCGGAAAAAATCACCGAAGTTCTGGCAACCATCCCGGACGCCGGACCCGGGTACGCTTTGATACCGCGAACCAAGTATGGAATGAACGATCAGCTGACCGTGCAGGTGGAGGCGGCCTCAAGGATTCTGGACAGCCGGGAGGAAACAAAGATCGCCTTCCAGGAAGCGGTCCAGCTCGCCTTCCGCCGTGCCCTGGGGTTGAGGGTGGAAGTGGAATTGATGAAAAAGGCATAAGGCCGAAGGCGCATGGCCCCAGGCAGGTTTCTTCCCTTGCGCCTTAGACCTTAAATCTTGATGAACTCGTAAAAAATCTTCGTAACGATGGTTTCGTAAAAAGCTCCAGATGCAAGGCGCGCAAAAACTGAGGAGGGAGGCGCACTTACCGGTGCGCCGCAACGACGAAGTTGCCGCGCAATCCCGCTCCGAGCGGGACAGATGGACTTTTTACGAGACCATCAAATCTTGGGTCTTCATTAAATTGGAAGATGGGAATCGAGATGAAAACATTTATGCCCGACTTAAAATCCGAAGCGGAGCTGGAACAGGTCCAGCTCGCAGGATTGAAATGGACCGTGAAACATGCCTGGGCCGGCTCTCCCTTTTACCGGCGGAGGATGCAAGAGGCCGGCGTGGGCCCGGAAGAAATGAAAACCCTTGACGACCTTCGCCGGCTGCCTTTCACCTCGGCGGACGATCTTCGCGAGGGGTACCCTTTCCCCCTCCTTTCGGTCCCTTTTGAAAAGGTGGTGCGCATCCATGCCTCCTCCGGTACGACCGGGAAGAGGAAAATCCTCTGCTACACCGAAAAGGATATCCGGGATTGGGCCGATATGTTCGCCCGCTGCTACGAGATGGCCGGTCTCTCCCGGAAGGACCGGGTGCAGATCGCTGTAGGCTATGGTTTGTGGACGGCCGGCGCGGGATTTCAGCTCGGGTGCGAGCGCTTCGGGGCTATGGCCGTCCCGGTGGGCCCCGGGAATCTGGACATGCACACGGAAATCATGGCGGACCTCCAGACCACGGTTTTCTGCTGCACCGCTTCCATGGGCCTGCTCATGGCCGAGGAAGTCAAGCGGCGGGGAATGCGCGACCGCATCCGCCTGCGCAAGGTGATTTTCGGGGCGGAGCGGCACAGCGAAGCCATGCGCCGGAGCATGAAGGAATATTTGGGGGCCGAGGATACCTTCGACATCCCTGGTTTAACGGAACTTTACGGGCCGGGCACGGGCCTGGAATGCGGCGCCCACGACGGCATTCACTACTGGGCCGATTACTATATCCTGGAGATCATCGATCCCGAAACCCTGAAGCCCGCCGCGCCGGGGGAAACCGGAGAGATGGTGGTGACGACGCTCAGGAAAGAGGCGGCCCCGCTAATCCGCTATCGGACCCGGGACCTTACCCGGGTGCTTTCGGGGCGGTGCGCCTGCGGCAGTCTTCTGCCGCGGCACGATAAGATCCTGGGCCGTTCCGACGATATGTTTATCATCCGGGGCGTCAATATCTATCCCGGCCAGATCGACCACCTTCTTTCCCAGGAAAAAGGCGTGGGCAGCGAGTTTCAGGTCATCCTGGAAAGGGGCGGGGACGGCAAAGATTACATGACCGTGAAAGTGGAGCGGGCCGAAAACGCGGACCCGCAAGATGACCTGACTCTGGCGGCGAAGCTGGAGCATCAGCTCAGCCACAAGATCCTGGTCAGCGGGAAGGTCGAAGTCGTCTCCTTCCAGAATCTGCCGCGGACGGAGAGAAAGTCGAAAAGAGTGTTTGACAACAGATAGGGCCGAGGATCCAGGGGTCCAAGGGTTCAGGTGAAAACAAGGAATAAAACACATCGGAACCTTCGGCCCCTGGAACCCTTGAACCCTTAATTAAAAGGGGAGGTAGGAAAATGAAGAAACGGTTGTCAGTCGTGTTGCTGGGAGCGGTATTTCTGTTAGCGATGGGCGCAGCGGGGGAGGCGTCGGATCCCATCAAACTCGGAGCGTTTTTTGATCTCACCGGGCCTTCAGCGGCTATCGGCACGCCCACCAAGCTTGTCGCCGAAATGGTGGTCAAGAAGATCAACGGCGAAGGGGGAATCGGCGGGCGGCCTCTCCAATTGGTCATCGCCGACGACGAGGGAGATCCGACCAAGGCCGCCCTCATCGCCAAGAAGTTCATCGAGGCGGACAAGGTCACGGCTATCATTGGGCCGACCCGCACCGATACCGGCATGGCCGCCAAACCCATCATCGAGCAGAACAAGGTACCCACGTTCATGTGCGTGGGGGGAGATCCGGTGATCTCGGTTCCGCCCTTTCAATGGACGTTTAAATCGCCGCAGAGAACATCGGTGGCGGTGCGGAAAACCTTCGCCTACCTTCAGAAAAAGGGGATCCAGAAAATCGCCATCATTACCTCGGCGGACGGCTTCGGACGGGACGGGAAGAACTGGCTGGACAAGCTCGCCCCCGAACATGGACTCAAGATCGCAATCGGGGAATCCTTTCAGGCCACGGACAGCGACATGACCGCCCAGCTCGTCAAGATCAAGGCCGCTTCGCCGGAGGCGATCATCTGCTGGACCATCGGCAAGGCCGGTTCCATTGTGGCCAAGAATGTCCGCCAGCTGGCGATCAAAACCCCCTTGTTTCAGTGCCACGGCCTGCCGGACCCGATCTATATCAAACTGGCCGGGGAGGCCTCGGAAGGGAATGCCATGCCTTCCACCAAGCTGATGGTCGCGGGTCAGCTTCCGGCTTCCGACCCGCAGAAAAAAACTATTCTGGAATTCATCCGCCTTTATACGGAAGTGTACAAGTACGATCAGCAGTTCCCCATCAACACGCATTCCGGGTACGCCTGGGACGCCATTTACATTGTGGCCAACGCCCTGAAGAAGGCGGGGACGGATAATCAAAAACTGCGGGACGCCATCGAGGCCACGAAAGGGTATGTGGGCGTGAGCGGCGTCTACAACTTGACGCCGGAAGACCACAACGGCCTCGGTACGGATTCCATGGTCATGGTGCGGATCGAAAAGGGACAGTGGAAAAGGATCGATTAAAATGGGCGGGACCAGAAAAAAATGGTCAAAACCTTAAAACTCTATTACCTCGCAAGAAAGGGAAAAAAATGGAAGAAACTCGAATCAATCTGCTTCAGAGCGAAATGCCCAGGGCCTGGTACAACATCCAGCCCGACTTGTCACATCCCCTGCCTCCGCCCCTCCATCCCGGGACGGGAAAACCGCTGGGCCCTCAGGATTTGGCCCCCATCTTTCCCATGCGCCTGATCGAGCAGGAAGTCAGCCAGCAGCGCTGGATCGACATCCCGGAAGAAGTATTGTCCATCTACCGGCTCTGGAGGCCGACGCCGCTCTGTCGGGCCAAGAGACTGGAGGAGGCGCTGAAAACCCCGGCCCGCATCTATTACAAAAATGAAAGCTTGAGCCCCGCGGGAAGCCATAAACCAAATACCGCCGTACCCCAGGCCTACTATAACAAGAAGGAGAACGTCAGGCGCCTCACGACCGAAACCGGAGCGGGACAATGGGGAAGCGCCCTCTCCTTCGGCTGTAACCTCTTCGACCTGGAATGCCGGGTTTACATGGTGAAGGTCAGCTACCATCAGAAACCTTACCGCCGCATGCTCATGGAAACCTGGGGAGCCAAGGTGACTCCCAGTCCGAGCGATCAGACCGAATCGGGACGAAAGATCCTGGCCAAAGATCCGAATTCTCCGGGCAGCCTGGGAATCGCCATCAGCGAAGCGGTCGAGGATGCGGTAAAGAGGGAGGATAGCCGGTATTCCTTGGGAAGCGTGCTTAACCATGTAATCCTTCACCAAACCATCGTGGGACTGGAGACCAAGGCCCAGCTGGAAAAGGTTGGCGCGGCCCCGGATGTCCTGATCGGATGCGTCGGCGGCGGGAGTAATTTTGCAGGTTTCTGTTTCCCCTTCTTCCCGGAGAAAAAGGCCGGGAAACCGATCCGCTTCTTGGCCGTCGAGCCTACCGCCTGCCCGACCCTGACCAAGGGGGTGTATCGCTATGATTACGGGGACACGGCCCAGATGGCGCCTATTGTAAAAATGTACACCCTGGGGCATACTTTCATTCCCTCGGGAATTCACGCCGGCGGGCTGCGCTACCACGGAGCGGCTCCTCTTGTCTGCCAGCTCTATGATGAGGGTTTCATTGAGGCCGTGGCCTACCCCCAGAATCCGGTTTTCGAAGCGGCGATGCTGTTTGCCCGGACCGAAGGAACCATCCCGGCCCCGGAGACCGCCCATGCCATCCGCGCGGCCATCGATGAAGCCGTAAAGTGCCGGGAACAAAAAGAGGAAAAAGTGATCGTCTTCAATTTTAGCGGCCATGGCCATTTCGACCTCGCCGCCTATGACGCCTTCCTGTCCAATAAATTGGAAAATTATGAGCATCCGGAGGAAAAGATTCAGGAGGCTTTGAAGGATCTTCCCAAGGTATCCGAGGGTTGAAGCGGCCCTCCGCTTTCGTTCTCAGGCCGGAACGGCGAATCCTTTTTTCACTTTCCCTTTACTGCATGGGGGAAAAGGCGGCCGGCAGCATGATCTTGTTGACCTGGTTCAGTAACTGCTCCGAGCCGCCCTCCGGCGGCCATACCCGCTGCTGTACGGCCTGCGCCCGGATCGCTGTGCGCTGGTCGAGGCTATTATAAGGCCAGATATGGATAAATCGATTGGCCTCGCCGATTTCGACACTCCCGACTACAGCCAGCGGCGAAAGCTTCAGCCTCCCGGGGAGCTTGGCCTCCCAATTCTTCCTAAGGTCGGGTAGCTTACCAAGCTTGACGGTGTATTGGCGCATTTCGTAAAAGGGTCCGAATTTCCCCGGAGTGAGCAGCGGGGAAAAAGGGAAGGGAGTCAAAATTTCGGACTGCATGGAGCGGACGAACTCGCCGATTTTGGGCGGCCAGTTGGGATCTTTGGAAGCCTCGGCCCTCACCCGGGCGCGTTCGGCCAGATCGCGGTAGGGCCAGACATGGATAATTTCGTTTAATGGGCCGATATCCGTATGCCAGAAGGCCGATAGTTCCGAATATTTCTTCCGGTACTCATAAGCCTCGCCAAAACGTTTTTCCACCTCGGCCAGGGTTCCCACGGCCAGAACATAGGTGCGGATTTCGTAAATCATTCTCGAATCTCCTTTCGCCGCCCAGTGACGCCGAATCTTTTCTGAGGTGAGTATACTTGGAAGGCCATTTCCTGTCAAAGCAATTTGTGATCGATTCCGGCGAACCGAAAAAGCAAGCCGCGGCTTATCCTTGCTTTTGCCATTCCCCGCCGATAGAATAAATATTGGAGGAAGGAGATGACTGGGACCCGCGGAATCATAGCGATCATGGGGTCGGGAGAGACGACCGACTCGATGGTTCGGGTGCACCGGCTTCTTCTCGACCGGCTCCCTCCGCCGGTGAATGCCGCCTTCCTCGACACCCCCGCCGGGTTCCAGATGAATGCCGATGACCTTTATGACAAGGCCAGGGAATATTTTCAGAAGCGTCTCGGCCAATCGCTGGAGCGGGCGGCCTTCAAGTCCTCAAGGAAACTATCTCCCTTCGAAGCAGAAAAGGCTTATCAAACCCTCCGCCGGGCGGACTACATTTTTGTGGGGCCGGGAAGCCCCACCTACGCCCTCAAAAACTGGTTGGAAACCCCGATCCCGCAAATCCTCTGGGAGCGCATCCAGGCCGGCGGATGTTTCGTCGCCGCCAGCGCCGCTGCTCTGACCCTCGGCCGGTTCACCCTGCCCGTCTACGAAATTTATAAGGTGGGGGAAGATCCTTTTTGGGCTAACGGTTTGGATCTTCTGGGGCGGTTCGGCCTCCCGCTGGCGGTGATTCCTCATTGGAACAATGCCGAGGGCGGCACCCATGATACCCGGTTTTGTTACATGGGCGAGGAGCGCCTCTTCGGCTTGCAGGAGATGCTCCCGCCGGAGGTTTCCATCCTGGGGATCGATGAGCACACCGCCTGTATTCTCGATTTTCAAGCGGGGCAAATCCTGATCAAAGGCGTCGGCGCCGTAACCATCCGCCGGGGTCAGGACCAAACGGTCTTTAAAGATGGGGAAAGGCTCTCCCTCTCCGCCTTTCAGCGCCTTATTGCCCCCCTTTCCGGGGCCCATCCCGGGCCTCTTCCGCCATCCCCGACCTCCCCTCCCCCGCCGGAAATTTTCCAGGAAAAAGTCGACCGTCTGCAGCGAAATTATGAAACCCTGCTTCAGGAAAACAAAGGGGCTGCGGTGGTGGACACTCTGATCCAGCTTGACAAGCTGATCTGGAAATCCTGCAAGGAATTTGAAGACGAGGAAAGGATCCTTAGGGCCCGGGAAACATTTCGCACCCTGGTCGTTCATCTGGGCCTTCGCTTCGACGAATGCCCCAAAGACGTTCCCGCTATTTTGGCTCCGCTCCTGAACATCCTGCTGGACGTCCGCGGAAAACTGCGCGCGGCCAAACAATGGGCCTTGGCGGATGAAATCAGGGATGGGTTGGAACGCGCCGGGATCATCGTCGAGGATAGACCCGAAGGTCCCCGCTGGTATCGGAAGCCGTAAATGGCCGCCTGCTTTCTTCCCCCGGCACTGAGAAGACGGGCTGAACGAAGACTCCTTTAAGGAGGACCAACTCCAATTTTCTTATCGTCTGGTGAATTATGACCGATGACGCCGCCTTGATCGAACCCCGCAGAATTCCCGGGGATCCCCAAATTGATCATCCCCTCATCCTGGTCCTTTTCGAGCCCTACCTGGAAATCCTCGGGAAGACCCTTAAACTGAAAAATTCCTCCTGGAAGCGGCTGCGTTTCCCTTCCCTGTCCTACAGTACCGCGGAGGTCGAGGGGAGCCTTCTATCCGTTTTCGGAGCCCCTCTGGGATCGCCCCAGGCGGCCCTGGTTCTCGAACGGTTGATCGCCATGGGAGCAAGAAAAGTCTTCACCTTCGGGTGCTGCGGATCTATCCAGTTCACTCTGCGAACGGGCGACCTGGTAATTCCCACACACGCCCTCAGCGAAGAAGGGACCTCCGCTCACTACCCGCTGCCGGATGGTCTCCAGGCCAAAGCCGACAAAAGAATCACCCAATCGATTATGAAGTGTTGCTTGGAGAAGCATCTGCCTTGGGCCGAAGGAGGGGTTTGGACCACCGATGCCATCTTCCGCGAAACGAGGAGTAAGGTCAACCGTTATGCAGAGATGGACATCCTGGCGGTGGAAATGGAAATGTCCGCCCTCTTCACGGTTGCAGCTTACCGCCGAATTTCGCTCGGAGGCTTGCTCGTCGTTTCCGACGAACTGGCGCGCCCCACTTGGAAAACCGGGTTTTTGAATCCCTCCTTCTGGCTGACCTCGAAAAAAGCGGCAAAAGCGGTTGTGGCGGCCTGCCTGGGTCTTTCAAACCCACCGGCTGATTAAATAGCCCATTCCTGGTCGCTATTCGAATTTTTCCGGTTGGCTCCGTATTTTTTCTGTTCAAAATCATTTTTCAAATGGAATTTATCGCATATAATTAATGGCAGAAATCTTTGAGAGGAGGAAGGCCATGCCCACTAAAGAGATCCAGCAGCAGATCATCGCCAACATGAAGAAGTGGCAGAAAATTGAGGATGCTACCGTGGCCACGACCGGGATGATCATCGAGAAAACCGACAACCCGGTTGTCCACTTAGTCATGGAAATCATCCAGCGCGACTCGCAGATGCATTATCGTCTCCAGGAGTGGATCGCGAACAGTCTGGAAAGCAAGACCGTGACCCTGACCTATGACGAGCTCGACAGGATCTGGAGTCTCATCGAGCGGCACATCGAATTGGAGAAAAAGACGGTGGCCATGGCCGAGCAGTCCCTCGAAGCAATCAAGGGAAAGAAAATGGTGATCCAGGAGTACCTTTTGAACTACCTCGCCGAGGATGAAAAGAAGCACAAAAATTTGCTGTTACACCTGGAGGGGATCAAGAAAGGGATGAGGGCCAGCGGGTAAAAGAAAGTTACTCAAAATACCACCCCCTTCTTCCCTCCCCCCTCCGCGGGGGAGGGTTCGGGTGGGGGGCAGGAGGAGGAATCGATGAAAGTCCTGATTGTTTTTTATTCCATGTACGGACACATTTACAAAATGGCGGAAGCGGTGGCTGAAGGGGTGCGTTCGGTTCCCGGCGCCGAGGCGGTTTTGCGCCGGGTCCCGGAAACCCTGCCTCCGGATGTCCTGCAAAAAATGGGCGCCGTGGAGGCGCAGAAGGCCTTCGCCCACATCCCCGTGGGCACCGTGGATGAATTGCCCGCCGCCGAGGCGATCATCTTCGGCACCCCCACCCGGTTCGGCAACATGTGCGGCCAGATGCGGCAGTTCCTGGATGCCACCGGGCAGTTGTGGGCCAAGGGCGCCCTGGTTGGAAAGGTGGGAAGCGTCTTTGCCAGCTCC
>Ga0113563_10001419_pt1 | contig 13615 bp, 8 predicted proteins | sample Mud3Dept3metaG_FD_80117 | JGI IMG/M metagenome (GOLD analysis project Ga0113563, IMG submission 80117) | Freshwater wetland microbial communities from Ohio, USA, analyzing the effect of biotic and abiotic controls - Mud 3 Core 4 Depth 3... | ecosystem: Environmental > Aquatic > Freshwater >...
AGAAGTGAGTCAGTAAGTACATATCCTTCATCAAGCCATGATATTTTTCCGGGAACAGGTTCTTTCTCAACCGGTGGTGTAAAAAGATTGTAGTGCATTGGCAGCCGGATCGAATTGAACCCCCATACCTTCAGCGAGTCAACATCTCTTTTTGTGATCATGTTCTTACGGTAGAGCGAATAGAATTTCCCGGTATTCTCCTCTCCTATCAGACTGGTGATTTTTGTTCTTATTTCTGTTTGTGTACCTGCAACTTTCGACAGCTGCAACATATATGGTTCCTGAAGCATCCATCCGCCAAGCCCAATGCCTCTCAGGAGAACATTTTCTCCTTTTTCGTTCACGATCTGTTTGTCCCTGACTTTCAGAAAACCCTGACATGCAGCATTCAGGGCCGGCAAGAGCAATATAAGTAAAACAGGAAAAGTTTTTACTTTCATTTATAAACCCAGATGATTACTGACTTTTTATAATTATCCTGAGTAAACAAAAATACAATCTTTGTATGAAACTCCGTTAAAACCATATGGCCAATTTCAGATTTGGAAAAAATTTAATAGTATCTGCAGTAATTTACTCTTGTGAGATTAAATAGTTATTCCTATTTTTCGTGACCGTAAATCCGGACATAAACATCAATAATAATAAGGTATAATCCAGTAAATAAAATAATATGAAACCATTCATTCATGAGGATTTCCTTCTGAATAATAAAACTGCAAAAAGACTGTATCATCAGTATTCCGAAAATCTGCCAGTCATAGATTTCCATTGTCACCTGTCCCCTTTGATGATCGCGGACGACAGACAGTTTGACAACATTACCCAGGCGTGGATGGAAGGTGACCATTATAAATGGCGGGCTATGAGGACTAATGGGATTGACGAGAAATACTGTACGGGGAAGGTCCCCGATATTGAAAAATTCAGGAAGTGGGCGGAGACTGTACCATCTGCTGCAGGTAATCCGCTGTACCACTGGACTCATCTTGAACTTGCCAGATATTTCGGTATCTTCGACCTTCTTTCACCATCCACCGCCGAAAAGATTTATGAAAAGGCAAGCGCTTTGCTGCGAACCAAAGAATTCAGCATCAGGTCAATGCTGAAAAAAATGAAGGCAGAGGTAGTATGTACGACCGATGATCCTGCTGATACGCTTGAATTCCACAAGAAGCTTAAAGGTGCATTTGAAGTAACAATATTGCCGACTTTCCGTCCGGATAATGTTATAAAAACAGAGGATACGGCAAAATTTAAAGCTTACATTGAAAAGCTCGGTGCAGCAGGCAACAAGGAAATTAAGGATTTCAGCACGCTGATCGAGGTTCTCGACAGCAGGCATGAATTCTTCCACAACATGGGCGGTAGATTATCCGATCACGGGCTTGACAGGTTTTTCTATGCATCTTTCACCGCGTCGGAGGCTGACAGAATTTTCAAAAAACTTCTGAAAGGTGAACAGATTTCGGATGAGGAGACTGAAAAATACAGGGCAGCTGCCATGACTGAGCTCTGCCGGATGAACCATAAAAGAGGATGGACCCAGCAGTTCCATGTCGGAGCACTCCGGAACAACAATGCCCGCATGTTCAGGCTTCTTGGCCCTGACACAGGGTGGGATTCAATAGGGGCTCCCCAGGATGCCGGTAAGATGTCAAGGTTCCTGAACAGTCTTGATGATACAGCACAGCTTGGTAAAACAATACTATATAATCTGAATCCGGCAGATAATGAAATGATGATCACCATGGCCGGTAATTTTAATGACGGTACCACTGCAGTTAAGGTTCAGTACGGCGCTGCATGGTGGTTCCTCGATCAGAAAGCCGGAATGGAAAAACACGTCAGGGATCTTGCAGCACTGGGGCTTTTAAGGAGATTTGTAGGAATGGTCACTGATTCCAGGAGCTTCCTCTCCTATCCGCGTCATGAATATTTCAGGCGGCTTATATGTAACTATGTTGGTGAAGAGGTTGAAAATGGCACCATACCGGATGAGGACGAGTTACTGCAACCGCTTGTTGAAGGAATATCGTATAAAAATGCGAAGGAGTATTTTGGGTTTGGGAAATGAAAACCCCCTTCCCAACCTTCCCCCAAGGGTGAAGGAGCGGAAGGAAACAATCATTTCCCCCTTGGGGGAAACGGGAAAGGGGGTTTAAATTTAAATACACAAATAAGTAATATCAATACAAATGCATATGAATGAACTCAACTTGAAAAACAAAGTAGCAGTGGTAACCGGCGGTGCCGGGGTAATCTGCTCAGAAATGGCGCGATCCCTTGCAGCACAGGGTGTTAAGACAGTTGTACTTGATCTCAACAGGGATGCTGCAGTTAAAGTTGCGCAGGAAATTGAACAGGAATTCAAAATAAAATCAATCGGTCTCTCAGCAAGTGTCCTGGATAAGGCTTCGCTTGAGGAAGCAAGAAAAGAGATCCACGAAAAGCTTGGTGAAATTGATATTCTTGTAAATGGTGCCGGCGGCAATTCTCCTGCAGCCACTACCAAAGTTGAAAAGATGGACGGTAGCGAAAAACCTGAGGATACCTTTTTCGGCCTTCAGATAGAAGGTTTCGACAAGGTATTTGACCTTAATTTCAAAGGGACAGTCCTGCCTTCGATGGTTTTCGGAGCTGATATGATCAAGAGGAAAACAGGAGTAATTATTAATATATCCTCGATGAACTCTTACAGACCGCTGACAAAAGTAGTTGCCTACTCCGCTGCCAAATCTGCTGTTAATAATTTCACACAATGGCTTTCAGTTCACTTCGCAAAAGCAGGTGTCAGGGTGAATGCAATTGCTCCGGGTTTCCTGCTGACAAATCAGAACAGGTTCCTGATGGTTGATGAGAAAACCGGTGAGCCTACACCCAGGGGAAGAAAAGTAATAAACAGTACTCCAATGGAACAGTATTGTACCCCGGAGGAACTGACCGGCACCCTGCTCTATCTTGCTTCAGATCTTTCAAAAGCAGTTACGGGAGTGATCATACCGGTGGATAAGGGATTTAGTGCTTTTTCGGGGGTATAGGCAGTGAGAGGTGAGAGGTGAGAGGTGAATTAATTAATTTTTAAACTATGATATATTATCAGGCAGGTTCGGAAAATACGGTAATAGGTTCGGACAATCTTGAACACGGGATTTATTCAGCTCTCGTAAAGCTTGGGACCCGAAATAAAATACTGGTCATACCACCTGATTTTACACGTTTTCATTCCAGGGCTGGCGAGATAACCAGTCTGGTATACAAATATTATAAGGATAAACTGAAGGATATTCTTCCGGCACTGGGCACACATGTACCAATGGCAGATCATGAGCTTGATGAAATGTACAAAGGTGTACCAAAAGAACTCTTCCGGGTTCATGACTGGAGAAGAGATGTGGTCACAGTGGGTACAGTACCGGGTGAATATATCTCCGAAATTACAGGTGGTGCACTGGATTATTCATGGCCGGCCCAGCTCAACAAACTGGTATTTAACGGAGGACACGACCTTATACTCTCAATTGGACAGGTAGTTCCCCACGAGGTCATTGGAATGGCGAATTACAATAAAAATCTGTTTGTGGGAACCGGTGGTCCTGAAGGCATAAACAAGAGTCATTTTGTGGGAGCGGTTTACGGTATGGAAAAGATCATGGGTAAAGCCGACAATCCCGTGCGAAGAATGCTTAATTACGCATCGGACCATTTCATAACTCATCTGCCGGTTGTTTATATTCATACAGTGATCGGCCGTGATGAATCAGGCAAGCTTGTGATCCGCGGGCTGTTCATCGGGGATGACCCTGAGGTTTTCACCCGTGCTGCAGAACTTTCTCTGAAAGTCAATTTCAATGTATTCGAAAAACCTTTGAAAAAGGTTGTTGTATATCTTGATCCCTCCGAATTCAAAAGTACGTGGCTCGGGAATAAAAGCATCTACAGGACCCGGATGGCTATGGCTGATGATGGAGAATTAATTGTGCTTGCTCCCGGTCTGAAGGAATTCGGTGAGGACAAGGAAATCGACAGGCTCATAAGGAAATATGGTTACAAAGGAACTCCTGCAACGCTCGAATCGCTGAAACAGAATGAAGAGCTGCAAAAGAACCTGAGTGCTGCTGCCCATCTTATCCATGGTAGCTCCGAGGGCAGGTTTTCAATCACCTATTGTCCGGGTCACCTTACACAGGAACAAATTGAATCAGTGAACTTTAAATACTTCGATCTTAATACGGCTCTTAAAAAATACAATCCTGAAAAGCTGAAAGACGGATTGAACAGGTTGCCTGACGGAGAAGAGATCTTCTACATTTCAAACCCGGCAACCGGATTGTGGAGCTCACGGGAAAGATTGAAATAAATTCAGAACAAACAGTTTTCCGGATGATCAATTGGGGTATAATAGGATGCGGGAATGTGACTGAAGTGAAAAGCGGACCCGCATTCAGCAAAGTGAAAGGCTCCCGCCTGTTGGCCGTAATGCGAAGGAATGCAGCTCTTGCAGAGGATTATGCAAAAAGGCACAATGTTCCACGGTTTTACACTGATGCCCGGGATCTTATTAATGATCCGGAAATCAATGCAGTTTATATAGCGACTCCTCCCGGCAGTCATGCTGAATATGCAATCATGACGATACAAGCCGGTAAACCGGTGTATGTTGAAAAGCCCATGGCCCGGAATTATGCAGAATGCAGGAAAATCATTGCAGCATCAGAAAAATATAAGATCCCTGTTTTTGTTGCCTATTACAGAAGAGGTTTGCCGGGTTTCCGTAAAGTGAAGGAACTGGTTGAGAGCGGGGCAGTGGGCAAAGTGAGGTTTGTTATGATCCAGTGTTTCAAGTCACCTGCGAAAGACGAACTTGATGGTAAGCCATCGTGGAGGGTGGAACCGGAGATATCAGGTGGAGGGCACTTCTTCGATCTCGCTTCACATCAGCTTGATTACCTTGATTTCCTGCTGGGGCCGGTACAAAAGGTCAGATCGGTTGTTCTTAATCAGGGAGGGCTCTATGAAGCTGAAGATTTTGTTTCGGCAGTATTCGAGTTTCCGGACAATATAGCCGGATCAGGTACCTGGTGCTTCAGCGCTTCACCCGAGAATAACAGCGATATAATAGAAATCAAAGGTGATGCAGGTATGTTGAGATTTTCTGCATTCAGCTTTGAACCGATAGTTCTTTTAAACAAGGAAGGCCGGACCGAAATGATAAACGAGCGGCCTGAACATGTGCAGTATTATCTGATTGAACAGATTGTCAGGGAACTGAATGGTGATGGAAAGGCAGCTTCCACCGGGATTACAGCAGCAAGAACAAGTTGGGTGATGGATGAGGTGGTGAAGGAGTTTTATAAACGAAACGCGTAACTTATAATAAATATAACATATTAATATAATCGATTCATTATGAACAACTTATCAGACATTGGACTAATCGGACTGGCAGTTATGGGTGAGAATCTGGTGCTCAACATGGAGAGTAAAGGATTCCAGGTGACTGTATTCAACCGTACAACGCAAAAAGTGGATAATTTTCTGGCTGGCAGGGCAAAAGGAAAAAACATTACCGGGGCTCATACAATTGAAGAGTTTGTAAAATCACTGTCAAGACCAAGGAAGATCATGATAATGGTAAAAGCAGGAATCGCAGTTGATGAAATGATCAACACTCTTATCCCCCACCTGGAAAAAGGTGATATCATTATTGACGGTGGCAACACACATTTTCCTGATACCAACAGGAGAACGGCGTTTGTTGAGAGCAAGGGGCTTCTTTATATCGGAACAGGAGTGTCAGGAGGTGAGGAGGGCGCTCTGCTGGGTCCTTCGATAATGCCGGGTGGTTCCAAAGCTGCCTGGCCTGTGGTGAAACCTATATTCCAGGCAATTGCTGCCAAGGTTGAAGATGGCTCACCATGCTGCGACTGGGTTGGAGAGAACGGGGCAGGACATTTTGTAAAGATGGTTCACAATGGAATCGAATATGGCGATATGCAGCTTATATGCGAAGCATACCAGGTAATGAGGGATCTTCTCGGGATGAATGCTGATGAAATGCATAAGGTCTTTAAAGAATGGAACAAGGGTGAACTTGACAGCTATCTTGTCGAAATCACCAGGGACATACTTGCTTATAAGGACGAAGATGGCAAACCACTGGTGGATAAAATTCTTGATACAGCCGGACAGAAAGGCACCGGCAAATGGACCGCAGTTGCTGCTCTCGACCTTGGCATTCCTCTTACTCTTATCGGAGAAGCAGTATTTTCAAGATGCCTGTCAGCTGTTAAGGAAGAAAGAGTGAAAGCGTCAAAAATACTTACCGGACCTGCCAGATCTTTCACAGGTGACAAGGCTAAATTCATCAACGATCTTAAAGAAGCGCTCTACGCATCCAAGATCGTTTCCTATGCCCAGGGTTATGCATTAATGAGAGCTGCTGCAGAGGAATATAAATGGGAATTAAACTACGGAGGCATTGCCCTCATGTGGCGCGGAGGATGTATTATCAGATCAGCCTTCCTTGGAAAGATTAAAGAAGCATTTGTTAATAATCCGGCAACAACCAACCTTCTGCTCGACCCGTTCTTCAAGGAAACAGTCGATAAGGCACAGAAGGGATGGAGAAATGTCGTTTCGGCAGCAGCATTAAATGGCATCCCGGTCCCCGCAATAGCCTCAGCTTTAGGATATTTCGACGGTTACAGATGTGAAAAGCTTCCTGCCAACCTGCTTCAGGCACAGAGGGATTACTTTGGAGCCCACACTTATGAGAGGATCGATAAACCGAGAGGTCAGTTCTTCCACACCAACTGGACAGGAAGAGGAGGCACTACAGCTTCCACAACATATAATGCTTAAAACTGAAATAAATAATAACTAAAACAAATCTAACCTTTCAATTATGTCAGAAAAAAAATTCAGTAACTACAGATGGACGGTCTGCGCTCTGATCTTTTTTGCAACGACTGTCAACTATCTCGACCGGCAGGTAATCGGTATTCTGAAACCCCTGCTTGAATCGGATCTGGGAATTGGCGAAAAAGATTATGCGCACATTATTATGGCCTTTCAGCTCTTATATGGCGTTGGGATGGTCATCGCAGGACGCCTGATCGATAGATTCGGGACCAAGATCGGATACGGGATTTCGGTTATTTTATGGAGTATTGCTGCAATGGGACATGCCCTGGCCAAGGGTGTCTGGGGTTTCGGTTTCTGGAGAGGCTTCCTCGGTGTAAGCGAAGCCGGAAACTTTCCTGCTGCTATTAAATCGATTGCCGAATGGTTCCCAAAGAAGGAACGGGCTCTTGCAACAGGAATATTCAACTCAGGAACCAATGTCGGGGCAATTGTTGCACCTCTGGCGATTCCGGCCATGGTTGTGGCATGGGGATGGCAGGCAGCATTTATAATAACGGGAGCAATTGGATTCGTGTGGGTAATACTTTGGTTTATTTTCTATGAAATACCGGAAAAACATAAAAAAGTATCCGCAGCTGAACTTGCTTACATACACAGTGATGTTGATGAACAGAATGAAACCAAAGAAAAGGTATCATGGCTTAAGCTTCTCAGATATCGCCAGACATGGCTTTTCTTTATCGGAAAAGGGATGACTGACCCGATATGGTGGTTTTATCTGTTCTGGATCCCCGGCTGGCTTTCAACTGTCAGAGGTACAGGTCTCAGCGTATCCTCATTCGGATTGCCCCTTGCCTTCATTTATACGATGACAACAATAGGCAGCATCGGCGGAGGATGGGTTTCAGGATATATGATCAAGCGTGGAATGACACCGTTCAAGGCAAGGAAGTACACAATGCTGATCTTCGCTCTGCTTGTTGTTCCGATAATCTTTGCACAATCAAAGTCTGTGAGCACATGGGGTGCTGTCTGCCTTATTGCTCTTGCAGCATCGTCACACCAGGCATGGTCTGCCAACATCTTTACCACCGTATCAGATGCTTTCCCGAAGAAAGCGGTCAGCTCGGTCACAGGAATCGGTGGTATGGCAGGTGCTGTAGGCGGCGCCTTCATTTCATATATAGCAGGAGGGATAATCCAGCATTTTAAAGACCTCGGGCGTATTGAAACAGGATATGTTGTGATGTTTAGTATAGCAGGAAGCGCTTATCTTATTGCATGGGCCATCATGAATATTTTTGCTCCGAAAAATAAGACTGTGAAACTGGATTAACATACGTGAATCAGAGCCAATAATACTCAAAGGTTGCAGAGGCTGCCGGAAAAGTTAAGATTCTCTTTTGGCAGCCTCTTTATTTTGTTAAATTTGTTTTCAAATAAACTGTTATGAAAAAACTCGGAAAATACTCTATCGGGATGGGCGACAGGTTCGGCCACCAGGGCAGCGCCCAGCTTAACACAATCATTGAAGCAGGTAAAAAAGGTATTGAGATAACACCTGTCTGGAATAAATCTAACAGGGAGCATAATATAATCGGTACAGAACCGGGTGATGTCAGAAAAGAGGCTGACGCTGCAACGAAGAAAGCAGGTTTTGACAAACCATACTTCGTCGATGCCGACCACATCAATCTCGATACAGTTGACAGGTTCCTTGACAGCTCTGATTTCTTTACCATCGACGTGGCATCATATATCGGGAAAAAAGCAGGTGATGACGAAATAAAAAAATTTGTTTCAGGCGCAGAAAAGTATTCAGGAGTATTGAATATTCCGGGGATTAAAAAATCCCTGAGTGTAGCAAAGAGACAGATCATTGATATTGCCGAAAAATACCTCTTTGCCGCTATCAAGGCAGGGGAAACTTACAGAAAGATTGAAAAAATAAAAGGTAAGGATAATTTTGCCACTGAAGTATCAATGGATGAAGTTCCTGTTCCGCAAACCCCTGTGGAACTCTTCTTCATTCTCAAAATGCTCGGCGAAGAAAAGATTCCCGTCCAGACAATTGCACCCAAATTCTCAGGGAGGTTTAATAAAGGAGTTGACTATGTAGGTGATCCTGAGAAATTTGCAGAAGAATTTGAATCAGATCTTATGGTTATCGATTTTGCGGTGAAGGAATTCGGGCTTCCGGATAATCTGAAAATGAGCATTCATTCGGGTTCAGACAAGTTTGCGATCTATCCTTATATCGGTTCAATAACTAAGAAACATAATAAAGGGTTCCATCTCAAGACTGCAGGAACAACATGGCTTGAGGAGGTCATTGGTCTTGCAGAATCCGGAGGTAAAGCGCTCGAATTTGTTAAGGAGGTTTACACCAGTTCGCTTGAAAAAGTAGAAGAACTGTGTGCCCCTTATGCAGATGTTATAGATATCAATATCTCAAAGCTGCCATCTTCAAAAGAGGTCGCAGAATGGAACGGTAAAAAGTTTGCTAGCTCATTAAGGAATGTACCAGGCATTCCTGATTTTAATCCGAATATGAGGCAGCTTATACATGTTGCATATAAGATGGCCGCTGTCAGAATGGATGAATACTTCAAACTGCTCGAAGCCAATGAAAAAACTGTTACGCAATGTGTTTTTGAAAATATGTATAACAGACATGTTTGCAGGCTGTTTGATATAAAATGACAATCTAACATCACATCAGTGAAAGTTAAATTCTCCTGTTGCATTGCCGGACTTGGAAGTTTGCTGATACTTCCCTCCTGCTCCCTGAAAGACAAGAAGGGGGAGAATCCGAATATTCTACTGATTCTCGCTGATGATCTGGGATATGGCGATCTCAGCTGTCTGAATCCGCAATCAAAAATCAGGACTCCAAATATTGACCGTATTGCTGCCTCAGGGGTCACATTCACCGATGCTCACTCATCTTCTGCCGTTTCCACTCCCACCAGGTATGGAATCATGACAGGGAGGTACAGCTGGCGAAGTACACTGAAAAGCGGTGTTCTTGACGGATACTCGGCAGCCCTTATTCCATCCTCCAGGAAAACGATAGCCGGCATGTTGAAAGACCATGGATATAATACCGCTTATTTTGGCAAATGGCATTTGGGATGGAACTGGAATAACATTGAAAAAGGGAAGGACAGTGTTGACTTTTCAGGGCAGATAACGAATGGACCGACAAGCCGGGGATTCGATTACTTCTACGGGATCAGCGGATCGCTTGATATGCCACCCTATGTTTATGTGGAAAATGATCAGCCCACAGCATTACACGACAGGCTGACTGTGGGAAATACTTTGCCGGCTGGAAATCCCGGTTATGATGGTTCATTCTGGAGGGAAGGACCAACCGGAAGTGATTTCGACCATCGCGACTGCACCCCGAGTCTGACAAGACGGGCAGGCAAATATATTACCGATAAAGCCCCTTCCGAAAAACCCTGGTTCCTGTATCTTGCTTTCCCTTCACCACATACACCAATATTGCCTTCAACTGAGTTTCAGGATAAATCAGGACTTAATCAGTATGCAGATTTTGTCATGATGGTTGATTCAGAGATAGGAAAAGTTCTGGAAGCTGTTGAGCAGAGCGGTGAAAAGGAGAATACGATTGTGGTTTTTGCATCGGATAACGGCTGTGCTCCCTGGGCGGATATTGAAACACTTAAGTTAAAAGGTCATAATCCGAGTTACATATTCCGTGGGTATAAGGCCGATCTGTACGATGGTGGTCACCACATCCCATGTCTGATCCAATGGCCTGCAAAGGTAAGAAAACCGCATGAAGTAAAGCAGACCGTTTGCCTGAACGATCTTATGGCAACATTTGCAGATATTATTGATTATCAGCTTGCTGATAATGAAGCAGAGGACAGCTACAGCCTGCTTCCGGCTATCCTTAAGCCAGGCTTCAGGAAGGAGATCAGGGAGGCTACAGTACATCATTCAGGTAATGGTAACTTCTCCATCAGGAAGGGGGAATGGAAACTCCTTTTATCACCGGGATCCGGCGGCTGGAGTTCACCCAAACCCGGAAAAGAGGAAGTAGGATTACCACCGGTGCAATTATATAACATGACAGATGATCCGGGAGAAAAGATGAACCTCCAGGACAAATATCCTGATATTGTTAAAGAATTAACGGTTCTTCTGAAAAAGTACATTGAAGAAGGACGAAGTACCCCGGGGCTGCCCCAGAAAAATGAGGGAATCTTTCCGGTTTCCCTTGAAGTGCACTAAATTTCAATCTCAAGTATTTTCACCGGTCCGAACAATCCGGAAGGCTGCAATTTACTGCCGGGTGTGTATGGATTCACAGGGCACCACGTAGGTCTTTTATTAGCAGGTAATCTGCTGTCGCCGATCAACCGGTTTACCCAGGTATTAACCATTTCTATTCTTAATTCATTTTCCCCTGGATTAACCAACCTGGTAATATCAAGTCTGTAAGGTAAAGTCCAGACACCACCGGCATATTTTCCGTTAATTGAGACTTTTGCCATCGCTGTAAGATTTCCCAGGTCAATTACCAGCCTGTTACCGGCAGTTTGTTTTTCAAGATTAAAAGTAGTGTTATAAAATGCTGTACCCGAATAGTATTTTATCCGTTCATCAGCAGAAGTTATCCAATCCTGTAATGAATCTAAAACAACGGGTTGATCAGGACCTCTCATTGCAGGATCGAAATTCAGGGTCCAGGGACCTTTAAGGCCGGTGATCTTCACCGGTTGCGGAAAGTTGGCATCCACACTGCTTGCCGGATTTTTCTCTGCCTTTTTGCGGAATACTATGAACACGCTTTCGAATGGTTCAAGCTTAAGTGGTACTTTCGTTGCATTTGTTTTAAACTCAAAGGCAGGCAGTGAACGGATATTTCCGGATGTGGCTTCCCAGAGTTCGGGCTGCATACCTGTTACCCTGAATTCAGGAAAGAGTGTCCGGATTTCACCTGATTGATTGGATATAAAATAGATCTCCCCTTTACTCAAAGTGCGGTGTCCGTAATGGATCGAATTGTCTTCAGGTAGTTTGCAGTCCGGGATGCAATTAATCAGGGTAAAGGCTTCCGGCATATCCATACCATTGATAATAAGCCCTTTCCCGAATTTTCCGGATTTCACCTTTTCCCCATCCACCATGCCCCAGAGTTCACCGGCCATTTCCTGAACCTGCTTATCAGCTTCAGGCTGGTTTTCCAGGCTGGGCGAGATCCCGGGAGCAGGTCCCAGAACGACTGCACCATCGTTGACAAGCTGTTTGATTTTTGTCAGGAGTTCAGGACGCATGGTTTCAAGTTTTGGTAAAACCAGAATACGGTATTTTGTGCCGTGAGGCAAGGTTATCCGGCCATTTTCCACGGTCATATATTTCTCAATCACCTCCGCATTGATATAATCGAATTGATAACCTGCAGGAAGAGCAGGATCCGTCACACCGGTCATTTTAGGGGCATCTTCACCGATAAAATAAGCCACATCAGCAACATTTAGTCCCTGCTGAAGCATGAAGTTTGTCCTTTTCAGGTATTGTGTATATACATCCATTTGGGAGAACCAGGTATTCTTACGGTTGAATTCATTACCAAACCAGGCATTCATTCCTGGATTTTTGTCTGCATAGGGTTGAGTGATATAAACATGTAACAGGGTGTTGTTTATTCCTTCAGCAAAAAAGCGGTCTCCGCGTTGTTTAATAACTGCAGGATATCTTGAGAATGGACTTCCTGAACATGTGTTGGATTCTGCTGATATTTTTGTTTTTCCATAAATATGGCCGCATGAAGTAGCTGCACGGTTTTCAATATTTCCAAGCTCGCCTTCGCTCCAGAATTCCCCTCCTATTTCGTCTGACTGGCCGCCATACATCAGAAACTCACCCGGGAATCCCCAGTGACCGTAGTTCTCCAGCCAGGTATGCAATCCATATTTGTGGCTGATATCCCTTAATCCCCCGACATAATCGTAAGCTACTTTGTCAGCCACCATCCGGCGCATATCCCAGAGGAACCGGTCGGATTCCAGCTGGCTGTTGACTACTTTACCCTGGTATACCGGAAGAAATGGAACCGGATCGTACCCGTATTTTGCCTGAAACTCCTCAATGAATCCGTCTGTAAAATTCTGTCCTCCGGTTTCATAGCTATCCTGAACCACAACCTTAAAACTCTTCCGGTCAGCCTCCGGGATCCGTTTTAAAATTTCACCCATATGTCCGTAAAAGTGGTTTTCAGTGTGTAGTTTGCTCATTTTGTCCACTTCGTAACCTGTAGCTTCCGGTGATGCCGGACTGTTGACCGTACCGGTCGGGGTCATGCCGGTACGTAAAATGATCCATTCGCCTTCCGGAACCTCCCAGTTTAATGTTCCGTCCGCAGCCATATATTGAGTGATGTCCCTGACTTTTAAGGCATCGATTACAAGTTCTCTGTCGTCGACTTCAGACTGAACCGGCCACTGATAATCATGCCAGTATGGCAACGGTGTCGGATGCATTTTAGCCAGTGTCTTTTCACTGAACCGTTCAACCAATGGTGCATTTGCCAGTTCTATTTCAGCGAGGCCACCCCCGGGCCCGGTATTTTTAATTACCAGCCGGAAGACTGAAGCTGTTGTTGAGGGAAAACTTACAGTTACCGGAGCATAGGGTTCAAAACCAACATTTAACGCCGGATTGGAACGGTTGATCTCAAATTCAGAAAGTGTTCTGTATCCGCCATTGGACT
>Ga0113563_10001420_pt1 | contig 13614 bp, 11 predicted proteins | sample Mud3Dept3metaG_FD_80117 | JGI IMG/M metagenome (GOLD analysis project Ga0113563, IMG submission 80117) | Freshwater wetland microbial communities from Ohio, USA, analyzing the effect of biotic and abiotic controls - Mud 3 Core 4 Depth 3... | ecosystem: Environmental > Aquatic > Freshwater >...
GATGCCGCGCACGAACTCCATCGTCAACACGGCGGGACTCGAGTACGCCTCGAAGAGCTTCGGCACGTGGACCTGCGGATCGTCCGCGAAATTGCGCGCGAAGCGCTGCATGTTCGACGCCTCATGCGAGAGGTCGATCTCCAGCGTGATGGCGCGGGCGAACTCCTCGACGATCTCCGCGGGGGCGTAGGCGCGCAGCTCCGGCGCGTTCTCTTCGAGCAGCGACGCCAATCCGCGCAGGATCTCGAGGTCGGTGCCGATCACCTGCTCGAGGCCGGGCCGCCGCACCTTCACGGCGACTTCCTCGCCCGAGAAGAGTCGCGCGCGGTGTACCTGCGCGATCGACGCCGCGGCGATCGGCGCGTCGTCGAACTCGGCAAACAGCTCGGCGATCGGACGGCCGAGCGCGCTCTCGATCTGGTTGCGCGCCGCCTCGGAGCCGAACGGCGGCACGGCGTCTTGCAGTTTGCGCAGCTCGATGACGAGACTCATCGGAATCAGGTCGGGCCGCGTCGCGAGGATCTGGCCGAGCTTCACGAAGGTGGGGCCCAGATCCTCGAAGGCCATCCGGATGCGCTCCTCGGTCGTGTAGCGCACCAGTTCGCGGCGCTGGCGGCGGAAGCGCACGAGACTGCGCGCCAGCTCGAGCGTGCTCTCCAGTTCGAGCCGCGCGACCAGATCGCCGAAGCCGTACTGGACGATCACACCCAGGATCTCGCGCAGGCGCGCCAGGTTCTTGAAGGTGCGCGGGATGCGAACGAGCGCGCCGAGCTGCACGGCTAGCGCTTCGGGTCGTCGCGCTTCGCGAGCGCGCGTTCGATGCCTTCGAGACGGACCTCGATCGCAGCGAGGCGATCGAGCAGGACGTCGTTCCCGGCGCTGGGCGCGACGGTTTTCGCAAACCCGCGCAGCGCACGGCCGAGCGGCGAGAGCAGGTTCTCGTCGACCCAGCGGCGCTGCGTCTCGGCGGCGTCGGCGACGGCCGCCGCGATCTCGTCGGCCTCGGCGCGCGACAGGTCGCCGCGCTCGACCAGCACGTCGAGCACACGCCGCGCCTCGCCCCGCGAGCCCGCGCCGAGCGACTGTGCGCCGCCGGTGAGCATGCGTGCGAGCGAATCGAAATCGACCATGCTGGTAACATCGCGCAAGCGCGCGGGCCGGTCCATTGCGCGCCGGCGCATGAGAAGCGCGGGCGCGACTCGTCGAGGACGCGACCGCGCCGGGCTGAGTGTCAGCGATCGCGACCTGGCTTGCGCTCCGAGCGCGCGAGCAGCGCGCGCAGCGCATCGCCGATGGCGCGAGGCGAGTAGGGCTTGGCGAGGAAGGCGGTGGGACCGTCCACGCCCACGCGACCGGTGGCGTCGTCGGCGTCGAAGCCGCTCTGGAGCAGGATCGGAATTTCGGGATCCAGTTCGCGCAGCGCGCGGGCCGTTTCGACGCCGCCGCCCGGCATGCGCAGATCGAGCAGCGCCGCCGCAAATGGTGTTTCGGCTTCGCGCACGCACTCGATCGCGGCGCCGCCGTCCGTTGCCTCGGTGACCGTGTAGCCCTGTCGTTCGAGGATGCGTCGCGCGACGCGGCGCACCGCGTCCTCGTCGTCCGCAATCAGCACACGTCCGCTTCCGCGCTGCACGAGCGAGTCGTCGTCGCGGCGCGGCTCGGCGGCCCGCGACGACGCCGGCAGATACACGCGGAAGCAGGTGCCGACGCCGGGTTCGGACTCGAGCGCGATGCCGCCCCCGTGTGCGCGCACCACGCCGAGCGCGACAGGCAGACCGAGTCCGTGTCCGCTGCCCTTGCTGGTGTAGAACGGGTCGAAGAGGCGCTCGCGCGTTTCGGGATCCATGCCGCAGCCGTCGTCGCTGATGTCGAGTCGCACGTACACGCCCGGCTCGAGGCCAGCGCCGACCACGAGATGCGCCAACTCGGGCCGCTCGAGGCGCGCGAGGCTGGTGCGCACGAGGATCTCGCCGCCTGCCGGACCGACGGCGTCGGCGGCATTGCGGAGCAGGTTCATCACCACCTGCTGGAACTGACCCGGATCGACTTCGACGGCCGGCAACGAGTCGGCCAGGTCGAAGCGCAGCACGACCTCGGGCGGCAGCACGCGGCGCAGCAACTCCGCCACCTCGCGGGACTGCTCCGAGAGATCGACCGGGACACGCTCGGCGGGCGCACGACCGGCATAGGAAAGGAGCTGGCGCGTGAGCAGCGCGCCGCGCTCGGCGGCGATCTGGATCTCGGCGATCGCCGGGCGTTCGGGATGATCGGCTTCGAGCGCTTCGAGGGTCAGATGCGCGTTGCCGAGAATCGCGCCGAGCAGGTTGTTGAAATCGTGGGCGATCCCGCCTGCGAGCAGACCCAGACTCTCGAGTTTGCGGGCTTCGAAGAGCTGGTGGCGCAGCCGCTCGCGCTCCGCCTCGGCGCGCTTGCGCACCGACTCGTTGCGCAGAACGGTGAGGCTCGAAGTCGTGCCGTCCTGCATCTCGACGCGGGCTGCGTCGAGCAGCACGTCGAAGCTCGATCCGTCGCGGCGAACCAGACGCACCGCAACGTCCTGGATCGCCCCCTCGCGCCAGAATCGCGGCAGCGTCTCGCGCACCACCGTCTCGGCGGACTCGGGCGTCAGTACGGCGGTCACGGCGCGACCGATCACGTCGTCGCGCGTATAGCCGGTCTCTGCGATCCACTTGTCGTTGACCGCGACGATGCGCGCCTCGCGGTCGATCGAGTGCATCATCACCGGCGCGTGCTCGAAGATCTGACGGAAGCGCGTTTCGCTGGCGCGCAGCGCCTGCTCGGCGCGACCGCGCTCCGCGAGTTCGTGGGTCAACTCTTCGAGACTGGCGCGCAGCCGTTGCAGCGTGCGCAGGCGGACCTCGTGGAGGAGCGCAGCGATCACCATCGCGAAGGCGATCGCCACACCGAAGTGCGCCCACATCGGGTCGGTGGGCGCGCTCCACGCGGCGGCCGCGAAGATCGCGAGCGCACCGCCCAGATGCGCGGCGAGCCAGCGCCGCGAGAGCAGCACGCTGCCCGCCGCGATCACGATGAGCATGAGCGTCGTGGTGTGTCGGGGGTCGTGCAGCTCGGCGAAGTAGACGCCCGTGTTGAGATAGCCGAGCAGCGCCATCGCGGCTGCGATCGGGTGCGCCAGGCGGGTCGGCGGCGGGAAGCGTCGCACGACGAGCCAGATCGCAGCGAGGGTGAGCGAAGTCGCAATCGAACTCAGCGTGATCACGAGCCGCGACTCGGGCAGCACCAGCAACGGCTGCGTGATCGCGAGCAGCGCCATCACCAGCGTGGCGGCAAGCGCGGTCGGCGCGAGCGAGTCGCGCACCATGCCGTTCAACCACTGTCTCCGCTGCCCGTCCACCACGCCCGTTCATCGACCGCCCGCCCCGTTGACTTGGGGACGTTCCTGCCGTGTCGACTTGGTTGCCTTCAGGAACGCCCCCAAAGCTGGAGGCCGGGGCGGGGCCAGGGGAAGGAGACGAGTTTGCCGGTGCCGGAGAGGGTGGCGTAGGCGGTGCGGAGGTCGGGGCCGCCGAAGCAGAGGTTGGTGGTGAGCGGGTCGGGCAGCGCGACCTTCTCGACCTGGGCGCCGTCGGGTGAGATCGACGTGATGCCCGGCTCATTGCCGATCGTCGCGACGCACACGTACCCGCCCGCGTCCACGGCGAGCGAGTCGAGCAGTTGGAGGCGCGGCAACCCGACGAGCAGCGTGCCGCCGCTCGTGCCGAGACCAAAGGTGGGCTTCACCTCGCCCGGCCCCGCGACCTCCCACCACCACACGCGACCCGTCCATGTCTCCGCGACGTATACGCGCCGCCCGTCCGGCGAGAGACCGACGCCGTTGGGCGAATCGAGCGGGTAGACCACCTCGCGAATCTCCGAGCCGTCCGGCTTCGCCCAGTAGAGACCGCCGCGATCGCGATCGCGCTTGCGCGTCTTGCCGTGGTCGGTGAACCAGAAGCCGCCGTGCGTGTCGAAGACGAGATCGTTGGGACCGCGCAGGGCGTTGCCGTTGCAGCTGGTGTAGATCACCTCGACGGCGCCGGTCGCGAGATCGATGCGCTCGATGCGACCGCCGCTGTAGTCGGCGGGCTGCTCGCCGGGCAGCGTGAGACCGCCGACGTCGTGCCACTCGAAGCCGCCGTTGTTGCAGACGTAGAGCGCGCCGTCGGGACCGATCGCCGCGCCGTTCGGCCCGCCGCCCGGCGTTGCGATCGTGCGCTTCGATCCATCCGGCGCAACGCGCGTCACGCGCCCGCCCTTGATCTCCACCAGCACGATGCTCCCGTCCGGCATCCAGACGGGGCCCTCGGGAAACTCGAGTCCGCTCGCGAGCTCATGGATCTGCATCGGCTCCTCCCTGTCGACGGCGCCGCATTCTAGTACCGTGGGATGATGCCGCGCCCGCCCCGACTCGCTCCCGCCGTCGCCGCGATGCCCGGCGCCGTCTATTCGCCGCTCGGCGATCGCATCGCGCAGCGCAAGGGTCCCGTCTACCCGCTCCACGTTGGCGACACCTGGCGCGACCCGTTCGAGGGCGGCCGCATGCAGGACCTCGCGCAGGCCGCGCATCCCGGCATCAACCGCTACACGACGACCCGCGGCGAGGCAAAGCTCGTCGACGCGATCATCGAGAAGCTGCGCGCGCGCAACGGGATCGCGTGCGAGCGCGACCAGGTGCTCGTCACCGGCGGTGCGACGGCCGGGCTCGCCAACGTCGTGGGCTCGATCGCCGCGCGCGGCGACGAGGTGCTGATCCTCGCGCCGTTCTGGCCGCTGATCCGCGGCATCGTGCAGAGCGTCGGCGCGACGCCCGTCGAGGTGCCGTTCTTCGACCGCGTGGACGGCGTCGAAGCGGCGCTCGAAGCCGTCGAGGCGCGGCGCAGCGAGCGCAGCGTCGCGCTCTACGTCTCGACGCCGTCGAACCCGAGCGGTCGCGTGTTGCCCGAGCCGTGGCTCGCGACGCTCGCCGAGTGGGCGCGACGCCACGACTTCTGGCTGCTCGCCGACGAGGTCTACGAGGAACTCGTCTACTGCGGCGAACACGTCTCGCTGGCGCGCTTCGCACCCGAGCGCACGATCACGTCGTTCTCGTTCTCGAAGTCATATGGGATGGCGGGCTATCGCGTCGGCTATCTGGTGGGCCCGCGCGACGTGGTCGAGTGCGCGCACAAGCTGCACACGCATTCGACCTACAGCGCGGCGACGCCCTCGCAGCTCGCCGCGCTCGCTGCCCTGCAGCGCGGCGACGCGTGGCTCGCCGAGACGCGCGAGCATTACCGCCGCGCCGGCGCAGACGCCGCGCGCGTGTTGGGTCTGCCCGCGCCGGAGGGATCCACCTTCCTATTCCTCGACGTGCGCGAGCGACTCGGCGAGCGCGGCATGCTGGGTTTCCTCGAGGACGTCTTCGAGGACGGCGTCGTGCTCGCGCCGGGCGCATCGAGCGGTAGCGACTACGAGGGCTTCGCGCGGCTCTGCTACACGGCCGCGAGGCCGGAAGACGTCGCCACCGCCGTGCGCCTGCTCGCCAAGCGGCTCGGCGTCGCGGCGCTGCGATGAGCGGCGCCGTCGCCCGCGTCGCCGATCTGCTGCACCGCCAAGCGGCGGGTGGCGTCGTGCGCGTCCAGGGCTGGCTGAAGACCGCGCGCCACGGCAAGGGCGTCTCGTTCTTCGAAGTCTCGGACGGCTCGTGCATGGCCGGCATCCAGGTCGTCGCCGAACCCGCGCTCGCCAACTACGAAACGGAAGTTCTCGCGTTGCGCACGGGTTGCGCGATCGAGGCGGAGGGCGAACTCGTGGAGTCGCCGGCGGCCGGCCAGCGCTTCGAGATCCGCGCCGCGAGCGTCACGCTGATCGGCCCGGCCGGCGACGACTACCCGCTCCAGAAGAAGCGTCACTCCTTCGAGTTCCTGCGCACGCTCGGCCATCTGCGAATGCGCACCAACACGCTCGGCGCGGTGATGCGGGTGCGCCACGCGGCGTCGCGCGCGATCCGCCGCTTCTTCGACGAACGCGGCTTCCTCGAGCTGCACACACCGATCCTCTCGACCTCCGATTGCGAAGGCGCCGGCTCGATGTTCCGCGCCACGCACTTCGACCCGGCCAGCGCCCCGCGCACACCCGACGGCGCGACCGACTGGAGCCGAGATTTTTTCGGGCGGCCGGCCTTCCTGACGGTGTCCGGGCAGCTCGAAGCCGAGATCGGCGCGCTCGCGCTCTCGCGCGTCTACAGCTTCGGCCCGACCTTCCGCGCCGAGAACTCGAACACGAGCCGTCACCTCGCCGAGTTCTGGATGGTCGAGCCGGAGGTCGCGTTCCTCGATCTCGACGGCGACGCCGCGCTCGCCGAGGAGTTCTTGCGCGCCGTGTTGCGCGAGCTACTCGAGCGCTGCGGCGACGACCTGCGCTTCTTCGACGAGCACATCGAGCACGGCGTCGTCGCGGCGCTCGAGCACGTCGTCACGACACCCTTCGAGCGGATGACCTACACAGATGCCGTCGCGCAACTCGAACGCAGCGGGCGCGCCTTCGAGTTCCCGGTCGCCTGGGGCGCGGACCTGCAGAGCGAGCACGAGCGCTGGCTCACCGAGGAACACGTGAAGCGCCCGGTAATCGTCACGAACTACCCGCGCGAGGTGAAGGCGTTCTACATGTATCTCGACGAAGACGAGCGCACCGTGCGCGCGATGGACGTGCTGGTGCCGCGCGTCGGTGAGCTGATCGGCGGGTCGCAGCGCGAGCACCGCCGCGACCTGCTCGAACGCCGCATGCGCGAGAGCGGTCTCGATCCCGCCGCATACTGGTGGTACCTCGACCTGCGCCGCCACGGCTCCGTCCCCCATGCCGGCTTCGGCCTCGGCCTCGAACGCCTGCTGCTCTTCGCAACGGGCATGGCCAACATCCGCGACGTCATCCCCTTCCCCCGCACCCCCGGCTCCGCCGACTTCTGAAACCGGTGCCGGGCGTCAAGTTGTTTTCCGTCAAGTCATTTCGTTCAACTCAGCTCTGGTGGACGAAGACGGCGAGGGCGCGCGGACCGTGTGCGCCGTGCACGAGCGTCTGTTCGATGTCGGCGGTCTTCGACGGGCCACTCACGAAGGTGAGCTGCGACTGCCATGCTGCAGCCGGCAGCGCGCGCATGGCGCTGTGCAGATCGCCCACGATCGAGGCGGCGTCGAGCAGCAGGATCACGCGCTCGGCGAGGAAGAGCAGCGCGCGATGCGGCGCGTCGTCTGCCGTCACCGCGACCGCGCCGTTCTCCGCGATGCCCACGCTGCCCTTTGCAATCGCAACCGCGACGTCCGCGAACGAGTGCGGCGCCGCCGCGTCGCGGGCAATCTCGACCGCTGCCGTACCGAGCAGCGCCGCCGCGCTCGGCTCGGCGACGATGCGACCGCCCGCCGCCCAGCGGCGCGCGTGCGCGAGCACGGCGTCGGCGAGGGACGCGCGTGCGAGCGGGCCGTGCGCTTCGCCGCCCACCGCGGCGAGCGTCGCGGCGAAACTCGCGAAGTCTGCTGCGAGCGGCGGCGCGGGGTGCGGGCCGGGATGCGCGACGCCATGACGCGTCGCGCGGCGCACCGCGACGAGCACGCCTTCGCGGCCGCTCACGGGCGCGCTCCGCGCGTCTTGCGCCAGCGCTCCGCGAAGCTCGCGCCCGGGTGTTCGGGCCACTCGCGCGCGCGGAGCCACGGCGAAGCGGGGTTGCCGGGGAAGCGCCGCGCGAAGAGCGGCCACAGCGTTCGCGCAACACGCGCGGCTGCGCGGAACAGGCGCGGCCGCGACAGCAGCGCAGCCGCGAACCGCGCGCCGCGCCGCAGCGACACAGGCAGTGCGGGCGCCTCGCGACGCCACGCGAGCAGCTGCTCGTGCAGGTCGATGCGCACCGGACATACCGCCGTGCAGCTCCCGCACAGCGACGACGCGTAGGGGAGTTCCCGGGCTTCGCGCGTCGCGACGAGCGCGGGCGCGAGCACCGCGCCGATCGGCCCCGCCACCGGCACGCCATACGCATGGCCGCCCGCGCGCCGGTAGACGGGACACGTGTTGAGGCAGGCGCCGCAGCGGATGCAGCGCAGCGCGCGGCGATGGCTCTCGCTCGCGAGCAGCGCGCTGCGCCCGTTGTCCACCAGCACCACGTGCAACTCGCCGCCCGCGCGCGGCGCGGAGAGGAAGCTCGTGTACACCGAGAGCGGCTGCCCGGTGGCGCTGCGCGCGAGCAGCCGCAGGAACACCGCCACGTCGTCGAGGTTCGGCACCAGCTTCTCGATCCCGAGGCACGCGATGTGCAGCGGCGGCAGGATGATACCCAGATCGGCGTTGCCCTCGTTGGTGACGATCACCAGCGAGCCGGTCTCCGCCACCGCGAAGTTTGCGCCGGTGATGCCGGCCTCCGCGGCGAGGAAGCGCGCGCGCAGGTCGGCGCGGGCGTGCGCCATCAGCCGCTCGGGATCTGTTTCACCGGCGGGCGAACCCATGTGACGATGGAAGAGCGCACCCACGTCCGCGCGCGTGCGGTGGATCGCCGGCACGATGATGTGCGAGGGCGGCTCGCCTTCGAGCTGCACGATGCGCTCGCCGAGGTCCGTGTCCACCACTTCGAAGCCGCGCGCTTCGAGCCACGGGTTGAGCCCACACTCCTCCGTCAGCATCGACTTGCTCTTCACCACGCGCCGCACGCTGCGCTCGCGCAGCAGCGCTTCGACGATCTCGCAGAGCGAGCGCGCGTCCGCCGCCCAGTGGACGACGATGCCGTTCTCGCGCGCCTTCGCCTCGAAGCGCTCGAGCTGGCGATCGAGATGATCGAGCGTGTGATCCTTGATCGCGGCAGCGCGCGTTCGCAGCGCCTCGAAGTCGGGAACCTGCGCGACGGCGGCGTCGCGCCTGGCGCGCAGCAGGAACACCGCCGCGTCGTGGCGCGCGACGGCTGCGGCGTCGGGAAGCGTGCTGCCTACGCGCGCGTCGAGGCCGAAGCCGGACCCGCTCACGCGGCGTCGCGACTGCGTTCGCTTGCGAGCCACGCCGCGTACACGGCGGCGAGGAAGCGATCGACCCCGCGCACGATGTTGCGCGTGCGCAGCGAGTGGAACACCTCGAAGGCGTGCTGGGCGTACGGCAGCTCGACGTAGCAGACGGGCGCCTGCGACTTGGCGCGCAGCAGCGCGGCGAAGTGACGCGCATCACGCACGGGCACCAGGCTGTCGAGCGCGCCGTGGATCACGAGGAAGGGCGGCGCGTCACTGCGCACGCGACTCATCGGCGACGCGCGCTCGAAGGCGTCGCGCGCCGTCTCGAACTCCTTCTTGATCACCATCCGCTCGAGGAAGCGCACGAAGCCACGCCGCGGGTCGAGGCGCTGGCGATCGGTGAAGTCGTAGACACCGTAAAAGGGCACGGCCGCCTGCACGCGGGTGTCGACGTCCTCGAAGCCGGGCTGGTACTCGGGGTCGTTCGCGGTGAGACCGGTGAGCGCCGTGAGATGTCCGCCGGCCGAGCCGCCGGTCACCGCCAGGAAGCGGGCGTCGCCACCGTAGTCGGCGACGTGCTCGCGGATCCAGCGGATCGCGAGCTTCACGTCGACGAGGTGATCGGGGAACGTCGCGCGCGGCGAGAGCCGGTAGTTGGCAGCGACGCACACCCAGCCGCGCGCCGCGAGGTGGTTCATCAGCGGCAGCGCCTGCTGGCGCTTGTGGCCGATCGTCCAGCCGCCGCCGTGGATCTGCAACAGGACGGGTGCGCCGCTGGTGCCGTCGCGCGGGGTATAGACATCGAGCAGGTGTCGCTTGCCCGCACCTTCCGCGTAGCGGATGTCGTGGACCACGCGCACCTCGGGGTGCCTGAAACGGAACGGATTCACCAGGCGTCCGTGCGGCTCGAAGGCGTCGCGCAGCTTCGCCGCGCTCGGTTCGGCCGCTTCGCGATAGCCCGCGCCGAGGCCCCGCAGCAGCGCATTCTCGATCTCGCCCTCGGAGCGACGCGCCACCGGCACCATCGCGAGCAGCGCCGCCCACGAGGCGAAGGTGATGCCGAGCCCGAGCCAGCCCGGCCAGGCGGAGAGCGCACCGGCCCAGACAAAGAAGAGCGTCGCGGCCAGCTGCCACGCGAAATGATGCGCCACCAGCTCGCTGGTGAGCCAACCCGCAAAAAAGCTGGGCGCGGCGAGAAGACTGTTCGCGGGGCGCGGCAGGTAGGCGTTGAAGGTGAAGAGCGCGCCCACGATCGTCACGAGCAGGAAGAGCCAGGGAATGGTCATCGGCAGGGATCCTAGCCGCGCGCGCGCCGCGTCGCGCACGAAGTTCGGGGTTCAGGCCTTGCGGCGTGGCAGCGCCGCGAGCGCCGGGTCGGCGCCTGCGACGATCAGCGCGTCCGAATCCTTCAGCACCGCGTCGGGATCGGGCGGAACGTGCACGTTCTCGGTGAGCGCGCAACGCACCGCGATCACCTGGATGCCGAGTCGGCCGCGCGGATCCAGCTCGCGCAGCGAGCGACCCACCCACGCCGACGGGATCGCGATCTCCTGGATCGAGTGGCCCTCGCCGAGCGGCAGGTAGTCGAGCACCTCGGTCGCGCCCATGCGGTGCGCGAGTCGCACGCCCGCCTCCTTTTCGGGGATGATCACTTCGCTGACGCCGAGGGCGTTGAGCGCGCGCGCTTCGGCGTCGCCCGCCGCCTTCACGTAGAGGTCGCGCACGCCGAGGTCGCGCAATGCGACGGTCGCGAGAATGCTGGCCGCGAGGTTCTCGCCCATGCTGATCACCGCGGCGTCCACGCCCGCGACGCCCGCTCCGCGCAGCACCACGGGATCGGTGGCGTCGCCTTGCACCGCGCGACTCACGAACTCGGCGTGGCGATCGATCAGGATGCCGTCCGCCTCGATCGCGATCACCTCGTGGCCGAGCGATTCGAGGGTGCGCGCCACCCACGAGCCGAACTTGCCGAGCCCGATCACCGCGTAGCGACTCATTCCACTTCCTTCGCTCGGTACCCGTCAGCCGACCAGCACGTCTTCGCGGCCGAGACGATAGGGCTGCTTGCGGCGGCTGCGACGCGCCATCGCCTCGAGCGCCGCGAGCGGCCCCACGCGGCCGAGGAACATCAGCAGCACGATCAGCACGCGGCCTGGCGGCGACAGATCAGCCGTCTTGTTCATCGAGAGCCCGACGGTGCCGAGGGCGCTCTGCGCTTCGAAGACCAGTTGGATGAAATGCTCCCGGTCGAGGGCCGCGCTCGCGCGCGGCAGCTCGACCCAGAGCAGCATGAACACGAAGGCGAAGAGCAGCAGGATTGCTCCCACCGCGAGGCCGACGGCGCGCTGCACCGTGGCGTCGGGCACCGAGTGGTTGGCGAACGACACGTCGATGCGGCCGCGCAGCCGCGCAAGGAAGAGCAGCGCGAGCAGCGCCGCCGTGGTGGTCTTGACGCCGCCCGCCGTCGAACCCGGCGAGCCGCCGATCCACATCAGCGCCAGTGTCAGCACCAGCGACGGGTTGGTGACCTGCGTGTAGTCGATGGTGTTGAAGCCCGCCGTGCGCGGCGTCACCGCCATGAACGCCGCGTTCGCGACCCGCGCGACGAAGCCGTGACCGGCCAGCGTGTGGTTCCACTCGAAGAACAGGTAGAGCGGCGTGGCGCCCGCGATCAGCACCGCCGTGGTGATCAGCACCAGCCGCGTGTGCAGCGTCACGCGACGGCGTCGGCCGCGCAGCCGCGCCTGCAAATCCTCGAAGACCAGGAAGCCGAGGCCGCCCGCGATGATCAGCAGCGCGATCACCGCGAGCGCCGGCAGATCGCCCGCGTGCGTGGCGAGTCCGTCGCGGAACGTCGAGAAGCCGGCGTTGCAGAAGGCGGAGATGGCGTGGAAGAGCGCCGGCCAGAGCGCGCCAGCGTTGCCGAGCGAGCCGCGCCAGTCGAGCCAGAGCAGCACCGCGCCGAGCGCTTCGACGGTGAGCGTCACACGCGCGACGGAGCGCACCACCGCGCCCACGCCGCCTTCGGGCATCAGCACCGTCGGACCCACCGCCACCTCTTCGACTTCCAGCGACGTGCGCCGCCCGAGCGAGGCGGCAGCGAGTGCGGCGAGCGTCACGATGCCAATGCCGCCGAGCTGGATCAGCGCGAGCAGCCAGAGCTGACCGGGAAACGTCATCCGGCTCGACACGTCGAACACCGAGAGACCCGTCACGCACACCGCGCTGGTGGCCATGAACAACGCATCGACGAAACCAGGGCGTTCGCCGATCCACAGGCCGGGCAACACCAGGAAACCCAGCGTGCCCATCGCGATCAGCGCGGCGAACGATGCGACGAGCAGTTGCGGCGCGGACAGATCGACGCGCGCGCGAGCCGGTTCGCGACCGTTTCCTCCACGCCGTCGGCCCAGATCCACGCCGGCACTCTAGCGACTAGACGTCCTTCGGCTGGAGCTGCTCGAAGCGGTCGACCGCGTCCACGTAGTCTTCGACGAGCTGCCGGATCACGTCGCGTACCGAGCGCTCTTCGTTCATCAGCCCGACCACCTGCCCGACCGGGTTGAACGCCACTGCTTGCGCCTTGGCGGCGTAGCGGTTGGTGCGCGAGACCGCGTCGGCGGTGACCATGAACTGCAGCGGCATGCCGAGCGGCTTGGGGTTCTCCGGCCTCTCCCACGCCTCGGTCCAGTCGTTGCGGAGCATGCGGCACGGCTTGCCGGTCCAGGCGCGCGAGCGCACCGTGTCGTGGCTGGTCGCCGCGAGCAGCGACTGCTTCGCGGCGGGCGCCGCCTCGGCTTCTTCGACCGTCAGCCAGATCGAGCCGGTCCAGACGCCCTGCGCGCCCAGCATCAGCGCCGCCGCCATCTGGCGTCCGTCGCCGATGCCGCCCGCCGCGAGCACCGGCAGCGGCGAGACCGCGTCGATCACCTGCGGCCACAGCACGATGCTCCCGATGTCGCCGGTGTGACCGCCGCCCTCACCGCCCTGCGCGATCACGAAGTCCACGCCCGCGGCCTTGTGCGCGAGCGCGTGCTTGACGCTGCCGCACAACGCGCCGACCAGGCGACCCGATTGCTGGATCTCCCGGATGATCTCCGCGGGCGGCGTGCCGAGCGCGTTCGCGACGAGCTTCACCTTCGGGTGCTTCAGCATCACCTCGATCTGCGGGCCGGCGGTGGCGGCCGTCCAGCCGAGCAGCTCGCGGGTCTGCGTGCCTTCGGGCAGCTCCGGCACGCCGTGCTCGGCGAGCAGTCGCTTCGCGAAGGCGCGATGCTCGGGCGGAACCATCGCGCGCAGCTTCGCTTCGAGCTCCGCGGGGTCGTCCATCCCCTTCCCCTCGTACTTGCCGGGGATCACGATGTCTACGCCGTACGGCTTGTCGCCTACGTGCTCGTCGATCCACTTGAGTTCGATCTCCAGCTGCTCGGCGCCGAAGCCGACCGCCCCGAGCACGCCGAGGCCCCCGGCATTCGAGACCGCGGCGACCACGTCGCGGCAGTGGGTGAAAGCAAAGATGGGGAACTCGATGCCGAGCCGTTCGCAGAGGGGGGTGCGCATGGGAGTCTCCTGAAAACTGGGGGCCGTCCCGCGTGCTTGGGCTCGTCCCGCGTAGCGAGCCGAAGGCGAGCGGCGA
>Ga0113563_10001422_pt1 | contig 13614 bp, 10 predicted proteins | sample Mud3Dept3metaG_FD_80117 | JGI IMG/M metagenome (GOLD analysis project Ga0113563, IMG submission 80117) | Freshwater wetland microbial communities from Ohio, USA, analyzing the effect of biotic and abiotic controls - Mud 3 Core 4 Depth 3... | ecosystem: Environmental > Aquatic > Freshwater >...
ATGACATTTATGTCATGCCCTTCAATCTGATGCGCCAGGCGACTGGCTATGTCAGCATGGATACGTTGCGTTGGATGGGCGAATCTCCCTATTACAACCGGCTAGACATTGTCGTCAGTGATGACAAATTTGTAAAAGAGCATGTATTGCAGGTTGGCGACCTGGCGCGCGACCGGGTGATCGAGCCAGCAGGATACCAGGTTTCACGCCTGCAGATCCCAGGTGTTGGCTCCGATCCGGGCGATCATTGGGGGCACAACCAGATCAAAGGCTTCCTGTTGATATTGCAGATTATGGGCATCCTGGCCATGTTACTTAGCTGCGGCCTGGTGATCAACACGGTATCCGCCATCCTGGTACAGCAGATTAAGCAAATCGGCATCCTGCGTTCGGTTGGCGCCGTCCGTTGGCAAGTTGTACGTATGTATTTGTTTAATGTTTTGGTTTTCAGCATTTTAGGATTGGTCATTGCTATCCCCCTTGGTCTGGCTGGCGCCTGGTGGTTGACCAATTTTGCGGCCAGCTTCTTGAATTTTAACATTGAACGAATCGATTTACCCGCCAGTATTTTGTTCCAACAATTGCTTCTGGGTTTGATCATGCCGGCTGGCGTTGCATTAATTCCCATTCTGGCAGGAACACGACTATCTGTCTATGATGCCATTTACCAATATGGATTGGGTGGTGAGGAGGATGACAGGCTTGAACGGTTGCTAGGAAAACTTCGCCGATTTAATCCGCCCGTCTTGCTTTCCTTAAGAAATACCTTTCGTAAGAAGGCTCGTCTGATTTTTACCCTGGTGACTTTAACTCTGGCTGGGGCAATGTTCATTGCCGCTTTCAGCACCTATACTTCCCTGACAAAGCAAATCAATCAGATTGAAAAGTACATTTACTTTGATGCCGCACTGCGTGTGCCTGCTGGATCTAACAGGTTTTCAATCGAGCGCGAAGCAGAACGCGTGCCTGCTGTCAGCCTTGCCGAAGGTTGGGCGCAAGACACCGGCGTTTTTGTCTTCCCGGATGGTAGCGAAAGCGAGGAAGTGGAAATTATCGGATTGCCCTATGACATCAAGACCATTCATCCAATCTTGCTCGCAGGTGAGTGGTTGCAAGGTGAGAATCTACCCCAGGTTGTCATCAACGAGGATTTGGTCGATGTTGAAAAGCGAGTGAAGGTTGGCGACCAGATAGTAATAAAGGTAGGGGATCGTAAACAGGAGTATCAGGTAATTGGCCTGGTTTCGAAGCACTTGTCTGGAGCAAGGGTTTATATCGATTTCTCTACCTTTGGCAAGTTGACCGGGCGACCCAATCAGATCGATCAGGTGCGCGTTTTATCGAACCCAGCGAAAATTAGCCCTCCTGAAAAACAACATGCGATAGCCTCCGCATTGGAAAATTACTTCAAGAATGCAGGCCTTAGCGATAGCACTAGCACCATCCAAAATGATTACTTTGGCAATTTCACCGATATATTTGGCATTATCCTGTTCGTCCTGGTGATCATGGCTGGTATCCTGGCAGTAGTGGGGGGATTAGGGTTAACCGGTAGCCTGGGCATGAATGTGCTCGAACGCACTCGTGAAATCGGTGTGCTGCGCGCGGTAGGTGCTGCAAATTCGGCGGTGCTGCAAGTGGTCATTGTGGAAGGGATGTTGGTTGGTTTGCTCTCCTGGTTGTTTGGGGCGCTTATCTCAGCACCTACCAGCGTGGTTTTAGCCAATGCTGTAATCCAGGCGGTATTTGAATCTCAAGCCAGTTACCAGTATTCCTACCTGGGATTATTGGTCTGGTTTGTGATCGTGATGCTCATTGCCGTGCTGGCCAGTTTGGCGCCGGCACGCAATGCCACTCGATTGCGTGTGCGAGAGGTATTAGATTACGAGTGAAAGCCATGTTTGGAATAGGTAGAAAACCAGACAAGAATAATAACAATGGAATCCGGAACGGAAAGCTTGGTGATGGTCAAGCTTTGATCGAGCTGCGCCAGGTGACCAAAACCTACCAGACTGGCGCAGGGCTATTTGTCGCCTTGAATGGGATTGATCTCCAGATCGGTACAGGTGAGTTCGTTTCTATCATGGGTAAGTCCGGCAGTGGCAAGACGACCTTGATCAATATGGTCACCGGTATCGATGATCCCACTTCAGGTGAAGTTTATGTCGGTGGATATGCCGTGCACACCTTGAAAGAAGGTCATAAAGCCACCTGGCGTGGTTTGCATATTGGGGTCGTTTTCCAATTCTTCCAGCTCCTTCCGACGCTTTCGGTGTTGGAAAACGTAGTACTGCCTATGGGTTTGTGCAATCTATACGACCGCCAGGAGCGGTATGAACGCGCCATGAGCTTGTTGGAGCAGGTGGACCTGGCTGACCATGCCCACCAGTTTCCTAACCGCTTATCTGGTGGGCAACAGCAGTCGGCAGCCATCGCCCGCGCCCTGGCGAATGATCCCCCGATTATCGCCACCGATGAGCCAACTGGCAATTTGGATACACTAACTGCTGAAAAGGTGATGGAGTTATTTGCTCAGCTGGTCAAACAAGGCAAAACCATATTGATGGTTACGCACGATCCCGAGCTGGCGCAGCATGCCTCACGAATTATCCATCTGAGCGATGGCCAGATCACGACTTAGAGCTCTCATTAATTCGTGATGGAATACTTACTTACAAAATCTTTGATTGTTGGCAAACTATTCATCTAACAGAATCACCGGCTCTTGATAAAAGCGAACATTTCGTCTTGCCAGCTTATCCGCCAGCATACGATCCAGCCATGCGTTTTTACGCGCCAGTGATTCTTGTGCTCGCAAGCGCTCCAGCTCTGCATGCAAACGCAATATGCGTCCAGGAATGACGAAGCGGGTAATGCCAGCCGGAAGCAACTGACCATCAACAGCTGCCTGTAATACATCTTCCAGGGTGAATTGAGGGAAGATAACCAGGGCGGCTAAACCTGGCACTTCAGCCACCATTTCATTGAGATCAGTATTTAATGTACGGGTTATTTTCCCGATTTGCGTATAGTCATGTACAAGGGCATTGAGTGCTGTGAGCGGATCACTGCCCGTAGGAGCTGACACCAAAAAGTCACCCTTTCCTGGAATGCGCAATCCACATAACGCCAGAGACCGATCGATGGGTGAGCTGAGTACCTCCGGGAGAACCGGGACGAGAGAATAATGGTTCGAATTCTGCAGATGGTTGAATAGCTCATCTGGTGCGATCCCACTCACTGCGTGATACCAGGTGTGTAACAACAAACCTTTATCTTCGGGTGGGACAATTTGTACGATGACGTGCGGATAGCGAAGCTGTTTAAGCGCTGTGGTTCGCGTAGCGCCATCCAGAACGATATAATGATTCTCCCATTCGACTACTACCGGCGGGTTGACCAATGTTTTTTCATCTTGTAAGCGGGTAGCCAAGTCGTTCACTCGTTGTGGATCGAAATGCTCGTGCGGTATAACTTGCTCTAGAGGTACCACGCGCAGGGATAGAGGGTTGCTTGCCCCCCGAGACTGCAAACGGTCAATCAATTGCTCGGCCAAATTGACAGCAATATCCCGTTCGACTTCGGTTTTACTTGGTCCAAGAAATTCTTGCAAGATCAGATGTGGGTGAGTGATCGTAAAATTTTCGATTTTCCAGCCTGGTGGGACAACCAATGCTGCCCCGGTGAGCCTTCCTATGGCAAGCGCTTCAATCAAAGCAGACGGTTCAACGGCCTGTGGATTACCGGCATTTATCAAAAAACTACCAGGTTTACAATTAGATAGTTCCGAATTTCCTATGAGATGCTGGGTTAACTTCGTAGATGGCAGGTGAAGGCAGATGAAATCGGCTTCCGCCAGGAGTACAGCCAGGTCGCGTGATTCGATGCCCACATCTAGCGCTAACTGGGGTGTCAGGCGTGGCTGGTTGACCAGCACCCGCATATCGAAAGCTCTTCCCCGGCGCGCCACCTCGTGTCCGACAGCGCCAAATCCAACGATACCCAGTGTCTTGCCGGCCAGACCGACGGCATTGTAGCGGTGAGCCAGGGTCAACATTAATCCAATCGTCTGTTCGGCTATGGCCAGGGTGCGCCGGTCAGGTACATTCACAATTTCCACCCCCTGGGCGCGTGCTGCGCTGACGTTGATGTGGTCAAGCGCTGCACCGGCGACGCCGATTACCTGCAACTGGTAAGCGTATTCGATTGTCCGCCCGTGAACTGGCGTATCACTGCTCACGATCAAGGCATTGTATTCGCCAATGATCTTTTCAAGTTCTTGCTCGCTGAGCTGGGTACGCACATCTACATCGCCAGATTCCTGCAGCTTCTGTATTCCAGCCGGATCCAGAGGGATAAGCGTGAGGATGCGAGGGTGGTATCGATCCAAATTCATCTTTTTTCACCTTTTACAAGCATGATTATCTATAAGAATGAATATCATTTTACCGCGAGCCTGGAATGCATTAAAGAGAGTCGTTGACTTTTATGCAACTGCCACCTATACTTACTACGATTCCACTCACAAAGAGAACCTCGCAGCCATGTCACTTCAAAAAATTTCCGCTGATAAAAAAATGAATAAACGTTACGATCTTTGGGCATTTTGGTTGAGCCTCATATTAATGGTTATCGCCTGTGGCATTTATAATCCTATAGAGAATGCCTACCAATCAACATCCATTGCATTGATTGAGCAGCAAACTTCGGTTGTGGGGACTATAGCCGCCTTTACCCAATCAGCCTTGCAATTGCCAGCTAGTAACCCTTTGATTTTTTCCACATCACAACCGGAGAGCACTTCGACTTTGAGTCCAATATCGAAACCACCGGCAGAGACGCCTTCGGCTGTGGATTCCGATCCGGAAGACATGCTGTCTGAACAGATCCTGGCTTCGAAAATCTTGTTATTTGAGGACCTCTCTGCATCTCGTTTGCTCCGTTATGTAAAGCAAGCACTGGATGACGCTGGTTTATTCTATCTAGATGTTGGCAGCGCTCAAGGATGGTTTAAGAACCAGCTTTTATCCTCTGAAGATTGGGATCTGATCATTGCCGCCGCAGAAGCAAGGCGGGGTTTCGGTGGAGAATACTTTAATTACCTCAACCAGCGAGTAGAGCAAGGCGCTGCCGCCATCGTCGAATATTATGATTTTGATCTGGCGCCAAATGGGTATATCAAACCGCTTTTTGATCAATGTGGGATTGAGTTTCAGTCTGATTGGTATGAACCGGATTTGCGCTCGGTCTACTGGCTGGCGCAGGATCACCCGATTTTGCTCGAGCCAGACCCAATACGCTCGTACCTGCGTAACGCTGCCCCGATTTGGCATGGCGATATTGGCGATCTCCTGGAAATTAAGATGAAAGATGGCAGTCAGGTTGGCGACGCCACTCTCGTGGCTGGACTGAATCCGAATTGGATAACACATCATGGTGTATTAGCCAGCTGCCTGGGCGGCAGGATGATTGTGCAAAGTTTTAGCAGCCACGAATACGCCCAATACGACATGCTACCTTTGTGGCAGAATTACGTGTATAACGCCTTACGCAGCAAAATCCAGCAGTTTCCAATTGAGCCTGTCTTGAAAGCTGAAGAAGTGAATACATTGAACGGGTTGGTAACTGCATCTCCACCACCAAATCCTGAAAATGGCATAGGAAAAGAGCTCTACTGTGGGGAAGTTCTGACAGCTCGTGTATCCAAGCCTCCTGAGCTGGCTAAAGATATGTTCGAGCACCATGCACAGGGTATTTTCTTGACTTTGGAATTAGAATTGCAAAACCTTGCCCAGAAACCAGTTCAAATCTGGGATCAGGATTACATAGTTGAAGGGATCGTGGATGGTAACCCTGTAAAATATTCCCCACATCCAGCTGCCACCGGTTACTTGTACATTGATAGTGCAACCAATCTGAGCCAGGATCGTATCCAACCTGGTCTTCCCTGGAAAACCCGCCTGGCTTTCGATGTGGCTCCAGATGGGGAGCAATGGGTGCTGGTCGTCAAGCCTGGGAGCAAGGTAAATTCCCCGCTCTGTGAAGTACGCATCCCGTTGTCTCAATGATCGATTATTCATCCCCCTTGATAAGCCGTAATACTTCCGGTAAAAGGACTTGGGTGGTGGAGATACTCTCTCCGCCGTAAATCGTCCAATTGCCTTGCCAATCGCCATAGAAGCCGCCTGCCTCGCGCAGAATAGGCGGGAAGGGGGCGCAATCCCACACCTTCATCACTGGATCGAGCATGAGTTCAATACGCCCTGTAGCCACAAGAGCATGGCCATAAGCATCCCCCCAACCGCGTTGGAAATTGCTCGCCTGTTGGATGCGTTGCCAGGCGTCCATTCGCCCGCTGTTTTCAAATTCGTGTGATGATGTAAACGATACTACCCCCTGGCTGAGCGAAGCAATTTGGCTTACCCGCGCCCGTCTGCCATTGAACCAGCACCCTAAACCGGATGCCCCGGCCAGCATTTCATCCAACGCCGGGAAATACGCTACGCCAGCCTCTACATTTCCCTCGATCTCCAAGCCAATCAAAACGCTGTATAGCGGAACCCCACGCATAAAAGATTTGGTGCCATCAATTGGATCAATATACCAGCGATAGCTGCTACTCTGGCTCTCCTTCAGCCCATACTCTTCACCCACGATGGCATGTTGTGGGTAGCGCGCCTCAATCCTGCTACGAATCAGCTCTTCTGACCGGCGGTCGGCGATGGTAACGGGCGAGTTATCAGCTTTGAAGTCCGCTTTCACTCCGGTTTGGAAATAGCTCAATGTTAATCGACCTGCCAGATATGCAGTTTCAATCATGAATTCTAAATAATCTGCCAACCTATCCTGATGGCTCATCCGTACAACCCTTTCGAGAATTACATTATCATTTCAAGGTGCATCCTCCGTATAGAGGAGGGTCACCGAACAATTAATTAAGATAATCTGTCCATAAACCATTCAAGAATATCACAAATCGTATGGGACAGAGTAAAATCAATCGACTTATACATTTAATCAATAGACTTTCTTGAACGTGCGTTTATCTGCGGATAATTATGGAGCCTTCTCATGAAATTCTCTAGATTCAACTTGTGTCTTATCTTCTTTCTATCATTTGTGACCTCTACTTTCCTCAACGCCTGCAACACTACCAGCTACATCGTCACGGTCACAGTAAGTGAGCCAGACCTGCTGCCCATCCTGCAATCATCCTTTGAGGCGACACCGGGAATCTGGCCGGACTTCGAGATCGATAGTCTTGTTATCCAGCCGGAGGGCATCCACCTGGAGGGCATATATGAGCCAAGTGGAGAGCAACCAGTTCCAGGTTCCATTGAATTGATGGTTTCCGCTGCAAAGGGTGAGTTGCTCGTTGAAGTATTGGCAGTTCAAATACCTGGCATTGAACCTGACGAATCTGACTTACAGAGTCTGGCTTCCAATATCGCCGACGCAATCCTTGAGTCGATTTCTGGGGATCAGCCGATTAAACAGATTGATGCGGTGCGATTGTTGGATAATGCGATGGTGATCACCCTGGAATATCTACGCTGATCGGTTCAGGATCTACACATGCCATATCATTCCCGGCAAAATATTATTGTAAAAGCACGTGAAATCTGGGGAGCTCAACCAGTTTTCCTGGACACCGAGACAACTGGTTTGCATAATTCCGCTGAGATCATAGAGATTAGCATTATTGATAGCGATGGCAGTGTGTTGTTTGAATCACTCGTCAAACCACGCCGGTCGATCCCACTGGATGCGGTGCTTATCCATGGTATTACTAACGCCGATGTGCAAGATGCGCCTGCCTGGTTACAAATCTGGCCGCAGGTGGAATCCATCTTGCAAAACCGCCTGGTGGGGGTTTATAATGCCGAGTTTGACCTGCGCATGATGCAACAGTCACATCGCTCCTCTGGCTTGCCCTGGCGTTCACCGCCAATAAAGTTCTTTTGCATCATGCGGTTGTATGCCGATTATGGGGGCTATATGAAATGGCAGTCATTGGAGGATGCTGGCAGGCAGCTTGGCATCCCGCTCCCCAATTCACACCGCGCTCGGGCGGATAGCTTGTTGGCACGGGAAGTATTTAAGAAAATTGCTGGATTATAAGTGATAAAGTAAACGCCTGCGCTTTAATTCCGGCTTAAGCCTGTCACAAGTTGAGGATAAAGGCAATTCAAAGCCCTGTCTGTTATATTCCAAGGCATAAGTCCACTATGGGATGTGGATAATTCATCTTGGAAGGAAAATTTATAATGAAGAAATTATCATTTAGTATAGCAATTGTTCTGATGGTTGGAATGTTGGTGACCGCGAGTGTATCGGCCTCCGGATTACCCAAAATAGAAAGATCGCTTTCGACCTCCGCTCCCGGACCTTATGAGGGCTCATTTTCTGGAACAGTGTCCAGTGACAATGGTAGTCAGGCGCCAATCAGCATGAACCTGACCCATCGCGGGGATGTTGTCGAAGGAAGTGTATCCCTAGGGAATGGATTGTCTGTAAATGGTGGTGTGTGTGGAACGGTTGATGTGCCCTCGGTCGAACAGCACATTACTGGCACATCGCAGCCCGATAACCCAAACCAGATATCCACCCAAATGGCTTTCGAGGTGAGTGGTATTAACATTGTTGTTGACCTGAATAGCCAGATATCAAGCGACGGAAGTGTTATTCAGGCTCAGACGGCGATTGACTTACCCTGGCTCTGTGGACGTGATCCACTACTGTCCGGGAGTTTGAATAGAATTGAAAGTTAAGCTTATTAATTTCATACAAGCAATTCTCTCCTGCATTAGTTAGTTGACAATCTTCAATCACCCAGGCATGATCGAGTACATGCCTTGCAGCGCGGCGGCTAAATTACACCGCCGCGCAATTCTTTTCTCAACCTGCCTGTTTGTGTAATTTCGATAAATATCATGAAAATAACCTTTTAGACTTGCATTATTTTAATTATTAAGCTATAATTTCAATTTTCACAAGGGGATTTTTCACCCAAAAAGTGGGAAGGAGGTGTAGCCTTATCTAGATACATAGGGGTAATATCAATCGCATGTTATCAGATTTAGAATATCTATAAAACATCTCATAGGAGGAAATACTGATGAAAGCAAAGAATATCTTTGCCATGTTTGTGCAGCTTGCGATAATCGTAAGTCTGGTCGGGATAATTCCAGCCAGCGCAGCTTCTTTACAAGTCTCTAGTCTCGGTAAAGGTCGTGGTTCTAAAGGTCTGACCCCTAAATTCTCCACGGCAGTAGCATTCGACAAGACAGTCGCTTTGCGCGACATGCCGAAAACCAACCAGAAGGCAGCCCCACAGGCTGCAGAGGTCGAGATCCGCCCGGATCGCGGACCGGTTGTCCAGGATAAAGGATACTCAGGCGATGGCGCACTGCAGACAAGCCCGGCTTCAGCTGCTTCCTGGGCCTTGGCAATCCCCGCCCCCCAGCAGAATTTCGAGGGGATGAGTAACCAGGATAACTTTAATGTCTTTGGATTCCGAGTCAACCCACCGGATCCGATGGGCGATGTCGGTCCTAACCATTACGTGGAGCTTATCAACATGGTTCTCGCTGTGTATGACAAGCAGGGCAACCTGCTGGTTGGACCAGTCGCGATTGGAGACATTTGGGCGGGATTTGCAATCCCTGATTGCACCGATCCCTCTGGCGACCCGGTTGTGCTTCACGACCAGTTTGCAGATCGTTGGATCCTGAGCCAGTTCACCACGCGAGGCTTGGATGATCCGACACTCCCGTTCTATGATTGTGTTGCCATCTCTCAAACTGGTGATCCGACTGGTGCGTACTTCCGCTATGCGTTCATCACGCAAGCGGATCCGGACGGAGGGTACTTCTTCCCAGATTATCCGAAATACGGTGTCTGGCGTGACTCATACGTTATGACCACCCGTGACTTTGGTACTGTGGACGGGTACGGGGTCAGCGTCTACGCGCTGGAGCGCAATAAATTGATCAACGGTGAACCAAATGCCCGTGCCGTTCAGTTCTTCATCGACTCAGAGATCGTCCCACTCAACCTGATTGGTGATGGTCTGCTCCCACCGGACATCGACGGTAAGCAGAAGCCAAAGAATGATGTGCCCGCCCCGATCGTGGGAACCCAGGACGATGGTGCTGGTTATGGTGCCACTTTCGACGCCCTCAACATCTGGGAGTTGGATGTGAAGTGGCGTTCAACACCGAAGGCATCACTTGCCCTCAAAACCCAGCTCCCGGTAGCCGCCTTCGACTCGATCTTCCCATGCGGTCCATCTCGAGGCTGCATCCCACAGCCGGGTATCACCAATCCTGATCAATATCTGGATATTCTTTCCTATCGGCAACGGCCAACCTGGCGTCTGGCGTACCGCAATTTCAAGGACTACGAAACGCTTGTGACAAACCAGTCGGTGGAAGCACTGCCTGGTATAGCTGGCGTGCGGTGGTACGAGATCCGGCGCACTGGTGGCGCCTATTCACTCTACCAGCAAGGCACCTATGCCCCAACTGATGGCGTGCACCGCTGGATGGGAAGCGCCGCCATGGATAAGAACGGGAATATTGCCGTGGGATACAGTGTGTCCAACGGGACGGATGTTTACCCGGGTATCCGCTACACAGGCCGGATGGCAGGCGACTCGCTAGGCGAGATGACCCTTGGTGAAGGCGTGGTTATGAACGGTAGCGGTGTGCAGACTACCACCAACTCGCGCTGGGGCGACTACACCTCATTGAATGTCGATCCGGTTGATGACTGCACGTTCTGGTATGTTAACGAGTACTACGAGGTAAGCGGTTTGCCGCTTCCTCTCCCGCCTCCGCCGTTGCCTCCACCTGGAACGACTGCGCCCTGGCAAACGCGTATAGCCAGCTTCCAGTTGCCGGGTTGCGCTCCATAAAGGCAATATAAGCTTATTAATCTGATTAGTTTAATAGCAAACAGCGAACAGGCTGGCGAGAGAGCGCCAGCCTGTTCTGTAATCAATTGGAAAAATTCTTTGCAATAAGCTCATCACGTTTGCGCCGGTAGGCATTGATGGGGCTATCACCCGGAATGAGTTTTTCACCCATACGCAGACTACTGCGTTTGGGGACTTGAGTCACAACCACACGCTTATCCTGGCGTTCGATAAACAGATTACTCTGCCCACCCACCCAGTTCACAAGCTGGCGAAGGAGCGGCACACGCAGGAAGTTCTGGTACCAGCGCACATACATTAAGGTGTTCTCGTCATCGATAGGGGCGAAGGCGATCACTACCCTAAGATCGTCGCTGATCCAGTTCTGCCACAGGTTTGGAAAGCAGAATTGAAGTTGGGGATGGCGCTCCGGGAGGGCCATTTGTTTGGAGTGTACAGGCAATGAGCCGTCATCCACTCGGTTGTACACCCACAAGTTGAGCACATTCAGCTCATCTGACTCGTTTTCCCAGGTGAATTGCGGGCCATCGACCAGAGTGCGGTTGCCGCGCCCGATGGTATTGTGGTGCACGAATGGCAGGTGTACAACATCCAGCTGGTTCTCAATGGCACGGGAGTAGTGTGTCGCCCAGTGATCGCGAATCGTGTTGTAGCTCCATTTCTCGTCAATTGACTCAAAGAAATATACAGGTGGCAGCTCCTTACGTGGTTCACCCCACCAGATCCAGATGAAGTCGTGCTCTTCGTGGGTTGGATAGGCGGTTGCTTGCATCGCCTTGGGGATGTCTGCCCCCCGACCGTTGGCTGGGATGAGTGTGCATTGGCCAAGGTTATTGAATTGAAAACCGTGGAAGGGACATTCGATCTGATCGGTAAGCAACTTGCCATAGCTCAGTGCTACACCACGGTGCGGGCACTGGTCTACCAAACAGCATACCTTCCCATTTGAATCGCGCCACAAAACAAGCTTTTCACCCAGGCGGGTGACACCTATTGGTTTACCAGGCTTCACTTCATTCGATTCGAGGATGATGTACCATTGGTTGCGAATCATAAATGGACTCCTGGATCGAATTATATCTATAAATCCTAATGCGACTCTCTAGAAAAAAAGTCATTTTAAAGATGACTGTAACTTGAGCCAGGCTTCATAGGTCTTCTATACATATCATCTGCCTCGATCTCCCAGCGCGGCCTTCTGCAAAAAGCCAGCAACTCTTTCCAGGCTAGATGTGTATCCTCGCCCACATTTAAGCTGAATTTATCTTTGCGTTTTGTCATCCAATGCTCGTAGGCTTCCGACCAGGCATGCAGCCGTTCCCCTCTCACTGTGGTTTGTATCTCCCCCACTTCCCTATAAAGCAGCCGGATCAGTTCCTGTTCTAGCTCAATTTTTCCAGATTTCAATTCTCCTTCGTTTCCCCCATGTTTTTAGTGCAGATATTCTATGAATGGTCCTTTTCCTCTATAACATAAGTCTTGCCAACACTGGTAAATGGTCAGAACCGGTATCCGCGCCTACCCAGGCCTCCAGGCATGCTAAGGGTTCACTATACCAGATGTAGTCTACTCTCAACGCAGGGTTAAGTTGCACCCCGCTCAACAAACGGTTGAGCGCTAACATCCGTTTCCAGGGTCCAATCCGTTTGGGTAGCGTATGTCCCCGTTCACTACTTCCCTCTCGAAAGGCATCTTTTAAGCCCGTGCTGCGCAAGTAGGCGTATTCTCCCCACCAATCAGCCAGGTTGAAATCCCCCAGCAAGACTGTGGGAGGAGTTCTTACTGCCAGTTCTGCCAAAGTAGTGATTTGCTGCCAGGTTTGGGCATCAAAGCGTAAACCCGACCAGTGCGGCTTCGGTGGTGGGGGATGAGCCACAAGAAAATTTAACTGGCATTTGCCGAGATCGATCTTTGCCTGCAAATCAGGTCGCACTGTGGATAAGTGGAGTTGAATCGCTTCAAGAATTGGAAAGCGACTGAGCACAGCCTTGCCAGCGAATCCACCAGGATACATTGCTTTGTGAGGATAGTCTTCAGCCAACTGTTCGGTTATTTCCTTGGCTTGACCATCACTTAGCTCCTGAATACCAATTAAATCAGCCCCGGAATCCCGAAGCACCGGGATCAAGTGTTCTGGCAATGCCCGGCCATTCCCGACATTGCAGGTCATAACAGTGATTACAAGGGTTTCCGATTGATTCAATGGATTTTTGCCTGGTGATCTTCCTTAAGAAATTATCACATGGCTATTTCGGAATCCAGCTTACTTATCGGTAAATTGTAACAAAAAAACTACAGAATATTATATGTCCAGCAAGCCCTGGTATCCCTCATTGTAAGCCTGAATTATTCGATCAGCTACATCTACGGGCATCAAATGGTGAGGAGGCAATTTGAAAGGTACTTTATTCCAAAAAGGGGTTTCCACCGCCGCCGGACGGACGATGGTGACCTTACGATGGCTTTCTTTGCGCACCACTTCGGCAAACGCCTCCAAGCCAGCTTTAGCCGCTGCGTAGGCTGATAGCCCCGGCAGACGCATGCGCTCACTGAGCGCTCCCAGATAAAACAGGTGGGCTTGCTCGGATAATAAAGACCAGGAGAAATGGGTGGTTAGAAAAGCCCCGGTTAGATTAGCCTCAAGAATGCGCTGCCAGTCGAGTGGGTGCATCTCG
>Ga0113563_10001423_pt1 | contig 13612 bp, 9 predicted proteins | sample Mud3Dept3metaG_FD_80117 | JGI IMG/M metagenome (GOLD analysis project Ga0113563, IMG submission 80117) | Freshwater wetland microbial communities from Ohio, USA, analyzing the effect of biotic and abiotic controls - Mud 3 Core 4 Depth 3... | ecosystem: Environmental > Aquatic > Freshwater >...
ATCGAGCGCCTCTTCGAACGCCTTGCGCGCGGCCACCGGGTTGCCGGCCGATAGCGCGAGCTCGCCAAGCCGGTGCCAGGTTTCCGGGGCCGTAATCCCGCCAACCGTCGTCGAAAGCTCCTGGTAGGCGGCGTACGCGTCGGACGAGCGACCAAGCCGAAACAGCAGGTCCGCGCGGGTGTCGAGCAATTCGGCTCGCGTCATGTAATGCGGCTGCTGGCGAAGACCCGCCTCTGCAAACCGCAAGGCCTCTTCGTACTGCGCCCGTTCGCCGGTCGCCGCCATCGTCGCCGCGAGCTGGTTCAGGAGTCTCGGGTCGGTCGGCCACTTCTTCAGGGCGACCCGATACTCGACGATGGCGGGACTGGGCTGTCCCAACGCATTCTGCAGGTCGCCCGCCAGCATCCGCAGGCGTGGCGACTCGGGCGCCGCTGCCAGCGCACGCTGCATGGCGCTCACGGCGCCGGCCCGATCATTCGCGCCTGCAGCCAACTCAGCGGACTGGATGGCCGGGCCCGCGAGGCCACGTCCCAGCGGACCACGCTCGAGCTGGGCTGCCCGGCGCTGGGCCGCCTGCACCTGCCCGGACGCGGCCAACGCACGAATGGCGGTGAGCTCCGTCAGCGGCCCGGCCGATGCCGCTTCGGATCTGGCCGCGAGCCAGTCGAGTGCGGCGCGCGGGGACCACATCCGTAGCAGCATGGCGGCCACCGCGAAGCGCGCGGCCGCGGCGACAGTACCGATCTCCAGTCGGACAGCCGCCGAAAGAGGCGCTTGTTCCAGATCGGGATACAGGCTCGCGGCCACCGCGATGGATCCCGTCGCCACGAGCGGCGTCGGCGAATCGCCCCTCGTCACGACATCGAGCAGTCCCACCAGCGGATCGCCGGCGTTCTGCTTGGCCGCGCCGGCCACCGCTGCTCGCGCTGCGGTCCGACTGCCAGACAGGAGCGCTGCGGCCGCCTCGCCCAGGTAGGGCGACGGGTCACGGGACCCGATGACACGGGCCTTCACGAACGACTCGCGAGCCGCGACGGCATCGCCACGGGCAAGCTGCAGGAGCCCAAGGTTGAGCGCGGCCGGCCCATGACGTGCATTGCGGGCCATGAGCTCGTCGAGCAGGCGCTCAGCGTCGGCCAGACGGCCCTGCAGCATCCGCGTTCGGGCCAGCTGGAACCGCGCATGCTCGTCGCCAGGCTTCACGCGCAGCAGGCGTTCGCAAGCGGCCGCGGCGGTGACGTGGTCTCCGAGCAGCGATGCGATCTGCGCCTGGTCGCGGGCGACCAGCGGATCGTCCGGCAGGGTCCGTGCAAGGTCATTGAACCCGGCCAGCGCGGCGTCGAGCCTGCGCTGCCGCGCAGCGATGTTGGCCGCGAGGAACGCGGCTTGCGAGGTCCGCCGCGCTGGCGGTATGGCGTCCAGATGCTGGCCGGCGCGGTACAGTCGACGATCCCGCAGATAGACGCCAGCCATTGTCTCGTGCAGGCCGGCGGCCAGCTCGGGTTGCTTCACCTGGAGGTGCCCGAGGCGCCGCAGGATCTCCTCGTCGTCGCCCTGGCCGTACAACTCAGCCAGGGTCGACTCATGCGCCCGAATATCCGCAGCCTGTGATGAAGCCTCGGCGCGCAGCTGCGTTGCATCGGGCAGGTCCGCGACTTCGCGCACTACAGCCGCCGCTGCAGCCGACCCGCAAAGGCAACACAGGGCCATGAACAGCAGGCTTGATGTGCGCACTCGAGGCACCGGGCCGCCGCTAATCCTCGACCGGGAGCCGCGGCTCCTCGGCCGCAATGTCATCGAGCCGTCGCATCACGGCCTGGCACAGCTCCTGCGTCCCCTGCCGCGTGGCGCCGGACATGCGAAACACCGGCCCCTTCCAGCGCAGGCGTCGCACGATGTCCTTGCAGCGCTTCTCCGCGTCGGCCGGCGGCAACAGGTCGATCTTGTTGAGCACCAGCCACCGCTCGCGCGTCGCAAGCTCCGGGCTGAACTTCTTCAGCTCCGCAGCGATCGCGCGCGCGTCCTTGACCGGGTCCGCCTCGGGATCCGGCGGCGCGATGTCCACGAGGTGCAGGAGGAGCCGCGTGCGCTGCAGGTGCTTCAGGAACCGGATACCGAGCCCGGCGCCTTCCGCGGCCCCTTCGATCAGGCCGGGGATGTCGGCCATCACGAAGCTCTTGTGCTCCCCCACGTACACGACGCCCAGGTTGGGGTGCAGGGTCGTGAATGGGTAATCGGCAATCCTCGGCCGTGCGGCCGAGACGACGCTGATCAAGGTGGACTTGCCGGCGTTCGGCAGCCCGAGCAAGCCGACGTCGGCGATGAGCTTGAGCTCGAGCCGCAGTTCGCGCTTCTCGCCGGGGAAACCCGGGGTGGCCTTGCGTGGCGTGCGATTGGTGCTGCTCTTGAAGTGCTGGTTGCCGAGCCCGCCCCGGCCACCTCGGGCGACCATGATGCGCGCGCCGTCCTGGGCCAGGTCGCCGAGCGTCTCCTCGGTATCCACGTCATAGACGACCGTGCCGACCGGCACGACGACTTCGAGGTCGCCCCCGCCCCGGCCGCTGCAATCGGCGCTCCCGCCGGGCTCCCCGTTGTCCGCTTTGAACGTGCGCTGGTACCGGAAATCGGCCAGCGTGTTCAGGCCCTGCCGGGCGACCAGGTAAACGCTGCCCCCGCTTCCGCCGTCACCGCCGTCCGGCCCGCCGAACGGGATGAACTTCTCGCGGCGAAAGCTCACCATGCCCCGGCCGCCGTTGCCGGCGTTGACCTTGATCGTGGCTTCGTCGACGAACTTCATGGGAAGTGATTAGGGGATAGGGGGTAGGGGATAGTGAAGAACAGGAATCCCGGAAAAGCAAAGGCCCCGGGGGTGCCGGGGCCTTGCAGGCGCGCCAGGTGTGCACCGGATCAGTTCGTGGTCGGGTCGATGAACACGTGCATGCGGTTCTCGGGACCCTTCCGACGGAACTTAACGGTGCCGTCCGTGAGCGCGAACAGGGTGTGGTCCGTGCCGACGCCCACGTTGTCGCCCGCGCGATACTGCGTTCCGCGCTGGCGGATCAGGATGTTGCCCGCCACCACGCGCTGTCCGCCGAACTTCTTCAGGCCCAGTCGCTTGCTCTCCGACTCGCGGCCGTTCTTGGTACTGCCGCCTGCCTTCTTATGTGCCATGGCTAGACTCCTTCAAGGCCCCCGGCTCAGCCGGAGATACCCGTGATCTTCACTTCGGTGTACTGCTGCCGGTGGGTTCCCTGCCGCAGGTAGTGCTTGCGGCGGCGGAACTTGACGATCGTCACCTTGTCGCTCTTGCCGTGCGACTGCACCGTGCCCGTGACCTTGCTGCCGTCGACGTAAGGCTTGCCGAGCCTGATGTCCGCACCCTGGCCGACGACCAGGACCTTGTCGAACTCCACCGCGGCACCCGGCTCGGCCGGGAGCTTCTCGAATCGCACCACGTCGCCTTCGGCGACACGGTACTGCTTGCCGCCCGTCGCAATGACCGCGTACATATCCTTTGCAACTCCACAGGGGCCGGGGCTGGCCCGGCAGAAAGACGCGGAAGTTTACGGGTCCGGGCCGCCCGAATCAAGCGCTTAGGCGCAAATCGGCATTCCCTCGCCCCGGGCGTCCGGGTACCATTCGCCGTCATTTTTCGGGGCCCGTCACGGGAATGCAACTGGAAGACATCAGGGAGCCGGTGGCGGACGAGCTGCGCCGCCTGGATCAGGTCATCGTCGCCCGCCTGGCGAGCGACGTGGTGCTGGTCAACCAGGTCTCCCAGTACATCGTCGGCGCCGGCGGCAAACGCCTCCGGCCCCTGAGCGTGCTCCTCGCGGCCCGGGCGTGCGGCCATCAGGGCGGGCGACACGTCGATGCCGCGGCGATCATCGAGTTCATTCATACGGCCACGCTGCTCCACGACGACGTCGTGGATGGCTCCAACCTGCGCCGCGGCCGTGACACCGCAAATCATGTCTTCGGCAACGAGGCCAGTGTCCTGGTGGGCGACTACCTGTACTCGCGAGCCTTCCAGATGATGGTCGACCTCGGCGACATGCGGATCCAGGAGGTCATGGCGAACGCGACCAACACCATTGCCATGGGCGAGGTGCTGCAGCTCATGAACGCCCACGACCCGGATACCTCCGAGGAGAGCTACCTCGAGGTCATTTACCGGAAAACGGCGAAACTGTTCGAGGCCGGTGGCCAGATGGCGGCGATCCTGGCCGGCGCCCCGCCCGAGATCGAGCAGGCCATGGTCGATTACGGCCGGCACCTCGGGAACGCATTCCAGCTGGTGGACGACGCGCTCGACTACCGGGCCGACCGCGAGGAACTGGGCAAGAACCTGGGGGACGATCTCGCCGAGGGCAAGCCGACGCTGCCGCTTATCTACGCCATGGCCCATTCGTCGATCGAGGACACCGCCCGCCTCCGCATCGCGGTGGAGAACGGTGGGCTCGAGGAGCTCGGTGCGATCACCCGCACGATTGAATCATCGGGGGGGCTTGAGTACACTGCCCGGCTCGCGCAGCGGGAGAAGGATCTCGCAATCGAGGCCCTGGGCCGGCTACCCGAGTCGGTGTACAGACAGGCGCTTCAGGCGCTCGCGGAGTTCGCGGTCGGTCGTTCGTATTGACCCGGGTTCCGGAAGTTTCAGCGACGGGATGTAGCTCAGCCTGGTAGAGCACTACGTTCGGGACGTAGGAGTCGGAGGTTCAAATCCTCTCATCCCGACCAACTCGGACCCGGGCCCAGTTTTCGCAAGTGCGCATCGCACTCTGCGATCGCGCGAGCGACCTCCCCGGGTTTCGAGGCATCCTCGCCGGTCAGGATGCCCCGCCGCTGCATGTCCTGCCAGATCCCCAGGCTTCGCACGTACATTTCGCGCGCCGCGTGCCAGTGTTCCCGCCGCTCGCCTTGCGTCGCGTCCCTGGCGCTCGCGAGCGCCAGGTATGTCGCCGCGACACGCTGGTAGACCTGCCCTCTCAGACTGCTCTGCGGACTGCTCGCGCGGTTCTCGGAGATCTCGCCGAGCAGCGCGGTCGCCTTCGAGGACTCCGCGAGCGCAGCGGCCCGCTCTCCGAGCCTCGCCTGTGTCTCTGCCATTCCGGCGCGGGTCAGGATGAAGTGATAACGCAGATACACATCCTCCGGTGAATCCGCCGACAGTTGTTTGCGCAGCGCCAGCGCCCGACGGTAGTACGACTGCGCCTGTGCGTACTCGCCCGAGACAGCCAGCAGTGTGCCGATCCGTTCGCAGCTGTACGCAAGGTCTGCGCGCGACCGCACGTCGACGGGATCGTCCGCGAGCGACTGCTCGTCGAGCACGAGCTTCCGGCCGAAGCTCTCGAGCGCCCCGCGCGTGTCGTGGACGATCGCGCGGTAGTCGCCGTCATTCTGGTGACCGATCGCGAGCAGGCGGCGGTAGTCTGCGTTGCTCGGACTCTCCGCAAGCAGCTTCTCGGCGATATCCGACCCTTTCAGGTTGCTCCCGAGGCCGCCCGCCACGTCGCCGCTCAGAACGAGCGCCCGCCCGAGATTCACGTAACTGGCCGCGAGATCGCGCCGTTGCCGCTGGTTATCCGGATCGGCCGCGAGCAGGTCTTCGCGCAGGGCAATCGCCGTGCGATGATTTTCCAGCGCGCCGGTCGCATCGCCCGATTCCTCGAGCGCGAGCCCCAGGTCGTTGTAGGCGGTCGCGAGGTCGTAGCGGATTTCCGCACTCCCCGGCTGCTCCGCAGCGAGCTCGAGGTAGACCGCCAGAGCCTGGCGCAGATACTCCATACCGCGCGTCGCGCCGGCCGTCTCGATCAGGCGGTTGCCGATCCTCCCGTAGCTGCGGGCCAGGTCGCGGCGGTTCTGCACGTCCCGAGGACTCGCGGCGACCAGCGCCTCACGAATCCTGAGCGCCTTGAGGTAGCTCTCCATGGCTCCGGGCAGATCGCCCAGATTCGCCGTACGTGCCTGGCCGCGCACGTCGCCCAGTCGTTCATAGCCGGCCGCAAGTTCGCGCTGCAGGTCGGGATTCGAGCCGCCTTCGCCCGCGAGGCGGTCGAGGTAGGCGAGTCCGTCCCTGACCAGCCGCTCGCGGACGGCCGTCGCACCCGGCAGGTCCTTGATCGCATCGTGATAGTCGAAGAGCACCGAGCGGGCGAGTTGCCGCACGTCGTTGAAGCGCCGCTCCGCGAGCGCCTTCTCGGCCTGCGCGAGTGCCTCCTGCGACCTCGCTTTCTGCGCCTGCCAGGTCGTGGCCACGAACCCTCCGAGCAGGCTCAGGAACACGAGCGCCGCGGCGGCCGTCGTCGCCGCATTCCGTCGTACGAACTTCGCGCCGCGGTAGGCGATCGTGTCCGGGCGCGCCCGCACCGGCAGTGATTCGAGGTGCCGCCGGATGTCCTCGGAGAGCTGCTCGACGGACTGGTAGCGCCGCTGCGGCTCCGTGCGCAGCGCCATCAGCACGACGTTGTCGAGGTCGCCGCGCAGCCGGCGACGCAGGCGCTCGGGACTGCCCTCGCTCGGTCTCGGCGGCTCCGTCCCGCCCACAGCCGGCGCCATGGCATCCCGCGACTCGCCCGCGAGACGGAACGGCAACCGCCCGGTCAGCAGCCGATACAGCACGACGCCCAGCGAATAGACCTCGCTGACCGTCGTGGCCGCTTCCCCGCGCAGCTGCTCCGGACTCGCGTACTCCGGCGTCATCACGCGCAGCCCGATCATCGTGGCCGCCGGGGCGGCGCCTTCGCCCGGTTGCAGGATCCGGGCGATCCCGAAGTCGAGCAGCTTCGGCACGCCGTCGGAGCCGACCAGGATGTTCGACGGCTTCAGGTCGCGATGGATGACGGCACGGCTGTGCGCGTAGGAGACCGCGCCGCACACCTGGCGGAAGAGCTGCAGCCGCTCGGTGATCGAGAGCGCCTGCGCGTCGCAGTACTCGTCGATCGGGAGTCCTTCGACGTACTCCATCACGAAATACGGGAGGCCGCTCGCGGTGGAATCGGCGTCCAGCAGGCGCGCGATGTTCGGGTGGTCGAGGCTCGCGAGGATCTGTCGCTCGTCGCGGAAATGCCGCAGCACGGCATCCGTGTCCATGCCGCGCTTGACGAGCTTGATGGCGACGAGTTTTTCGAATTGCTGGTCGGCCCGTTGGGCAAGATAGACCACGCCCATCCCGCCGATGCCGATCCGCCTCGTGACCTGGTAGTGGCCGACGGACTGGCCGATCAGCGGGTCGGCGGGCTCGTCTTCGAGGGCGCCCGCATCGAGCGTGACGACCGGGGTCTCGATGAAGTTCTCCGCGCCGCGATGCGACGCGAGCAGCGCCTCGACTTCACGGCGCAGCGATTCGTCCCCGGCGCACTTCTCTTCCACGAGCGCGGCGACCTCGGCCGGCTCCTGGTCCAGCGCGGCATGGAAGATCTCCTCGACTGTCCGCAACCGCGCCGGCGTCATGTCTGGTCCGCTGATCATCGGCGGCGAGCAACCTGGTCAGTGGCCGGGCGGGCCGGCGTCGTGCAGGGCGGCGTGCAACCACGCCCTGGCAAAAACCCAGTCGCGCCGGACCGTCACCGCCGAGATCTCGAGCACCTCGGCGATCTCGTCCTCCGTGAGCCCGCCGAAGTACCTGAGCTCGACCACCCGGGCCTTCCGCGAGTCGAGCAGCGCCAGCCTCTGCAGGGCCTCGTCGAGGTCGGCAATCTCCCGCATCGGTTCGGGCGAGACCAGCGCCGCGTCGTCCAGCGCCAGCTCTCGCGTGCCGTGGCCACGCTTCTGGCGCAGGGCCGCCCTGGCGTGATCGACGAGGACCTGGCGCATCGCCGTCGCCGCGACCGCCAGGAAGTGCGACCGGTTCGCGAAGTCGGGCTGATCCTGTTTCGCGAGGCGCAGGTAGGCCTCGTTCACCAGCGCCGTGGTCTGCAGCGTGTGGCCTGGACCCTGACGCCGCATGTAGTGATGCGCCAGGCCTCGCAGCTCCTCGTAGACCAGCCGGGTCACCTCTTCGAGCGCGGCCCGGTCGCCCTGGCTCCAGGCCGCGAGCAAGCGGGTCACGTCCCGTGCGCGCGGGAAGCCGACTCCGTCTGAAACCCTTCCCGCGGCCGGGGGACCGGCGGGTGGTCGTTCGTCGTTCATGGGGTCTGGCCGAGTTTCTTCGGGTCCGGATGATCGGTTTGAGCCCCTTTCGTCGTTTAGCAGGGTACGGAGAGCTGTTGGTCCGAGTCAATCGAACGAGAAAAAAGGGGTCCAGAGATGCACCGGCTGCCCATGTCCGTCCTCGCGCTCGCGCTGCTCGCGAGCACCGCCCTGGCGTCGCCGGCCTCGGCGACCGAATCGACCACGACCTACCCGGTCGGCACCGGGCTGGTGCAGGAATTCGCCGTGACGACCGACGGCGTGCTGCGCGCGGACGTCGCGGTGACGTTCACGTGCGACGCGACGGTCGTGACACTGAGCGTGGATGGCGCTGACACCTTTACGTCCAGTCCCGTGCAGTCCGGCTCGAGCACGGGCGTCGTGGACCTCGGCCCGGTCACGCCCGGCACGCACACGCTGGCGGTGGAGGGCCGGGTAACAGGTTTCCTCTGCGACAGTCTGAGCTGGAACGGGACGCTGTCGGTCACGACCAGCGGCGTCAGCGACGACGACGTCGCCATCGTGCCGCCCGGCGGCGACGCCACCGTCTCGACGCTGGTCACGGGCTCGCCGCGCCCGGCGGGCATCCGGGCGACGCTCTACCGCAGCGCCACCGCGTCGACCTCGGCGCGGATCTCGGTCGCGACCTATGGCGGGCTGCCGTCCGTGTACGCACCGAGCCCGCCGCCGATTCGCGCGGCCGGCTACGTCGACCTGCAGCTCACGGACGCCGTCGCGGGTGACAGGATCGTGGGCGAGTTCTTCCCGGTGGCCCCGGTGTTCCCGGCGAATCCGGTCGTGCCGCCCAACCCCATCGTGCCGCCCAACCCGATCGTGCCGCCGAATCCGATCCGGCTCGCCTACTGGGACGGCGACGAGTGGGCGCCCGTGTTCGGTGCGTTCCAGCCCGGCAGCCCCCCGATCCTGCCCGCCTACGACAGCGTCCTGAACGTGTTCTCGGTCACCTTCGATGACACGAGCACACCTGCGGTCTCCGCACTCACCGGTACGGTGTTCGCGGCGATTCCCAATTATTACTTCCGCGGGTTCGGCTTGCCCGTAGTCATGGGCGCGACGAACGTAGCGAAGGCCGGGCGCGCGATCCCGCTCAAATGGCAGCTGTTCGATTACACGGTCGAGCCGGTGCTCGACCTCGATCCCGCGGTCGTCAGGGTCACGTCGGTGGCCATTCCGTGCGACAGCTCCGGCGAGCCCACCGACCCGCTGGACGAATACGCCGCCGGCACCTCGGGCCTGCAGAACCTCGGCGACGGCAACTACCAGCTCAACTGGGGGACTCCGAAGAGTTACGCGGGCACCTGCCGGCGGGTACGGGTCGACCTCGGCGAACGCAATCCCGACGGCACCGTGTTCTACCGGACCACGGATTTCCGGTTCACTCGCTGAGGGCGCCGCGCCGCTACCATGACCAGCGACGCCGTTGCGTCGCTGGAGGTCCGCCGGCGCGAAGACCTCGACGCACGCCGTCGGCTCGAGCTGGCTCGATGCACTCGACCGCGAGCAGACCATGATCGTTCCATCCGTACAACACGATCATCGGCTACCGACGAAAGCGTTGGGCAAGTACAGCGCGGCCAGGAGTGTCACCTCGATGCGGTGATCAACGAGGCGGTCGCGCTGAGCGCGTCAGGCCTGCTCATCGGCGTGAGCGCGCCGTTCGCAATACCGGGCCGGTACGGCTTCAGCGTGGACTACGTCTGCCGGCGCTGGGCTGTATCGGCAACGCGCGCGTGAGCAAAGCGTTCACCACCAAGCTCGTCCAAGCGCAGGCGGCGATGGCGGCGAGCGACGCCACCGGGTTCCACTTCTTCGCCGCGAGTCTAACTGCAGTCCAAAGGCGTTGGGGACCCCGCTGGTCTGCTCGGCGGCAGCCAGGACAATCCTGTCGTCGTTTTCGAGCAGCTGAATGCCGTCTTCCTATCCGTCATCCCGCCTGCGGCAACCAGGGTCAGACCTGCCACTTCCGTCGCTGGTCCGGGTGAGAATCGTCATGCCGCCCAGTTCCTTCACGACCGCGAACTGCTCGCTTAGAAACCGGTCGAGATCCTTGCTGCCGGGCGGCTGCCCTTGAGGAACCCGACCGGCTTCCTGGTCCCAGCGGCGATCGAGGATCACGACCAGCGATTTCGAACAGCTCAGCTCCGAAATCATCTCCTGCTGGATATCGGCGCGCGTCTGGATGCCGGGGTGAAGTTCGTGCCACCTGGTGGCGGGCCGCTTCGGCACGATGAAATACGCCGCGACGTTGCCCACGAAGATTCTGTCGTGCCTCCCGGCGCCGACGTACAGATCCTTGACCTGCGGCAACTCGTCGTCAATGTACTTGGCCGCCAGAACGGTCTTCGTGTCCGAGGGCACACAGGCCAGCCTCGGGAGCGCAGGGTGCATGCAGGAAGAAACGACCCTGGGAGCATTCCGGAGGTATTTTTCCGCCGCCTTGACGGTCGGCACGGCAAAGAAGAACACGAGTACGACGATGAGCGGAGCCAGTCTCTTCAACGGTCGCCGCCACATGAGGTATCCGGCCAGGACCAGGCTGACGATGATGGCCGGCGCGAAGTGGACCACCTCTGGCCGAACGGCTCCTTTCAGGCAGAACAGAGCGGCCATCGCCGTCAGCAGAACAGCAATGCGAGCGTTGCGCGCACCGTTCCCACGGGCCAGTTCCGGCCGGGGCCGACCGCGGGTAACAGCCCTGGAGACGACGAATTCGAGGAAGGCGATCGACAGAATCACGAATGGAAAATATACGAGCAGCTTCTGGACTCCATTCGGATGGTGCAACAGCGTCGGGACGTCCACCTCAGGAAACGGCAGCGAGCGATAGACCGGATAGATTTCTGCCGGGGACTCGATCAGGGAAAAATAGGTATCGTGATACCCGGCAGACCGCAGCAGGTAGATCGCCAGAGGAACAAAGGTCGCTGAGACCCCGAGCGCGAAAAGGCCCGCCTCCTTCGCGAGGAGCGTCAGTTTCCCGGCGCGAAAGGCCTTATAGGCAACTGAAATCACGACGGCAACAAGAGCGTACGCCGCGAGGTCGTGCCGGAAGTACACCATCAGTCCGTTCAGGGCCCCTGCAGCCAATACCAGCACGTCAGCGCGCCTGGCCGCGTCGTTGCGCCCACTGATTCCGTCGGCACGAATCAGCAGCAATACGATCAGGAGAGCGAGCAATGTCGCCTGAAAGAAAGGCAAGCCCGGGAAGCCAACATACGTCAGGAACAGGAGAACCAGTGCAGCAACGACGCGCGACCTTGCTCTCGACGAATAAGCCCTCACGATCCCGTAGGCAGCGACAACGATCGCCACCTTCGTCACGGCGTCGCACACCCTGCTGACGTACGCGTGCTCACCGAATATCGAGAACAGGAACGCATGCAGATAGAAGCTGCCCGGGGGATACATGGCCCAGAAATCTCGGTACGGCACGTCGCCGTGCAATACGCGAAGACTGCCCACCAGGACGATCCCCTCATCGTACAGGTTGATGGCGCCGTAGCTCGCCGTGAACAGGACGACCGCCACGGCAGACATCAGCGCAGTCCAGATCACCCTCACAGCCGAATCCGCTTGAACGCGAATCCTGGAATCGACCGTATGACGAACATGATGAGCGTCCAGTACCTCGGCACATAGAGCACGTCGGTCCTGCGATCGATGCCGGCCACGATGCGCCTGGCGACCGTGTCGGGCTGCACGACCAGCAGACGCGGCAGCGGCAGACCCCGAGTCATCGGCGTATCGACGAACCCGGGCCGGATATCGATCACGTGTACGCCGCTCTTGAACAGGCGTGCCCGAAGTCCTTCGCAGAACGTCGAGACGGCGGCCTTGGCGCTGCCGTAGAGATAATTCGAAGGTCGGCCCCGGTCGCCGGCGACGGAGGTGATCACCGCGAGGCAGCCGCTGCGCTGGGCCTCGAGCGCGTTCGCGACGCGCGTCAGCAATGCGATGACCGACCCGCCATTGATGGCGAACTGCTGCAGCGCCAGGTCCGCATCCCGTTCACAGGCGGCCTGGTCGGGCAGCGTGCCGTGAGCGATCAACGCGACGTCGATCTGGCCGAGCGCCGCCACCGCCGCCTCGAGCATGGCCCCCTGCCGCTCGAGACTGGTCACATCGAGCATGAACGTCTGAACGTCTGCAGCATTGCGGGCCCGCAGATCCGCTGCCACCTGCTCCAACCTCCCGCCATTGCGCGCCACGAGGAAGAAACGGGCCCCGTCCTGGTTCCAGCGCCGGGCGCAGGCAACCGCGATGGCCGAGGTCGCGCCAATGATGAGGATCCGCCTCATGCCGTCACCCTCCGCCAGAACCTCGACAAGAGCGCGGGATCGCGCAGCGCTTCGACCTGCCTCCAGGCGGGATAGGCCCGGCGGAAATCCTCGCCACTCATGTGGGCGTCCTTCGCCGGATAGAGGCGCCCTCCCGACTCACGGACGATCGCATCGAGTCTGGGAAACAGCTCTGCCGCAAGCCGGTCGTTCTGCGGGAAATCGAGCGCGAGCGTGGTGCCGGGCTTCGGGAACGAGAGCAGGCCCGGCGAAGGCACGTCGCCACAGCGCTTCAGCACCGCGAGGAACGAGCCCGCACCGGAGTCGGCGATCGCCGCCAGCAACGCGTGGATCGCCCGGCGAGCCTCGGCGGGGGGAATCAGGCACTGGTACTGCTGGAAGCCCTTCGGGCCGTAGATGCGGTTCCACTGCAGGACCGCATCCAGCGGATAGAAGAATGGCCCGTACCCTGCCCGGCTGACCTGCCGGCCACGCGGGGCCTTGCGCCAGTAGAGTTCGTTGAAAGCGCGCAGCGAGAATCCGTTGACGAGCGACACGGGCGGGGTCATCGGCACCGTCAGCTTGCGCGACGTTTCGACGGCGAGCGTGCCATCGGTCGCGAAGTCACCGGCCATGTACACGCCCCGCCCGGCGGTCCGGCCTCGAGCGGTACAGTCGATCCAGGACACGCAGAATTCGTGCGTCTCGTCGAGTTCCTCGGAGAGCGCGCAGAATTCGTCCAGGTTGCCGAACCGTTGCGTCAGTGCATTGATCTGGCTCGCGCGGATGGGCATGAGCTGGATCTCAGCCCACTCGACAATGCCCGTGAGACCGAGGCCCCCGATCGTGGCGGCGAAAAGTTCCGGGTGCTCCTCGGCGGTGCAGGTGACTCGCCCGGCATCGGACCGCAACAGTCCGAATCGCCGCACGTGTCGGCCGAACGTGCCGCGCCGGTGGTGGTTCTTGCCATGCACGTCGTTGGCGATCGCTCCACCGAGCGTGATGTATTTCGTGCCGGGCGTGACCGACAGGAACCAGCCACGGGGAATGGCGAGTGCGAGGATTTCCTCGAGCGTCACCCCCGCCTCGGCCGTGAGCACGCCCTGCGCCCAGTCGGCACTGATGAACCGATCGAGCGGCCGCAGGTGCAGCACGTGGTCGCTCACGGCCAGGCAGCTGTCCCC